>OJOV01000014.1_pt1 | contig 157979 bp, 141 predicted proteins | sample 1598281 | NCBI WGS metagenome assembly OJOV01 (sample SAMN03922469, study PRJEB24848) | human gut metagenome | isolation source: stool sample | host: Homo sapiens | place: Germany | collected 2010-11
TTGTACGCATTTTCAATAATCGAATCAAAATCTGATTTATTCAGTGAATCAATCATTTTACGACCAAGTTTATCTCCCCAAAAGGATAAAATCTCTTTATCTATGCCGTTTTTGAACAATGCGTAATTATTGGCAATAGTGGTACGGTACTTGTTTTTCAGACACTTATATGCCACTATATTCTGAACCAATAGCATTATTGTGTCCATCGTTTTGTTGAGCACATAAAAGCCATTGTATTTTTCTACATTCTTGTATAATTTTTCAAACGAGAAAAATTCAAATCCTTTATAGACTTCATTTTCGATAATATCTATATGAATGCCAAAGTGCTTTTTATCATCCATAATATACCAGCAACGCATACGATCGAATTGTGTTATCTGATAATAATGGATGTCAAACATAGCCATCACTTTCAATAAAATCTTTTCTGTTTGGCTATATGCTTTAGGCTTAATTACAATATCAATATCTTTACCCAAATTTTGTTCAGGTAATTTTTCGTAATTCCGAAGGATGAAATATTGTACATCTTCGTTTTCTAACTCACGAAACAATGTTGATGTGAATTCTATATGCAGGTTAGTCCATTTATGAATTAATTCCATTTTAACGAATGTATTTATATGTGTATAGTATTGTTAGTGTCATCCATACAATTTGATTATTGAATCCACCATAGGAGAAAATTATCAAGAACCATATTAGTAATGACACTAAATTTCTAGGGATGTAACAAATATTCAATGAAAAAATCCACCAAATAGCAGCGACAATAACACCGTAATTTATCCATAAAAAAAATGAGCCGGATTGTCCTTTGGTGAAACCAGGAAGCGGTTTTATGATTTTTTGGTCTGCATCAATTCCATAGCCAAACCAGTCTGATTTTGAAGTTATTCCCAAAACTTTTGCAGCTTGAATTGTTGGAACAATCCTACTTCCTCCACTTCCATCTGCACGCATAATTTTTTCTTCATCTAATGTTAATGTAGCTGCAATAATTTTCTTTGCACGTAATACAGATTTATTCTCAGATACAAAAAATACAGCTGTAAAAACAGTAAGACAGACTGCGATTGTTGGTAATATTTTTTTAAGATTTATGAACTTGGCGAAAACCACCCACATGAATATAAATGCAGTTGCACTCCCCATTGTACAAACGCACCATAAGAAAGAAAGCCAAACATATTTTGAGTTTTTAAAACTTTTCTTTAAGGATAATTTATCTCCCTTATTTTGCTTTTCTTCACAGCACACGAACAGATACATTAATACTGGGATAATTCGTGCTGAATGAGAAGGCTCACTCATTAGCGAATTTAGCTTCCAAGGTTCTTTTAATGAATAATTGCTTAAATTAAAAATTGGAAGTCCAGTTAGGACGCAAAACTGTTGTATTATAAGAACTATGCAATAAGCGTAAATCAGTAACTTTAATATTCTTAATAAATTATTATTGTTGTAGGTGCTGTCAAATAACACTCGGATAAATGCCATGAAATACAAGCAAAACATACACGAATAAAGCACTGTACTCCATCTCATTGTTTCAGGATGTCCTAAAAGAGGAAATGTGACTATAAAAAGGCAAAGTGAAATAAGTGTCAAGTCAATCTTAGATATACGGGTAGGATTAAGTATAAAAACAAATGGAATCAATATAGCCATTGCACCTATCAATAATAAGTTCTTATTATCATCGGCAAGTGCAAAAGCTGGTGATACAGATAATGTTATAATAATAAAATCAACGAGTGTATTATGTATTTTTAATTTATCCATAACAATCAGTAGAATATATATTGAAGATGTTTTGAAAAAAGTAAAAGATTCAGCTTCAATCTGCCATATCCGCTATATTTGCGTAAATAATAGGTGCGGGATTTGAAGAGAATCTTCATCCTTGGCTTTATCGCCCCTTTTTGACTTTCTATATGCTGATGAACTGCTTGTGAATCGTTCAGATAATACATCTTTTTATTGCTGAGTTTTACTTGCTTTGCAAGGATGGATTCTTCTGAGTACAGGAATACATTCTCGTCGAAAAAGCCTATATTTTGCATAAAGTCCATCCGAAGTAGTAAACAACAGCCACTGACTTTTTCACAATATCCAGATTGGGTAGAATCACATAGATACCATTTCTTCGATTTCCTGTTTCGCATAATCTCCCTAAACCAAAATAGCTCTTCACTATAAGTGGCTTCCCTTTGAGGATTCAAGTGTCTGCCGTCTGGATTAACAATATCGCTTGCACAAACAGCTATGGTATCATCTTGTTCCATCTTTGTGACCAACTTTTGGATGTAGTCCTCTTGTGGAAACTCCATATCGGGATTAGCAATCATAGCATATTTATAGCCTTTTTCGGCAGCATAGCGCAAGCCGATATTATTTCCGGCGTTGTACCCCCGATTTTTTGTCGCTGGAATAAATGTACAGCCTTGCTTTTGGCATAATTCTTTAACATCATCACTATTGTCTTCACGAGAGCAATTGTCCACGATGATGATTTCTAATTCCACTCCTTTCTGTCGTTTGAGATAAGAGACACATTTACGACAGTCTGCTGAAGAATTATAATTTAGTAGAATTACTGGTATTTTCATAATGGTCACATTGCATTTATAAAAGTTTTTAACATTTCAAATCCATTGTTGGCAATATCGTGAGCGAGCTTTTGTGTATCTTTTATAGATTTCAATGTCTGAGTCTTTTTTACAATACGCTCTATTAAATCACTTTGCAAAATGACAGACATAGGTCGGCTTGCAAAATTCTCTACCAAATCAAATTCACAATCTTTTTTGTTGAGAATTTCCACAACACCATTCATTTTATGCTCATAACTCAACGAAATAAAAGGAACAGCTTGATTTATTGAAAAAATGATTGAGTGATAACGTGCCCCGATTAAGAAACTGGCATTTGAAATAATAGATTGTTGTATGTCTGATCCGTATTGCTCTTCTAATACAAATACTCGGTTAGGAAAATTACTTTGATTTTTTATTTCATTAAAATAGATATATCCGTCAGGTAATAATTTTGAATATCCAATGGTTTGAGGCAACATTACTATTTTGTACTTCGGATATGATTCTGTTAATTTGTTAAGTAAGGTAATCCAAAAACTTTTTATTTCCTCAAAAGTGTAAAGCTTAAAATTCTTGTGCCAAGCTAAAGAATTGGGGACGAATATTATATACGGATCTTCATTCATTTTTTCAACAAAAAAACGTGGAATATCAGTCTTAGTCTCTACAAGAAAAGCGGAATCAATGGTCGGAGTGTATTTTATTCTTAGCTTTTTAGCAATTGATTGAGACTTGGCATCGCGTAGAGATACATAGCCGAAGTATTTTAAAAGCCGTTCACTGTTTTTTTTGAATAATCTGTTCAAATAAGTTGTTTCGGAAAATGGTCCGATTGAGCGACCATAATATATAATTTCCTTGTGTTCATACATTGCCAAGTTTAAAAACGCTTGATGTATCCAATCTTGAAAACCACCTAAATTCATACCGCCTGGAGCACACAATATATAGTCTGCATCGCGATAGAATCTTAACATTATGCGTATTTTAGGAAGCAGATATAACAAGTAGGGCATATTAAGCATCATGATAAGCTTAATCACCCGACCGAAATATCGTTTAAGCGTTACTCCCAAGTGAATATTCACATACTCTATTTGAGATGAATTTACTTTGAATTCATTTATTTCTCTATCTTGTCTTCCATAAAAGAGAACCTTAATTTGCACATCAGGATATTCTTGTATGAATTTGTTTATAAGTCCTCTATGGGCAGACTCATCTCCTCTATTGTTAAGAGGTTGTTCTATGACTAAAATTTTCATCTTACAAATATTTTTTCAAATACTTTTTTCAGGAATAAATGTATGTTGAATGTAACTGCAGATGAGAGCACTATAGTACGGTATAAAGATGATGCGTATATATTCTTTTGCATGCGTACTATTTTCTTGTGTTTCAGATTTTTTCTTTTTTGTCTTATTACTCCTTCTTGTGAATAATAAAAAAGAGACTCTTCACATTTTTGTAATACAATCATCTTTTCTTCTCGCATATTTACAAAAACAGAACGGAAAAACTCTTCATTTACATGGAACAATGTCCTGCCTCGTTTTTCTGTTTCAGCCTTATCTATTCGCCAAGGGTCTGCACACATAATGTCTGCATACACAGGCATGTCAGGATTACAATAAAAACATCGTGGCATACAAAATAATTTCGAATGAAATATATCAGTCCATATGCTTCCTGTGTTGCCTACTTTTACTGTTTTACCATTTTTCAAATACACAGATATACCACTTGGCCATCCAGCTCCACGATATCTAATCCGATCTACCTCGGATTTTGAAATTTTCAGGCGTTTTAATAAATACTCTGTAGCTTCAAAAGTTTGCTGTGAAGAACAAATCAATTGGATTGCATAACTTTTAATGTTGTGTTTTTCTAAGAATGTTTTTATCGGCTTAACTTGACATGGAAGTGCAGTAAATACAAACGGGCTTTGAATTTCTGCCACATGATTCTTGATCCAAGAGAATAAAGGTATTTCATGATAAATGCTGGCAGAAATATTATAATCATCACTTTTATAGATAAGTTTTGGCTCATATTTGAGTCCTGTCTTACTATAAGTAAATGACAAACCAGATTTTGCGATACCATTATCCAGTAAGTAAATAATTATAGCACTGCTAACTCCACCTGAAGTAGCAGCATATCGAATGCGAGAATCTGTTGAATAACCTATAAAAGTGCTATATTTATTCATCGTGGGACAATCATTTCTTTCCATCCTATAAATAATGATTTGCATTGTATTTTGAATATGTGATGATATCGTGGAATGAAAATATTGGCGATACCACCAGTGAACATTACTGTGATGATGGTTGCCCATGCAGAGCCAATAATTCCCCATCGAGGTATAAGTATATAATTACATATCACACATACGAAACAAGCTATGATATTGCGGATGAATGCTACCTGATGAATATTCTCTATAATTATCAGTTGTCCTCCCATTGTTGTCAATGCGATACCTACAGCTTTAAATACCAATACTTGCATAACAGGAACAGCTGCCAAATATTCCACACCGTATGTATATCGGATAATGTAATACGATAAAGCGGAAAGAATAATGCAAATTATCATTGTACTCCAAGTAGTAATGTTCATTATCCGTTGGGATTCCGATTGATAGCGATTAATATTTTCCTTTCTATATTTGACAAGAATTGGAGATATGGTCTGAATCATAATCGTAGGTATAAAAGTGACTATTCCTATAAAGCTTGCAGCAGTGGAAAAATATCCCAAGGATTCATTGTCCAGCATTCTGCCAATCATAACTTGGTCAATGCGTTGATAAATAATTACCGCAGCACTTGATATTAGTATAGGGAATGATGCTTTTAAAAGAGATTTTGCAAAGTCATAGTCAAATTTCCATTCAGATATTCGGGATACCTTTTTCTTATAGGCAACAATATAACCGCTCGCTAAAAGGAAGAAGTCAAAGGTCAATGCCATAACAAAGGCATAAAGCGGAGCATTCAGTAACAGAAGCACAATCTTTATACCTGCTCCTATCAAGGAACGAACCATCTCTGACTTTACAATATATTCATTTTGAATGATAGAGGTGAAATAAAAGCGGATAACATCGAAACAACTGAAAATGGATGATATAGAATAAATCAAAATCAACACAGATGTTTCTGCACTCTCATTAAAAAGTAACAAATATATTCCTATTAAACACAGCGTTATTACTGTCAAAACCAATCGGGTAAAAAAAGAAGTCCCTAAAATGATTTCTTTAGGTAAATCACCTTTAGATAGTTCTCGTATTATGATTTCAGTCGTTCCAAATGTGGAAAAGATTCCAAACAAAGCCACAACACTGATGGCATAATTCATTAATCCGTATTGTTCGGGTCCTAAATATCTGGCAACTAATATGCCGACAATTAATGTACTAAGCAAAGTGACTACTTTACCTAATACTGCCCAAAATACATTTCTAATGATTTTTCCTTGTGTGGAATTACTTTTGAATGTTTCTAATAATTTTGCTATCATAAATACATATCAAACTAACTGGTATAAGTTGAAATAGTAATTATATCATCAAACATGGATTTTATGAGTTTTTTTATTATAATACTTATACAACGATTATTTTAACATCGATCTAAGAATAATAAAACTCAAAATGATGCTTATGAGTGTCACTAAAATACTCCAACATATTCCACAAGTCATTTCCAAAAATAAACTATATAAAGAAATAAATAGCAACAGGATAAAACATAGGGAAAAAAGAATTATACACACCATTTGTGTGCTTTTCCAATCTAATATAACCGGAAAGGTTGGATTGTCCCACATTTTACTTTTATTCTCAAATCCAAAAGAATTATTTTTAGTAACATTTTGTCGATGTTCATTCAAATATCTTCCCATCAGTACAAAATAAGTTCTATTCCGAGCAATGGCAATAAGAGTCAGAAATACGAAACAAGCTGATAATAATAGAACACCTCCTACAATATAGTTAGACGTTCCATTAGAATATACATCCCATAAAGTCTGTTCATTACCTCTTTCTCTATTTAGAATAGTCCAACAAGCTCCAACTACTACTATAATTTGTCCAAAGCAAAATTTACTCAAATCCCAATTAATGGAATCGTAATGTCGCAACATATACATACATTGCTGGAAATCTGTCACAAGTATATCTTTTTTATAGCCATCTTCTATATTGGATATTTGATGAATTTCTGAAATAGTTTCCTTGTGTTCAGGTTCCATAAATATCCGTCTAAAATCTTTCTTTTGGCGTCTCAAAGACGAAAGTATAATTGAATCAATTAATTGATTTAGCGATATTCCCATGTTTTAAAACTATTGATTTTATCAACCGTAGTTATCCAATTGCCATCAAACGTAATAGCCCTATCATCTATATAAACATCAGCGAGAGGCTTTCCACCACGTGCATTTTCTGGTTGATATGGATTTTCATTAATGCTATCATAACATATGCCATGATTAGTTAAAAACGATTTGACAGCCTCTTTATTTCCACGTGTCGTATAAATAATGATATACCATCCTTGTTCCTTTAGTAACTGCATAGCTTCCACTGCACCTGGCACTAACTGTCCAAAATGGCGATCTCCTTGCCAATCTTCGTAATGAACCAAAGTTCCGTCAATGTCAACACAAATTGTTTTCATTTTTTCAATTTGGCTTCCCATCCATTTTCTTATTTATCCCCTGTGGATTTTGAGGAGAAGCCTTTATTTCCACTCCTTTGTGAAACACAAAATTATGTTTTTGGGTTACATAAATTTTATGATTCGAATTTATCTCTAATATTTTATTGATAAGTCTTCTTGACGGGTGCCCTTCTTTAACGCCATCGGGAGGACAGGAAATAATAAAACTATTTGGTGCAAGCCTTTCTAATAATTCCGGATCTATATTTTTGCGGCTACCGTGATGAGGAAGTTGAATGACTGTAAAATCCTTGACATTACCACCTAATTCATCTTCATAATATTTAAAGGCATCTCTCAGTGCGCCTTTTCCAGCATCACCGGTAAAAAGGAACTTTTCGCTTCCAACTTCTAATAAAATCACCAGACTGGTCTGATTTACTTCGGAAGTCTCTTCTTCATCAAACCATTCTATGATACCATTTTGCGGGTCATAATCGTCTTCAGACATAGTAGTCCTGACATAAGGCTTATTCCATTCCTCCAAGTATGACTCCGGTGTTTTGTCGGAAGATAATAGGTGTTTTTTATAAAAAGATTTAGATGGGCCTAAAATAGTCAATACTCCAGGAATCAATTCTTTACCCCTATCTGCTGATTTTATTTTGATGTCTCGATTACTGGCTAATTGTTCTATCTCGTCAGCTAAAGAAAACGATTCTTTTATTCTATCAGCCAAACTGTTATGTGTAATTCGCTTGTCCTTAAAATGTTCGGGCTTTAATCCTCCATCTTTCCAAGGGCGATTCATAATGATTTCTTCGACCTCGATTTTCTTATCTTCCAAAATAGTTTTCAAACCTGATAGATGATCTTTGTCTGGGTGCGTATTTATCATCATACAAATAACAGGATTCTCATATTTCTTCTTCAAATAAGCAATTATAGACTCACCTGTTTTATTATACCCTCCATCTATTAAAAACACATACGGGTTATCGTCTGTATCATACAATTCTATCAAAATAGCATCTCCACCTTTTATTCCTTCTCCTACAGGGAAAAATCGGACACAATATTTATTTTTATTTAGCATAAACTTTATTTTGTTTATGTTTTACCTTCCTTTATACATCTCCTCATAATACCTCTCATACTCCCCCGAAGTAATATTATCCATCCATTCCTGATTATCCAAGTACCAACGGACCGTCTTTTCGATGCCTTCCTCGAATTGCAGGCTTGGTTCCCAACCCAGTTCCTTCTGCAGTTTGGTGCTGTCAATAGCATAGCGTGCATCGTGCCCGAGACGGTCTGTGACGTATGTAATCAAGTTCAAATCTTCACCTTCGGTACGTCCCAACAGACGATCTACAGTCTTAATAACAACTTTGATGATATCAATATTCTTCCATTCATTAAAACCGCCGATATTGTAAGTCTCCGCTACCTTTCCCTCGTGGAAGATAAGGTCTATGGCACGGGCATGGTCTTCCACAAACAACCAGTCGCGCACGTTCTCTCCCTTGCCATATACGGGCAACGGCTTGCGGTGGCGAATATTATTGATGAAGAGCGGAATCAGTTTTTCCGGAAACTGATATGGTCCGTAGTTGTTGGAACAATTCGTTACGATTGTTGGCATTCCGTAGGTATCGTGATAAGCACGCACGAAATGGTCGCTTGATGCTTTGGCTGCCGAATAGGGACTATGGGGATTATACTTCGTATCCTCATAGAAGAAATCATCACCGTATGCCAAATGATGTTCAGCAGAAGAGGCTGTCGTTGTAAACGGAGGCTTGATGCCTTCGGGATGGTTCATCGTCAATGCGCCATATACTTCATCCGTGGAAATATGGTAGAAACGCTTGCCCTCGTACTTTTCAGGTAGGGATTCCCAATAGAGTTTGGCGGCTTGCAGCAAGGACAACGTTCCCATCACATTGGTACGGGCAAATGTGAACGGGTCTTTGATGCTGCGATCCACATGACTTTCGGCTGCCAGATGGATGATGCCGTCAATGTGTTCTTCTTGCATCAATTGATAGAACGCTTCAAAGTCGCAAATATCCATTTTTACGAACTTATAGTTAGGCTTATCCTCGATGTCTTTGAGGTTGGCGAGGTTGCCGGCGTAGGTCAGTTTATCCAAATTGATGATGTTGTATTCCGGATATTTGTTTACAAACAGACGTACCACGTGGCTGCCGATAAAGCCGGCTCCACCGGTAATAACGATATTTCTCTTTACCATATTATTTTTCGTTTTTGAGGTTAGCGATACATTGTTTCAGCGATTCCGTCCAATAGGGAATGCGGATGCCGAATGTCTCTTTGATTTTAGTCTTATCAAGTACTGAATAAGAAGGGCGTGTGACAGGACTTGGGAACTCGTTGCTGTGGCACGGTTGCACATCGCAAGCCGTTGTACCGTTGTATTCGGCAATCATCTTGGTGAAATCGTACCATGAGCAAACACCCTCGTTGGAGTAGTGATAGATTCCCGTTTTGGAATAGTTGTCGGCTTTTGATTCTTTGCTGTAATCAGCCAATACGTGGGCAATACTTTTTGCCAAGTCGAGTGCGTAAGTAGGAGTTCCGGCTTGGTCGAACACCACTTTCAGTTGCGGTTTAGTGGCAGTCAGGTTCATCATGGTCTTGCAGAAGTTCTTGCCGAACTCGCTGTAAAGCCAGGCGGTGCGGATAATGACGTGCTTACAGCCGACAGCTTTTATCTTTTGTTCGCCATGCAGCTTGGTCATGCCGTACACACCGGTAGGCGTGCCTTGTTGGGTCTCCTTGCAGGGAATATTATAAGGCTCTTTCCCAAAAACATAATCTGTGGAAATCTGTACCAACAGACCGTTTACCTCTTTCATCGCCCGGGCAAGGTTTTCCGGCGCTTCCGCATTCAGTTTCTCTGCCAACGCTTCATTGCTCTCTGCCGCATCCACATTGGTATAGGCGGCACAATTCACAATGGCATCAATCGCATGTGTTGCGACCATTTCCCGGATAGCCTGCAAATCGGTTATATCCAAGAAAATAGTATCTACTCCCTCCTGCCGGTTGACATCTGTAAAAAAATAGGTATCACCGCTTTCGCGGGCAATGATACGCATTTCGTTTCCCAACTGTCCGTTGGCTCCTGTTACTAATATATTCATGTTATTCAAACTCCGGATACAAATTTACTTGATAGTCAAAGGGGGAATCAAAATCCTTCAAGCAGGCATGTTTGAGGTCTTTGTCCGAAAGGATAGCGTTTGACGTGGGGATTTGCCAGTCAATCCCTAAACTTTCGTCCTTGATGTTGATGCCACCGTCCGCTTCAGGCGCATAAAAGTTGTCACATTTGTATTGGAATACGGCTGTTTCGCTCAATACGGCAAAACCGTGTGCAAAGCCCCTGGGCACGAAGAACTGGCGATGGTTCGCTTCGGTCAGTTCCACCGCCACATGCTGTCCGTAAGTGGGGCTGCCTTTGCGTATATCGACCGCCACATCCAGCACACGTCCTTTCACGCAACGAACCAATTTACTTTGGGTAAAAGGTGGGCATTGGAAGTGCAAGCCACGCATGACCCCGTATGAGGACATACTCTCGTTGTCCTGTACGAAATTGATTTTCCGGACTTTCTCTTCAAACTCCCGTTGCGAGAAACTTTCAAAGAAATAGCCTCTGGCATCTTTGAACACCTTGGGTTCGATGATGACCACACCTTCTATATTTGTTTTTATTACTTCCATTGTCTTTTATTCCAAGTTGTCCTTGCCTGTTCTTTCCACTTCGTCTATGACCTTCAGCAGGTATTGCCCGTAAGGGTTCTTCAGCATGGGTTTCGCCAATTCTCTCATTTTTTCACTGTCAATCCAACCTTTGCGGTAGGCGATGCCTTCCAGACAGGCAACCTTCAGCCCTTGGCGTTTCTCTATTACTTCTATATAGGTTGACGCTTCCGACAATGAGTCATGCGTGCCGGTATCCAGCCAGGCGAATCCCCGCCCCAATGTCTGCACTTTCAGCTCTTTGTCATCCAAGAAACGTTGGTTTACAGTCGTAATCTCCAATTCGCCACGTGAGGAGGGCTTGATATGTTTGGCCACATCCACTACCTTGTTCGGGTAAAAATACAAGCCGACAACGGCGTAATTCGATTTCGGTTTTTCCGGTTTCTCCTCAATGGAGAGGCAATTGCCTTCCGCATCAAATGCTGCCACACCATAGCGCTCCGGGTCGCTTACCCAATAACCGAAAACCGTAGCTTTGTTCTCTTCTTCTGCCGTGCGAACCGCTTCTTGCAGCATAGCAGTAAAGCCGTTCCCATGGAATATGTTGTCGCCTAACACCAAGCAAACGGAATCGCTTCCGATAAATTTTTCTCCAATAATGAATGCCTGGGCAAGTCCGTCGGGAGAGGGTTGTTCCGCATATTCGAAATGCACGCCGTAATCCGAACCATCCCCCAAAAGCCTTTTGAATCCGGGCAAATCGTAAGGGGTTGATATGATTAGGATATCACGAATGCCTGCCAGCATCAGCACGGAGATGGGATAATAGACCATCGGTTTGTCGAAGATAGGGAGCAATTGTTTGCTTACCCCTTTGGTAATCGGGTACAATCGTGTACCTGATCCACCTGCTAATACGATTCCTTTCATTATTTGTACTCAGTTTTTTTATTGTTTTTTCTGTTAAGAAATGCTTGTATGACAAAGGTGTCCGACTGATTTCCACCTCACTTCAGGCATTCTTTTCGTGACAACCATTTCCCATACAGACAATTTATGTGTATCACTGCCCGTAAAATCATAAAAATTATTCTCCAGCAACCATTTCGCCTTCTTTTGAGCTTCCGGTCCGTAGAAACCCGTGATAGAAGGAAGGTTCAACTGGAACTTCACATTCATAGCTTTGAGCCGCCGATAATCCTCTTCCCTCATATACATGTACCGTTCGGGGTGTGCCAATACGGGATAATAACCTTTTACCTTGATACGAAGAAGTATATTGCTCAGTCCCACAGGAGGATTGAAGTAAGAAGTTTCCACAAGCAAATGTTTCCCTTCCTTTCCCAATGGCAGGAAGTCGTTTTTCTTCAACCGCTCTTCAAAAAGGTTGTCAAGCATATTTTCAGTAGCAAGATGCAAGACTATATTGCCTTGATAGGCGGCTTTCAGTACCTCGTACTTTTCTTTTAGCATTTCTGTCGCATTGGGCATATCCTCCATGATATGCGGAGTGAGCCAAATTTCCTTGATTCCCAATTTCTCATTATAGGAAAGTATTTGCAAAGCCTCTTCCAATGTCTGAACACCGTCGTCCACTCCGGGGAGCAAATGGCAATGCCAATCTGTGAAACCTTGCAAAAGACCACAATCCGCCAAAGTCGTATGTTTTCCAAAAAGGGAACTCCACATTTTCCTTATTCTTCTTTCGTGTATCCGGCATACCCGTAATGATAGCCGTACTTATACCCGTATTTATACCCGTAACGTCCGCTACCGCCGTCCGTTCCGTTGAGGATAAGCGACATGTTCTTGTATTTCTTATCCGTATAGAACTTCTCTATCTCCGGCAACATGCTGCGGTCGAGCAGCCCGGCACGGACAATGAACAGGGTCATGTCTGCCAGCTTGTTGATGATGGCAGCATCCGCCACGATTTCAACCGGCGGACAGTCAATAAAGATATAGTCATATTCCTTACGAAGACCGGCAATCAATTGCTCCAAACGCTCGGAGAAGAGCAGTTCTGTGGGATTGGGTGGCATGGTTCCCATCGGGATGATTTCCAGCTTGGCGTCTTCGGTAGGCCGGACAATGATTTCCTCGATCTTTTTCACATCACCGGCCAGATAGTCGGAGATGCCTTTCTTGGGGCTGCCGGCGTATTTACTCAAAGAACCTTTGCGCAGGTCAAGGTCGATGGCAAGGAGCCGTTTCCCTTTGATGCCCAGACTGGCGGCAAGGTTGAAAGTGATGAAGGTCTTTCCGCTGCCCGGATTGGCGGAGGTAATCATGATGACGTGGGATTCGCTCTCCTTGTTCTGCATGAATTCCAGATTGGTGCGCACCACGCGGAACGCCTCGTTGATGACGTTGCGGCTCTTTTCCTTGACCACCACCGCGCATTCCTTTTCCGGTGTCTGCCGGGAGAATTTCTTTTTCTTACGGAAGCCAAGCGGTATTTCGCCCACGAACGGAATGGCAAGGTTCTCCAAGTCTTTACGTCCGCGAACCACCGTATTCATGTTCTCCATCATAAAGATGATAACCACAGGTATCAGCAAGCCCAAGGCGAACGCCACCAGCAGGATGTTTTTCTTCACCGGGGCGGTGGGAATCATGCTGCCTCCGGGCATGGTGATGATACGGGTGTTGTAGGCGGTAAACGCCTGTGAAAGCTCGTTTTCCTCACGCTTTTGCAGGAGATAGAGGTAAAGTGACTCTTTTACCTTCTGCTGGCGTTCCACTGAGAGCAGGTATTTGGCCTGGTTGGGGTTGGAAGCGATTTGCGAGGTGACCTGCCCACTGTAATTTTGCTGGCTCTTTATCTGCGCGTTCAGCGCCACCAACTGGTTGTCGATGGAGGTGATTAATGCGCTGCGCAACGCTTGGAGGGAAGCGTCCATCTCTTTGACCAACGGGTTCTTCACGCTACTGTGGGAGACGAGGCTGTTGCGTTCCAACAGTTGGTTGTTGTACTCGCTGATTTGTGTGGAGATACTGGCGTTTTCAATGCCGGAGCTGGCAGGAAGCAGGCGGAACTTGTTGGTCTCGTCCGTCAGGTAATTGCGGATGTAGCGTGCCATGTATGCCTGGTTGTTCAGTTCCTTGATGCTGGCGTTCGCCTCGCTCGCCTGCGCCATGTACATGCTTGCCGCCGCCTGCACGTCGGGGAGCAAGTGTTCACTTTTATAAGAAGAAATATCGTCATCTACATGGCCGAGTTCCCCCTCTATCACGCCTAAACGGTCGTTGATGAACATGGAGGTGCTGACCGCTATCTGGTTCTTGTCCTTCACCCAGTTTTCATTGTAAACGGCTATCAATGTGTTCAGCACATCCTCCGCCCGCTGTGTGGAAACATCCTGAAAGGTAAGTGCGATAATATTGGACTTTTCATCGTTTTGCGACACGCCCAAGTTTGTCGAATAAGCCGTTACGGCACTTTGCATGGGGATATGTGAAACATATAATAGTGTTTCTTCCCCCTGTTCGTAGGAAGAGGCGGGTCGTATCATAATCTTTCCAATGGGGCTGGAGATGGTGTCGTTCAATATGCCCGTGGCAGTTCCGTCCATGTCTTCTCCATCCCTTTTGAAATCGGATAAGGTTACTTTTCCATCTTTTGATAGCTGCATGGTGAAAGCGGCCGCCTGACTTGCCGGGAAATCCACCAGAATGGCCTTGACCGGCAACCGTTCACCGTACACGGTTTGGCGGTGGAAGCGGCCGTCCGTATAATAGTCCATATTCAAGTCCAATCTTGAAACCACTTCACGCATCAGGTCGGGAGACTGTAAAGTCCCCATTTCATTGTTCACATTGGTATTGGTGCTAAACATCCCGAAGTCGGCAAAATCTTCCATCATGCCGGAAGTGGACTTACCCTTGGAGTCATCCTTAATAAGGATGGAAGCGGTACGTGTATAAACAGGTGGTGTGGTCAGCAAATACCAGACGGCAGCACCGAGGCACACGGCCAATGAAAGTACGAACCAGTGCCATTTGTTCAAACACAGGTAAAACAGGTCTTGTATGCGGATGAAGTCCTGCGGGTTTTGTGCGGGAACATTCTTTTGTATAGCCATTGTTCTGATATTATTTAACAATTAATACTGCGATGGTGGTTAGCAAAGAGGCAAGGGACAGCCAAAAAGAGGTGCTTCGGACGTTGTTCCCGTTGACTGTCGATTGGCGTGCCTTGGTGTCATTAGGCTCTACATAAACGACATCGTTCTGCTGCAGGTAGTAGGCGGGGGAAGAATAGAGATGGTCTGCTGACCGGAGATCCACTCCATAGACACGCTGTTTGCCTTCCTCGGCCCGCAAGACCAGCACTTTATTGCGTTTGCCGTAAATAGTAAGGTCTCCCGCTTGGCTCAACGCGTCCAGAACCGTCACATGGTCCTTTTCTATGTTATACCGTCCGGGCTTGTTTACTTCCCCCATGACCGATATGGTCAGGTTCATGTATTCCACCGTGACCACCGGCTCTTTAATCAGATCGTGCGACTGCAATTCCTTTTTGATATGCGCGGCTACCTCTTCGCGAGTCATGCCCTTGATATGGATAGTCCCTAAAACCGGGAAGTCTATGTTCCCGTCGGAATCTACCGTATAGCCGGACAGACTGCGGCTCATGCCAGATGGTGTTTCCATACCAATCTGTTGTGACACAATCGGCAGGTTGAAAAGGTTGGTAAGCCTCAAATCCTGGCTGTTTACCAGAATAGATAGTTTGTCTTTCGGCATAATCTTGATTTCCGTGGGAGAGATTAATTTCAATTCACTCTCTCCGGGGCGCAAATCTTGGAAATAGGTAATCTCTTTGGAAGTGGAGCATGCGCCTAATACAAGAACGGATGCCACCACAATCATCATTTTGCAAAATTTCATATTCTTGATTGTAACTATAATTTCCGGTTGATTTTATGAATTTTATGTGTAAGCCATATATTCGCCGATGTCCATATCGCGGCATCCGCAGCCAACAGCAGGGTAATCTCCATGTACATGGACAACCAAAGGTTGCACAGGGTGAACAGAAGCGAAAAGGATATGATGGTTACCATGGCAGCGCGTTGGCGCATCCCCACGGCAAGCAGCTTGTGGTGGATATGGTTCTTGTCGGGCAGGAACGGGTTTTTCCCGTTGCGCACCCTGTGCAGATAGACCCTCACGACATCGAGGCACGGGATGAACAGCGGCGAATACGCGAGGACAAGCAGATTCGGGAAACCGTCCGGGATGTCCGTTGTGGAACATTGGAGAAGCTTCAAGCTCAGCACACAAAGTATCATGCCGGTTGTAAGGCTGCCGGTGTCACCCATGAATATCTTTTTCTGCTTATTGGCATCGCCGAATACATTATAGTAGAAGAAGGGTACAAGTACCCCGAGAGTGGCGAATGAAAGCACGGCGTAGATGTATTCCTGCAACAGGAAGAATACCATCCCATAGAAAAGTGTCGCCACGCCGCAAAGCCCGGATGCCAGTCCGTCTATGCCGTCTATCAGGTTGATGGAGTTGATGATAAAGACGATGACGAGTATGGTAAGCGGATAACCGAACCATGCTGCTACCTCGTGGATTCCCAACAGTCCATGCAGGTCGTTTATCCACATTCCCCCGGCTATCATCATTACCCCGCACATAATCTGTATGGCAAATTTTGCTTTATAACGTATGCCTATCAAGTCATCCGCCATCCCCACCGGATACAACAGCATGACGCAACAGAAGCTGAATGCCAACGGACGGCTTTCGGCGGATATCCCGTCGAACATATTGCCATAGCCAAAGAATTGGCATAGGCCGAACATGAGCGCTATGGAAAAAAAGACGACAGGCTTGAAGGCGATGCCGCCCAACCTTGGCACTACCCCTTGATGGATTTTCCGTTCATCGGGCTGGTCGAACAGCCGCTTGCGGAAGGAGATGAGCAATATTTGCGGGATGAGCAGGCCGGTGCAAAGCACGCATACTCCGAATACCGCAATGGAATTTACCATCCAAAAGAGGACGGTTGCGGACAGGCCGGAAAAACAGTCGGTAATCATTGTCATATAAGTTGTATGTATTCAGGGTTGACTTCCACGCCTGCTGCAAAGAAGTCTTGCAATTTTATCATGAGACGTTTTACTTTGGAGCCTCGGGTGGTGATCAGGTTCCCTTCATAGCCATCGAGCGGACCACCTACGATACGAATTTTACGCCCGTACATTTGGGAAGTGATTTCCTCGGGCAAATAATATTTGGTGTCGTTGGAGGAACCGACTGCGATGATGAAATGTTCCATCTCATTATCAGGAACCGTCATCGGTGCACGGCCGCAATTTCGCATGAAGCGGTATTGCAAGGTCTCCGTCTTTGCAACGATGGGGTCAAGCCTCTCTTGGTCAGTATGGACGAACAGCAAATCTCGTATTACCGGGACATCTTCGACAACCTTTTTCCCGTGCCGGGTGGTTATTTGTGACTTCGTGGGGACAAACACTTCAAATCCTTCCTCACGCAAAAACTTGTAAGCCGGCTGTTTGGCGTTGGGGCGTTTCAAGTCCCGCATGACAAACCATCGTGTCTGTTTCCCCGTCTCTGTCGTAGGCATATTTTCGGTTCAGGACATATTCTCTAGTCCTGCATAATCGTTATATCTGTTGATTATTATGCAGTTACAAACATATGTCGCAAAAGTTCGGGCTTTTGCCCGAGTTTGATTCATATTCATCAATCTTATATATTCCACCTTATTATATAAGGTAATATCCGAAGGAAAATACCCTCTTTTTCGTACTTCTCTTTGTAAGAGAAAGATTGAGGGATTAATAATTGAATAACAAACTGATATTCAATTATAATCTTTCATAAATAACAGCTATTTAGCAAAACAAATGTTTTAGAAGAACCTATTTGGCAATACTGAAAATCTCTATATTTGATGAAAAAGCAACCGTATTATGCTTGTTTTTCAGTTAAAATCGGTACCTTTGCAAACCGAAGTCTTTCTCTTACAAAGAGAATGAACTATTTGCAAAACAAATCACTTGTCTATTTTTAGCTTTTCCATTCATCATTGGATATCTATAATCCGTCCGATGCGCTCTCAATCTTTACTTTTCAAAGAACAATTGTGGTGCTTATCAGTATGTACTTGATGGTACCTTTTGACTTCACACCGATATTTCTCTCATTAAGAGAAGTGGCAAAATAAAATCGAATTGATTATCAGCGGATAAACAATCTTACATTTGATTATTTGCAAAACATATTCATGTTTTTATAAAACAACCCCATATCCAAAGGCATAAGTTTTTAGTGTTTCTTTAGGTGATTCCGTCTTTTTTCTTTAATTTTGCACTCGGAATACTTCTCTTAATGAGAGAGTTGCCGTTTTGTAGAACAAAATGGCAACCTGTGATATAACTGATTGGATAGTGTAAAATGCTTCTTTTTTGATTATTTGTCGGTAAACAGTTTCAATACAATCGAATTGGCTTTATCCACAGACGAGGTGTCTAACGATGTTAAATAGATTCTCGTGGTTGTTTCCGAATCATGTCCCAGGGCTTCACTGATGGTGGAAACCGGTATGTTTTTACTTTTGGCAATGCTCGCCCAAGTATGGCGCGCGACATAACTTGTCAAGGGAATCCCCAAGCCGAGTTGCTCCCCGATTTTCTTTAACTTGTTGTTTACCAAATGCGAAGCGTTTTTGTATTGTCTCCGTTTATCCCGGTCCATGTCGCGGATGATGGGTAACAGATAAGGGCTGTCTGCCGTGTCATATTTGTCAATTATATCCTGCATGGGTTGTTCCCACTTGATTGAAAGCTGCTGGTTGGTTTTCTGCCGGCGGTAGGTCAGGATTCCATGCTGCAAGTCTTTCTTTTTCAAGTATGACATATCCACGAAGGACATGCCTCTCGTATAGAATGAGAACATGAAGAGGTCTCTGGCATAATCAAGCAGGGGAGAGAGGGTAAGGTCAAGCTCCTTGATCTGCCGGATGACTTTTATAGGGACTGCACGTTTGATGGTCTTGTCAATTCCGGTATAGACGTACTTGAACGGGAATCGTTGCGCGGTCAGTTCCTTTTCCACCGCCCGGTTGTAGATGGCGCGCAGGTTGCGCATATAGAAGGAAACCGTATTCTTGCAGATGCCGTTCTCTTTGAGCCACGTTTCGTATTCCGTCATCAGGGTAGAATCCACATCGTCCAAAAGTAAGTCCTGGTTACTTCTAAACCTTTTGAAACTGTTTAATACTGTTGTATAAGTGTCGGCAGTTCGTTTCTTGCCGATTTGTTTCAATTCATTGATGAGTCTTAAAGTGAATGAGATAAAGCCACCATCGTTTTCCGGCGTACAGAAAAGTTCTACGATTTTTTCTGCCGTGTACATACTGCCAGTCTTTTCAAGCCTTGCAATGATACCTTTTAACTTCAAGGTGTCAGCCGCCAGTGTTTCCTTTAAAGAAATGAGATAGCCATGTCGCAAAGTATCACTATCTGACAGGATGATTTCCGACAAATCCGTGTTCCATTCATTCGGAAACAACTTGTAACCGGTATGTATCTGCCTTGTAATCCTGTTATGGATTATCTGGAAGAATAGTGCGCCTTCCTTGTCGGGATTGGAAGAAGCACGGAATTTCACTTTTACTGTTGCCATTTTTATTTTCTTTTTAGTTGGAATAATTATCGGATTTTGCCCATTCGTATCAATATCATCAAGAGAGTTGCGATTTGCCCGATAAAATTTCACGGGTATCCGACAACGGAAATTCCGGTTTGCTTCTATCGTTCCTTGCTTTTATCCCTTGACTGTTTGATAATTCAAAATGGGGACTCTATTTGTGCAGTTTTTATTTTGCATGATTTTTACATTGTATTTCTGCTATCATGGATTTGACATCTTCGCCTACTTGAATGAAATTCTTGTAAAGGATACGCTCCCGTTCATCCCTTGATTTGAAGGTATAGAACTTGGGAAGCGGTACATAGCCGGCTTCCTCCTTTTTTATCTCCTTCATGTCGAAATCCGTCTTGCAGTAGAACTTGGAGGTCTTGAACTCCTCGCTTTCCTGAATGTTCATGCTTCCACCGCTTCCTGTTTTTGTCTGCACAAAGTCACGGGCTGTCTGGCCGCATATCCATCCGGTCGGCATATCGGAGATTTTGGATGCAGGAACGAGACTGTCCATGTTCTCATTCAGGTTAATGGAGGTTTTGTCCCGGTCAATGGTAACACCTTTTTTGAGCTGTACCACCTTGCCGAAGATGTCGGAAGACAGCCATTCCAAGGTCTCTTTGGAACGGGCAGAACCGCTGACCACATTGCCGACAGTGGTGATAATCTTCTGCATACCCACCTTGCCATAATCCGCTTCAAGCTGCGGCAATTCCTGAAACCCCAACGCTACCGATACCTTGTTGCTTCGAGCCGTACCAATAAGGCGGTCTATCTTATGGAAATACAGGGTAGGCAACTCATCCACGATGATGCTTACCGGGATATTCTTGCCTTGTCCAGTGTTCACTCGTGTAACCAGACGATTGAGAATAAGGGCGTTGAGTGCCCCGATAATGCTTTCCATTTCCGGGTCATTGGCTATCAAGAGATAAGAAGGGCTTTTCGGGTCAGACACTTTCAAGTCGAAGTCGTCACCGTCCTTGTGGAATATCCAGTAGCTTTCCTTGGTGGCAAGGCGCGAAGTATAGACACGGAGCGTACCTATCATGCCCTCCAATTGCTCCATTGCCTTGTTCTTCAGAGCGGTTTGAAACGGACCGAGCAACGGTGCCACCTCGTTGTCGGTCTCCAACACCTCGAAAATTGTCTGGTAACTCTCATTGAGGAATGACAGGATATGTGGCATATCGGAATACTTTCCGAGCCAATAAGCCGGTTCCACTTCCTCGCCTGCGGAATTGAACACTCGTCCGGTGGGTATCATCCGCTTGGTCTGTTTGTCCTGTACCTTCTCTGCCGTGAGCATATTGCCGTCCTTGTCGTATGGCTCTTTGCCCCAGTTGCAGAAAAAATAAATGCAGGCTGCCAGGAAGTTGACAGCGGATGTCTGAAAGAACTGATCACTGCCACCGCCTCCTTCTTTCTTGCCTTTTTGTAAGGACTCAAGCAGGGTTTCTGCGGTTTCAGATGCGGCAGCAAGATTGTTGATGTATTTCAATTGGATAGGATTTACCCTGCGGCTGTATTCCACATCAACGAAATTGATAATGTTGAACTTGCACCCCTTGGGCAGCTTTCCGAGCTTCTGGTTTTTCTTATAATGATAGTACAATTTGGTCGCCAAAGTCGGAAACTTATAGTCGTAAACAACTAAGGCAAAACCTTTTGCTGAGTGTTGCCGGATAAACGGTTCGATAATGGAGAAAGTCTTGCCGGAACCCGGTGTACCGACTACCCATGTGCCTCTGAACGGATTGCTGATGTTCACCCAACCTTTGCGGAACTTCCCCCGGTAATAGTAGCGCATGGGGATATTGACCGAATACTTGTTCTCCTGCAACTCCCGGCATTGTTCAAAACTCTCGTTCTCAAAATTGAAACGGTCTTTCAGCAATTCCTCTTTGAGGAACTTGGAAATGTTGTCAAGGGCGATGTGAACCAGTACCACGCCGATTACTGAGGCAAGCATATAAAGCCAGATGTTCAACCGTAAAGTGTAAAGCCTTGTTTCCATCGGATATCCGAACAACCAAACAGACAATACAACCAGCCCCATGCCTATTATGATAGGATAAAGAACTTGTTTCCGTGCATTGAACTCCAGTTTCTTCTTGTTCCTTGTCCCTATGCAGGTGATACATATAAGCAGGAACGTGGCTAACTTGCTATACGCGAGATTCCCGTCATTGTAGATTACCCACCGCTTGATACGCCCGTGTATGTCGCAGAGTATGCCGCCCCAATGGTCAAGCATGGCCGGGTCAATGGCATACTCGAAGAACTCCAGCAGAATGGAGACATAGATGACCGAACGGAATATCTTGTAAAATCCTTGTAACTCTTTGCTTTCTTCCATGATTCAATATGTTGTTGGTTACTGTTTCCGACGGAACCAACGGCTGCCGACCCGGATGACATCCATCCCGAACCATACACCGTTCTCGTTCATCTTGGTTTTTATCTTTTCAAGAGTGACCGGACCTACGCCCCAGGTCTCGATAAGATGCTGTTCACTGAGCGGAATCAGGTCTCCGATATACAATATGCCGCGAGCTTCCAGACGGTCGCATACAGACGGTGTGATGCCCATGCTGAACACTGGCTTCGAGAGGTAATGAACCTCTTCCGCAGGAATGTTGCCTAAAGCAATCTCCAGTCCCTCTTTGATTTTCTTCTGATACTCGATGCGTTGTCCTATCTCGCGGAGAGCCTGCTCGCTGTACGATATTTCTGTTCGTAACCGGGCGGATTGCTCCACAAGCGTGTCGCTGCTTTCTCTTAGTTCGGCTTGGATGTTCGTCAATGATTCGATGTTCTCATCAAGTTTGCCGCGCTTCTCTTCCAGTTCTTCGGTTATCTCCTGCAATTGGGTGATACGTCTTTTCAGGAACGAAACGTGTTCGTTTTCGTCCGCTATCATTTCCAGCAGGTAATCGAATCGCTGTAACTTGTATGCAAAATCCTTTTTGACCGAAACAAGGGCTTCGGCAAGTTCTTCCAATTTCCGACGGGGCGATCTTTTTCTCGCACATCGGTACATCAGGACAAGTGCCGTTATCATCAGTAAAAGTCCTATAAGCATGATAATGTCTATTGTTTCCATATTCTCTTCGTTTTATTTGTTTAGTGTAATGATTGCACGTACCTTGTGCGCCTGTGTCTTGGGTGTTTCCTGCATCGAGCCACTTCCCATGGAATAGAGCCACGCTTTCGCCTTTTCCTGCCCGGCCACTTCCGTACTCGTCCAGTACCAGCAGTCATCGGCTGCATCGGGCAGTTCGTCGCCACCGCACATCCTGATGATGGGGTTTATCTGGCTCTTGGCATTATAGAGCATCCGCATCTGTGCCACGGATGGGATATAGGACGACTGTCCGTACCGCCACAGGGCGAAGACCGCTTCTGCCATAGGCGAGGTGGTTTCTCTGGTGTCGTAGATTGCAAAGGTGTTCTCGTTGCCATCCAGTGCCGTGATGTCAGCAGATGTGCGTTGGTTTACCCCTATGCTATCTGCAAAAGCCTCCGGTGCCAAGTCCCACAGGTAAACCGCATAGCCGTTGCCTTCAATGGCTTCGTCGTGATTGACATGGAACACCACGGCAATAGGCTGTTTTTCGGATTGCTTGAAGTCTGATACCGACAACACTTTGCCGTCCGTACACAGGATATGACAGGGTTTCATTGCCGTGTCCGGGAAATCCCGGTGTGCGTCACAGGCCACGAATAACGTGACGATAGCCAACAGGCTGAATAGCCTGCAAGCGTTTATGTATAATTTCTTTTTCATTTTCCCTTAGTTTAGAGGTAATTTTACACCTAAGACAATGCCTGTGCGGAACAGGTCTTCTCCTTTTATCATCAAATCGGTTTTCACCTGGCAGAACAGCCTCCAGCCACCTCGAAGTACATAATTGTGTTCATAGCCGAGGTGGATGCCGCCCAAGAACCTGTTAGTGTCACTCCCGGCCGATGCCCCGATACGGACATTGCCATAATGGTTGCGACCACGCGCCACACAAGGCTTGTAGGCTACTCCGAATCCGTAACTCCTGTAATTCCTCCAGAATGATTCCGGACAGATATGCTTGCAGGAGGCGCATTCATCCCATTTGAGATAACCGTTGGCAAAAAACTCCCACGTGTGGTGGTATTTGCCCTCATGTTCGTATGAGAGGGTGATGTCCAGCCCGTTTTGATACAGGCAACCAACACCCAACGAAAGACGGTCGCTGTTGCTTTGCGCTTTACCGTTCATGGCAAATGTTATTACCGTGCCCAATACCAATAATATCTTTTTCATCATTCCTCCTCCAATAATACACGGTTAAACGAATCGGCTGAAAGCACATCCTCGTAGTCTATATTCAAATGTATGTTCCTGCCGCTTATCTGTTTCTCGGTCATTTCAATGGTCAGTACCTTGTCGTTGGGGAAGGTCATCTTCTTCAACACAATGACGTTACGGTAGCCATGACGGAATGACTTTGCCTGTTCAAGTACCAATGCGGGTGCCAGCTCTATGATTTGGGCGTTGGTTGCCTTTGACAACTTCTTGTCCGCGAGTTTTACCCGTATTTGATCGATATCGAAACGGATATTGGTCTTGTTCTCGATGGAGAAGTCAATGAAAAAATAATCACCGACCGCATAGATGTTGTTCAATCTCATCGTCATGCGGTGTTCCCGGCTTCTCACGTTGCGGTATTTGGCAGGAGAGTTCCATATACGCCTCGCAAACTGTGTCATATCCGCCTGTGACATACTCACGGCGGGATTGTTATAGGCGTTACGTTCCCGGAACTCGATTTCCTTGTCTGTCACAGCTTCCTGCATCCTTGTGGTATAGAGCAGCGCATACTGGGTACGGTAGCGTTCCGTGACAATGGTGACGATGGCCAGTACCTCACCGTCCTCATGTCCTGTCTCCTTTGGCTTCAGACGAACTGTGTTGTTTATCGGTTGGTCACCGACCACTTTGTCCGTAGAAATATCCACGAAGCGTATGGGTTCGGAAGCGGTAATGACGGTGGTCACTTGCTCGTTGACGGTCAGTTGCTCCAATTCCTCGTAAGTCTGTTGGGCGAATGTAGGCAGGCTCGACAATGCCGCAGTTACTCCGATACAGATAGTCTTGATAATCTTCATATCTATGATTCTTTGAATGGTTATTTATTTTGCATTTCTTTTTTCCTTGCTGTTGATGATATAGACAAACGTACCATATTTCAGGTTGACCTTGTTCTTCTTGATGTTCTTGCTGATGGCGTTGCTCGTCTTCTGGTAGGCATCCTGAATAGCCTGCATTCCCCATTGGGTAAGGCTGTTGCCATTACCACCGGTATTCATGTTCATGTTGCTGTTGAACGCTCCGCTTGCCACATCTTTGGCGGTTTCCCTGAATGAACTTGACGGCACATACAGCCCCTCCAGCCCGTCGGTATCATAGAGCGAAAGGCTGACCTTGACGATTTCATCATTCACCAGTACGCTGTTAATGGTTCCCTTGACCCTCTGCGAGGAAAAACCGCTCATGATGGCATAGAGATAAGAACCGCTTTTGACCACCGTCTCATTGATTTCCACATCATCCAAAAGCCGAAGCCTGACACGGCTTCCGTCCACGGCCTTGACATCCTCGTCTATAATCGCCTTGATCAGATTAGGCTCATGCTCGTTTTGGGCAATGGTGTTGAAATAGTCGGAGGTCACTTTTACTTTCTTGACCATTTCACCCGGTTCTTCGTTTTCGGAAGGAGCGTTTACCGCCCGGCTGTCTTCGTTGATTGTTCCGCTTGCGGACACTCCGGTTTCCGTGCGTTGTTCGAGACTGTCTTCTGCAAGCGGTTCAACAGGTTCCACCTGTGCCTGCGCCTTTAGTCGTGCTTCCGCGAGGGCACGCTCCAGTTCTTTGAGGGCTTCCTGCTCTCTCGCTTTGGCATCGGCAGTTTCCTCTGCCTGTAATTTCTGCTGTTCCAGTTCACCCAAGAAGGCAACTTCGTCCTGGCTGTACTGCGATTCGTATTTTTCTTTGTCATCATCGGGTTCGTCTCGTTCTATGTTATCCACAGCCGTGTAGTCGGCAATCTTGCCCCACGACTTTGCCATGTTCTCGTATTTGCTTCCTATGCCGTCGCCGCCCTTGATGGTGGCATCGGGCAGGTCGGGATTCAGGAACTCCGTGGTCTGAAGTGTCTTGTCGGCTATCTCTGCCTTTTCTGCATTGAAGAGGTCAAAGATGAAATAGGACGCGCCCAACAGCGGAATATACAATATGGCAGGAAGCATATATTTGGGCTGCCTGAAATTGATTTTCTCGAATATCCTTTTCATCGTTGTCTGGTTGGGGTGGGTTCAACAATGGGAGCAACCGGCTCCTTGTGGTGTTCTCTGAGCAGGCTGTCCTGCATTTCTGTAGCACTTCTTATCTCCTGACCATGCCGATAAGCCTTGGTCAGCCGATAAATGTTGAAGGTGAATGTGCCGATTACGAAACCGAATACCATGACAAGGAACAGTATCTTGTTCCTGTTGGCAAAGCCCTGTATCTTGGCGGCCAGTTTGTCAAGACGTGTCGCCTGGGCGAATTTGCGACCGGCATTCACATCACGCTCGTATCTCTCTTTGTATTGTGGATCGTTCTTGTCAGGCATCTTTTCGCCGAACAGCATCCTGCGGAATCCTTTGGTGTTCATATCTGTAAATTTTAATAGGTTGCTTTCGTTTTCTGTTCGATGTCTTTATTGAGGAGGGTACGCCAATTTACGATAAGCAATCCGTGCGGATTGTTCTCGGTTCTCGGCACTCGTTTGAGTTGTCCTGCCGTCACCAGTTCACGCATCAGGATGTTGCTTCTGCGCTCGATACGCTGCCGTCCGTAATAAGTGAACTCCATATTGCTTTTGTCAAACCGCACACTGTCGCAGTAAATGGAGAATACGGCACTCGTTCCCAAGATGTTGGAGTAAAAGCCTTTCTCTTTGAGCGTGTTGTACTGTGCAAGTCCGGTCTCGTCCACCAGGTACATCGCCTTTTCCATCGTGTATTTGATGTACTTGTCATCGGGAGGAAGCGTGAAAAAGAAGTGGTGGAACATTTCCACATGACTTTTGGCTTCCACATCAAGGGTTTCGTCCATCGTGGTACGGTTGACCAATATTGGCACGTTGCCGTCCAGCACATAGACTTTCTTCTGTGCATCTGTCACCATTGTCCGTGCCGTCCAAATGCTGCTCACGCTGATGATGATGCAGCCGACAAGGAAGAACGAGCAGATGATGCCCACTAACTTGATTTTGTTTTCTAAATTTCTGATTACCATTGTATATTCTTGATTATGAGTTTACGATTATCGCATCATAGTGCCGATTGCACCGGTCGCTGTCATCTTCGCCTGTTGAGCCACACCTTCACCGAAGTTTCGGGTTGAGAATGCGGTATCGCCCTCCGGTATCATCCAGGCGGCCAAGTCCGGAACAAGGTTCAGGCATTTCAATGCCACGATACTTGCAGCCATAAGGTAGCCTGCCGAGAAAAAGGAGTTTTGCAGATAAGCAGCCATTGTCTGCTCACTTACCGTGATTGCCGTCAGGTTTTCCACCTGTATGCAAAGCACAATGTCGAACAGAAGCAGGACATAAAATCCGACGAAGTAGAGCATCGCACCATAAAAATGTACCGTCAGATACCTTGTCAGCCATTTGGCCCAAGCTCCTTCCCATTTGGGCAAGAGGCTGAAAGCCCATTGTATCGGTCCGAAAATCGTGAGCATTCCGAGCAGGATTTGCTGGCAGTAAATAGTAGCCCACCAGCCTATGCGAAATACAATTAAAGCTATGAGCATCACGATTTTATCTATTCCTACAACAATCCCGGAAGTAAGTGAAGTGAACCAAAGTTTGGCTGCATCCTTTTCCATATTGGTCACTTCGTCCACCCCGGTCTGTTCCATAGTGGCTTCTATCAGATTAGGGTCGGAAGTTCCGCTGTGTGCCACATCCGCCTGTGCTTGCAGGCTGGTGTACATCGTATCTCTTGCATAGATGAGTTGCTGCACCTCCTGAAATTTATCCTCTATCTGTGTGGCTTCCGCTTGGTACAGGTCATGAGTGTAAGAGCCGATACAGTTCGGGATATAGGATAGGAAATCCAACACGCACCAGTTGCTCCCGCTGTTTACCATACCCGTGTCTGCCGGAGGATACCACCAGCATAGGATAATTGAAATCGCCAATGGCTTGAACAACTTCATGATATCCAGCGGTTCGTTCTTGACCATCATCTTATACGCCATGCCTGCTGCCATGACGATTGCAAACAAGGCCGCGAGTGCCATACACATCTGGAGAATCCACCAAAACGGGCCTTGTGAACCTGTGAAGGTGGCATCCGTCAGGAACTCGTTGGTCTGAAAAATCACATCATCAATCTCTTCTTCAAGCAGATTGATGCCGAAATCTGAAAGTATATCTCCGCTTGCCATCTATTTTTCCATTTAATTTTATCTGTTCACACTCTCGTTTTCATTCCAGTCTTCGTTTCCGTCTTCATTCTGCGACCCTCGCACTGCCGACCGGGATTCATTCCAGCGGCTCATGGCATTGCTGATAATGCTTCTTTTGTCTATCGGGCGGTTCTCCGTTGCCGAAAGGAGATTCTTCGTGGCATTGCGGTTGCTCAACTGGACGAGATATTTCACCAGTACATCGTTTTGCCGGGAGACATCGGCATAGATTTGCAGATACTCTTTCTTACGTTGCGCGTTGGGCATATAGGCATCCCTTGTTGCCTTGATTGCGCATTGATAGACACGGTAATAGTCATCCCACCGTTCTTTTTCTTTTGGCGAGCCGCCTGTCATCGTTATACGGTCAATGTTCTTCTGAAACTGCCGCATCTGTGATTCCACTTTGTCCTTTTCCGCAAGCCAGGCCAGATCCACTTGTCGGTCTGCCACATTCAAGGCTTCAATCTTGGCTCTGCTTGTGAGTGCGGAATCTATAGCTTCCGCTTCATCTACCTGCTGATAGGAAGCCACGCCTGCCGCCGTGCGGAATGTGAGTTTGTTCTTGACAGCTGCCGTTTTCTTGTACTTGTTGTGCAGCAACGTGTAATAAAGTTCCGGTTTGAGCGCACCGGCTCCGGTTTCTTCCACCGTGATTTGGTTCATCTTGGGCGAATCGTGATTGTAAGTGACATATTGGGCGTTTGCCGCAATGGTTGCCACTAACAGCATCGTTGTAAAAATCCATTTCATAATTTCTCTATTTTTAGTTATCAATAATCCAGTTTACCTGATTGTCTCCACCGTCCGAAAGCATCGTCAATAAGTTCCCGTTTGGTTTTGGTACGATAGACTTTCTCTTTCCAATAGCCGATACGAACCTGTATGTACCGCCAAGTCTCGAAATAGGCACGGTTCAAATGCTTCTCGATATTGTCAAGAGAACAGTTGATGCTGTTCAGCACCATCAGCAAGTCCGAAGTGGAACAAGCCGCCGCACCTGTGGCGTACAGGACCAAATCGCTCACGGATTTATATAGGTATTCTCCTTCCTGGGCTATTATCCGTATGGCTCCGGCATTGATGGATAATATCAGCGTGTCCGCCAACTCTATGTGTTTCCGCTTGATGACCTTCTCATTGAAATCTTCAAGCATCGCCTTGTAGTCGGATATTCTTTCGCTGACCCCTTTGTAGGTGGAATGTACATTCAATGCCGTGCGCAGGGACTGGTACATCACGTCAATAACATCGAAAGCTCTGGTGTACTTGTCCAGATCCACGTTCAGCTCCTTATAACCCACTGTTTCCTTGCGGCTGTATTCATGCAGGAGTTTGTTGCTGTGTTCCAATGTGGAGCGAGCCAGCAAGAGGCTTCGCTGTTGCTTGTGATCATTGATATAGGCTTCAACCGTCCCCACATCAAAACTCCATTGCGCATTTGCGGACAGGGGTGCCAGTAGCATTATCAACAGTCCGAGTATATATGTCCTGCCTCTTTTCATCGCTTGCCCTCCTTAGTCTTTCTGTTTCGTGCGTTTTCCATCCAACGGTCGTGACATTCCTCCACGAGGGAAAGTCTGCGCCCCTGATCATCGTCAACGGGTGGCAGAACATCTTTCAGCACGTCAATGATACTACGCCTGTAGTGCATCATCTTTTCCAATGATACCAAGTCGGCGTAAATCTTCGTGAGCCGGGAATCCACTTCACGGGCTATCTCCAGCCGGTCGCTTGACCAAAGCAGGTGATACATATCGTTTGTTTTCGTGTCCTCCTGCGGTGCAGTACGGGCATATTCAGTCGTTATCTTGCACTTCGGATATTCTTTCGCGATTTCCGCTATGCGGTCATTGACCAGTTTCGTCTTTTCCTTGTCGCTCATGTCGGGGTCAAGTGTAATCACTTCCACCACATGGGTATCGGAATACTCCGTTGTCAAGTCCCAGGAGATTTGCAGGATAGCCCTGTGAATCTTGATGCCAAGGAAGTATTTGGGCTTTCGGGCGATTTTCAGTGTCGCCTTGAATGTGATGATGCCGTTGATATTCGGAATCGTGCCTTTTCGGACATAGGTGTAGCCGTTCCAGGAACCGTTGTCCTGCCAGGTGATATTGTAAGCAGTCTTGCAGTCTTGCATGATAGCCGGTATCCGGTAATAGTCATCGGTCTGCACATCGTTGTCGCTTTGGGCTTCTTCTTTTGCCTGTGCGATTTCCTCTTGTTTCTGCTGCCAGGCGGCAAGTTCAGGTTTCAACCTGTCTATCTCCGCTTTGTTCTCATTGTATTTCTGACGGAGAGGAACGGCATCCTCCACACTGGCATTGGCAATCTGTTTGATAAGCGATTCGTTTTCCGTTTCCAATGCGGATATTTGTGACTGGAGCGCGTAAACCTTGTTGTCCGCTTCCCGCTGCATGGCATCGAGTTCAGACAAATCCAGTTCCTCGCTTTCGGCTGTAGTCTTCATCGCGCACTCTTTGGAATGGGCGTTGAGCGTACTTCCGCATTTCCGGCACTTGTACTGGGTTGTTCCCTGCCCAAGTGTTGCACCGTCCGAACAGGTGACACTGATTGTTACCGTCTCGCATCCTTTCAGTTTCTCTTCATTGGTCGCCTGGTAATAGTTCCGGCTGTCGGAAGCGATATAATAGACATAGCCGTCTTCGTTGTCGTTAAACTCGGACAGATGTGCGTTAAGTTGTGCCTTGAATGTGTTCAAATCCATCGAATAGGAATCGAACACGTCTTCATAGACTATTTCCTCGTTGTTCCAGCTTTTAGTAACATGGATTTCGTAAGCGTATGCTTTCTTGGTCTGCTTGCCACCGCGACTGATGATATAGCTGGACTGGTAATAATTGATGGTGTAACTGAAGCCGTCATTGGCATTGTTAAGCTGCTGCACCCTGTTCCTTGACCATCTGGCATAGCGTTCCGAATTGGAAAGGGCCTGCTCCTTTTGCGATGCGTTGGGATAGAAGTTCGGATCGCTTGTCTTGAAGCGGGTCCATTCACCACCTTCAAGGATGCTCTTGTCATCTGTCGGGGGATAATAGTCGCAGAGGGAGACACTGCCACGGTCACGCCTCGCGATGTACCATCGCTGGGTGTAGTAATTCCCGGCTGTTTCGTCCAGATAATCGGTAATCCACGAAGTGAGGTTGTAGTCGCTGAACTTGAACAATCCTGCCACATTTTCTTCTCCACCCACGATGCCCAGTATGGCCTGTCCGGCATTGTTCTCCAGTTGCTCGAAAAGTTCGTTGTAATGCTCGTAGATGTCAATGACCTTGCTGACCTTCCCGTTCATCAGCTCGTGAAACGAGTTCTGTTGCAACAAGGCGTTCCCGATATTGGTGATTCCCGAAGTGGCAAGACCGGCTCCCATCCGGTAAAGTTTGTCCAAATCGGCTTTCAGGTTTTCCTTGGTGAAGTTGCCCGGCACTTTGGATATGTCATCAAAGAGCCGTTGCCAGTCCACGTTGCCAATCTCGGAGAGTTTTAAGATGGAGGCGATTTCTTCATTGATTTCCAGAAAGGCGATATCGGAGAAAGACAGAGTGCTGTTGGTGACAACGCTCTCGAACTGCATACAGAGGGATTTGGTGTCATCGCACACTTTCATCAGATAACTGCACCAATGGAGTGCGGCCTGTGGGGAACGGAGCATCAGCTTGGCGACAATCCATGTCTTCGGGATAATCTTGTGCGCCACCAAGTGATAAATCCTGCGGTAGTAGTAATTTTCGGTGGCACTGCTCCAGATGCCCAAATCAGTGAGTGCCTTCCTCTCCAGGAACTTGCTGGCAAATATTCCGGCAGTGGCCACTTCCGAAGCCTTGTAGTGTTTCAGTATATTCTGCACCTGCTCGTCATAATACGCTTCTGCAACGGTTCCAGTACCGTAGGCGGCAACCATAGCGGCCACGGTTTTCGCATCGAAGTTCACGCTGTAATACTGGGCATGAACTTGTTGGGCGAAAATCGTGGCTATTATCATTATTATGAGAGCGAATCGTTTCATTGTTGTTTTGTCTTTGGTTGATGAAGATTCAATACTTTCCCGGTAGCGTTCACTTTTTGGGCGAAGGGCAGGGACTTGCTTATTCCGGAAGCATCCCAGTCAGCGCAATAACGCTCGATGGCTTCCTTGTGGCTGCATTGCAGTTCAGCCTTGTAGAGCTTCAAAGCTTCTTTCTCGGCCCGTTCTGTGGTATAGGTCATGTAACACTCGTGCGGCTCCTCTACACCATACACTCCGCTTGTCGTACCCCTACGGATAAATACCTCTCGGAAGAACGAACGTCCGTCCTTGTTCTCCAGCCGGTTGATGGTAAAGATTTTCTTGCAGTCCACGTCTGTCAGACCGAGAATAGCCTTGATGGTATCAAAGCGTTCACGGAACTTGCTTTGGTCAAGCAACATTACCACATCGGAGTTGTTGATGATAGCCTCCTTGACAATCTCAGACCCGATGATGTCCTGAATCTCCTGTGTGACCACGCCCACTGAAGCCCAGAACTTTCGGGCGGTTTTATACATGAATTTGATGTATTCTGCCATAAGAGGGCTGGCTATGGCTTTCCATGCCTCCTCAATGACCAGGACTTTGCGGTTCTTCTTGATACGCATCTTTTGCAGGAACACGTCCATGATGATGAGTGTCACCAAGGGGAACAGGAGCGGGTCATCTTTTATGGAATCGATTTCAAAGACAATGAAGGTCTCGTCAAACAGCGAACTGTCCATGTTCTCGTTCAACGTCTTGTCGTGGTTGCCACCTCGATAGAAGTCTTTCATCATATACCGGTAGGTGGAAATGTCTATCCCGGTTATACTGTTTTCATTGCAGATGTCGGGAATGCGCTGTACGGAGAACTCATAGAACGTGTTGAATGACAGTGATTCCACTTTCAGTTCCTTTCTCCTGCGTTCTATCTCGTCTATGACAGTTTCTATCCGTGCGTTCAGTTCCGTTTCACTTTCAGTGCGGTTGCCGTTTTTGTTTCGCTCGTCAATCAAAAGGCTTTTGCGCAAATCCTCCCGTTGGGGTGGGGTGAAACCATCGAAACCGTTGAAGTAGGTATCGTAATATTCGGTGATGACCTGCTCGATCAGCCTGTCTTCCGTTTTGGTGACCGTCCCTTGGCTGCCTTTCCAAATCAGCAGCACGAGATTTTTCAGGAAGCCTGTCTTTTCCACGTTCAATTCCTGCCTGTTGATGCGGAAAGGGTTCATCGTAATCGGGCATTCCTCCGTGTAGGAGATATATTTCCCACCCAAATACTCGCACAGTCCCTCGTATGAGTTACCGGTATCTACCATTACCACGTCCGTCCCTTGCTCGTGAAGCTGGCGCACGACCGAGTTCATGTGGAACGACTTGCCGCTGCCACTTGGACCCAGACAGAAAAAATTACTGTTGTCGGTCAATTTCTCCGCGCCCTCTTTTCCGGTGATGTCGATAGCCACAGGCACGCCTTGCCTGTCCGTGTAATATATCTTCAAAGGAGTTTTCTCGCTATGCAGGATGCGTTCCTTGTACATCAGACAGGCTGCCGCATCACCCAAGGTAAGGAAACGGTCATAGTCGGGATTCATACCGTAACAGTTGCCCGGAAAGGAATTGACGAACAGCTCCAACTGGTTGTAGGCTCTTTTGGAAATATGGATGCCCATCCTTGAAAACTGGTTTTCCAGATGGTTGGTGCATTTGTGGAGGTCGGTGCCTGCGGACATGGCTACTACAAGATTGTAGTGCGTATAGACCAGTTGCTTGCTTCCCCTTGCCACCACTTCCTGCACACGCTTGATGTCCTCTACCGCCATCTGATTACCGGGATTGGGCATACTCGCATGGCGGTTCTTCTTTTTGTCAAGCAAGGCCAGTTCCCTCTTTTGGTTGGGAATGAATATCATCTGGTTATACACCACCGCTTCGGTATTGGGAATGCCGGACACAACCGACACCAGATCCATCGGCATACTGCTGTTGTTGACCTCCACGTTGGTATAGGGACGGATGACAGACGGCAGGCTCACGTTATCTACATCCACAAGGCTATACACCTTGCATCGTTTGTCTCCCATGGAGATACATTCGTCATCCACCTTGAAATTTGTCATGGAGACCACCTTGTCACGGAAGTTCATGGCGAAATAACGGTCAACATATTCATTGACTTCCTGCCTGTTCAGGAATCTCACCTGTACGCCGGCATCACGCAGCTGGTCGTGAACCTTGCGTATCTTTACAAGGAAGTCTCGCCACTTCTTGCCGTCAAAAGAAAACAGACGGCTTTTCTTGACTTCCTGTGTGATAGTCAGGTAACATTCGCTGTCGGTATAAGGTCTGCCGTTGAAGTAACGGAAATAAGATGTGGAGAGAAATTCACGGTTCTCGTCGCTCTCTTCCGTGAACTTTTTCCGGATAAAAATATCCTGCTTGTGTATGGCATAGCCTTCTCCCAAAGTCTGGGCAATGGCGGTGAAAAGTTGCGTGAACTCATAGTAAGAGTCGATATTGGCGCAATACTTCTGTACCGGGTTCTCCAGTTTCAGCACGGCGGAATACTCTCCGGTCTTGGTATATATCACACCAATCCCGTCCGCTTCTTCCACGGAGAAATAGATGTCTTGAAAGATGCGTTTCCGCTTGTCGCCCGTTCCAAAGGCATAGACCGACACGGCCATGCCCACGCAAAGGGCAATGAAGACTATGAAAACATATATAATCATTCGGCTGTTTACAATTAAGGGCAGGCTGACCTATTGAAAGGCCAAGCCCACCCACGTTCAACATTCAATATATCCATTCATGGTCAAATGGTTTTCTGTTACATTTTCTTTGAGTAGGCATAGATGAACACCCCACGTTCCTGCCGTTTGCTGTGCAGTCCCTTGCGCTGCTTGAACAGAATCAGTCCCACACCGCTTGTCACGGTGACGGACAGGACAATCAGGGCAAGGACGAATCCTGCCATACAGTAGGCTATGATGAAGCCGACAATGGCGATGCCTATCGTGGCTGCCGCCCAATAGATGTAGCGACCCTGAATACCCATAAATTCAAGGGGACGTTGCAGCCCCTTGAACAATGGATAATCCGGATAGTGTTCCTCTTTCCCGTTCATGATACCTGCGGTTTAGGAGAGTCCGAAGAACAGAGGAAGTGCCTGGGCTGCCGCGATAAGGAAGATACAGGCTCCGACCACCATCATGATCTTCTTCTTGACATCCTGCTCCTCGTTGTTCATCGCGATATATACCGAGATCGCACCCACTACGGCTACCACACCGGCAATGGCGTAACAGAGTTTCACCACGATAGGAACATACTTGGCGATTTCCTCGCTCACTTGGGTCAGTGCCGCTGTTCCGGCCGAGTAGTCTCCTGCGGTAGTCTGTGCCATCAAAGCGGTCACACCGCACACCATCATCAGGCAGGTCATCTGCGTTTTCTTTGAAGTCTCGATTTTCTTTGCGAATCGTTTTACTTTTTCAAACATACTTGTCTTGTTTTAATTGAACTTTATTGATTGTTTTACACTCGTGATTTTCTAAATTCGATAGCCGAAAAATGCCGGAAAGACTATTGTCGCACCGATGATGAAAAGGCAGGCTCCGACCAGCGTGAGTATATGCTTGGTGATTCCGTCCTCGCCTGTGTTCATCTTGATATATATCTGGAATGCGGCTATGACCGCAAAACCTCCTGCAACCGCGTAAATGATGTACTGGACATAGAGCATCATCGTCACCACATAGTCGTGCATGGAAGCCAGCGCGTCCGCTCCCCACGAGTAGTTCACGCCGCCGCTTTTAGCGAAGACGGAACAAGGGAGCAGCGTACACAGTGCGCTTAGTATTCTTTTGCCATTGTGTCGGGTCATAGTTCATCAATTACGTTCTTGGTGGTTACACCTCCGTCCGGATGCAATTCTCCAATGCCATTTTGAATCATCAGCTTGTACAGCTCTGCGGAGTTATAAGGATTGGAGAAGGTGACCTGTGTCTCTTCCATGTTAGCCTTGACCTTGTTGTTCAGAGCCTCGATGACATCCTGTCTCGGCTTTTCGTCTGTGGGATTTGTTTCCTCCGACACATTCTGTGTCTTGTCGATGTAGTGTGTCTCATACTCGTTATCTCCGATATTGAATCCCTTGTCGTTCTCCACCACACTGACGCTTTCTTCCTCGTCAAAATCGCTCACGTCAAATTCTTCTTCTCCAGATTTTATCTTTTCCCCGTTTTTACCATAAAGGTCTCTTGCTACCATCACAGCGTAGTAGATGATGTATGCCACGGTCAGCGCAATGGCGAAGATGAAATATGCTTTCATATCTTATAGTCTGATTTTAGAATATGATTAAAATATGAACGCAAAGGAAGTACAATAATTTCATACTACGAAATATCCTTGCGAAAAGCGGCTGAATATTAAACATTATTCTGAGAAAATCTAAAATCATACTCAATTATCATACTTTGACAGGTTTTGTCCGAGGCAATAAACAAGAAAAGCCCTCCGTATTTGGGAGAGCCTTTCGCTGGTTGGAAGATTTCTATCAGAGGGAAGACAAAGACTAACGCCTTTTACCTCTCAGATAGTCATTCAAATCTTTGTAGTTGTAGTAACTTTCGGAGTGGTCGATTACCTTTTCCCCGTAAAGTCCGGTAATAGTTTCGACTGTTTTTCGCCCGGCAAGGTCGTTATCCAGATAGCAATGGATGGTGGTGTACCGTTCCAGTTCCACAAGACACTTTTTCAGATTACTGACTGAGTTCATCACAAGAAAATCGGTAGGGCTGTCGATGCAGACATGATAGTCTCCTTTTCTATGAAGTTCTTGGTAAGACAAGAAGTCCATAAAACCCTCGAACACGCAGACATGGTTTTGGATTATATCCTTATTATACCTGATGACGGATATGTCTTTCCCCTTTATACATCCTTTATAATAAGGATTGCGCACCTCGTAACCGCCGGTCTTGTTTTCAAAGACTATGGCGAAATAGTGTCTTTTGCGTAGTTCATAATGAATTTCCTTACAATACAGCCTGCCGATATTCTCACTGATATACCTGGAACGGAGGTAAGACAACAAGGCATGGTGGCTCAGTTCTCTTACTTCCACGTTTTCCATTTCTTCCTCGATAGGACAGGGACGGACACTCCGGCTTTGTAACTGTTGAAAAGGTACGCCAATGGCATTCTCGCTGATGCGGAGCAATACCATACTTACATTGCCAGTCCGATAAAGGTGTTTTCCCAGTTCTATGATGTCACCTCCGGCAGAAAGCCCAAAGTCGTACCATTCGTTCAAATTATCGTTGACCTTGAACGAGGGGGTACGTTCCTCTCGCAATGGGGAGAGATACCAATACTGGCAGCCGCGCGCATTGACCGGAGAATGTCCTATTATCCGCAGATATTCCACGAGCCGTATCTGTTTCGCTTCTTTTATATTCATTTTAGTATGGTTTACTTATATATACCCACAAACTAAACCATACCGGTTAGAGGTGGAATGAAGGGTTATAGGAGTAGGTACGACCGTTTTTTGTAATGGCATGATTTTCCAACAGGAACTTACACAAGTTTACCAATGTGTTTCTTCCTCTTGAATACCCAATGCTCTCATATCCCTTTTTAAGAGCTTCAAGCAAAGATTGATAGCCATATTCCGCGCATTCTTCAAAGGCTACTTCCAAGGCGGTTCGGTGTTGCTGCTCGGTCATATCTATATAAGAAGCCAGTCTGTCCATTTTGTTCTTTTTGAATTGATGTTCTTTTACCAAGTGAGGAAGGGAGTCTTCTCCGATTTCAAATGCGAAAGGAGTAAATTCCCTGTCCCTTATGTGCATGGCTCTTACTTCGCTGATTTTTCCATTTTCATTGTTTTTTGATATTTGCAGGATAGTTTCAGCCTTATTGTTCAGTTCTGTTCCTATATGGCCTCTGGTATTGTCATCGCCTTTGTTTAGATGTAAGACGGTGTGGATATGCAGCTCGTAATAGCTTGACCATCTCATCAGTTCATTGATTATGTCAAGAGATTCACTGGGACTGTTTATGTCATGGATTAAATCACGGATGCCGTCAATGATTACGAGCCCGATGTTTTGCTCTTCGTGGAGTGCCCATCGTATAATATCTCTCCTTTGGTCGGGAGTGTATTCACGCAGAACTAAGAATTGGATGTTGTCATTTTCCTGGTCAGTAGGCAATCCTGCCAGTTTGAGGATTCGATGAAGCACTTTGTGGCAATGGCACTTGCTTTGTTCTGTATCGATGTATAGGATTCTATTCTTGCAAGATGGCAGTTCTGCTTTGTACTTTAGAATCTCCTTTCCGGAAAGAGCCGATGCGACAATGGCGCTGACATTGAATGTCTTTTTGCTTTTGGGTTTGCCGGTGGAAGCACTGAAATTTCCGATTGTGGCAATGGTAACGCCGTCTATTTGTACGATTTCCTGTGGAAACTCATATTTTTCGGTAACACTCAGCCGTATATATTTCAATAAAGACTTATATTTGGCTTCGTCTATCCGATAATTGTTGGGTTGTATCATATCAGGTTGCATTATTTTTTCCCTCCTTTTGTTGGTTTGTTCTTACTTTTTTGTCCCAATGTGTAAGCGATGATATTGGCTTGCCTTTCTATTTCTGTATTGGAGAAACAGGGGTTGCGCTTTATCCATCGGTTCAGGTCATCCCTGAGAATGAATATGTTTTTTCCATTCGGCTTATACACGGTAAGTTCTTTCTGCATGGTTAACTTATAGACATAGCCTTTGGACACTTGTAGATAGGCGGCTACCTCGTCTATATTGAGAAACTCTTTTGCGGCATAAGCTATCTTTTCCACATTTTCAAGATGGGATAGCAGTTCGGCCAAAGAACCGAATCGTTTCAGGTAATTTTCAACATTCAGGATTTCCTGCTGAAAATTTTCCAAGGAGTTGTTTTCGAGGAATGATTTCAATCCTTCGATACGGGAGAGTAGTAAGTCTATTTCTTTTCTATTCATAATTCTTCTCTTGTTATAGCAGCAGGTTGCCCTATTGTTTGTACTTGATTTCTCATTGCCCATTCGCAAAGTTCCTTTCTGTTGAAATACACCAATTTGCCGTTTGGCTTGTAGTGTGGTATTTGCTTGAGAGAAGTGAGTTTGTAGATATAACTCTCGGACAAACCGAGATAAGCAGAAGCTTCAGCGGTAGTCAGCACTTCCTTGACTGCCCAAATACGCTCTTTCAACTGTGCAATGTAATTCTCGATGGTCTGGATTTTATCCACTTCGTTGATCTTTTGTTCTAACGATTGGAGCCGTTCAAAAGGTTTCTCCGTTGCCATCATCGAAATCATGTTCTCCATTTTGGAGAGCATCTTATTTTCATTTGTCGTTCTTCGATGTCTCATTGATTGATGCTGTTAAATTTGACAATGGGAGGTATGCCCTCCGTGAGTAATCGATTACGGAGGGCAAAGGTAGATGAGTATATTCGCTTGATTATGTTGAGATTGTTGAGTATCAACACAATTCTCAATACAACTCTCAACAATTTGTTATTCCTTTGTTATACTTCTCTGTTTTTGATTAGAGTGATATACTTGTCTATGATTGCCAAAAACTGCTTATCTATGGCGTTGGGAGTGGTGTCTTTTATCCGATTGAGGGTTGATGACATATCGTGTTGGGTCAGTAATTTCTTCCCTGAAGAACTGATGACAAGATGTTTTTGGGCAATTACCGATTGCCAGTTATAGGTTATCACATCGTGTGAAGCCAGTTTATCCAACAATAAAACCAATTTGCTGTTGTTTCTTGAAGTCACAGTCTGCAATGTGTCTGCCGCATAACAAATGGCAACATTGTCTGCATCCAAAACTTCCTTAAACAAACAGACCTCATTGGCAAGCTGCACAATGAGGTCCAGAGTATGTCTGTCAAGTAAAGGTTTGATGTTGGTATTCTGATTGGTCTGAATAGGATTCCCCGGACTGCTGTTGTCGGACTCGGTAGCGGATTCCGACAGGTCAATGGCGTAAAATTCGTTCAGAAGTTTTATGATCCCATTTTCGTCCAATAGGTCATGGTCGAAATGTTTGCGAATCAAAATTTCATGCTTTCTCAGAAGCTCTATTACCGTGTGGTAATTCTTTAGATGTTCATTCTTGCTCCAGGCATCATTCGCATCGTGAAACCGATGTGAATGGGTAAAGTCAAGCACGTATCGCCTGTAACTTTTTTGCCGTGTGGTGACTTCGTCTTTGTAAGACTTATGGGCTTGCTCAACCAACCGGAATAGCCCTTCTTTACCGGTCTGCGCAGGAGTCCATTGGAAACCTCGCATCGCTCTTTTCAAAAAGAGAGAGGTGCAAAGATAATTTCTTTGACATAAAACATTATTTTAAGTATTGTTGTTTGCCACCTTTGCGTTGATGGCATTTTTGTTTTGAGTGCTAAGATAGTTATCTGCAATGGTTTTAAGTTGAATGTCGTATGTGTCCATCAATCCTTTTTTTACTATAAAACGAAAATTACTATCCATACTTTCTCTGTTAGGTACTTTATCATTTTGCAAGCGGAAGCAGTTTACGCATTTTACCCATACATCATAGGGATTGTGTTGCTTAAAGGCCAAATGTACAAAATACATAAGTGAAGTCTGTGTTTTCATCCATACTATAGGATGTTCAAATACCGTTTCATCGAAAATACCTTTGAATGCGGTAAATGTGGTGTCGGAGGAGATATATCCACCGTCAAGTAGGGCGGAGAACATTAAATGTATCTCATCTTCGCTATTCGGACTGTAAAATACAACTTTGCTCGTATGAATGAGCCGTTCATCAGAAGTTTCTTCATTGAACGTATTTTCAATGTGGTTGAACTTATCACAGATAGTCTTTAATTTAACATCATACCTATCCAACCATCCGGCTCGCTTAATCCAACTGTAACCTGATACAAAACAAGCTTTGTGCGGAGTGTGTCCGTTTATGCTGAAACAACATTCTCCTTTTACCCACAAATCCTTCTTGTTGAATTTGTAAAATGCCTGATATACGAAAAAGGACAACTGCCGTTGCGTTTTAATCCATTCTACCGGCTTGCTGAATGTCCTTTTATTGAAAATGCCGACAAATGTTTTCAAGCCAGTGTCAGGTGCGATGTATCCGTATTTCACTAAATCTCGATACAGCACTGCTATATCTTTTTCACTCTGTGGTGTGTAGAATGTCTCTGTCTGATGCGTTGGCTCAAATTCAGTAAAGTCAACTTCCGGGTAGAGGGCTTTGGTCGTTTCGTAAAGTCCCGTATTGTATCTCGGAACACGCCAAGTGCTGAATCGCTTTCCATTTTCCCTTTTCCATTGCTTTTCAAAAAGGATGTAGGTGCTGGGAAGTTTGCAGATGGTAGATACAGCATAGGCTATCACTTTCAGTTGCAGCGGCTTCGTTTGCGGCATCGGCTGATAGTGTTCATCCAAAAGACCTGCGCGTATGGCTCTTTGTAATAATGTAGCCACCTGTTCATTGGCTAAAGGCTCAATCAAATCTTTATATTCGCCTTTCACCTCTTCTTCTTGCCTTTCGCAAAGTGACAGCAACGCTTGCATATTGTTCGCATAACAGTCAATTACCTTGACGTATGCAGAATCAATTTCCTGCCTATGACTTTGTACATAGTTTACGACAGGAACGGTAAATTCGTTATTTGTTATAAGATTTGCCAAAAGAGGAGAGGGAGCTTGTTCCATATATAGACAAATCTCTTTCGCCCATTTCCCGATATTCATCCACGAAGAGTCAAGTGCTTCAAATTCGATTTCATCATCCAGATCCAATTGGCTTTTCATTTCACCGACGATTCGGGTAATCTTCGTTATCTTTATAACGGTTTCTTGCCTTGTCATAAACACGGGATTTAATCAATATCAGGAATCAATGATACGGCATTCTGCTTGTTTTTGTCAAGCACCTTTGCATAAATTTGTGTGGTCGCCAGTTCTTTATGCCCTAATAGTTTTGATACAGTGTAGATGTCCGCTCCCAAGTCAAGCATAAGCACAGCGAAGGTATGTCTCCCGCAGTGGAAGGTCAGATTCTTATTGATATTGGCCGCCATGCTCCAACGCTGTAATTCCAATGAAGTCCAAGCTCCGTATGTAAATCCTGTAAAGACGGGATCTTCCGGGTTGCCTCTTTCACCGAGGTATTTTTCTGCCTGTGAGGAAATGTCAAGATACTCTTGTCCGCCAGTCTTCTTTTGTTTGAAGACGATTCTCGTGTAATCTCCAAATTTTTGAACCTCGCTCCATGTGAGTTTCTGAATATCGCTTTTACGAAGTCCGGTCAGGCATGAAAAGAGGAAAGCTCTTTTTAGAATAGGATAGCGGCAAGGAGTAGCAGCCAACTGTTTTACCTCTTCCAAGGTCAGATAGTCACGCTTTACTTCTGCGGCTTTGAATCCCTCGATTCCACGCAAAGGATTTACAGGTATGATTCTTTCATCGTAAGCCTGGTTGATACAGGCGCGGAGCTTATTGAAATAAGAGACTTTTGAGTTTTGGGACAAGCCTTGAAACACATCCCTTTCCCTACGTGGACCGGTACGCTTGTGAGTGTCTTTTTCCACATTGTTCAAAAAATCCTTGAAGCCGTTTATAAACTCCGGAGTAATATCTTTGAATGTGGTTTTATCATCACAATAGATTTCGAGATAACGCAAGCAGCTTCTCCAGTTACCCCAGTTTCCGTCAGATTCAGGATTCTTGTGTCTTTCTTCAACCATCTTCCGATAGTATTCCAAAAAAGGAGTATCTTCTTTGAATTGGCGAGTGAAAGAATACTCTCCGTTCTGCATTTCAATGAGGCGTTTGGATTTTATAGCCTGAGCGGTTGCCAATGTCTGTCTGTTCTGCTCACGCTCCAGTGGAGTAGTGGCATCGATCAGATAAAGTTTCAAATACTCTTTCTGACGTTTACCATTTCTGTAGATGTCGAGATACAAGCTCACGTTACCGTTTGCCAACTTCTTTTCCCGTAATTTTACGGGCTCTTTCTGGATTGTTGTTTTCTTAGTCATAGCCTGTTCCTATTTTAATGAGAGATGTGATTCATTGTCTTCGGGGGACAGATTTTTGTCCCTCACATCCCTTTCGGGGGACAATCTGGGGACAAAAATACGAAAAAAATATGAAAACAGGCAGAAAGTATGGAGAAAAAGAGAAAATACAAATTCTCATAAAATCATTGATTTATCGCACTTTACGGATTTATATTTTCTCTTTTTATGCTTTTCTTTTCTTTGTATCACTTGCCGATGCAAAAATGCCGAAATATATTCCCCAACACCTGATCCGTCGTAACCTCTCCTACGATATCCGATAAATGGAATATACACTCCCGTAAATCTTGCGAGATGAAATCCCCGGAAAGGCTGGAGTTCAAACCTTCTTGTACCCTATGTATAGCTTCCAGCGCATGCGTAAGCGCCTCGAAGTGGCGGGCATTCGTTACGATGATGTCGCTTTGGTGGAGGGTGGGGATGGAAGAGACTTCCGTGAGGAGTTGTTGTAGCTCTGCGATATGCAGCTTGCCTTTGGCGGAAATAGCGATTTGATGCCAGCCTTCGGTGGGGAAAGAGAAGGTTGGGAGAGAGGATGCGGGTAATACATCGCATTTGTTCATCGCTAAGATAACAGACTTATTCGTTAATCTCGGAGCTATTTCTTGATAGAAAGCCTCGAAATCCTTGAGGTCACGGGTTAAGTCGTACATGAGGATGACGATTTGCGCTTGGTCTAGAGCCTTGAAACTACGTTCAATACCAAGAGCTTCGATCGTATTGCTTGTTTCACGGATACCGGCGGTGTCGATGAAACGGAAGAGCTGGCCGTTGATATTGATCGTATCCTCGATAACGTCACGGGTCGTTCCGTGGATGTCGCTGACGATCGCTTTATCCTCGTTCAACAAGGCGTTTAGTAAAGTAGATTTGCCGGCATTCGTCTCACCGATGATGGCGACGGGAATACCGTTTTTGATAGCGTTACCTACGCTGAAAGATTGGGCGAGTTTGGAGATGACCTGTTCGATATGATCCGCAAGCGTGCGAAGCTCGCTACGATCAGCGAACTCTAATTCCTCATGGTCACTGAAATCCAGTTCCAGCTCCATGAGAGAGGTGAAATGGAGCAGCTGGTTCCGAAGTTCGGCAAGTTCCTTGCTGAAACCACCTCGCATCTGGCTTAGAGCCAAACGATGTTGGCCAGCCGAAGTGGAGGCGATTAAATCCGCAACGGCCTCCGCTTGGCTAAGGTCCATCTTGCCATTCATGAAAGCACGTTGCGTATATTCACCCGGTTGCGCTATACGGCATCCGCTGGAGATAAGGGATTGCAGGATTTGTTGTTGGATATACGTCGAGCCGTGGCAGGTGATTTCCACCGTATCTTCCCCCGTGAAAGAATGGGGGGCACGGAAAACTGCGGCGATCACCTCATCTATGGTTTCGTCATTGTTACCGACGATGGAACCATACGTTAAGGTATAAGCCTTTTGGGTAGATAAACTCTTACCTGCCTTCTTCGGCCGGAATATCCGATCACAAATCTTGAAAGCATCCGGCCCGGAGACACGGACCACTGCGATTCCTCCTACTCCCGGAGCTGTAGATATAGCGCAAATTGTACTCATTCCGTCTATTAAACCGTTATTAATTCATACGCTTGAGAACCCAGTCCGATTTCCTCCGCATAACGTAGGCCGGCTTGCCAGTTCGTATCCGGATGAATCAAATGGAATTTATCCTCTCCCTCAAGGTGTTCGTGAGGATGAGTCTCGGCTAATTTATTACCTCCGATGATAGGAGCGTTGATAACCATATCGGCGCAAGCCTTATCCAAGGCCACCGGATCGAAAGACGCAGCGATCCCCAAATCGGGGATGATGGCGGCATCGTTATGATTCCAGCAATCGCATTCCGGAGATACGTTCATGATAAAACTAACATGGAAATGAGGCTTGTCTGCTAATACGGCTTTCGTGTACTCGTCGATCTTGTAATTCAATCGCTCGGAAGTATCACCTTCGCCCATTACGGCACCGTCGTACTGGCAAAGAGCCACACATTGCCCGCAACCTACACAACGCTCGTAATCAATTTCGGCCTTTCGGTTGTTATTCAAATGGATGGCATCGTGAGCGCAGTGCTTTACACAGATGTTACAGCCTTTACAAGCCTCCGTATCGATACGAGGCTGTGAGGCACAATGTAATTCCAGTTTACCGCCTACGCTGGCGCATCCCATCCCGAGGTTTTTCAGCGCACCGCCGAAACCGGCTTGCTCGTGACCTTTGAAATGGTTCATGGAAATGATGATATCGGCATCGGCGATAGCGGCACCTATTTTCGGGGCCTTGCAATATTGCCCGTCGATCTCGATTTCCCGGTAGTCCGTACCTTTCACGCCATCGGCGATGATAACGTTGCAACCGGCGGACATGGGATTGAACCCATTTTCCATGGCGCTTTGAAGATGATCGACAGCGTTGGAGCGACGGCCCGAGTATAAGGTGTTACAATCGGTAAGGAACGGTTTCGCGCCTAATTCACGTAACAGGCTTACCAAGCGAGCGGCGTAATTAGGACGAATGTATGCCAAATTCCCCGGTTCGCCAAAGTGGATCTTAATGGCTACAAATTGATTTTTGAAGTCGATATTGGCGATACCGGCACGTTTTACCAGACGTTCCATCTTATCCAGCAGGTTGCTGCTGGGGGTCGTGCGTAAATTAGTAAAGTAGACTTTGGATGTATTCATCTTTTTATTGGTTTAGTGTTGACAAAGGTACGAAAAACACGGAACATTTTTTATATTCGCGTAAAACAGATTTGTATATGGACTTGCTTCAGCGGAATCATCAGCTATTGTTGAAAGGAATAAATTGTACATTCCTGCGTTATTTGCATGCACGGATAGAGTGGGAGGATCGGTTAATCGGCATCTTCGGCTCTCGAGGGGTTGGTAAGACTACCTTGTTGTTACAGCATATTAAGTTGAAATTTGAAGATTCACGGGAAGCCCTGTATGTGAATCTGGATGATTTCTGGTTTGAGACACATTCATTGACCGATGCGGTTAAGGAGTTCCTGCAAGCCGGGGGGCATTATTTGTTTTTGGATGAGATCCATTTCTATTCGGGCTGGATGGAAGAGGTCTCAACTTTATTGGATGCCAACCCCGCCTTAAAGATTGTTTTCGCTACCACTTCTTTGTACTCGCAGACAGAGGTGCGGAACGGGTTAAGGCATGAGGCTGCTTTTTATACCATGCATCCGATGTCGTTCCGTGAATTCCTTTCTTACGAAAGCATTCTGGATAAAGATCCCATTCCGTTGGAGGATATCTTAGCGAACCATCATGATTTGGTGAAGGAGATCAATGCGGAGATGAATATTGTGCCGATTTACCGGAACTATCTGGAACATGGATGTTATCCTTTTTATTGGCAAGACCCGGATATGTATTATTTCCGTCTGCAAGAATTAGTGAGAAAAGAGATTTGCCGGGATTTGCCTTCGGTGGTTTCTATTTCGATGAGTAATCTGGAACGAGCTCAAAAATATTTTATGATGGTGGCTGAGTCGGCTCCTTTACGTCCGAAATCGATTGATGTAACCCGTAAGATAAATATGCTTCGTCAGCAAAGCGATAGCCTGTTGCGTTTCTTCCATGATATGAGGCTTATTTATTACTCGGCAGACCAACTGGGAACCACTCCGGCCAAGCAGAAAGTCTTTATGGGGGATACCAACTTGCTGATCTCTTTTTTCGGAGATAAGGAGAATCGGCAATTGATGTGTGAAACCTATTTCTTAAGCCAGATGCGTTCCGTGGCGAACGTGGAATTCATGGTGAACGGGGATTTCTTGATTGGCGGTAAATATATCTTCGCCGTAGGTGATCCCTTAAGGGGGTATGATCGCCTCCGCTTCGTACCCGACGCTTATGCGGCTATCTACGGATTACCGAAAAGCGTGTTTAACCGTATGCCAGCATGGATATTAGGATTTAGTTATTGAGAATTTAAAAATAGGATTGCTATGTTAGAATGCATGAAGAATAGAAGGAGTATCCGTAAATATACGGATCAGGATATCCCGGAGTCTTTGCTGAATGAATTATTAGAAGTGGCTACTCGTGCCTCGAATACAGGAAATATGCAATTGTATAGTGTCGTGGTTACCCGCGACCCTGCGAACAAAGAGAAACTGGCTCCGGCTCATTTTAACCAGCCGATGATTACGGGAGCCCCGGTGGTACTTACTTTTTGTGCGGATGCGAACCGTTTCGTGAAATGGGCGGAGTGCAGGAAAGCGGAGGCCGGATTCGATAATTTACAAACGTTTATCGCTTCGACGATAGATGCGATGTTGTTCGCCCAGAGTTTCTGTAATGCCGCTGAGGAAAAAGGCTTAGGCATTTGCTATCTGGGTACGACGGCTTATAATGCGGACCAGATCATTGAGGCGCTTTCTCTTCCCCGTCTGGTTGTCCCGATCGTTACGGTTACGGTGGGTTATCCGGCAGAGCCTATACCCGCTCAAGTAGAACGTTTACCATTGGCGGCTGTGGTACAAAACGAGACTTATACGGACTTTACTCCGGCTTCCATCGATGCCTTGTATAGTGAGAAAGAGGCATTAGAGGTGAATAAGCAGTTTGTAAGGGAGAATAATAAGGAAACACTGGCGCAGGTCTTTACGGACGTACGCTATACGAAGAAAAATAGTGAACATTTCTCCGAGGTACTCTTGAAGGTATTGAAACAACAAGGATTCATGAAGTAAGCCCTAATACTTCTACCTTATAGTTCATAAAGAGTCCACTCTCGAGTACGCCTGTAATCGACTTGAGGGTGGATTCTGTATTTTCAGGGATATAGTCCATCCATACGTCAAGGATCATATTGCCATTCTCGGTAATGATCGGTCCATCCTTACCTTGTCCCATACGAAGTTTTATCTCACGGGGATTCAAACGCTGGAGTTTGTCCTCTACATAGGTGAGAGCTTCCGGGAAAATCTCTATCGGGATCGGGAATTTAGCTCCCAGCCTCTCCACTTTCTTGGAAGGATCGACCAGTATATAGGTCTGCGGACTGGAACTGATTAACAGCTTTTCCTTAAACATGGCGCCTCCACGCCCTTTGATCAAGTTAAAGTGGGAATCTACTTCATCAGCCCCATCGAAGGTCCAGTCCGGCTTGTGGGAAAACAGGCTGGTAACCGGAGTGCCTAGCTGGGCGCAAGTCATCCGGATTTCTAAAGAAGTGGGGATCGCCAAAATGGAAAGACGTTCCGTTCGGATACGTTCCGCTATGCGAGTCAACGCTAGATAGGAGGTCGAACCGGAGCCAACGCCTATGACTTGTCCGTTTTCGACTTTAGATGCGATAAGATCCGCTATCTTTATTTTATCTTCCTTATGGGAGATCTGATTTCCCCATTCCAACGTATCGATTAATGAATGATCCCACTTCATGGTCTTGATATTATTATATACGGTCTAATACAGTTTCAATCAGTTTCTCCAAAGAACCTTTATAATCCGTATTCATATGATTATCCACACGTCCGGCGATAATACAGCATACGGTCATTGCCCGGTGTCCCATAAGGGCGGCCAGACCTGCTAAAGAGGAGCTCTCCATCTCGAAGTTCGTAATCTTTCGCCCGTTGTAATCGAAAGCCTCTATTTTCCGGTTCAATTCCGGATCGGTCAAGGGCAATCGGAGCTCACGTCCTTGCGGCCCGTAGAAGCCATTGGCCGCAATAGTCGTTCCCCGGATAATATCATTACGGGTGATTTGCTCGATCAACGATGGATCTGCCGATACGACATAAGGCCATATGCCGCTAAGCCGCCAATCAAGCTGCTTTATTAATTCAGACTCCAAGTCTGCGTCACGAACGGTATTACTATTTGCGTAGAAATAAATGACCCCGTCGAATCCGATCGATTTCTCCGCTGCCACATAAGTCCCGATCGGGACAAATGGCTGTAACCCTCCGGAAGTCCCGATACGAACCAGGGAAAGTTGCTTGAATTCCGGCTTGATCGTACGGGTTGAGAAGTCTATATTAGCGAGAGCGTCTAGCTCATTTAATACGATATCGATATTATCTGTGCCGATGCCATGGGATACAACCGTGATACGTTTTCCCTTGTACTGGCCCGTGATGGTATGAAACTCCCGGCTGGAAACCTCACATTCCTGAGAATCAAAATAGGAAGCGACGGTTGTAACCCGTGCGGGATCACCAACAAGTACCACACGATCCGCAAGTTGCTCCGGTTTTAAATGCAGATGGAAAACACTGCCATCTGAATGGATCACTAATTCTGAAGCGGGGATTGTTCTCATATTCAATCAGATAATTAAGTTTATATTATAATCATGAAAGGGCAAGGTATGAACCCTGCCCTTGGAGATAGTTCTATTTATATAACTATTTTAGTCCTTTAATGGTTTTGATGGAGCACCGGTCGGTTTAGCTATCGCTTCACGCATAGAAGTGTCCGCCTCGATGTTCTTCATCTTGTAATAGTCCATTACGCCTAGGTTTCCTGTGCGGAAAGCGTCTGCCATTGCCTTGGGAACTTCCGCTTCTGCCTCGATCACCTTGGCACGGGCTTCTTGAGCTTTCGCCTTCATCTCTTGCTCGAGGGCGACAGCCATCGCACGACGTTCCTCGGCTTTCGCCTGAGCGATATTCTTATCCGCTTGAGCTTGGTCCATTTGCAAGAAAGCGCCGATGTTCTTACCTATATCGATATCGGCGATATCGATGGAAAGGATTTCGAAAGCTGTTCCGGCGTCAAGCCCTTTGCGAAGCACTAATTTCGAGATGGAATCCGGATTTTCCAATACAGTCTTATGGCTTTCGGATGAACCAATGGAAGATACGATACCTTCACCTACACGGGCTAAGATCGTCTCTTCTCCTGCACCACCCACTAATTGCTTGATATTCGCACGAACGGTGACACGTGCCTTGGCGATTAACTGGATTCCGTCTTTCGCAACCGCTGTTACCGGAGGGGTATCGATCACTTTCGGATTTACCGACATTTGTACAGCCTCGAATACGTCACGTCCGGCCAAGTCGATAGCGGTAGCCATCTGGAAAGGAAGGTCGATATTCGCTTTTGAAGCGGAAACCAGCGCATGCACTACTTTCTCGACATGTCCACCCGCTAAATAGTGCGCTTCCAGCTCGTCGCGTGTAAGCGTCTTTATTCCTGCCTTATGCGCTTCGATCATCGCACGAGTGATGATGTAGGGAGGAACCTTTCGGATACGCATCAAGAATAACTGGATCAAGGAGATATTGACTCCCGATACTTTGGCCGAGATCCATAACAGGAACGGCACATAATAGAAAAAGATTGCCAGCAGAAGTACTGCGGCCCCCAATAGGATAAGTGGCAAAAAGGTTATTTCCATATATATAAAATTAAGCGTGAATATTTGTTTCTTCTTTAGGACGGACAATTACGTTGTAACTGTCTACCCTGATCACTACGATCGGCGTGTTCTCATCGATTAATTCGTCTTGAGATTTCGCTTCCACGTTAATACCTTTAATCCGGGCCTTGCCGATAGGGGCTAAGCGTGAGAGCGTGATCCCCTCGTCTCCGGGTTCTATTCCGAGATCCCTGCTGGATGTCAGCTTGGAATCAATATCTGTCTTTAAAGCGATCTTGTTAAAAGACCGGGAACGCAATAACCAAGCGAAGATTACTCCGAATGCAATGATTGATAAGGATAAAGTCAGATGCCCTACCCACATACCTACCGTATAAGCGAAAACGACTCCGCCGATAGCGAAAATAGCCCCGCCTATACCCGCGAGTGTTATTCCCGGAAGAAGGAATATCTCCGCCAGTATCAGTAGGATGGCCGCTACCATGAGGAAGACGATGATGGCTATGTCCAGTAGCATAGTTCTTCTTATTTATGGTTGTTTCTTAGGTATACGATCTCTGCGTTACGTGCCTTTTTCTCCCATTCGTCCGGTTGGCCGAGCAGGTTGTTTAACTTTTCTTCCGTATCAAGAATCGTAGGCTTCAGTTGTTCTCGCTTCGCCTTGTTCCCTTTGATGTAGCTGGCTCGTAAGCTCTCTAGTTTCTCATTTAACTCCTTGATCTGTTTATGGATGGAAACTACTTTCTCATAGTAGTTCTTCGCTTCCGGACTTTGGATATCGTCCAAGGTGTAATAAACGATATCATTATGGATCGGGAACGTGAAATCTTTCTTTATCTCTATACGTCCATAAGGAATCTCGGTATGAGCTAAATGAATAAGCTCTTCGTAATTCGATCCGGGTTTCCATGAATCCTTGATCGAGGCAATAGAGGCCCGGGCACGTTTTAGTTCGATATCCTCGCTATCTACTCGCTCGCGGTTGTCATTCGGAATGAATAGGTATACACAAACTTTTCCTTCCGGTTGATAGCGGTCGGAAACGAACCATCCCAATTGCTTGGCTTCGTCGATCACCATCATGTAATCGTTAAACGGGGAGTTATAGGGCATGCCCAATTGCTCCGGTGTAAGATAAGTATCGGAATTGATGTTGTAACGAGTGACGAATAAATCATATCCGCCCAGAGAGCCGTTCCCTTTGGATGCGTAATAAATCGTTACGCCATCGGATAGCACGAATGGATACCCATCGTCGGCGTCACTATTGATATTCATCGGTAACTGTTTCTCGTCTCCCCATTGATCCATGAGCTTGGATTGGGTAAAAAGACAATTGTGGTTACCGTCTGTCGAGTGGGCGTAATAAATCTTATCCTCCTTCTGGTTCATGTATACCGATGAGTTGCCCGGATCGTTAGTCTGGAAGAAATCTTGGTAAGTGGTCAACGTACCGCTTTCCTCGCTTAAGGTATAGGCTGATAAGAAATTATCTTTATCAACGACCAAGCTATCGATAATCTGGACATTCTCTACCTTATCAAGCATACGGCTTGCTTTGTTCGCCAAGTCCATACGGATCTGGTAAGGCTCCACATCTTGTTTCTTTTTTGTTAGGAGGGTGATGTATTCGTCGAACATCTCCTCGGCTTCGTTAAAACGATAGGTCTGGTAGTATACTTCTCCAAGGTATCGATAAGCGTCTTGTACCCTACGCTTTACGGCGACCTTAAGATGTTTCTCCGCTCCTGCTAAATCTCCGGTCTCGAAACAGCAAACACCATACCATTGATTATAAGAGGCATTGCTTGGCGCTTGTTTCACTAGTTTCTCGAACACAGGTTTGGCTTCTGCGTATTTCCCATCGTTATATAATTTTTTTGCCTGATCAAGACTTTGCGCATGTAGTTGCATTCCTCCGCATATGAGTGTAACTCCTAGCGTATAAAGCAGCTTTTTGGATAACCGTTTCATTTTGTCTATTCTAGATTATATATAGTTATGCAGTTTCAAAGATAAGAATATTTTTGTAGAGGCATACAAATCGAAAAGATAAATATATAATTTTGCGCCCGTAAAGGAAGTATATGGCAAAATTGACAGAGGACGAACGTTTGTTTCGCAAGATAGAGGATAAGATAAAGAGAGCGATTTTCGACTATGGCTTGATCAATGATGGCGACCGGATCTTGGTCGGGTTGTCCGGAGGAAAAGATTCCTTGGCCTTGGTGGATTTACTGGGGCGCAGGTCGAAAATCTATTGTCCTCGGTTTGAGGTCGTGGTAGCGCATATCGTGATGACGAATATCCCTTATTGTTCGGATCGGGAATATCTTAGAAGTTGCGCGGAGGAGCATGATTTGCCTTTCATTGTCCATGAGACAAGTTTCGATCCTTCTACGGACACTCGCAAATCCCCCTGCTTTTTATGCTCTTGGACTCGCCGGAAAGCTTTGTTTGAGATCGCTAAGGCTCATAAATGCAATAAGATTGCGCTAGGGCATCATCAAGATGATATCCTAGAGACACTGTTGATGAACCTGACCCACCAAGGGGCTTTCGGAACAATGCCTCCCCGGTTGAAAATGGATAAGTTTGATATGGAGATTATCCGTCCGATGTGTCTGGTGGAAGAGAGGGAGTTGATTCAGGTCGCCGCATGGAAAGGGTACCGGAAACAATTGAAGAACTGTCCTTATGAGTCGGGTTCCAGTCGTTCGGATATGAAAGAGCTGCTGAGAAGTCTGGAAGCGATCAATCCGGAGGCTCGTTACAGTCTTTGGGGGAGCATGACGAATATACAAGAAGATTATTTACCTCGAAAAATAAGATAATATGCAAAGTGTTTATACGATTTTATTGTTGATCGTGTCTAATATTTTTATGACATGCGCTTGGTATGGTCATTTGAAGATGAAGCAACAGTTTAGTTGGTTCGAGCATCTTCCTTTGTTTGGCGTAATCCTGTTTAGTTGGTTTCTCGCTTTTTTTGAGTATTGTTTCCAAGTACCGGCGAATCGCATCGGTTTCCGGGATAACGGGGGGCCGTTCAACTTGATTCAATTGAAAGTGATCCAAGAGGTGATTACGTTGGTGGTATTCGTGGCCTTCAGTACCATCGCTTTTAAGGGGGAGTCGTTTAAATGGAACCATGCGCTTGCTTTCGTATTCTTGGTCGCGGCGGTTTATCTGGTTTTCAAGAAATAAAGTCGTTGCGTTTGACTTTTATAATCAGCGGAAAACCTTGATGCCTATTGTAAGATACTTACAATGCCTATTCAAGCATGTTTATAATGCCCATTGTAAGCACCTTATAATGGGCATTGTTAAAACGCTATATGATCTGTTGGCTCAGATGTGTAAATATAGCTTCGGTCTCATCCGGATGGAACCATGTTATTTCTGGGTCCCGTTTAAACCAAGTCATTTGCTTCCGGGCGTAGACCCGGGAGTTTCGTTTGATTTTCTCCACGGCGAGGTCTAATGTCCATTCTCCGCTGAAGTAATTGAATAATTCTTTATAACCTACCGTGTTCAAGGAATTCAAATGACGGAAGGGATAAGCCCGGCGAGCCTCTTCCAATAATCCTTCGCTCATCATTTGATCTACACGTTGGTTGATGCGGTCGCATAATTCGTCACGATCTCTATTAAGCCCTACTTTGATGATCCGGAATGGACGCTCTTTCTTAATGTTCGTGCGGAAGGAGGAGTAAGGCTTGCCTGTCATCCGGCAAATCTCTACGGCATGGATCACTCGTTTGTAATTATTCCGGTCCACTTCCTCGTAATGAACGGGGTCTGCTTCTTTTAATTCAGCGAGGATAGGGGCTAGTCCCTCGGTTTCAAATTGCATGTATAGGGCATCCCGGATCTCCGGTGTAACCGTCGGGATATCGTCAATACCTTTACATACGGCGTCGATGTACATCATAGAGCCTCCGGTCATTACGACGGTCGGGATCGTTTTATGTAATTCGGATAGGAGGGAGACCACATCTTCCTCGAAGTTGCTGGCGCTGTAATAATCGGTAAGCGAGAGAGTGCCTACCATATAATGCTTGACACGTGCCATTTGTTCCGGTGTAGGGGCAGCCGTGCCGATCGGAAGGTCTTTATAGAGCTGACGGGAGTCGGAAGAGATAATCGGAGAGCCGAAACGTTCCGCCACTTGGAGGCTTAACTCGGTCTTTCCGACTCCTGTCGGCCCAAGTAATATAACGAGGGAATTCATCAAAAGCGCTCGTCGTCGTAAGGATTATCCATCGGGCCTTCGCCTAAACCGTCGAAGCCGCTTTTGTCTAATTCGTCCATATCGTATTCGGAATCCCCGTAAAAATCTTCTCCTACGTCCGTACTGCCGTTCTTAGCCTCGAACTCATCGAAAGAAACTATTTGGGCGGGAGGCGTACCTACCGATTTGCTGCAAATAGGAGCATCCAAGTCTTTTCCCGGAACGATCTCACGAAGTTCCATGAAGAAGGCACGTTCGGTCATATAATCGAAAACGAAAAGTAGTTTTTGGTGCTCGTCTTCCAACAATTCTTCCAGTTGAGTATCGGCCATGACATAGCTGTCTTCCTCGGAAGAGGTATCCATCTCCACTAATGTGATCTCTGTCTTTTTACTCCAGTCATCGTCACATATGAAGAAAGAGGTCATTTGATCCTTTGTATAACCTACAGAGTCGAGAATGGCGTTTTGCAAATCCAAGAAAGTAGACTCGGAATCAATCTTGATCTCGCGCTTGAAGTCATCTGCTTCATCTGATAGGATTAGAAATCTAAATAGCATAGTCGTTTAGTTTTATTATTGCCTCAAAAGTAGTAAAAATATGGATATACCCAATATACGTCGCTATAAATAATGAAAGAGGGTGCGCGTCTGATCCCTGTATGGGATTTCTTCTGAACCTGAGGCGACCGTCGTAGCTTCGTCTTCAACCTTCGTCAAAGAGACGGAACCTGCGGCTGAGATATTAGTGGCAGTTGTCACCTTGAATAGGTAATTGTAATATGGGTAAATAATAAAAATCACAGTATCAGATATCAATCTTTTGCATTTCGCCCGAAAAGACATATCTTTACGGCACCGCCCGCTATTGGGCCGTAACTTAAAACCTATCAACTATGGATAAAAAAGAGGAGGATCAACGCATGAAAGAATTAAAAGACCGATACATACGTTTCGATTGGGCGATCAAGAGACTGCTCCGGCAAAAAGCCAACTTCGGTGTGCTGGAGGGTTTTCTCACGGTTTTTCTTGGAGAGAAGATTACCATCGTGGAACTACTGGAGAGCGAGGGTAATCAACTGTCTGAGGATGACAAGTTCAACAGGGTGTACGCCAAGGCACTTAACGACAAGGGCGAGATCATCATCGTGAAAATATAAAATATTCGCAAGCTATATTATCTCGAACAGGTACTCTATGGCGTAGCGAAAACCATAACCGAGTACATATCACTGGGCGAGGACTACCACAAGGTTAAGAAAATATACTCAATCAACATATTCTACTTCGACATCGGACGGGGAGAGGACTACCTTTATCACGGGCAGAATCATTTCATCGGCGTACATACCAAGGATCAATTGGTAGTCAACACGAAAGAGAGGAGCGTAATTGTCTCCAAGCTATCCCCCGAGATTTTCCCCGAATATATACTCATACGGACCAATAAGTTCGATAAGATAGCCGTCACTCCCCTAGAAGAATGGATGGACTACCTTAAAAGAGGAACAATTCGTCCTGACACCATGACTCCGGGATTAGGCGAGGCTCGAGAAAAATTGAGATACTACTCCATGCCCCCCGAGGATAGATACGCTTACGACGAACACCTGAATGCGGTCATGATACAAAATGACGTATTGGATTCGGCGAAGCTTGAAGGATACCTGGAAGGACTAGCGGAAAGTAGAGCGGAAAATAAGGAGAAAGGTAAGGCGAAAGGACTGGCAAAAGGCGAGACAGAAGCGAACCTCGAAAACGCCAAGAAGATGAAAGCCATGGGGATCGATCTTGAAATGATCCGGCAGATCACGGGAATTACCCTATAAATAACCTTTTGGTGACATAAATAGCGAATCGGCGCAAACCCCTCATTGTAAGATGTGGATTTGCGCCGATTTGTTTTTGGTTGTCCGGATGTTTGTGTCGCTTATTCGTCGATCGAACCTCTTACGATACCCCGGCTGGAAGACTTGATGAAATTGAGGATCAAATCCCGTTCCTCGCTAGGCTCGTACTCGGTCTCGATCGCTTTCAGCGCCTCCGTATTATTCAAGCCTCGGGTATACAGCGTGCGATAGATGTCTTGAATCAAGAATACCTGCTGATTCGTGAATCCCCGGCGACGTAAACCTACGATATTGATACCGCAATAAACGATCGGATCACGGCCGATCAAGGTATAAGGAGGGATATCTTTTCCGATACGAGAACCGCCTTGTACCATCACGTGCTTGGATATACGCGTGAACTGATGCACCAAGGAACCTCCGCTTACGATAGCGAAATCATCAATCTCTACCTCCCCGGCGATTTGCGAAGCGTTACCGATGATAATATGGTCTTTTAAGACGCAATCATGGGCCACGTGCGAATAAGCCATGATTAAGCAATTGCGACCTACCACGGTCTTACCTTTGGAAGCGGTACCCCGGTTGATCGTCACGCATTCGCGAAGCGTCGTGTTATCTCCGATTTCCGCCGTCGTGGTTTCCCCCGCGAATTTCATGTCTTGAGGGATACCGGCAACGACCGCTCCCGGGAAAATATTGCAATTTTTACCAATCCGTGCGCCATCCAAGATAACGGCGTGAGAATATATATGGCAATTATCACCGATTACGACATCTTTCTCAATCACGGCAAACGGATCGATAGTTACATTCTGGCCGATCTGGGCCTCTGGATGAACGACTGCTAGAGGAGATATATTCATTATCGTACTTTATCTTATTATTTGTTTTTTACAATCTGAGCCATGAACTCGGCTTCACTAACCAATTTATCACCAACGAATACATACCCTTTCATGGTAGAGATCCCGCGACGGATCGGTGCCAATAATTCCAGACGTAAGATCAACGTATCGCCCGGAACGACTTTTTGGCGGAATTTCACGCCATCTATTTTCATGAAGTAGGTAGAATAGCGCTCTGGCTCATCTACGGAATTCAAGACTAGCAAACCACCTGTTTGTGCCATAGCCTCAACCTGCAGGACTCCCGGCATGACCGGCTCCTGAGGGAAATGCCCTTGGAAGAACGGTTCGTTGGTCGTGATGTTCTTTACGCCTACGATATAGTTCCCGCCAACCTCGATGATCTTGTCAACCAATAAGAACGGATAGCGGTGCGGCAATAATTCACGGATACGGTTGATATCCATCACCGGCTCACGGTTCGGATCGTATACCGGGGCTTGCACCTCGTTCATCTTGATATCCTTGCGGATCATACGAGCTAACTGGTTATTGATCTTATGTCCCGGACGGGTAGCGATCACACGTCCGCGGATCGGCTTACCGATCAAGGCGATATCTCCGATCACGTCGATCAATTTATGACGTGCCGGTTCGTTATCGAATACAAGCGGCTTGTTATTGATATAACCTAATTCCTGCACGTTCTTGTGAGGGATGTTCAGCATATCCGCCAATTTGTCCAAAGATTCTTGCGGTATCTTCTGGTCGTAGATAACGATCGCATTGTCTAAATCGCCACCCTTGATCAAGTTATTGTTGAGCAACATCTCCACTTCGCGTACGAATACGAACGTACGTGAAGCCGCCAATTCTGTCGGGAATTCGCTGAGATCGTTCAACGTGGCGAATTGGTTGGAAAGCACGGGCGAATCGAATGAGATCAATACGTTCACGCTGAACTTATCATCCGGAAGGATGATCAACGAAGAACCGGTTTCCTCATCTTTTACCTCGATCTTGTGCTTTACGATATAATAATCCTTCGGAGCGTTTTGCTCAACAACCCCTGTCTTTTGGATTTCCTCGGAGAAGAAGCGAGAACTTCCGTCTAGGATCGGAAACTCGGGTGCGTTTACCTCGATCAAGCAGTTATCGATCTCATAAGCGTATAAAGCCGCCATCGCGTGCTCGATCGTACTTACTTGAACGCCATTCTTGCTAAGCACCGTACCCCGTTGTGTATTAACCACGTTCTCGGCCAAGGCGTCAATCGTCGGTTGGCCTTCCATATCGACACGTTTGATCTTGTATCCATGGTTCTCGGGTGCGGGATTAAACGTAATCTCTATATCTAATCCGGTATGCAACCCTTTTCCTTTCAAGGAGAAACTTGCCGCAAGCGTTTTCTGTTTTTGCATAGGTCTTTATTGTTTATTAATTTCTTTCTTGAGTTGTTCGATCTCCCGTTGCATTTGCCCCAGCGAGCGGTATATATCCGGAAGACGGTTGAAGATCGCGCTGGAACGCATGAAGTTCTTAGCGTTGATCGCCGGCGCCCCGAGCAATGTCGTCGCTTCCTTCACGTCGCTGATAACGCCAGCCTGAGCTCCGAATACGACGTGGTCCGCCACATGGATATGTCCGGCCAAACCAACTTGTCCGCCAAACATACAATGCTTTCCTACTTTTACGGAACCGGCGATGCCGACTTGCGCCGCCATCACGGTATTCTCGCCTACCTCCACGTTATGAGCGATTTGTACGAGATTGTCCAGCTTAACGCCTCGGTGAATGATCGTAGAATCCATCACCGCACGGTCAATTGTCGTATTGGCTCCGATCTCTACATCATCCTCGATAATAACGTTGCCTAATTGCGGGATTTTCTTGTAAGTCTCACCTTCGGGAGCGAATCCGAAACCGTCAGCCCCGACTACGCTACCGGCATGAAGGATACAATTATTGCCGATTATACAATTCTCGTAAACGGTGGCATGCGGATAGAATACGCAGTTATCTCCTACCGTCACGTGATCACCGATATAAGCGTGCGGGTATACCATACAGTTCTTACCCATTTTTACGCCTTCTCCGATGTAGGCGAAGTTACCGACATAACAATCGTCGCTCACGATCGCGGAAGCGGCGATAAAAGCGGTAGAATCAACCCCCTTCTTTTTGCTCTTCGATTGCTCTACCAAATTTAATAACATCGCGAGCGCCGCATAAGCGTTCTCTACTTTTACAAGTGTGGCTCTTATCGGTTGTTCCGGTTTGAAATCATTATTCACCAAAACAATGCTTGCCTCGGTATTATAAATATGATGCGCATATTTAAGATTCGCCAAAAAGGTCAATGTACCTGGCTTTCCTTCTTCTATTTTAGAGAAGTTGCTGACTTTAACGTTCGGATCTCCTTCAATCGTTCCGTTCAGGAAGCCGGCAATTTGTTGGGCTGAAAACTCCATTACTTATTCAATTATATATGTATCTTCGTTGACTGTCCGCTGTTTATAGACAGTTAGTTTGCAAAAATGGTGAAAATTCTTTATATAGCCTATGCTTTGCAGGGAATAATTCCCTTATCATGTAGATAACCGGCCATTTCTTTCTGTACGGCATGTGCCGCCTCACGGGCTACGTTGGCGAAAGCCTCCGTCTTATCCGCGTAAATAATCGCACGGGAAGAATTTACCAAAAGACCGCATTGGTCGTTCATCCCGTATTGAGCTACTTCCGCCAAGCTTCCACCTTGAGCGCCTACGCCCGGAACTAACAAGAAATGATTCGGGGCCTGTTTACGGATATCAAGGAACATCTTGCCTTGGGTAGCGCCCACTACATACATCATTTGCTCATCGTTAGCCCATTCTTGCGATTTCTTTAGTACTTTCTCGAAAAGACGTTCACCATTTGCGTCTTCCGTCATTTGAAAATCATGTGAGCCTTTATTGGAGGTCAAGGCCAATAAGATTACCCAAGCCTCCGGGTAGATCAAGAATGGTTTTACGCTATCCTCGCCCATATAGGGAGCGACCGTTACGGCATCTACCTTGATATGATCGAAGAAAGAACGGGCATACATCTCGGAGGTATTTCCGATATCACCACGTTTCGCGTCGGCGATGATAAATTGATCGGGATAATTCTCCCGTAAGTAAGCCACAGTCTTCTCAAAAGCCATCATACCCTTTGTGCCGAGGCTCTCGTAAAAAGCCAGATTCGGCTTGTAAGCGACACAATAATCGGCGGTAGCGTCGATGATCGCTTTATTGAATGCGAAAATAGGATCTTCTTCCGACAATAGATGCTGTGGGATCTTTTTTATATCTGTATCTAATCCGACACAAAGGAAGGATTGTTTCTTTTTAATATTCTCGAATAGCTGTTGTTTGTTCATTTTCTTATTCAGTATGAAATGATTGGATGTGTTTACAATTCAGACTCTTTCAGTCGCTCAGCGTTCTCCGCTACGATCAGGTGATCCAAGCAATCTTGAATTTCACCGTCCATAAAGGCTGAAAGATTATAGATCGTGTAATTGATACGGTGATCCGTGATACGCCCTTGCGGGTAATTGTACGTACGGATCTTCGCGGAGCGGTCACCGGTAGATACCATGGTCTTACGCTTGCTGGCGATATCGTCCAAGTATTTCTGGTGTTCCTTGTCATAAATAAACGAACGAAGACGGGTAAGCGCCCTTTCTTTGTTCTTCGGTTGGTCTCGTGTCTCCGTACATTCGATCAAGATTTCCTCACTCACACCTGTAATGGGGTTCTTCCAGACATAACGCAGACGGACACCTGATTCCACCTTGTTTACGTTCTGACCACCGGCCCCACCGGAGCGGAAGGTATCCCATTTAATCTCCCCTTCATTAATCTCAACATCAAATTCATCCGCCTCAGGCAATACGGCAACTGTAGCGGCGGAGGTATGTACACGTCCTTGCGTCTCCGTAGCCGGTACACGCTGTACACGGTGTACACCGGACTCATACTTCAACGTTCCGTATACTTTCTCGCCCGATACCGTGAAGATGATTTCCTTAAAACCGCCGGACGAGCCTTCGCTAAAGCTAGACACGCTTATTTTCCATCCCTTCAGTTCGCAATACTTCACGTACATACGATATAGATCACCGGCGAAAAGGGCGGCTTCGTCACCTCCCGTTCCTCCTCGTATCTCAACGATCGCGTTCTTGTCGTCTTGCGGATCAGCGGGAACGAGCAATAATTTTATCTCTTCTTCCAAAGCGGGAATACGTTCGTTGCAGGTATCCAGCTCCTCACGGGCCATTTCCCGCATTTCCGGATCTTGCTCGGACTCAAGCAAGGCTTTCGCTTCCTCGATCCCGTTCAATACTTTCACGTATTCCGAACGAGCTCCCACAATTTTCTCCAAATCACGGTACTCTTTGTTCAGTTTTACGAACCGTTTCATGTCGGCGATCACCGCCGGGTCGGTAATAAGGGTACCGACTTCCTCAAAACGGCTCACTAATCCGTCTAATTTACCAAGTAAACTATTTTCGGCCATTTATCTTTATTAATAGGTGAAGCGACCTTTCTCGCTTTCGATAATCAATTCATTTTTATCGGCTTCCTCTACGAAGCCCACGATTTGCGCATCAATACCAAAGCTTTTTGAGATGCCGATTACTTCTTCCGCATGCTCGGGAGCGATGTATATCTCCATCCGGTGTCCCATATTGAATACCTTGTACATCTCGCTCCAGTCCGTACCGCTCTGTTCCTGAATCGTGCGGAATAACGGTGGGATAGGGAAGAGATTGTCCTTGGTTACACGCTTGTTCTCTACGAAGTGCATAACTTTTGTCTGAGCCCCTCCCGAACAATGTACCATGCCATGGATTTGAGAGCGTAGTTTATCAAGCAATACCTTAATTACCGGCGCATAGGTACGTGTAGGCGAAAGCACCATCTTTCCGGCATCGATCCCTAATTCCTCGATCTTATCCGTAAGTTTCAATCCTCCGGAGTAAACCAATTCTTCGGGAACGGCGGCATCGTAGCTTTCCGGATATTTTTTCGCTAAATACTTAGAGAAAACATCATGGCGGGCAGAGGTCAAGCCGTTGCTACCCATACCTCCATTGTATTCTTTCTCGTAAGTGGCTTGTCCGGAAGATGCCAGACCTACGATCACGTCTCCTCCTTGAATATTCTTATTATCGATTACGTCCGAACGTTTCATGCGGCAAGTGACCGTACTATCTACGATGATGGTACGAACTAAGTCGCCAACGTCTGCGGTCTCGCCACCTGTCGCGTAGCAACCAACGCCCATCTCGCGTAATTCCGCTAATAATTCGTCCGTTCCGTTGATGATCGCTGAGATCACCTCGCCCGGAACCAACAGCTTGTTACGTCCAATCGTGGAAGAGACCAAGATATTGTCTACGGCACCTACGCAAAGCAGGTCGTCGATATTCATGATAAGAGCGTCTTGGGCGATACCTTTCCACACCGAAAGATCTCCGGTCTCTTTCCAGTACATATACGCCAAGGACGATTTGGTACCGGCGCCATCCGCGTGCATAATATTACAATATTCAGAATCACCGCCTAAGATATCGGGGATGATCTTACAGAACGCTTTCGGAAAAATTCCCTTATCGATGTTCTTTATCGCATTGTGAACATCTTCTTTTGAAGCGGAAACGCCTCGCAGGTTATAACGTTGATCACTCATTGTACTATATTATTTGAACCGCAAAGGTAATACTTTTTTATGTTACTTATCTAAGTTTTAAGACATCTCCTTCCTCCGGGATGTAATCTTTGTCTTTTTTATTCATTTTATACAGACTCTTGATCTGGATTCCGTACATCTGCGCAATACTGTGCATAGACTCTCCGACTTGTACCACATGGTCGTAATTCGGCTTGTCCGCTTTCTTCTTTTTCTTTTCCAGATATACGATATCGCCTGCCTGCAACGGGAAGTCCTCAGGCACCTCGTTGAATTTCATCAACTGCTTGGCCTTGAATCCCATGCTTCGGGCGATCTGGTCGAAACTGTCGTTATCCTTAGCGTATACATAGATCAAACCGTGGGTACGATAGACTTGATAATTGAACACCGGAAGATTTTGCTTCTTGGTAGAGGTCTTCTTTGTTCCCTTACCGGAGTCAAAGCGGTATAACTCATAATCTTCGATAACCTTGATTAATTTATTCGCGTAAGCACGATCGGTGGCGTAACCGCATTTTTGTAGTCCTTTGGCCCAGCCTTTGTAATCCTTGATGTTTAATTTGAACAGGCGTTCGTAGCGGGAGCGTTCGGCGAGGAAGCGAGAATGGTCATCATAAGAATCCTCTACTCGTTTGTATTTCCGGAAGCACTCTCCCCGCAGGTCGTCATCGTGATAGACCCTGCCGCCCCGCCAGTCCGAATGGCATTTGATGCCGAAGTGATTGTTAGAGCGTCTGGCCAAGTCGCTTTGCCCAGCTCCGGATTCCAGTAATCCCTGCGCTAAGGTGATACTTGCCGGAATGCGATATTTCTTTTGGTGCTGAACCGCCAAATCGCTGTACTTACTGATGTATTTTTGATAGGAAGTCAGCTTGCGCTGGCTTTCCGCCCCCGCGCTTAAACAGAGGAGGGATATAAGCAGTATGCTTAGGATATGAAAAGATAACCGCATATCTTATATATATAAATGTATTGATTCGATTGGGAGGCAAATATAAGGAAAAGAACGTACATGGTCAAAACCTTGCATGAAAGTAATCCGTACTTGTTTATATTCCTCTTTTGTAACCATCTTATTCTTCGTAAGATTAGCCTGTATTCTTCATTCGCCGTCATTGAATGATCGTTCGGTGGCGGCGAATATGGAATATATAGGATCGCAGGAGACTTTATATGCGCAGGGATGAATGTTTTTATTAGGATTGATCCAACTTTTACCTTATCTTTACGACTAAAAATCAATGTTATGAAATACTGGCTGAATCTATTTCTTGTCTTAGCCCTATTGTCTGTTTTTACTGTAGCGAAAGCGCAAATCCCAGTACGTCCTTATGGGCAATGGGAAGCTACTCAGTTTGTCGCGGTAAGCGTACATCAGCCTGAGGACTATGTGACGCTGGATAATAACTGGGAAATATTATACAATTTGCGGACTCCGCATACCTTGGGCGAATTACGAGGGATGGGTGTCAAGTGCTCTGATAGCCAATTGCTGTTATTGAAAGTTGGTGGACTCATCAGTAAAGCTAAAGGTAAATGGCAGACAACAATACCGATTCTCGATCAAGAACAAACCCGTTCTTTAAGGAGTTTCAGCGAAGAGGTCGCCGGATCTATGTACGCAAAGACAAAATCCGATTTTATCTCGCTAACCCAAACGATCCATGATGAGATGGGATTCAAAGACAATGCGCTTTCGCTTATCTTTTCATATCTATTGGATGGAAGGATGTGGACAAAACTTGTCTTGTTTGATGATATAGACAGTCATTTCGGGTGGAGTGGTTGTTATTGGGTATTGTATGAGCCAAGAACTGACCTTGCCTGTGGTACGAATAGCTATGGAGAACAGGATCTGATTCTGACTTACGTCAATAGTGATATCGTCCCCAATGACTCAATAATGGAGCGGTATGCGGAGGAAATAGCTGAATTCGGAAAAATAACGGATACCCAACTTGTCTCAAGGTTAAAACCCTATGGGTTGGTAGATGACAAGGGAGATGTATTAATTCCTATCATCAAGAGACAACAAGACCGTTTTCATCAAATAACAGATAAACTGGTGGATGCTATTAGTGCGGAACTAAAGAGCAATTGTAACTCTTTGGCTACCCGATACGGAATTAAAGATGAAAAAGTGGCGATGGTGATCTTATACCATGAGGTGATGTGGAACTTGGTAGACAAATTGATTCAAGACCAGATAATAGCTATTCCTTCCATTTTTAAGAATGAAGAAGCGAATAAAAGCCGATTAAATGAGGTGCTTTTCTTCATAGAAGGAGGGTTGATGCAATAAAGGCAATAAATCGTAATCAGGTGTTTGCTAGAGTGGTACCGAAAGAGGGTTTTCGGTACCTTTATATTCTTAAAGGTGGGTGATACGTGCCAAATAGTCATAATGTTCTCCTTCCTCTATCTTCTCGGCTTTGAAGCCGGCTTGCCTTGCGTATAGATTGAGCGTGTTGAAATCGATGTATAACCAATCAAATGAATCCCCCTTGATACTCTTATATTGCATACGGAAGTCGATCTCTCCGAAATAATCATCTTCGGGGGCGATATCCAGATTCCCATCCTCATCCTCAAATAAATAACTTAAGTCGCTAGAGTCGAGTAAAAGTTGTCCGTCTCGGGCTAGAACCTCTTTTAGGCGGTGAAAGAAAGCCGGGAGATTTTCCTGTTTTCCGATAATCCCGGAACCGTTCATCAAGAGAAGAATGGTATCGAATGGTCCGGTTAAGCTTTTGTCAAAAAAATTCTGCAAGCGAGCGTCTTTCACACCACGTTTGTTCATCGCTTCTACGGAAAGAGGGGATATGTCGATAGCGGTAACCTCTTTACCCATTTCCTGCAAGGCCAAGGTGTGGCATCCACTTCCGGCACCTACATCCAGTATCTTGCCTGTACAGAGTTGAAGGGCTTTCTGTTCCAAGGAGGGCATTTCTTGGAAAGTCCGGAATAATTGATTCACGGGAATCTCATCCTCATCGAACATGGAGGAGAATACACGGAGCTTGCTCGCTTTCCCATGCGCGAGATAATCGATGATAGCGGCGCCCATCGGGTCTTTATCTGGTGTAAGAAGCATTGAATGCATATGTCTTTGTTCTATATAAATGTATAAGGATTAATAATTCTCTCGTAACCAAATCTCAAAAAACTTGTCGTATATGCTGTAACTGCCGTTGAAGAGAGTGATAAAGTCTTTCTCTAATAGCCCTTTTGCGGCGGCTTGGACAGAACTGGGAGAGGTTAATGAATAGCGTTTTACAAACTCTCCGGAGGTAATAGATTTAGCGTTGCCCTCTTTAGCGATGGCGACAAGCAGCTCTTTTTGCCTTTCGGGAAGACGGAACAGTGTCTCTTGGTAGTTGAATCGGTATGAATCGACCACCGACGCGATAGCGGGCTCTACCATCGATTCGTCACACGTAGCTCCAACGGGTGTAAATGCGAAAAGCACATTGAGCGTCTTTTGCACATACCACGTCACACCATCGAATTTCTCATACACGATCCGAATCGTCTCGGGTGTAATTGTTCGGTCGGCTTTCTTGAAATGGTTGCGCACGAAATCAATGTATTTTTCTATAGCGATACTCTCTAGGTGCATCATGGAGACACTCTGATAGAACGGGCGGGATGCGCTCAGGAACATATTCCCCATTGTATGACGTTGGCTTCCCGCGAAAATAAATTGGGCATTGTTGCAGTGCTGGATGTGTGTTCGAAGCAGAGCTTCTACATTCTTTTCGGAATAGTTCGTTATCTGCTGAAATTCGTCTATGGCAACAATACAAGGTTTGTCTGCTTTTGCGAGGTACTTGAAAATCTCTTCAAGCGTCGCCATCGAATTTTGAATATCTCCCAACTGAATGTTGAACGAAGGGGTACCTGTGAAGTCATAACTTATGCCTGCTTGAAGCGATAAGACGCTATTGATAAAGATCTCAACAGCCTTTTTGCCGAATGGCTTGAGACTTTCGAGAATCACCTTGCTCAGCGAGAAGATAAAATCACGTAGCGACTTGGTCGCATAAATATCAACGAAGAATGTATAATACTCCTTTGAGAGTTCTTTTGAGTGGAAACAGTGTTGGATCAGTCCTGTCTTACCCATTCTACGTGCCGAGATAATAGCGAGGTTATTTCCATTCACGATCTCACGAATTAGCTGCTTACTCTCGATCTCCCTGTCACAGAAGTAATCAGCAGATATATATCCGCTAGTTATAAAAGGATTATTTACTCTTGTCATACCTCATTTTATTTATCAATACACAAATATAATAATTATCTTCCAATAATCATGTCGAGGTAAATCAAGAAAACATATTCGCTGTATCTAATTAAATGTGCGGAGCGTGAATGCTTCTGGTATATTCTTTTTATATTTATAGCCTAATAAGAATTATAGTTAGGTTTCTTTCAAAACATTAAAACAATCAAGAAAATGAAAGAATTGAAATTAGAGACCCGGGTAGAGGTCTATGCGGTAGGAGAATTGGACAATATATATAGGCAATTGTACGAGGCCGCTTTTCAAGCCTCGAAAAAAGCTTATGCTCCTTATTCCAAGTTTCATGTGGGAGCGGCGGTTCTATTGGAGAATGGGGAGATACTTTCCGGAAATAATCAGGAAAACGCAGCCTATCCGTCTGGGCTTTGCGCGGAGCGGACCACCTTATTCTATGCGGGAGCACGTTATCCGGATGCGGCAGTTCAGATTTTGGCGATCGCGGCTATGAAGGATGGGGAACGTGTGGATCTTATCACGCCTTGTGGTGCCTGCCGGCAGGTGATGTTGGAAACCGAGCAACGTTATAACAAACCAATGAAAGTCCTTCTTTGTGGAAAAGAGGAAGCGTATCTCGTTCCGAGCGCGACGGCCTTGTTGCCGTTTTGTTTCAGTAAGTCTGATTTGATCTGATAGAATAAAAAGAGGCAAGAACGATTCTCGCCCTTGCCTCTATATGTAATAATTATGTTCGATTAGATCCCTAAAGAAGCCTTGATCTGATTGATCTTTTCTTCTGCCGCTTTCTCTGCCTCCGGCAATTCATCGATATTCTTTACCTTGGAGTGAACCTCGCAATAGAATTTGATCTTCGGTTCTGTTCCGGAAGGACGGATAGATACTTTTGTATTATCTTCCGTGAAGTATTGAAGCACATTAGAGGTAGTAGGCATATCTAATGTAACGGTTTCGTTCTCTGCATAGTCCTTACCTTTCAATGTAGAGTAATCGTAGAAATAAGTTACCTTAGAGCCTGCGATCTCTGTCAACGGGTTCTCACGGAACTTTTTCATCATAGCCTCGATCTCCTCCGCTCCACTCTTGCCTTTCTTCACGACAGAGATACCTTTCTCCTTAGAGAAGCCGTATTCCACGTAAATCTTCTGAAGCAATTGATACAAACTCAAACCTTGATCTTTTGCCCAAGCTGCGATCTCGGCTAAGATAACGCAAGCGGAAACAGCGTCTTTATCGCGAACGAAGTCCTCGCAAAGGAATCCGTAGCTTTCCTCGCCACCACCGATATAGTTTTTCTTGCCTTCGTTCTCACGCATAACGTTAGCGATCCATTTGAAGCCTGTATAAACATCGTACATTTCTACGCCATTACGCTCGGCGATCGTCTTGATCGTCTCTGTCGTAACGATTGTCTTTACGATATATTCTTTACCATTGATCTTACCTAACTCTTTCCAGCGAGTGATTAAATAGTAAACGAACATCAAAGCGGTTTGGTTACCATTCAAAAGTACCCATTCGCCTTCGTTATTCTTAACGGCGGCACCTACACGGTCTGCGTCCGGATCGGAAGCCATTACCAATTCAGCGTCAGTCTCTTTTGCTTTCTCTACAGCCATAGCTAAAGCAGCCGGCTCTTCCGGGTTCGGAGAGATAACCGTCGGGAAATCACCGCTAACAACATCTTGTTCCGGTACATGGATAATGTTCGTGAATCCGTAAGCTTTCAAAGCGGCAGGAACCAATTTAACACCTGTTCCGTGAATTGGAGTATACACGATCTTCATATCCTTATGGCGGGAAATAGCCTCCGGAGACAAAGAAATCGTTGTTAATTCCTTGATATATTCATCATCGATCGCTTGTCCGATGATCTCGATCAATTCTTTATTTCCTTTGAATTTAATCTCGCTAGCGTTACGGATCTTGTTAACCTCGGCGATCGTATTCTTATCGTGCGGGGCGATCATTTGTGCGCCATCATCCCAATAAGCCTTGTATCCGTTGTATTCTTTCGGATTGTGAGAAGCCGTCAAGATGATACCGCTCTGGCATCCCAGTTTACGGATAGCGAATGACATTTCCGGAGTCGGACGCAGGTCTTCGAATAAATAAACCTTGATGCCGTTAGCGGAGAAGATATCGGCTGATATTTCCGCGAACTTACGGCTGTTGTTACGGCAATCGTGGCCGATGACAACCTTTATCTGTTCTAAATCCGCAAATTCCTTTTTCAGATAGTTGGATAAACCTTGGGTAGCCGCGCCAACTGTATATATATTCATACGATTTGAACCTACCCCCATGATTCCGCGCAATCCACCTGTTCCGAATTCTAGGTCTTTATAAAAACACTCGATTAACTCAGTAGGATCTTCGTTGTCAAGTAACGCTTGAACTTGAGCACGAGTTTCCGCATCATAACTTTTCGTAAGCCATCCTTGTGCCTTACTTCTTACCATTTCTAATAAGTCGTTGTTTTCCATGTTTATAATATTATTGTGTTTATTGTTGAGCAATCTACTCAATACGATAAATATACAAGAAACAAATATACGAATTTCTTAAAGTAAAGCAATCAAAGGACTTATATTTTGCCTAAAAAATACGATAAATCGTCCTACCAAGTAAACGGATGTGTATAAATCGACTCATTTCCGCAAGCATCCGTTACGATTAATTTAAGTTCATGCTTGCCTCTTTGCAACCTCTCTTTATCGAAGCGATAGGTAATAACCGATTTATTATTCATCTCGAATAAGACAAACTGCCCGTCTATTTCTCCCCGGTAGGTTTGTACCCCGCTTAAGTTATCGGACAAACGGAATATGAAGTTCTGTTTGCTGACCCACGTCTGTTGGTTGATCGGCGTGATAACCGGAGCCTTTGTATCTTGTTGTATCTTATAACTGCCCAATTCCTTGATATTTGCGTCGATCCAGCCATTACGGTATGTACCGCCCATCCAAGAGGCACGTCCGTTTTGTAAGCGAACCACACCATATTGTTGTTTATTCTCAAGCGTATCGCTTTGCAAGAATAGTGATAACTGGGCCGTTCCATGCAAAGGGATTGGCTTATCGTGCAATATGTGGGTGGCTGATAATGAGGTACTATCTTCTTTCACCGAATAGCGGAAGTAGAGGTCATTATATAGATTACCTTTAGGCATGACGAGACGGATGCCTTTAGCGCCGAACCTATTCTCGCTACCCCAATGGAATAATTCTGTATGAGTCGTATCGATCTGGGGGATCTCTTGTTTCTTTCCCTCGATCCAGATGGATAAACGGGTGGCATTGCCGAAAGCGTCAGCAAGTGTATACGTCAAATGATAGGTACGAGGTTCATCTATACGCAAGATTCCCCGGTTTACGCTTTCAAGGAAGCGTAGACGGTTTCCCGGCTCGATGAAACTACGCATATAGAAAGAGCGATGATCTTTCCATTCTTCGTAATCTGTGAATGTGTTCAGATAACGGGTCTCGTCAAATGCGAACTTATCAAGATTACTATGGAAAATCACTTGGCTGTCTGCCGTGAGCGTGATTTCTCGTACGCCATAAATGTTAGTCGTATTATCCATATAATCATAGGCTTTTACAGCGAGCCCTATTTCTCCCCATGCCTCGATTTTTCCAGTGATTGTCTGTTTCCCGTTTTTCGCCGTGACGGGTTTTATCTCAAGCTTCTTGCTTTTGCCGTTTACTACGCCTTTTCCTTCGATGGGGACGATCTGTATTCCTTGGATTTTAGGAGGACGGGTATCGGTTATCCGATCCGAGAAATAATCCAAGGGGTCCATGACTTCCTCGGTCTCGGTGTCTCGTATCTCAAAATGGAGATGAGGTCCACCAGAGCTTCCGGTATTGCCGCTTAACGCTACGACTTCATTTTTCTCGACAGGAAGCAAATCCGGCGTAAGGAAGAGATTTACATTGAAACTTTCTTGTGCGTATTGTTGCTCTTTTACATAATTCGCTATTTTCTTCGAGAATTTTTGTAGATGGCCGTATACGGTGGTCGTTCCATCCGGGTGTGTGATGTAAAGCCCGTTACCGTAGCCCCATGGACTTACGGATATACGTGATACGTATCCTTCTTGTACCGTATGTACGGGTTTACCTTCTACCCCTTGTGTCTTGAAGTCTATTCCGGAATGGAAATGATTACTTCTTAACTCACCGAAGTTTCCGCTCAGTAAGATCGGGAAATCGAAAGGATTCCTAAGTTGCTGGGCGTTTGTGTTGATTATGTGGGAGCCGATGATTGCGAATAGACCGGCTAGATATATGGATCTAATATTCATAGGTATTACGTATTTTGACAGACAAAGATAATCGTTTTCGATGAATTATCTATCTCTTATCCTTTGGTATCGGACTTGTACCTGATTTCATGGGGCGAGCCTTTCTTTTTTCCAATGGCCGTCCGGTTGAAGGGTATATACTATGCGATCATGAAGTCGGTTGGGCCTACCTTGCCAGAACTCGATACGTTCGGGAATGACGGCATACCCGCCCCAGTGAGCCGGACGCTCCACTTCTTTTCCAATCCAACGAGCTGCCTCTCTAATGAAAGCTCGTATAAGTTGCACACGGTTGCCGATGGGTTGACTTTGTGGGGATATACGAGCTCCGATCCGGCTTTTATACGGGCGTTTTTTGAAATATTGATCCGATTCATCCGGGGGGACTTTTTCAGCCGTACCTTCGATATGTACCTGCCTTTCTAATTGATGCGATACAAACGAAAGAGAGATTGCCGGGTTTTGTGCCAGTTGCCTGCCTTTTCGGCTTTCGTAGTTGGAGTAGAAAATAAACTTATCATCATGCAGGTCCTTTAATAAGACGGTACGGGTGGAAGGTTTGCCTTCTGGAGATACGGTCCCTACTAGCATGGCCGTGGGTTCATCTACTTTGCTGTCTATAGCCTCTTGTAACCATTGACTGAAAAGCAAGAATGGGTTATCCGGAAGTTCGCTTTCCCTTAATCCTCCTTTTGTGTATTCTTGCCGGATTGAGGCGAGATTTATTTCCATATGTGTTCTGTTTGCTTGTTGACTACATAGCTTTTCTTCTTTAATAGGATAACAAGAGATCGAAAAAAAGGTTTCAAGGTTTTCTTTTCAGCGTTTGATCTGAGAACGTATTAGAAAATCGACTGTTAATGGTAAATGGTCACTAAAACCGCCCTCATATTTAAAGCCGTAATAGGTTCGAAAAGGACGTACCCCCCGCCATGTTTTATCTTTAGTCAATAAAAAATCAGGAGCGAATATGTGGATGCTTTCCGGAATGATATGCATGGAAGACTCTTGCGTGATGAGATCCCGGTTTACGATTATTTGATCGAGTTGGCTCCATTCGCCTTGGTATTTATGACTACCCGGGAATTGAGTTATATGGGGGCTTGCGAACAAATTATAATAGGTACAAGATGTGGAATCTGTGATCTGCGTATTTTCAGGAAAGGCTTGGGCAGCGAATATCTCGGAAATACTTCTGTCTTGAGGGGTATCATTGAAGTCTCCCATAATGAGTATCTGCGGCTTTTCTCGTATCAGTAACAGGGAATCGCTAGATCCCCGTAAAGTGCGGGCCGCGTCAAAACGATCCTTTTCACTTTCTTTTTCTCCTCCGTAGCGGGAGGGGAAATGACACACGAAAACATCTAAGGTATCGCCTGTTATGATCTTTCCATATACGTGTAGGATATCTCGGGTTAATTTGTGTTTGTTCCCGGAAAAACGAATTGGAATGGATTCATGTCGTAAATAAAAGAATTGATCTCGTTGATAAAGAAGAGCGACATTAATACCTCTGGGATCGGGGCTTTGAGTGATAATATATCGGTAATCCTGCCAGCGGAGCGGTGTGCGACGGGTAAGATGAGACAGGACGGAGTCGTTCTCGACTTCGCAAAGAGCTATTAAGGCCGGTGTGCTCCATTCCCCGGCAGCGCTTATTACTTTCGCTATTTGTTGTAGCTTATGATAGTAGCGGCTTTGTGTCCAGTACCGGTTGCCGGAAGGTAGAAATTCATCGTCATTCTTGGTTGGATTATCCCTTGTGTCGAAAAAGTTCTCCACATTATAGGTCATGACCTTGAACGTAGCTTGGGCAAATAACGGAGGGGAGGCAAAGAATAAAAGAAAAAACATAAAAATCTTCATAGTTAAAGCTTTGATTAATTGTTAATATGTAATGTATTCTTATTCGTTTGAATCTTCGGTCTCTTCCTGAACAAACTCGTAGGCTCCTATGGTCGGGCCGTTCGAACTGGTTAGCCGGTTGACACCGTAACGATCGATCGGATAATTCTTCGTTATCTCGGGATCTGCTTTTCCGACTCCGGTAGTCGATACGGAATCTGGCCGGAAATCATAGGTGTATTTATTTTGCTTGCCTCCTACTTTCCGATAGGAAGGAGTCTTTTTGATAAACAAGACCTCCTTGAAGTGATCGCTGGAGGATTCTTTGGCTTTAAGCGCACAGTGATTGAACCGATAATCGAAATCTGTACTGCCATCTGCTTTTAATTCGACATCGTAACTTCCATCGATAGTGCAATTGTCAAAATAAGCTTGCGTGATAGGATACGGGCCATTTCCGTCTACTGTTACGTTATTGAGCAAGTACAGGCATTTACTATCCAAAGGAACAGTCTCGCTGGCCATTTCCCTTTTGGTTAAACTCATGTAATTAGCCATCGTACAGTGAGCGAAGTAATATTTACCACCGACTAAAGTGAGTACACTTCCTCCGGCATTGCTGAATTCCGTATTTGTAGCGATAACATCACAATTGATGGCGAAGAATAGATCGCTCCCCATATTCGTGATCTGTGAGTTGTTTATCTTGATCTTTGGCCGGTCCGGGGTGGAAGGCTCGCAATATACACCGGAGGTACCATTACGTACGATTACATTATCCCAGACATTCCCGTAGCTATCCGCCTTAAAGGTAATGCCTCCCCATTGCCCGGGAGTCCGGTCATACGGTAATATATCATTTAGTATATAATCCAAACGATCGCCTCGGAAAGTGATAGGCTCATCCAAGGTGCCTAAAGCGTTCATGGAGCCGTGAACGATCAGGCTCGCTTTATCATGCATATAGAAAGTAGCCCCCTTCTCGATATTCAATGAAACCCCTTTAGCGATAACCAAACTATCGTAGATCAAGTAAGGACGATTGGCCGTGAGGATAGAATCTTTTGTAATCGTAACACCGCCTTTGTAAAGATTAACATCCTGCCCGTAGGCTTCCAATAATACGGATTGACGGATGCCATTCACGGTGAAAAGTACGGAATCCTGTATCAACAGAGGTTGATTGCCACCATTCGGATCGACCGTTACTTCCACGAATACATACATGCTGTCGTTGGCGAGTATCCCTACATTATTAAATGAGCTACCTTTGCGTCCATCCACATTCATGCGGAAGCCGGTAGCCTCTCCACTGGCCAGCATGATGGACTCAATGCTCAGAGGTTCACTATTTTTATTGTAGATCATAAATTGACGGGTGGTAGAACCGATCGTACTGAAGATCGTATCAAAAGCGAGCGTGTCTGTCGAGAAGCTTAGCCGGTAAGTCGGGTTGGTGGAATAATGATCATCCAAACCGTCGCATGCCGGAAGCATGTTCAACAGAAGCGTTGCGAGTATAAATAGCGTTATCGTTAATCTTTTCATTTTCGTAAATGTTAACTGTAAATATCTTGTGTTCTTGTTTTAATAGATAAACAAAATTATCATAAAAAAGTTGCAAGACATTAACATAAAAAAAGAGGATAGACACGGTTATCGTGTCTTTCCTCTTCTTATAACGCAAAAAACGTTGGTTTATTTTGCGGGGATGCTCTTTAATAATTCAAGAAGGTGGCTCCACCATAAACCGACCGTAGCGATCTCGATACGCTCGTTGGGTGAATGTACGTCACGCAAAGTAGGCCCGAAAGAGATCATATCCAGTTTCGGATATTTTTCCAAGAACAAACCGCACTCTAATCCGGCGTGGATGGCCATGATCTTGGCGTCTTTGTTGAATAGGCGTTTGTAAGTCTCCTGTGCGATCTTCAAGATCTTAGAGTCGGGGTTCGGGGCCCATCCCGGATAGCCATCGCCATGTTTTACATCTGCTCCAGCCAATAGGAACGTGGAGGCTACCGTATTGGCGATAGCGATCTTGCATGATTCGATAGAGCTACGCTGGCTGGTACCGATCAAGATCGTATTGCCTTCTTTCATCTTTATGGAAGCAAGGTTGGTAGAAGTCTCTACCAAGCCTTCTATATCGTGGCTCATACCGATTACGCCGTGCGGACAAGCGTGCAAGGCGTAGATTAATTTCTCGGCGGTGGCATTGTCGATATGATACTCCGGACGATCCGTGGACTCCATCGCTAACTGAACGCTCGGGTCTACATGTTTCAACTCATTTTCAACGTCGGCGGCGAAATGGTTCAGCAAGATACGTACATCCTCCTTATTTTCCGGATGCAAGCCGATCACGGCGTGTGCCTCGCGAGCGATTGCGTTACGTAAGTTTCCTCCATCGATAGAGCAAAGAACGAAATCATATTTCTTTTTCAATAAGAATAAGAAACGAACCAATATCTTGTTGGCATTGCCTAATCCTTTGTGGATCTCGCCACCGGAGTGACCGCCATTCAACCCTTTCACATCGATACGGAAATACTGCATCTTATCGGACGTAGGAACTGGCTCATAATGGAAAGTCGCTTGTGTGTCTTTACCTCCGGCGCAACCCATAAAGATCTCTCCCTCGTCCTCGCTATCGAGATTTAACAAGATATCTCCGGTCATGAAACCTTCTTTCAAGGCTTTCGCTCCGGTCAAACCTGTTTCTTCGTCTACTGTGAACAAACATTCGATCGGACCGTGTTGGATATCATCGGAGGCAAGCAAAGCCAACTCGGCCGCTACACCGATACCATTATCGGCTCCCAAAGTAGTGCCGTTGGCACGCAGCCATTCGCCGTCGACGATCGTCTCGATCGGATCATTGTCGAAATCGTGTTTCGTACCGTTATTTTTCTCGCAAACCATATCCATGTGAGACTGCAATACGACTACCGGACGATCCTCCATTCCCGGAGTGGCAGGCTTTGACATTAAAAGGTTGCCGGCTTCATCTTTCTTGATAGCTATTTTGTACTCTTTCGCGAATGATTCTAGGAATTCAATCATTTTGCTTTCCTTTTTTGAGGGGCGAGGCACTTGGGTTACTTGATGGAAGAACTTCCATACGATAGTAGGCTTTAAATCAGTAATCTTCATAATGTTACAATGTATTATAGATGTTACTCTAAAGTTAATAAAACCGCAACTGAAAGAGCTTAGTTCGAAAAAAAGTAGAATAAAATGCCAAAAAGACACTTAGTAATCACTTAAACTCTTATATTTGCGTCCACAAATATAGAGAAAATGCTTACAACGTTATTATTTACGGTCATAATTCTTGTTATCAGCGTCGTGTTGCTATCGATAAAAGTGCTGTTGAAAAAGGGAGGAAGGTTCCCGAATACGCATATCGAAGGAAACAAGGCGTTGGGTAAGAAAGGTATATTTTGCGCGAAGACCATGGATCGTATGGCGGTTAAGCAAAAGGGGCTCTATGACATCATGAACGAAATAAAAGAATAAAAAAATAAGATTTAAATTGCACTTTATGAAGAACATTAACTACGTTATTAACGGTGTGCTAGCGGTGGCTGTCGTAATCTTGTATATTATGCAATTTTCCGGCAAGAAAGAATCAAGCGTAACAAGAACATTCGCGTCAGCGGGAGACACAACGGCCTTACTTCCGATCGCTTATGTAAATGTGGATTCCCTGTTACTTAATTACAATTATTCCAAGGATCTGAACGAGATCATCTTGAAGAAACAAGAGAATTCCCGTGCTAACATCACCCAGAAAGCCCGTAGTTTACAAGGCGAGATGCAAGATTTCCAGCGTAAGGTAGAAAATAACGCTTTCCTTACCCGTGAGAGAGCGGAGCAAGAGCAACAACGTTTATTGAATAAGCAACAAGAGTTGCAGAACTTAGATAACCAATTGGCTCAAGAGTTGATGCAAGAGCAGCAGAAGTTGAACGAGCAATTACGCGATACGGTTGTTTCTCAATTGAAGGCTTTCAATCTGGGTAGAGGCTATCAAGTGGTATTCAGCAATACGGTAGGAGATAATATCCTTTTGGCTGGCGATTCCTATGATATCACGGGCGAATTGCTGGAATACTTGAATAAGAATTATTCCTCTCCGGCCAAGTAAGCTATTAATAGAATTTATAAAAGAAAGGGTGTATCAAAGGAACGTTTGATACACCCTTTTTTAACGGTACTTACCGGGGATTTTATAGAAGATATACTGTATCTCAAAGTAATATATACTGCGTTGGCCTGGTCAGTATATATTCATCGGTCGGGTCAGTAGCACTGCGTTTTGCGGCCAATTACTCTTTAGGAGTAACGAAAGCGGTATATACTTGTAAGATAGCGGCTACGCTCAAGCAAAGGATCCACTCGGTACGGTTGTTGAACATAAAGCCGGAAGATACGATCATTAGAAGTCCGGCGAATACGTTGAAACGGTGGAGCCGACGGCGACGAAAGTCCAAGTCCTTAACCGGAAGGGTCAGATAGCAAATCGCTATACCCGCCGCACCGACAGCGAATAAATAAGGGGCGACAGCCCAATGAGTAAGAAACAATACGGCACCGGCTAATACGAGTAATCCCGCTACGCCGAAAATAATCGATCTGATTTGTTGATTCATTTATTTGTCCTTGATAATAAAAACATCCTCGTTCGACCTTTTCATAAAATACTCTTCACGGGCGAAACGTTCCAGTCCCTCCTTGTCCGTATGAAGGTCGTTTAATTTCTTGCTGTTGATTTCGATCTCCTTTTGGTAATGTTTGATCTCTTTCTCCAAGCCGCGTATTTTCTCGTCGTACGTATAGCGTTTATACAGGCTGCTATCGCCCACCGTAAAGGTGACGATAAGGAACACGATGGTAACCAACCAATAAGCGTTGATCCACGATAGATACTTTATGTAAAACTCTTTTATGCGTGACATCGGAACATCGTTTTCGCGAAGATAATGAATTATTTTGTTTATCTTTGTCTTATCAATAAAAAGCAGAGAATGGATAATTATATTGTATCGGCAAGAAAATATCGCCCGTCCACTTTTCGGAGTGTAGTAGGGCAGAAGTCTCTTACCACTACGCTGAAAAATGCGATACAAAGTAACAAATTAGCGCATGCTTACCTGTTTTGCGGTCCTCGTGGAGTAGGAAAGACCTCGTGTGCCCGTATCTTTGCGAAGACGATCAATTGCTTGAATCCGACGGCGGATGGCGAGGCTTGTAATGCGTGCGAGTCGTGCCGGGCTTTCAATGAGCAGCGTTCTTACAATATTCATGAACTGGATGCTGCCTCGAATAATTCGGTGGACGATATCCGTACCTTGATTGACCAAGTGCGTATCCCGCCTCCAATCGGTAAATACAAAGTCTTCATTATTGACGAGGTCCATATGTTGACAACCGCCGCTTTCAACGCATTCTTGAAGACATTGGAGGAACCTCCGCATCATGCTCTCTTTATCTTGGCTACGACCGAGAAGCATAAGGTGCTTCCCACGATCCTTTCTCGTTGTCAGATCTATGATTTCTCCCGTATATCCATCGCCGACATGGTGGAGCATTTGCAATATGTCTCTTCGCAAGAGGGGGTAACAGCGGAACCGGAAGCCTTGAACGTGATCGCCCAGAAAGCGGATGGAGGTATGCGCGACGCTTTGTCTATCTTTGACCAAGTGGTAAGTTTCACGAATGGCAATATCACGTATCAAGCGGTTATCGATAACTTGAACGTGCTGGATTATGAGTATTATTTTCGTCTGACGGATGCGATCTTATCTGGCAATGTGCGGGCATCTTTATTGATCTTGAACGAGATATTAGGCAAAGGATTCGACGGGCAGAATATCATAACCGGTTTGGCCGGGCATTTCCGGGATTTATTGGTATGCCGGGATGAGTCCACCTTGGTGCTATTCGAGGTGGGGGCTTCTATACGTGAACGATATAAGGAGATGGCGAAACATTGTCCGGATCAACTTCTGTTCAAGGCGATAGAGCTAGCGAATACGTGTGATTTGAATTATCGTGCCAGCCGCAATAAGCGTCTTTTATTGGAATTGACGTTGATTCAGCTCTGTCAATTAACACAGGTAGCCGCCGACGATAAAAAAAAAGCGCTGATTGAGCCGATCGCCGGGACGAATCCAGCTTCTCAAGCGGTGAATAGCGGGAAGCCTCAACAGCCGCCTCAAGCTCCTTCAGTTACGGCAGCGGCCGGTGCTCCACAAGTTATGAGTACGCACATGCCGAGCTCGGTTCCTGCGCCACCTCCGTCTACAGCGCCTAATCCGGTTCGTAGAACGGCTCGTCCGATGGGAATCTCCATGAAGGAGATCGGAGTGGAGAAGCCTAAGCAACAAACCGTTCAACAAGCGACAACGAACGTAAAGGAGGTAGTAACTCCCTTTGACAATGATTCCTTGGTTCGTGAATGGGATAATTACGCCGCAACGATTGACAAGAAAGTGTATCTTAAGAATACGATGATCAATTGCAAGCCTACCTTGCAAGAGAATTATTATTTCGAGGTAGCCGTACATAACCCGGGGCAGCAAGAGGAATTGATCAATAATGCGATCCATATCCTGCCATTTCTCCGCCAGCATCTTACTAATAGCCGTATCCAGATGCGTGTCCGGATCGTAGAGGGAAATGAGAAGCATTTGGCTTATACATCCACGGAGAAGCTAGAGTTGCTGATGAAGATAAATCCTACCTTGGGTCGTTTGAGGGATGAATTTAATTTGACGTTAGATTAAGTAGATATGCTAAAGATCCCAAGAAGGGATCTTTAGTCTTATTTTTTATTCCTTTGTCTCAAGATAAACCACTTGAGTTTGCAAATACTCCTCAAGTCCATGTTTTCCATCCGCGCCACCGATTCCGGATTTACGCCATCCCGCGTGGAAGCCTTGCATAGCCTCAAAATTCTCACGGTTAATATAAGTCTCCCCGAATTTTAAGGAACGCATTACCTTGAATGCATTATCCAAGTTTTGTGTATATACGGAAGATGTCAATCCATATTCGCAATCATTCGCCCATGCGATAGCGTCGTTGATATCTGAATATTCGACAACCGGCAGTATGGGGCCAAAAGTCTCTTCTTGTATGATATCCATTTTCTGTGTAACACAATCCAAAACGGTCGGTTCGAAGAAATATCCTTTTGTACCGATCCTATGGCCACCACACAGTAGCCTAGCACCTTGCTGGATCGCTCTCTCTACTTTTTTCTCCATAGACTCCAATGCGCTGGCTTCAATAAGCGGTCCCATATCCAGATCCGCGACCTCGTTGGGGTTTCCTACTTTTACCTGTTTCATGCCGGCGACTAGTTTTTCCATGAAGGTCTCTTTTATCGCTTTGTCTACATAAACCCGTTCGGCACAATTACATACCTGTCCGGTATTGATCACACGAGAGGCAATAATAGACTTAACAGCAAGATCGATATCTGCGTCCTTCATCACGATAGCCGGGGCTTTACCTCCTAACTCCAGAGAAACTTTCGTGATATTAGGAGCGGCAGCTGCCATGGTTTGTTGTCCGGCTCCCACGCTTCCTGTCAGACTAACCATACCTACTTTCGGATTCGCCGCGAGTTCATGCCCAATCACGCTACCCCGTCCATTTACCAGATTGAAAACACCGGCAGGCAAACCTGCCTCCTCCACGATCTGTGCGAATACGTATGCGTTCTCTGGCGTAAGCTGGCTAGGTTTTATCACGATCGTATTTCCGGTGATCAAGGCCGGAGCGGCTTTACGAGCGACTAGAAAGAATGGGAAATTCCAAGGTAGGATACCTGTCGTTACTCCAATCGGTCTCTTAAATAAGAAAATGCTTTCATGAGGGCGGTCACTGGGAATGATTTCCCCTTCGTACCGACGGGCCCAGCCTGCCATGTAATCCATATAATCTGCGGTAAAAAGAACTTCAACATTGGCGAGTCCTTGGGTTTTGCCTCCTTCACGGACGATGATGTCGGTCAGTTCCTTCTCTCTCTTACGGATGCCTGTCGCTATCTTTGTCAGATAAGCAGCCCTTTCTATAGAGGGTGTTCTTTCCCATTGATTCTGCGCTTTCTCTGCGGCATCGATCGCTTTTCTGGCATTTTCAACCGTCCCGTCGGGCATCAGTGAAATAACCTCTTCGGTAGAAGGATTCAATACCTTGATCCATTTCCCAGACTCATTCTCAATGAATCTGCCATCTATAAACATTTTCAATTCTTTCATGATACTATTTTTAGGTTGAATAATTTGTTCTTAAAAGTACGGGAAAGGAAGGAATGGCAATGTTTTAAAAATGATAATAGTTCTATCAGAAATGATAGTGAATCAAGATAATAGGGTAGATATAGAAAAAACAGCCTCAAGAAGTTGATCTTCTCAAGGCTGTTTTTTTATAGAATGATCGTTTTTCGTTTTAGCAGGCTTTGAAGCTCATATCCAAGCTCTTCACGGAGTGAGTCAAAGCTCCTACGGAGATGAAGTCTACGCCACATTCCGCGTAATCACGTAATGTGTCGAACGTGATACCGCCGGAAGACTCTACCTCGAAACGTCCGTTGATGCGGCGAACCGCTTCTTTTGTATTCTCGATATTGAAATTATCCAACATGATACGATCGATACCGCCTACTTTCATGGCTTGTTCCAACTCGTCGAAGTTACGAACCTCGATCTCGATCTTTAGGCTCTTTCCTTTCTCTTTCAGATAGTTTTGCGCACGTGTGATCGCTTGCTCGATGCCGCCGGCGAAATCCACATGATTATCTTTCAATAAGATCATATCGAACAAACCGATGCGATGGTTCATGCCGCCACCGATACGTACGGCCTCTTTCTCGATCATACGCATACCGGGAGTTGTCTTGCGAGTATCTAGAACGTGTGTCTTGGTGCCTTCTAACGCCTTGGCGTATTTACGAGTCGTAGTAGCGATACCGCTCATGCGTTGCATAACGTTCAGCATCAACCGTTCGGTCTGCAATAAGGATTGGATCTTACCTTCCACCACGAACGCTATATCCCCTTTTTTCACTTCGGCTCCGTCTTGTATAAAGACCGTCATTTTCAGTTCCGGATCGAAGTCGTGGAAGATACGTTTAGCCATTTCCACGCCGGCCAATACGCCATCTTCCTTGATGATCAGCTGGCTTTTCCCCATCGCAGTCTCGGGGATGCAACATAAGGTGGTATGATCGCCATCGCCAATATCCTCGGCAAACGCTAATTTGATTAAGTCGTCAATAAGTTTGTCCATCTTTTATTCTATTCTGATTGATTGTATAATCGCTGTATTCCCTTCGGCACGGTACGTGATGTTTACACGATACTCACCGGAAGACGTCGGAAGCTTTCCGACAAGGAAACCGCTTTCCTTTTTATCCGCATGATGTACGACCGAGAATCCGGAAGGCTTATTCGAACTGAAAAATGAGGACAACATAGAGACGGCCTCACTTCCGTTACATTTCTTAGAGGAACTGGGCAAGGCTACATCCACCACCTTATCCATAGCACCGGATAGAGAGGAGGCATTTCCTGCCTTGAAAGCATTTGATATACTGGTAATATCCGCCGCCTGCGCACATACGAACGCGAATATCAAGGCGAATGTAAGTAAGAGTCGTTTCATAAGCTTTCTTTATTTTATTGAGTAATTAGTGGCAAAGGTATGTATTTTTCTTGTAACTTAGCCTTTCTAAACATGTAAATGTAAGTAGATGAAGATTGGACTGATTGTGATTGGTAAGACGGATGCCGGTTATTTTGTGGAGGCTATCAATGAGTATAAAAATCGCTTGACACATTATATACCCTTTGAAATGGAAGTCATACCGGATATAAAGAACGTGAAGAATCTCTCTGAGGCGCAGCAAAAGGAGAAGGAGGGAGAATTGATTTTAAAGGCCTTGCAGCCCGGCGATTATTTGGTGTTGCTGGATGAGAAAGGGAAGGAGTTTACCTCCATGCAATTTTCTACTTATCTGGAAAAGAAAATGCATACGGTCCCGAAACGCTTGGTATTTGTGGTTGGCGGTCCTTACGGTTTTAGTGAAGCTGTGTATAAGGCGGCATCGGAAAAGATCTCGTTGAGCAAGATGACTTTTTCCCACCAGATGATCCGACTGATCTTTATCGAGCAGATTTACCGGGCAATGACGATCTTGAATAACGAGCCTTATCATCACGAGTAGTTGCGTCGGTTAACGGCAGTATAGGCGTAGCCCTATACCTATACTGCCGTAAGCTCACGCCTATACTGGCGTAGCCTTACGGCAATACTGGTGTTTTTTTACCCGGATTAATGGACTAATTTCAACCCGACGATCCCTATCAATATCAAAGATAAGAACAATAACCTGAATATATTTGCGGAATCATGGAAAAACAAGATTCCAAGAAGAACAGTCCCTATAGCCCCGATCCCGGTCCAGATTACATAAGCCGTACCGATTGGGATGCTTTTCTGGGCGAGATATAAGAAATAGCCGCTTAAGCCCATGGATAAGATCGATAAACCTATAAACCAAATAAAATATTTGGAATGCATACTTGCTAATTTAAAGCCCAGCGGCCAGCCGATCTCGAATAATCCGGCTATAATTAACAGAATCCAAGCCATATAGAATTAGTCTTAAAAGTTTTCCCGTGTCTTTTGGATCAATAAATAATCCAATAAAGTCATGGCGGTCATAGACTCGACGATAGGTACCGCACGAGGCAATACGCATGGATCATGACGTCCGCGTGCCTTTAATATCGTATCCTCTCCCTCCATGTTAACCGTTTCTTGTTCCATCAAGATCGTAGCGACCGATTTAAAGGCTACCCGGAAATAAATATCTTGTCCGTTGGAGATCCCTCCTTGGATACCGCCGGAATTATTGGTACGAGTATTGATATGTCCGTTATCATTGAAAAAGCGATCGTTCCTTTCCGATCCGCGGAAGAAGGCGGCGTTGAATCCGTCTCCATACTCGAAGCCCTTCACGGCGTTGATCGTAAGCATCGCATGTCCCAACGCGGCATGTAACTTGCCGAACACAGGCTCCCCCAATCCGACGGGAACCCCTTTCGCCACACAGGTAATAACACCGCCGATCGTATCTCCTTTTGATTTGACCTCGGCGATCAAGGTTTCCATCTCTGAGGCGGTCTTCGGGTCCGGGCAACGTACGTCGCTATCCTCCGTCAAGCTTAAATCATAATCTTGGTAACTACCCGCTAATTGGATCGGGCCGACCTGCGAGGTATAAGCTTGGATCTGTATGCCGTATTGCTTAAGGGCGAGTTTAGCGATGGCCCCAGCCACGCAACGAGCGATCGTTTCCCGGGCGGACGAACGTCCACCTCCACGGGGATCACGGATTCCATATTTCGTTTGATAGGTATAATCAGCATGGGAAGGACGGTAAACCGTTTTCATATTGTCATAGTCCGAGGAATGTTGGTTTTTGTTCCAGATGATGAAACCTATCGGCGTACCGGTTGTCTTTCCCTCGTAGATGCCGGAAAGAAATTGTACCTCATCATCCTCTTTACGGGGGGTCGTGATACGGGATTGTCCCGGTTTACGACGGTTCAGCTCTTGCTGGATGAATGCCGTATCTAATTCGATCCCGGCTGGGCATCCGTCGATCACGCCGCCGATACCGAGGCCGTGCGATTCGCCGAACGATGTTAATCTATAAATATTACCAAAAGTATTCACCGCTTTGTCTAATTGAAAATTGAAAACTGAAAATTGAGAATCAAAAGCCGATGATTAGGCGTTTCTCCTAATTTTCAATTTTCAATTCTCAATTTCCCATTATTTAGTGGCATCCACCACAACCACAACCACCCTCGTGGTTATCGCCACAATCGCTACCGCAATCGTCGCAACCGCAACTACATCCACCTGCGGGAGCGGAGAAGGCTGCGATCTCTTCCGCTGTCGGTTCGTGTATGTCGATTACCTCGCCGCTGAAATGCAAAGTCTCGCCAGCCAACGGATGGTTGAAGTCCATTACCACGATATCATCCTTCACTTCCAATACAGAGCCGTTCATACGGTTGCCATTAGAATCCATCATTGGGACGGTATTACCTTCCTTGATCATCTCGGCGTCGAATTTACCGTCCACCTCGAAGATATTCTTCGGAAGATCCAATACGTGCTCCTCGTTATATTCGCCATAAGCCTCGGCTGGCTCGATGGAGAAGTTGAACGTGCCACCTACTTCCAGCCCGTTCAAGGCTTTCTCGAATGCCGGAAGCATCATGCCTGTTCCGTAGATGAATTTCAAAGGAGCCTCGACCGTCGCTTTTTCCATTAACTCACGTTCTTCACCTTCGCCAACGTTCAGGTCGTATGTAACCGCAACGTATTTGTTTGCTGTAATTTTCATTTGTCTTGTATTTTAAATATGTATAGAAATGCTCGCAAAGATACGATTTTATTTCTTATCCACCGCCTTTTTAAGAGCGTTCATCGCTTTATCTAAAACAGAGCGGGGGCAGCCAATGTTCAAACGCATATGGCCTTCTCCCCCGGGGCCGAAGATACTTCCGTCGTTCAGCGCTAGTCCGGCTTTGTCTTTGAACAGGTGTACGAGTTCATCTTGACTTAATTTCAGTTCCCTGCAATCCAACCAAACGAGGAAGGAGGCTTGGGGCTGGTAGACTTTTATCTTGGGGAGATGCTGTTTCATAAACTCTTCCACGAAACGTACATTCTCCATGATATACATTCGCATTTGTTGCAACCATTCGGCGCCATAGGTATAAGCGGCGGTCGTCGCTGTATAAGCGAAGATCGTGCCATCGCCAAACTCTCCGGCCTCAAGGAAAGAGTAAAATTCTTCCCGGATGCGATCATTGGGTACGATTGCGTAGGAAGTCACGATACCGGCGATATTGAACGTCTTGCTCGGTGCCATGAAAGTCACGCTGCAGGAAGCGGCGGTATCCGATACGGAGGCGAACGGGTAATGCGTGTACTGAGGATAGGCCATTTCCGCATGAATCTCATCGGAGATAACCAAAATATTGTGCTTGGCGCAAATATCGGCCAAGCGGACCAAGGTTTCCTTTTTCCAGACGATCCCACCCGGATTGTGAGGGTTGCAGAGGATCAATACCTTGCATTCATCATCTATAATAGATTCAAGATGATCAAAATCCATCTCATAGATGCCGTCTACCATCTTTAGCGGATTATAAACGACCTCGCGCTTCATTTTCTCCGGAACGATGCGGAACGGGTGATAAACAGGGGGCTGGATGATGACCTTATCTCCTTTTTGCGTAAAGCATTGGATAGCGAAAGCGATTCCCTTTACGATTCCCGGGATATAGCTGATCCATTCCCGTTGTATTTTCCAGTTATGTTTGTAGTGTACCCAATTGATGATACTCTCGTAATACTCGTCGGAGCCGAATGTATAGCCGAATATCTCGTGCTCACAACGTTTCTTCAGGGCCTCTACAATAAAGTCCGGTGTGCGGAAATCCATATCCGCCACCCATAGTGGTATCAGATTCTCGTCACCGAACATCTCTTTCAAACGGTCGAATTTCACGCAACTCGTCCCATGTCGTTCGATAACTTCGTCGAAGTTGTAGTGTTTCATATTTTTATTAACGATCAGTTTCTTAATTGCTATTGGGGTCAAAGATACAAATTATTATATTTATTGTTTATCCAAATCAAAATATGAAATGCTGTGTATTAGGAAATCGGCGATATATTTAATGAACCGTTTACTTAAACGGCTTATCAAACCGTGAACTGACGAAATGTCAAAGTGCTATTATTGCTCTCTGTGGGTGATGAATTATGGGGCCGGGGGCTTGGTCGCACGGGAAAAACGCAAGCATTTGATGGTTGTGTAAATCAGAATAATGTTTGAATGCAGGTGCTGTTGGTCTTTTTTTATGATTGATGTTTGAAGAGCTGTCTATCGGTTGAGTATTTAAGGCTTTCTCTGTCTGAAAGTCATTTTGAAAATGTCTTTGCTTGAGCTGCTTCCAGCGTGGGTTATGCCGGATTTAGTCTTGATTTCAGGTGATTTTCATTCGAATGTTAACAAAATTTAGTCCGATACTAGATGAAATTTCTTCCTTATGTTCTTCGGAGAACTTCCTTATGTTTTTTCTAAAACATTATTATGAATTTTTTCAAGGCTATTTATAGTCTACAAGTGTTAATAAATATGTGATTTGGAGTTTATATGTATCTTTTTTGTCGCTAGAATGGGATTTTCTTATGAGATACGTGTTATCGTAAGTCGTATTATCTGATAAAAATGTTATCTGAAATTTATTCTAGATGACATTTTTCTTTTCGCTGTCCTTAGTAGGAAATCGAAGTTTTTTCTCTTCTATACCTTCCGATTCCTAAGTAATACACTCTTGCTCCTGTTAAAATGCAATCCTAAAATGATATTTGCTTGAGAATTGAAAGAAAAATAAAGAATTTTCTTTTAAATCCTTTGCGCATATCAATTATTGTTCTACATTTGCAGCGTCAAACAAACAAAGACAATAAGAAAAGATGATGAACAACGTATTGCATATTATTCTCGTGGTGGTCCTTCTAGTCATTAGTAGGTAAGGAGAAAGGTGTGTAAGAAGTTGTGAAGTCGTAGAGATATTTCTTAAGCCTTTCTCCATATAGGGAAAGGCTTTTTTTATTATAAATAATTCAAGGTAGAGGCGTGGATAAAGCGCTCTACGAACAAAAAATAGGAAAGAGATGAAGAATCCGTTAAGAAGCTCATTTAGCACCGAAGGTCGTAGGATGGCCGGAGCCCGTGCGCTATGGCGTGCCAACGGGATGAAAGAGGAACAGTTCGGCAAGCCTATTATCGCTATCGTAAATTCATTTACCCAGTTCGTGCCGGGGCATACGCATTTGCATGAGATCGGGCAACTGGTCAAGGCCGAGATCGAGAAACAAGGTTGTTTCGCCGCTGAATTTAATACGATCGCTATCGATGACGGTATCGCTATGGGGCACGATGGGATGCTTTACTCGCTTCCTTCACGCGACATTATCGCGGACAGCGTGGAATATATGGTAAATGCCCATAAGGCGGACGCTATGGTTTGCATCAGCAATTGCGATAAGATCACGCCGGGTATGCTTATGGCTTCCATGCGATTAAATATCCCGACGGTGTTCGTGTCCGGTGGCCCGATGGAGGCAGGTGAGCTGGATGGCCGCCATCTGGATTTGATCGACGCGATGATTGAGTCCGCCGATACATCGGTAAGCGATGAGCGTATCGAGCAGGTGGAACGCCATGCGTGTCCGGGTTGCGGTTGTTGTTCCGGTATGTTTACCGCTAACTCTATGAACTGCTTGAACGAGGCGATCGGTCTGGCGCTTCCGGGGAACGGGACGATCGTGGCTACCCATAAGAACCGTATCCAACTTTTCCGTGACGCGGCTAAGCAAATCGTTGAGAACGCTTACAAATACTATCGTGACGGGGATGATTCCGTGTTACCTCGCAACATCGCTACCCGTCAGGCTTTCTTGAACGCCATGTCGCTGGATATCGCCATGGGGGGGTCTACCAATACGGTGCTTCACTTATTGGCCGTGGCACAAGAAGCCGGTGCCGATTTTCATATGGAGGATATCGATATGTTATCCCGCAAGACACCTTGCCTGTGTAAGGTAGCCCCGAATACGCACACTTATCATGTACAAGACGTAAACCGTGCCGGTGGAATCCTCGGTATCATGAACGAGTTGATGAAAGCCGGGCTTGTGGATGGCAGCACGAGACGTGCGGACGGCCTGACCTTGGCCGAGGCTGTTGATAAATACGCCGTCACTTCCCCGAACGTAACGGAGGAGGCGATCCGTAAATACAAGAGCGCTCCCGCTCATCGGTTCAGTATCCAGATGGGTTCCCAAGAATCTTATTATAAGGAATTAGATACGGATCGTGCCGAAGGTTGTATCCGTGACGTGGAGCACGCTTATTCCAAGGATGGCGGCTTGGCTGTTTTGAGAGGGAATATCGCCTTGGACGGATGTGTCGTAAAAACCGCCGGCGTGGATGAGAGTATTTGGAAATTCTCCGGCCCGGCGAAAGTCTTCGATTCACAGGATGCCGCTTGCGAGGGCATTTTAGGAGGCAAGGTCGTTTCAGGCGATGTGATCGTCATCACGTATGAGGGTCCGAAAGGAGGGCCGGGAATGCAAGAGATGTTATATCCTACCTCTTATATAAAGAGCCGTCACTTAGGTAAGGAGTGCGCCTTGATCACGGATGGTCGTTTCAGTGGCGGTACGTCCGGTCTTTCTATCGGGCATATCTCTCCTGAGGCCGCTTCCGGTGGCGCTATCGGACTGGTGAGAGACGGGGATATCATCGAGATCAATATCCCGGAACGTTCCATCAACGTGCGGCTGAGCGACGAGGAGTTGGCCGAGCGCCGTAAAGCGGAAGAGGCGCGTGGAAAGAAAGCCTTTACGCCGCCGATGCGTCAGCGTGAGGTATCGAAAGCGTTGAGAGCGTACGGGAAGATGGTTAGCTCCGCCGATAAGGGAGGTGTAAGGATTGTTGAAGATTAAAGCCAATAATATACATTAAACACGTTATTTCTTATGGAGAAACAAAAGATAACCGGTTCGGAAGCTTTGCTGAAAGCGTTGATTGCTGAAGGAGTAGATACTATCTTCGGTTATCCCGGCGGACAGGCGATACCTATTTACGACAGTTTATATGATTATAGGGACCAGTTGAGGCATGTATTGGTGCGCCACGAGCAAGGCGCTACCCATGCGGCTCAAGGCTATGCTCGTGTATCCGGCAAGGTAGGAGTGACGTTGGTTACTTCCGGCCCGGGCGCTACGAATACCATCACGGGTATCGCTGACGCGCTGATGGATAGTACGCCAATGGTCGTAATCGCCGGTCAAGTACCCTCGCCGTTGTTGGGAACCGATGCTTTTCAGGAAGTCGACGTGATTGGCATCACGCAACCGATCACGAAATGGGCTTATCAAATCCGCAAGCCGGAGGAGATCGCATGGGCTGTTTCTCGTGCTTTTTATATCGCTTCTACAGGCCGTCCGGGTCCAGTTGTGCTGGATTTAGCGAAGGACGCGCAAGTAGGGCTGGTGGACTATGAATATAAGAAGGTAGATTACGTACGTAGTTATCAGCCGGAGCCGGATATCAAAAAGGATCGTATCAAGGCCGCCGCCGATTTAATCAATGAGGCGAAGAAACCCTTCTGTCTGGTCGGGCAGGGAGTATTGTTAGGCGGTGCGGAAGAGGAATTGAAAGCGTTTCTCCAAAAGAATGATATACCTGCCGGATCTACGGTATTGGGCTTATCTGCGTTGCCAACCGATTTCCCATTGAACAAGGGAATGCTCGGTATGCATGGAAACGTAGGGCCGAACCGGAAAACGAATGAGTGTGATGTATTGATCGCTATCGGTATGCGTTTCGACGACCGTGTGACTGGCGATTTAAAGACATACGCTAAGCAAGCCAAGATTATCCATCTGGATATCGACAACTCGGAAATCGGTAAGAACGTCCCCGTAGATGTAAAGGTGCTGGGTAATGCCAAGCACACGATACCGATGATCACGGCGTTGTTGGAAGAACGTAAACGTCCGGAATGGAATGCCGAGTTCGATCGGGACGAGAAAGAGGAATACGATAAGGTAATCGAGAAGGAATTGTATCCGACCGAGGGCCAACTGAAAATGGGCGAGGTAGTCCGTAAGGTTTCCGAGGCGACCGGTAACGACGCTGTATTGGTGACCGACGTTGGGCAGAACCAGATGATGGGTGTCCGCTATTTCAAATATAAACAAACCCGTAGCGTGGTGACTTCCGGTGGTTTAGGTACGATGGGATTTGGTCTGCCGGCCGCTATGGGCGCTAAGTTCGGGGCTCCAGACCGTACGGTCTGCTTCTTTACCGGTGATGGGGGTATGCAGATGACGATTCAGGAATTGGGTACCATCATGCAGGAGAAACTGAACGTGAAGATTATTATTCTTAATAATAACTTCTTAGGTATGGTACGTCAGTGGCAAGAATTGTTCTTCCACGAGCGTTATTCAAACACCATCATGGAGAATCCGGATTTCGTGGCGATCGCTAAAGCCTATGGTATCGCCAGCCGTGCCGTTGAAAAGCGGGAGGAATTGGACGACGCTATCGCCGAGATGCTAAACCACGACGGCGCTTACGTGTTGGTCGCTAACGTGGAGACTTGCGGAATGGTGTATCCGATGGTTCCTGCCGGGGGAAGCGTGACAAACATGATTATGGGAGACGAGAAATAAGGAGGAGATGAAGCTATGACAACAAAGAAATTATATACCGTTATTATCTTTTCAGAGAATATCGTAGGTCTTTTGAACCAGATAACGATTATCTTTACACGCCGACAGCTGAACATCGAGACTCTGTCCGTCTCTCCGTCCGCTATCAAGGGCATCCATAAGTTTACGATCACGATATTCGCCGATGAGGATATGATCGATAAGGTGGTGAAACAGATCGATAAACGTGTGGATATCTTGAAGGCTTATTATAATACGGATGAGGATCTGGTTTATCAAGAGATCGCCCTTTATAAGCTAAGTACCGAGCTTTTCATCAAGATGGGAACCGTGGAGGGATTGATCCGTAAATACAACGCTCGTATCTTGGAGATGAACGAGACCTGCGTGGTATTGGAGAAGAGTGGCCACTATGACGAGACACAAGCCTTGTTCAATGAGTTGAGCGAGACGATCGGTGTCCTGCAATTCATCCGCTCCGGACGTGTGGCTATCACGAAGAGCAAGGTGGAGCGCTTGAGCGATATGTTGGCCGATATGGAGAGAAAGTTACATGAAAAGCAACAATAATAAGATATGGAGAAAGTAGGATTATTTCATTTTGTGGCGGAGCCGTATTTGATGGATTTCAGGGGACGTGTAACGCTCCCTATGATTGGTAACTATTTGATTCACGCCGCTTCCAGCCATGCCGGAGAGCGTGGGTTCGGTTTCAATGATATGTCGGAGCGTCATACGGCTTGGGTGTTGTCCCGTCTGGCTATCGAGATGAAGGAATATCCTACCGCCTTCGATAAGATTAATCTATACACTTGGATCGATGAGGTCGGACGCCTCTTCACCAGTCGTTGTTTCGAGCTGGCGGATGAGAATGGGAAAACCTTTGGATTCGCCCGTTCTATTTGGGCGGCTATCGACGTGGAGACCCGCCGTCCTACCTTATTGGATATAGAGGCATTGGGCAAATATATCGACGAGCGTCCGTGCCCGATCGAGAAGCCGGGCAAGATCATGCCGGCGGAGAATAGGGCGGAGGGAATCCCGTATTCGATCAAATACAGCGACTTGGATATCAACGGTCACTTCAATAGCGTGAAGTATATCGAGCACCTGCTGGATTTGTTCGATATCGACCAGTTCAAGACCCGTGAGATCGGCCGTCTGGAGATCGCCTACCAATCCGAGGGTAAACAAGGTATGCCGCTTACGCTTCATAAGGCGGAGTCCGCTCCCGATAAGCAAGACATGGCTATTTGCCATGAGGGAAAGGCGATCTGTCGTGCGGCGGTTACTTGGAGATAATAAAAGAGATACATAAATAGGTTTTTAAACATTAATAGTTAAAAAGAAAATGGCACAAATGAATTTTGGCGGTGTTGTAGAGAATGTAATGACCCGCGAGGAATTTCCGTTGGAAAAGGCAAGAGAGATATTAAAAGATGAGACAATCGCTGTTATCGGCTATGGCGTACAGGGACCGGGACAGTCATTGAACCTTCGTGACAATGGCTTCAACGTAATCGTTGGCCAGCGCCAAGGTAAGACTTACGAGAAAGCGGTTGAGGACGGATGGGTTCCGGGTGAGACTCTGTTCGGTATCGAGGAGGCTTGCGACAAGGCCACGATCATCATGTGCTTATTGTCCGACGCTGCCGTAATGTCTGTATGGCCTACGATGAAGCCTTATTTGACAGCTGGCAAGGCCCTGTATTTCTCTCATGGCTTCGCGATCACTTGGAACGATCGTACAGGTGTTGTTCCTCCTGCGGATATTGACGTGATCATGGTCGCTCCGAAGGGGTCTGGTACGTCTTTGCGTTCCATGTTCCTTGAGGGGCGTGGCTTGAACTCTTCTTTCGCTATCTATCAAGACGCTACCGGCAAGGCAATGGATCGTACGTTGGCGTTGGGTATCGGTATCGGTTCCGGTTATTTGTTCGAGACGACTTTCATCCGTGAGGCTACTTCCGACTTGACCGGTGAGCGCGGTTCCTTGATGGGCGCTATCCAAGGTCTGTTGTTGGCCCAGTATGAGGTATTGCGCGAGAATGGGCACACTCCTTCCGAGGCTTTCAACGAGACGGTCGAGGAGTTGACTCAATCCTTGATGCCTTTATTCGCTAAGAACGGTATGGACTGGATGTACGCGAACTGCTCTACGACTGCCCAGCGTGGCGCTTTGGACTGGATGGGTCCGTTCCACGACGCTATCAAGCCGGTTGTCGAGAAATTGTACGCGAACGTAAAATGCGGTAACGAGGCTCAGATCTCTATCGACTCAAACTCTAAGCCGGATTATCGTGAGAAATTGGAGGCTGAATTGAAGGCATTGCGCGAGAGCGAGATGTGGCAGACAGCTGTTACCGTACGCAAGCTTCGTCCGGAGAACAACTAATCCAATCTTAATCCTTATATATCAGCAAAAAGAGGCGGGTCACTTACGGGTGGCTCGCCTTTTTCTGTTTCTCTGCATCATTCGATGTGGATATTCCTAGCCTGTTTGATCTTTCGCATGCTGGATGCGGAATGGACGATGTCTAGCACTTCGATACGCTCCTCGGTGATGCGGTAGATGATAAGGTGTGAATCCAGGATGATGTTCCGGTACATGCGGCTTTTCGTAGCTAGGTGTCGGCATTCGGGATAATAAGGATAGTCGTTTTCCAGTTTCTCGACTGTATTCAATATGTGCTCAAGATATTTCCGGGCTTGGAATATGCCGAATCGTTCTATACCTTCCACGAAAATCCTCTCAAGGCTTTCCTCGTAAATGGGAGAACCGATTACTTTTTTCCTTGATAGTTGTCCATCCATGATCTTATTCTTTGATGTACTTCTTCAATAGGATAGAACGGCCCCTTCTCGATCTCATGGATATGTTCCCAGATCTCCTCTTGTGTGAATTGTACCGGCTTGGTGGGATCCCACTTGGACTTTGCGGGTTCGGTCTTGGCCTTACGTGTTCTTGCGGTCTTGGCCGTGGTTTCCTTGGCGGGGATGTTGCTTAATTTTGTCATAGTCGTAACTGTTATTTATTAGTACAGTGGCAAATGTATGGAATAATTTCCATGTAATAAGATATTTGATAAGGAAAAAAGTAGGTCTATAGGATTAACTCATTACCCAGTTGTAGAGACGGGGCGTGCCCCGTCTCCATCCCCTCAAAATGGTATTCGAATTTATTTATGTCACATAACCGCTATTTTTAATCGCTTATCCGCTATATACGCACAATAAGCATGAATTTGGGAGGGTGGGGTGTGTAGGTCTTTATTACATATTTTTTTATTTCTTATATTTACTACGTCTTATACATTAAAAGAGTATATGAAAATCATATGATGATGTGTGATAGATATATGATGTTAACCTTTTTTATCAGTATGCGCTTGGTGAATCGGAATAATTGTCTAGCAAGCAAGCAAGCAAGCAAGCAAGCAAGCAAGCTAACCCAGATCTATTATATGTATACGCCGGGCCGGTATGCGGAGGATTTCCTCCGCATACCGGCCCGGCGTGTTTGCGCTCGGCGCATGGGAAAAAGGCCATCCTACGAATACGACACGCTAAGTCGGGAATGGTGAGAGATACCGATACGTATTATGAATACAAAACACCTATTTATAAATTTATTGCTTATGAAAACAATTTTACGAGGAATTAGTATGAGGTTGTCGCTCATTGCGATGGTCTTATGTTTATGCGCCGCATGGCCGGGGCATGGACTGGCTTGGGGTATGGTCGGGTCGGCGGATCCGGCAGAAGGGGAGGTACGGTTTTACGCTCATCCGTATCCTGTATCTTATGGTTTTATCAGTAAATGGAATCCGGTAGCTGCTGAGTACATAGATTTTAGTGCCGAACATTTCACGGAAGGCATGGTCATGCGCGTGCAATTGGCGAACACGGCGAATCCGGACGGGGTAGTGTTCCGTTTCGGGGAAGAGTCCGAACCTGCGCAGGCGTTAGACAATGGCGGTTTTTGGGTGCCGGATGAGAATTTGTCTAAAAATGGAGATGATGCCCATCTTCATTTTAGAATGTACAGCTCGGAGGAGTGTACGGTGAAGTATACCGTAAGCGTATACCCGTCGCAAGACTTGACTGCGAATCCTTTGGCCTCCTCTACGCATGAGGTGCGATATCTGATGGAAGATAAGAGCCCTCGCATGGAAAGTCTGTCGCGTACATCCGGCGATCTGAACGAGGATATCCCTTTTGCGATCAACGTGACGAAGGCGGGTTTCCTGCAGGGGCAACACGCTAGGATGAAAATTTATCTGTATGGTCCTTCTGAAGGCTTGACTCTTTCCGGGCAGAACCTAAGTAAAGAGACTAGTCCATATAATGAGTCCAGATACGTATTAGATATCCCTTCCTTCTCCGCTACGCAATTCACGTTGATGGCTCACGCCACGGAGGAATGGAACGGAACGGTTCAAGTGGATATTTGTGATGCGGACGACAATAGGATAGTATATGGCGGCCAAGCACCGTTCGTTTTTCCGGCCAATAACTCACAGGACGATATCGCCGCTTTGAAAGCGATCGCCGAGGCCAATCCGCTGAACTCGGACTTGCGGAACTTCATCTCCAACAAGGATTACTTGAAAGACAGGGGATCGAACGATGGTTACAACGTGGGCGTGACATGGAACACCGAGTCCACGAGCCGGGTGAAAAGTTTCTTCATTAATGATGGAAGAACCCGTACGATCACTTCCATGGATGTATCGGCGTTGTCCGGGTTAGAGCAGTTGGACTTGCAGAATACCCGGTTGAAATCCTTGGATTTGTCCACTTTGACAAAACTTCGGAGCTTGAGTTTGTATGGTAATGATTCGCTTGCTTGGTTTACGGTGAAGCTCCCAAGCCCGTTACCGGAGAATTTCTGGATTGGTGGTAACACCACGATTATGGCCGGTACACCGGTAGACGATTATAACGCTTATGCCGCGAAGGGCGAGGAGATCGATCTATCCGCTTACGCTTCGGTGGGTGGCGTGAAATCGGTATATCAATGGTACCTTATTGATCGGGCTACTGGTGAACAGACGGAAGCAACCATGCTGGCGGTATCCGGCAAGGAAGGGGCTTTCGTATTTACCGGGAAGCCGGGTGAATATTATATGTGCGAGATTACCAATCCGAATTACGGAAATTGGAGGATGAATACGGTGCAGATCAAGGTAGCCCGTAACTCGGACAGCTACTCCCCTGCGGACATCGCCGGATTGAAGAAGTTGGCTGCCGATAACCCGAATATCACCCAATTAAAGGAGTTCGTGGACAGCAAGGGCTGGGAACGCGAGAATTGGAACTCGTATCAAGACGTGATTCGTACGGACTGGAGCACGGACGAGGTCGGTCGGTTGACACATCTAGCTATTGAGTTTGATTGGAACTCGAAGGATACGATCTCCCAACTGGACCTAAGCGCCTTCACCGAGTTGAAGTATCTCGAGTGCGAGCGTTTCATGAATATAGAGAAGCTGGATCTATCGAAGAATACGAAGCTGGAGCACCTGCATGTATATAGTAAGAATCTGGAGTCTCTTGACCTATCTAAATGTCCGGAACTGCAATATTTCGGATTTGGCACGCGATACAGGGGCGAGGGATCTTACCAAAAAACGAGGTTGGCGAGACTGAACTTGACTGGTTGCTCGAAGTTGACGGAGCTTTACCTAGAGCATTTATCTTTGACTTCGTTGGATATCTCTTCCTTTAAGCGATTAAATAGGCTGACCATCGAGTATTGCCCAGACTTAAAGGTACAAGGTTTCGATAAGGCTACGAGCTTGACCTATTTGGCCTTGCCGCATACGAAGCAGTTCGCCGATCTGATAAAGAACCTACCGGCGTTTATCCGTCATCTATATTTGCAAGATACGGAGTATGAGCTTCCTTCCGCGCATGTGGGAAAGAATCTGGAGTCGTTGGGATTGCCGGGATATGTGAAGAGTCTCGATCTGGCTCAGTACCCGAACTTGAGTAACTTGAATGCGGATGGATCTCTTTTGAGATATTCTACGGTAAAGAATTATCGGCAGATAAATTATAACGGTTGGGGGCACATAACGCTTACTTCCCCCTCGCATCCGGAGAGTATAGAATGGTTCGAGAACGGCGATACGATCGACCTCTCCTCGGAGGCTGTGATCGATGGCATAGAGACCGTATTCCTATGGGTAAACGCCAAATATGGGATAGAGGAGAAAGAGGCATTGAAGCCGGTACCAAACCGTCCGGGCGTATTCGTGCTGGACAGCAAGGAGGAAAAGTATGGAGACTACTATTGTAAGCTGATGAACCCGAAGTTCTGTAGAATCACGGAGATCAATGTACGTGACGGCTGGCAGATCGAGACCTCACGCATCCATGTGGAAACCACCGTCCCCCAAGTATTCGCCGAGAGCGATGTGGCTACCTTGGCACGTATCGTAGACGCTTCCAACAACAAGGAGCTGAGCGAGTGGTGGAGCAGCGGCGCATGGCAGACGAACGAGAACTCACAGTATGCGCAAGTGATCTGGAACGACGAGAACCCTCGACGTTTAGTGAAATTATATATGTATCAGATGGGCAATAGCTTCACGAAGGAAGTAGATCTGTCCGCCTTGGATAAGCTGCAAGAGCTATCGCTTTACGGCAACCGGGTAGAGAAACTAACCTTGCCGAAGAATAGCACGGTATTGAGCTCCTTGATGCTTGCCGGCAATACGCCGCTTTCTACCTTGATCGTCTCCATGTATCCCGCGTTGGAGTATCTGGATGTATCCAATACCGGCTTGAAGGCTTGCGATGTTTCCAATAATAAGAATTTGAGGGGGTTGTTCTTGGGCTGGACGGAGATAAAGCCGATAGAGGAGACTTGCCCGGAGATCGCCGCCTTATTGCAGACATATGGTGTTCCCAAGACTACTACCTCGATTGATTTGGATAGGTTCCCGGCTTTGAAGGCATTGCATACCTCCGGATCGGCTCTGGAGTTCAGCGGCGTACAGAACCCGAGACAGTTGGAATCCGCTGAAGGTGATGTGTTGCTTGCGGTAGGCAAGGCTCGTCTAGGTGGTTTCAGCCTTTATGGTGAGAAGATCGACCTGTCGGCTCAAGCCACGGTAGCGGGTACTGTCTCAGATTATATCTGGGCCGTGAATAACGATACGATAGATTTCAAGGATAACCAATATACGATAGCGGAGGAATTGATGCCGAATGACCTAGTGGTGGTTTCCGTGACGAATCCTTTATTCCCGGGCTGGAGAATAAGATATGTAACGACCGTCTACACCTGCGACGGCGACGCGAACCTCGACAAGTCCGTGAACGTGCAAGACGTGACCGCTACGGTAAGCTACATCTTGGAGGATAAGGATAACATGATCCCCAACTTCGGTTTTGCCGAGGCGGATGTGAACTATAATAATAATGTAGAGATCGCTGACGTAATTGGTATCGTCAACCTCATCCACGGCAAGCCGGTTACCAAGGCCGGTGCACTGCGTTCTGAGTCCGAGGTTCCCGTACAAATGGAGCTCGACGCTGACAACTTCTTGACGATGAATAGCCAAGTACCGGTAGCCGGTATCTATCTGGAGTTGGTGGGAGTCATCGACGAGATCCCGTTACTGGGCGACGCTGCTAAGTTCCTGCAGGCTTCCAGCTTGAACGGGGATACCTTGCGGGTGATCGGTTATAGCTTGGATGGCCGCACGATTCCTTCGGGCAAGAGCCGTATCCTGCGTATGCCGGCGGGCGTTACCTTGGTAGGAGCCTCCTTCTCCGATGCGAAGGCCAACAGCTTGAGGTCTGGTGGCGATGCGATCGTGACTTCCAACGCCCCGATCGAGGCGATCAGCCAATTGGCAGCCGTGTCCAATTATCCGAACCCGTTCCGTGGCAGCACGACCTTCCGTTATCAGTTGACGGAGGCGGCCAAATCCGTGACGATCCACGTATTCTCTGCGAATGGCGCTTTGGCCGTGGTATTGAACGGTCTGCCCGGCGAAGTGGGCGATAACCAATATTCGGCGGCTCTTACCTTACCGGCGGGCGTTTACTATTACCGCTTGACGGCAAAGACAGGCCATGGTGTGAAGGCAAGTAATACTAACATCTTTATCTGTAAGTAAATTATGAAAGTGAATCATATAAAACAATTATTCGTAGCCCTCTCCCTGCTGTTATCGGCGGGAACGGCTACTGCCGCCCAGTGGAAATTGGCGAAGACGAACCTGAACGCCGCTGGCAGTAAGGATACGCTCACGCTGGAGGTATCCGGCAATTCCTTTAGTTTTTCTTCCTTCCAGGTGGATTTCACCTTGTCCGAGGGTATCTTGCTAGATGGAACCCCGATCCTCGGCGAGTTGGCAAATGATCATGCTCTTACGTGGAGTAAGCAAAGTGACGGCAGCTTCCGTTGCGTGGTATACAGTGCAGGAAACAAGGATATGAAAGCCCCGGAAGGCCCTGTGCTCCGTATCCCGGTAGTGCTGGCGGCCTCTTTTGAGGGAGGAAAGTTCACGGCGAAAAACGGACTCTTGTCTAACAAGGCCTCCAATGGGCAGTCGGTGAAGGACTTGAGTGGAGCGACCCTTACAGCGTATAAGGAAAGAGCCCATCTGGTGGTGAACGTATCGGGCCAAGAGCAAGTGGTCAACCCGGCTATAGCCGCAGGATTGAGCTATACGACCATCCCGGAGGATAAGACGCTTACGGTCGCTTATTTTAAGGATGATTCTTGTAAAATAGCGGCTACCGACAATGACCGCAAGGAAGAGGGTATCCTGTATGTCAAGCTATCCTATGCGGGTGACACTGACTACGCTGAGTTCGAGGAGGTCTATGTCATGAGTCTGACGAGCAAGATCGCTATTGACGCAAGTAAAATCACGAAGCCGCAAACGACAGGTATCAAGGAGGGGCAATTGCTTTCAACTTCTTTACTGTCCGGTGGTAGCGTAAAGGATGAAGATGGATATACGATTGCCGGTACCTTCGTTTGGACGAACGGGAATGCGGTGATGCCGGCCGGGAAGCAAAGCTGTTCCGTCACTTTCTATCCGGATAACTCCTCTTATTACAATACAGCGGAGGTGTCTGTGGAGGTTGAGGTAACCCCTACGTATCTAGTCACCGCTACAGGGACAACAGGAGGTACCGTAAACGTATTGGGCAAGACCGAGGATGACGTGTACGTGAAGGGTCAAGAGATCTCCTTGGTAGCCCTGTCTCTGCCCAATTATAAGTTCGAGAGTTGGTCGGTAACGGGCGCGAGCGAGACCTTGCCGGCGAATGATTCCATCTTTGTTAAGGCGGATAATAATAAGACCTATACGGCGAACTTCTCCCCGATCATGCGTGCGGTAACGATCAATCATGTAGGCAACGGCAGTCTCTCGGTTACGGCCGAAGGTGCGAAGGTTGCGTCTGGAGCTTTCTTGCGACAAGGTACGATCTTGCAAATCGTGGCTACACCGGACGTGAACTCCCAGTTGGAATCATTGACTATAAACAAGAAGCCTCTAGAGGGTAACAAGGTGACGCTTACAGCGGATTTGGAGGTCAATGCCGCATTCAAGCCAAAAGAGGGGGCACTTGTCTCCATCGATAAAGATGTGGCGAACGGCTCTATCTTATTATATAAGGAAGACGGCAGTTTGATCGCTTACGGTTCTTCCGTTCCTGTTGGTACGAAGCTACGTGCGGTTGCGCTTCCGGATGCCGGGTATAGCTTGGATGGCAGTGTCACCTTATCGGGCGTGACCGGCCCTACGAACGACCTGTGGACCGTGACAGGCGATGTTACGGCAAAAGCTGCTTTCGGTGCGAAGAAATACATGGTGAAGGCCTCTGCCGTAAACAGCAACCCGACTCAGACCGCTTCCGGTACGATCACGTTGGAGCCATCCGGAGAACAACCTTATGGTACGGAGGTTCGTATAGCGAGTGCCGAGGGACAGAACGGAGCGAGACTGCTTACCATCTTGGCGAACGGTAAGGAAATATCTCAAAATGATGTCTTGACCGTAACCGGCGACCTGACGGTGACAGCTGTATTCGATCCTCGGGTAAATATCGAGAAGACATACATCCTTTGGCCGTATCAAGAATACTACTACAGTGGCGTATCCCGCAACTTCGTGCCTTTCGCTTCGCAGACTTACGCTGGTTTCTCTTTTGAGGTCTTATATAAGAACACTAAGGGTGAGAAGACTGCTAAGGCAATCGATGCGGACAATTATACGGTCTTGTTGCATCGCGAAGAGGATGGTTTGTATAATGAGTTCAAAGGGGAGTATAAGGATGGCTTAGTGATCCATAAGTCCAAGGTCTCGGTAACGGAAGCGCCTACGAACGGAGGTAATCCGAAGACTCGCCCGGCAGAGGTGGACATCACAAGCACAACTACCAATGGCGTGACAAAATACGTGATTGAGCCTAACAGCGATGCGACTAAAAAGAATTACGAAGGCACGGTTTACTATCATTCTACGAAAGATCCGGTAAACTTATCCTTTGGTGAGTCTATCCTACGTGCGGGAGGGGAACCGGTATCACCGATGGGCTACGTACGTGTCACTAATGGCGGTATGCCATACGACGCAACGGATGGTAAGGTTTCTATCCCCGCCGGTATAACGGTGACGCTGGAAGCTGTGCCTGCGGAAGGCGCTAAGTTCTCTCATTGGTCTGATATTGAGTCTAACCCTGTTGACGCAAAGAAGAACCCTCGGGAATATGTGGTAGCGGAAGGCTCTACGGGGGTTACTCCTGAATTTGTCGGCAAGGATAAACTAGAGTTCAAGTTAGCTCAAACCTCCTCCGTATATAACGGTGCGGCTCAACTCGTATCCGTGACAGGTACGGGCAACGAGGCTTGCCAGATCACGTTCTTCTTTGACGAGGCCTGTACGCAACCGGCTGTCTTGAAGAATGTCGATAAGTATTATGTACGTGTTTATCGTTCAGCTGATGCGAAGTATAAAGAATATACTGAAGTATTCCCCTATGCGATAGAACAAGCCGAACCTGCGATTACGAAGTGGCCGGATGCTTCCGATATCTTGCTCGGTCATACACTGGCCGAATCAATTCTACAAGGTGGAAATCCCGGTATCGTAGCCGGAACATTCGCTTGGAGCAAGCCGGAAACAGCGCCTACGGCCACCGGTCAGCAAGAGGTTACCTTTACGCCGACCGATCCGAATTACAAGCCGGTTAGTAGCAAGATAGAGGTGAAGGTTGTTTCCGCTACTTTCTTGGATCCGGTTACTCCTCCTGTAGACCCCGTAGATCCGGAGAATCCAGACAAGCCGGACCAACCGGATACGCCAACCGGCATCGAGTCCATCGAGGAAGGCATGAGCCTGTATACGGCCAATCAATCTATCTTCGTGAATATGCCTCAGCAGGTAGCCTTGAAGGTAGTCGATGTGTCCGGCATCGTTCTTTACGAAGGTTCGATTCTTGGCAAGGCTGAGATCCCGGTAGGGCATGCCGGAGTCTACTTCGTCCGCTGCGAGGCCTTCGGCGATTCGTTCGTACGGAAAGTCGTGGTTCGCTGATTCTGCCAATGCCCATCGTAAGGTGCTTATGATGGGCATTGTAAACACCTTATACTGCCCATCGTAACAACCTTACGATGGGTAGTGTTATTTCGTAAGGTATACGATCGTTTGGCTTACGGTTTATAATAAATAATAAGTAAAAAACTTCGGATTATATTTGCTGGTCTCGAAAAAGGCCGTATCTTTGCAACGTTGAAACAAAAACAATAAAGACAAGAACAATGACACGCAACTTGCAAAATAGTCTCATTATTTCTCTAAACATTATTCTACTCTGGGAACGGGATAGGAAGTGAGACTGTATGCTTTGCGAGCATTACGATATATGAAAGAGCCTTTCTCACTTCCTTGTGAGAGAGGCTTTTTTAGTTAGTATAGGATATTAGTAAATTAAGAATATAAGATTATGTCAGACAGATTATTTATTTTCGACACCACCTTACGTGATGGTGAACAGGTTCCGGGATGCCAGTTGAATACAGTGGAAAAGATTCAAGTAGCTAAGGCGTTGGAACAGCTAGGTGTTGATGTGATCGAGGCTGGTTTCCCTGTCTCCAGTCCCGGGGATTTTAAGAGTGTGGTTGAGATCTCAAAGGCCGTGACTTGGCCGACCATCTGTGCATTGACCCGTGCGGTGGAGAAAGATATCGACGTGGCAGCCGAGGCGTTGAAATTCGCTAAGCGAGGACGTATTCATACGGGTATCGGTACTTCTGATTCTCATATCAAATACAAGTTTAACTCCACGAGAGAGGAGATTATAGAGCGTGCGATCGCCGCCACGAAATACGCTAAAAAGTACGTGGAGGACGTAGAATTCTACTGTGAGGATGCCGGGCGTACGGATAATGAATATCTAGCCCGTGTCGTGGAGGCCGTGATCAAGGCCGGGGCTACCGTAGTGAATATCCCGGATACGACAGGATATTGCTTGCCGGATGAGTACGGGGCGAAGATTAAGTATCTGATGGAACATGTGGATGGCGTACATAACGCGATCTTGTCCACCCATTGCCATAATGACTTGGGCATGGCTACCGCAAATACCGTACAAGGCGTGTTGAACGGAGCCCGTCAGGTGGAGGTAACCATAAACGGCATCGGTGAGCGTGCGGGTAACACGTCATTGGAAGAAGTCGCCATGGTTTTCAAGAGCCATAAAGAACGTGATATCATCACCAATATCACGACGAATAAGATCTATAGTACGAGCCGTATGGTTTCTAGCTTGATGAATATGCCGGTACAACCGAATAAGGCTATTGTCGGACGTAATGCGTTCGCTCACTCCTCCGGTATCCATCAAGATGGCGTTTTGAAGAATGCGCAAACCTACGAGATCATCGATCCGAAGGATGTGGGTATTGATGATAATGCGATCGTATTGACTGCTCGTAGCGGTCGTGCGGCGTTGAAGCATCGCCTGCATGTTTTAGGTGTGGATCTGGAGCAGGAGAAATTGGACAAGGTGTACGATGAGTTCTTGAAACTGGCCGATCGTAAGAAAGATATTAATGATGATGATGTTTTGATGTTGGTCGGAAAGGATCGTACGGCCACCCACCGTATTAAATTGGAATATTTACAGGTAACTAGTGGTGTTGGAGTACAATCAGTCGCAAGTATTTGTTTAAATTTGTCTGGAGTAAGAAGATATGAGGCCGCGGCTGGTAACGGTCCGGTTGACGCGGGTATCAAGGCGGTGAAAAAAGCCATTAGTAATAGTGACATGACGATTCAGGAATTCTTGATCCAAGCCATTAATAAAGGTAGCGATGATACGGGCAAGGTGCATATGCAGGTAGAGTATAACGGGGCTACCTATTATGGGTTCTCCGCGAATACCGATATTATCGCTGCTTCCGTGGAGGCTTTCGTGGACGCCATCAATAAGTTTATAGTAGACTAAAAATAGACAAGACAATGAGCAAGACATTATTTGAGAAAATCTGGGACAAACACGTGGTGGACACGTTGCCCGACGGAACCATACAATTGTATATCGACCGTCTGTATTGTCATGAGGTGACTAGCCCGCAGGCTTTCGCCGGATTACGTGTACGTGGATTGAAGCCCTTCCGTCCCGCGCAAATCACTTGTATGCCGGACCACAATATCCCGACATTGAACCAAGATAAGCCTATCGAGGACCCTATATCCAAGAATCAAGTGGATACCTTGGAAGAGAACGCGAAGTATTTCGGCTTGACGTATTACGGTCTTCAACATCCGAAGAATGGTATCATCCATGTGGTAGGTCCGGAGACAGGCTTGACGCAGCCGGGTATGACGATCGTTTGTGGCGACTCCCATACTTCTACGCACGGTGCCATGGGCGCTATCGCCTTCGGTATCGGTACGAGCGAGGTGGAGATGACCTTGGCTACCCAATGTATCATGCAGCGTAAGCCGAAAACGATGCGTATCACGATCGATGGTGTACGCAAACCGGGCGTTACGGCGAAGGACTTTGCTTTATACATTATTAGTAAGATGAGTACCAGTGGTGCTACGGGCTATTTCGTAGAGTATGCTGGCGAGGCGATTCGTAATACGACCATGGAGGAACGTCTGACGATCTGTAACCTTTCTATCGAGATGGGTGCCCGTGGCGGTATGATCGCTCCGGATGATGTTACTTTCGATTATTTGAAAGACCGTGAGTTTGCCCCAAGAGGCGAGGAATGGGAGCGGAAGGTGAGCGAGTGGCGTCAGCTATATAGTGATCCGGACGCTAAGTTCGATAAGGAGATCGTTTTTCACGCCGAGGATATCGACCCGATGGTTACGTACGGTACGAACCCGGGCATGGGTATGAGTATCAGCAAAGATATTCCCTCTTTAGAAAGCGTGCCCGAGGCAGGCCGTATCTCTTATAAGAAGTCTTTGGATTATATGGGCTTCAAGGCAGGCGAGTCTATGTTGGGTAAGAAAGTGGATTATGTCTTTTTAGGTAGCTGTACGAATGGCCGTATCGAGGATTTCCGTGCTTTCGCCTCTTTGGTGAAAGGAAAGAAGAAAGCGGATGATGTAACGGTTTGGCTGGTTCCCGGCAGTTGGCAGGTAGAGCGGGAGATTCGTGCCGAGGGGATCGACAAGGTTTTGGCCGAGGCCGGCTTCGTCCTTCGTCAACCGGGATGTTCCGCTTGTCTGGCGATGAATGAGGATAAGGTTCCGGCGGGTAAATATGCGGTTTCCACTTCCAACCGTAATTTCGAGGGCCGCCAAGGACCGGGTGCGCGCACCATCTTAGCGGGGCCGCTTGTGGCCGCCGCCGCCGCTGTGACAGGTAAGATCACGGATCCGAGAGAACTGATGTAAAGACTAATCTAATAAAGTAGCATAAGATGAAAACAAAATTCAATATAATCACAAGCACTTGCGTACCTCTTCCTTTAGAGAACGTGGATACCGACCAGATTATCCCAGCCCGCTTTCTGAAAGCGACTACCAAAGAAGGGTTCGGCGAGAACTTATTCCGGGATTGGCGATATGATAAGGAAGGTAATAAGATCGAATCATTCGTCTTGAACGATCCTACGTATAGCGGAAAGATATTGGTAGCGGGAAAGAACTTCGGTTCCGGTTCCAGCCGTGAGCATGCGGCTTGGGCGATCGCCGATTACGGTTTCCGTGTCGTGGTCTCCAGTTTCTTCGCCGATATCCATAAAAACAACGAGTTGAACAACTTCGTGCTGCCGGTTGTTGTGACTGAAGAGTTCCTCGCTGAATTGTTCGATTCGATTTACAAGGACCCGAAAACTGAGGTCGAGGTAAATCTACCGGAGCAAACGATCACGAACAAGGCTACGGGCAAAAGCGAGCATTTCGAGATCAACGCCTATAAAAAGGATTGCCTGATCAACGGATTGGACGATATCGACTATTTACTGGCAAATAAATCAAAGATAGAAGCCTTCGAGGCAGCACGCTGATTATGATAGAAATAATGGATACAACCCTCAGAGATGGGGAGCAAACTTCGGGCGTCTCCTTCGCTGCTCACGAGAAGCTTAGCATAGCGCAAGTGCTGCTGAGCGACTTAGGCGTGAACCGGGTGGAGATCGCCTCCGCCCGTGTGTCGGACGGAGAGTTTGAGGCCGTGAAGCGTGTAGCCGCTTGGGCCGCCCGTTCCGGAAACCTAGACAAATTGGAGGTCTTGGGTTTCGTGGATGGTACGGTCTCTCTCGACTGGATTGAATCCGCAGGTTGCCGTGTCGTGAACTTGCTTTGCAAGGGCTCTTATAAGCATGTCACCGAACAGCTTCGAAAGACTCCCGAGCAACACGTTGACGATATTCGTACGGTCGTATTGGAAGCGGCGAGACGGAAGATCGACGTGAATATCTATTTGGAGGACTGGTCGAACGGTATCAAGCATTCCCCGGATTACGTATTCTTGGTAATCGATGCGTTGAAAGGACTTCCGATCTGCCGTTTCATGCTCCCGGATACCTTGGGAGTCTTGAATCCCGGAAATACCTACGAGTATTGCAAGATGATGGTGGACCGTTACCCTGATTTACGGTTTGACTTCCATGCGCATAACGACTATGATCTTGCCGTAGCGAATGTATATTCCGCCATCCGTGCGGGTATCAAGGGAATCCATACGACCGTGAACGGTTTGGGAGAGCGTGCGGGTAATGCTCCATTGAGCAGCGTCCTTGCCGTCATCAAGGATCAGTTGGGAGAGGAGACGAACTTGAGGGAGGAAAAGATAAACAAGGCCAGTCGTTTGGTCGAGACCTATTCGGGGGTGCATATCCCGCCCAATAAGCCGATTATCGGAGAGCATGTGTTTACGCAATGCGCCGGTGTCCATGCGGACGGTGATAGCAAGAACAACCTGTATTGCAACGACCTGCTTCCTGAGCGTTTCGGACGGGTTCGCGAGTATGCCTTGGGCAAGACCTCCGGAAAAGCGAATATCCGCAAGAATCTGGAAGCGCTCGGTATCGACATGGATGAGGGCTCGATGCGTAAGGTTACGGAACGGATCATTGAGTTAGGGGATAAGAAAGAAATGGTTACCCCGGAGGATCTTCCTTATATTATCAGCGATGTGCTTCATCATGATAATGCGCTGGAGGATCAGAAAATACGGATCTTGAACTATTCCTTATCCTTGGCCCAAGGGCTGAAACCGGTGGCTACCTTGAAGATCGAGATCAATGGCGAGGCTTACGAGGAATCGGCTTCCGGTGATGGCCAATACGACGCTTTCGTTCGTGCCCTACGCCGGATTTATTCCCGTTTGAACCGCCCGTTCCCGATGTTGACGAACTATTCGGTATCCATCCCGCCGGGAGGACGTACGGATGCGTTCGTGCAGACGGTCATCAGCTGGAATTATGCCGGGGTCGATTTCAAGACTCGTGGTCTGGACGCTGATCAGACTGAGGCGGCGATCAAGGCGACATTGAAGATGCTGAACAAGATAGAGGATTAATAATTAAAAAGGTAAAGGGTATGAAAAAGTTGACTATCGCGCTTGTAGCGCACGACAATCGTAAGGCGGAAATGGTAGAATGGGCGGTACATAACGCTGAGTTCTTGTCTCACCACCATATTGTTTGTACGGGTACGACCGGAAATTTGGTTCGTAAAGCTCTCGAGGAAAAAGGGGTGAACGCGGATATTGCTTGCATGCATTCCGGTCCGATGGGAGGCGATGCTGAGATTGCCGCTATGGTTGTCCGTAAGGAGATCGATTTGGCGGTCTTTTTGATAGACGACTTGAATCCGCAACCGCACGAGGCCGACATCCAGATGTTGCTTCGCCAGTGCCGTGTTCATAACGTACCTATCGCTTGTAACCGTTATAGCGCCGACTTGATGATTACAAGTACCCTGTGGGATGATGACACGTATTTCCCCACGGAGCCTAAGTATGTACATTTTAACAGAGAATAATAACAAACATTTACGATGAAACTGAATATAGCAGTACTTCCCGGAGACGGGATCGGACCAGAGATTTCCGTGCAAGGCGTGGAAGTAATGAGTGCCGTTTGTGAGAAATTCGGACATGAGGTTCACTATGAGTATGCCCTTTGTGGCGCTGACGCGATCGATAAGGTAGGCGATCCTTTCCCGGAGGAGACCTATCGGATTTGTAAGGATGCCGACGCTGTTCTTTTCTCGGCCGTGGGCGATCCTAAGTTTGATAATGATCCGACAGCGAAAGTACGTCCGGAGCAAGGTCTTTTGGCGATGCGTAAGAAGTTGGGCCTGTTCGCTAATATCCGTCCGGTGCAGGCCTTCAAATGCCTATTGCATAAATCGCCGTTGCGTGCCGAATTGGTGGATGGCGCGGATTTCTTATGTATCCGTGAGTTGACCGGTGGTATGTATTTCGGTGAGAAATATCAAGACAACGATAAGGCATACGATACGAATATGTATACCCGCCCGGAAATCGAGCGTATCTTGAAAGTGGGCTTCGAGTATGCGATGAAACGGAATAAGCACCTGACGGTTGTTGACAAGGCGAACGTACTTGCCTCTTCCCGTCTATGGCGCCAGATCGCTCAAGAGATGGCTCCTAGCTATCCGGAAGTAACGACAGACTATATGTATGTGGACAACGCCGCTATGCGTATGATCCAAGAGCCGAAATTCTTCGACGTGATGGTAACCGAGAATACGTTTGGTGATATCTTGACGGATGAGGGTTCTTGCATCAGCGGCTCTATGGGCTTGCTGCCTTCCGCTTCTACCGGAGAGAGCACACCGGTTTTCGAGCCGATTCATGGCTCTTGGCCGCAGGCGAAAGGGCTGAATATTGCGAACCCCTTGGCGCAAATTCTTTCAGTAGCGATGTTATTCGAGTATTTCGACCTCAAAGAAGAGGGAGCCTTGATCCGTGAAGCCGTAGACGCTTCCCTCGATGCGAATGTCCGTACGCCGGAAATCCAAGTGGAAGGTGGAGCGAAATATGGAACGAAAGAAGTGGGTAGTTGGGTTGTCAATTATATCACGGAAAAGTAGTATAAATGGGCCGATTTCGCACCAGTAGTGGCGCAGGCTCACACGTATAGTGGCATCGGCTCACGCAAGTAGTGGCGTAGGCCAATACCACTACTCGCGTGAGCCGATGCCACTATACGTATAAAAACAGCCTTAACGAGCCATCTTCATCAACTCGTCGATAGTCGTTTTATCATATCCCATATCCTCAGCTTTCTTGAAGTCTAAGGCGGCCGATGCCTTCTCATATTGGGCGAGTTTTACTTTGCCTCGCAATACATATAAAGCGGCTGTCGGGGTACTTTCCACGAAAATGCGATTGATATCGGCCATAGCCCGGGCGTTCTTGCCCATCATGAAGTATAGATCGGCACGGCCCTCGTATAAGATCCATTCGCAGGGCATCTCGTTGATCAAGTAATTAAAGATGCGTTCGCTCTCATCGTAATTCCCCCGTAGCTTCTCGAGAATCGCGTGTCCCAGACGTCCTTTCACGGATTTCTCGTTTACTTCCAGTATCTTATCGAAATCCTGCTCGGCCAACAGATAGTTCTTATGTTGCAAATGAAGCATCGCCCTGCAATATAACGCCTCTTGATGATGGGGGTTCAAGATTAACAGGGCATTGTAATCGTTCGTCGCTTTTTCGATCTCACCCATTTCCGTATATAAGCCGGCACGATTTTCCAGTATGGCCTCATTATTCGGATGGCGGCTTAGGGCGGCGGTATAGGAGAGAAGGGCATCTTCCAGTTTCCCTTGTCTACGCTGTATCGTCCCGAGATTCATGAGCAAGGCATAGTTATTGGGGTTGCCCGGTTCAAGGCGCATGGCGGCTCGTAGGCTCTCTTCGGCGGAGACTAAGTCGTTCTTGTCCAAGAAGTCAAAACTTTTCTCGACAAACTTCTCGTATGTCTGAGCGTGGCCATAGCCTATTGAAAGGAAAAGGGCGGCGAGTATCGCAAGGATTTTCATGCTGTCGTATTTAACGTGTTATTTGATTGATGCAAAGCTACGTAATTATTTCATGGTTTTACCAGATTAAAAAAACTTTATACCTTTGCTACATTTCATAATATTTTTGGAAGATCAGATTGTTATATAATTAATAGATTAACTAAAATAGAAGAGATATGGTATTATTAGCAGCTGCAGAAGCGAGTTCTAAATTAGAGGAAGCTATCAGATCCTTGGTTGAGCATGGCTCCCAATTGGGTTTTACGATTATTAAAGCCCTTATTGTCTTTTTGGTGGGACGATTGGTTATAAACTTACTAAATAAACTGGTTCGGAAGATATTGAGCAAACGGGATATCGATCCTTCTGTCAAGACTTTTGTGGGTAGTTTGGTGAATGTCAGTTTAACCATTTTATTGATTATTTCAGTCGTAGGGGCGTTAGGCGTTCAAACTACGTCGTTTGCCGCCTTGTTGGCTTCCGCCGGTGTCGCTGTCGGTATGGCATTGAGCGGTAACCTGTCAAACTTTGCCGGTGGATTGATCATCCTTCTTTTCAAGCCTTATAAGGTGGGTGATTATATTGAGGCGCAGGGCGTTGGCGGTACCGTGAAAGAGGTCCAGATGTTCCATACCGTATTAGGTACGGTTGATAATAAGGTCATTTATATACCGAACGGCTCTTTGAGCAGTGGCGTTGTGACTAATTTCAGTAACCAGACGACTCGCCGTGTAGACTGGACCTTTGGCGTGGAATACGGCAGCGATTATGAGAAAGTAAAGCAAGTGATAGAGTCTGTATTAGCGAAGGATTCCCGCATCTTGTCCGAGCCGGCCGCTCCGTTTATCGCCTTGACAGCCTTGGCGGACAGCAGCGTAAACGTGGTGGTACGTGTTTGGGTAAATAGTTCAGACTATTGGGGCGTGTATTTCGATATTAACAAGAATATCTACGCGACCTTCAATGAGGTAGGTATCGGTTTCCCATTCCCGCAACTAACCGTACACCAAGCGAAGGATTGAAGTTCGTGATAATCTATGACTTGTCCTTAAAAGGAATCTTTTTGTTCAAAAATCTTTGAGTTTCGTTAGATGAGCGGTTATTTTATAGATGGTTGAACAAAAAGATTTATCTTTGTGAATCGCAAATTAGAGATTAGACACAGAGTGTATATGATATTACGGAACTTTATTTTATTACTTTAGTATTTTTATTTGATTATATTTAAGTAGAATGATTTAAGGCTCATCCTTATATAGATTAAGGGTGGGCCTCGTTTTTTATAGTAGTGTGTAGAGATTCCACACTCTCGTGGGGAAATTTTCCACATTCCACGGTTTGTTCCACACTTTGGCAACCGAATGATTGATTCTTCGCTTTTGGTTAATTGTCGGATTTACAACTTGTTATTCTCTTGTCGTTTTTTAGGGTGAGTTTTGGCACGGAGATTGCACCCTATACTGCGAATTTATGATGTAAGAGAAAAAAGGTTTAGGTATTTAGGTTTTTAAGGTATGAAAAAGATTGTTTATGGGGCTATTGTCGCTTTATGTGGCTTATTTATTGCCCCTGATGTAGAAGCGCAAGCCGGGATGGCCGGTAGCGCTAAGGAAACAGTGGCACAGGATAAATTTTATCCGATCGAGGTAACTGATATGCCCCAAGTATTGCGTGATGCGGTAAATACTTCCTATGAGGGATGTATGGTGAAATCAGTTGAGGTGTCAAACAATAGCACGTTTGTGAAGTATAAGGTAGTATTACTTTCCAGAAATGGTAAGATATATAAGGTTTATTTCGATGACAGAGGTCATGTCGTAAAAGAACATGCTTATTTCGAGTAAGCCTGTGAAGATATTTATTGAGTAGATTAGATTTCCAGCCGTTTTGCCTGTGAAGGTGGAGCGGTTTTTCTCCAAAATATATAGTTTCATGATATTACTATATAAATACACTGTTTACATTTTTAGTAGTATAGTCGTCCTGTTCGTGAGAATAGGACGATTTTTGTTATAAGACGCTAAATCGATTGTTAATCTCATACCCCCTCAAAACCTTTTCTAAACAACCCCTGTTTAGACTGTGATTAATAAATAAAATCTATTTGATTATGGACAAAAAATGTACTCTTATTGCTGCGGCCCTGATGGTTGCGGGCGTATTCTCGGCTAATGCTCAGTCGAGTACGACCGTACCGGAGGCTCAGTGGAAAGCCGGTAACTATTATTATTTAAAGACAGGTTCTTCCGTTTTGTCTTTAAGTGGTGAGAAAGCCGACTCAGTAATTGTTAAAACTTTGGCGTCAGACGCTACCAAAGCCGCTATTGATTCTGCCTTGTGGCAAATCACGAATGCGGGCACGACTCCTGCTGGTCCTGTGTATCAATTCAAGAACAAGAAGACACAGGCCGTTTTGTCGTTTGCGGCTTCATCTACGGCAAAGCCTGTTATCACATCGGGCGTGAATCAGTGGACATTCTCTGACGCTGCCGGTGGTAGCGCTATTCAGGCTTATTACGGAAACAATCAAATCTTGGCGTTGGATGTAGCTGGGACAGACTTGAGCTTAGGTTCTTCTGCTTCTTCTACGAAATTTACCGTAGAGGCTCCTAGCGACGCTATGTATTTGAGCGCAAGTGAGCTGGGGGATGGTTTCCAAGTCTTTCAATTGACGTTTGGAGGAAATTATCAAGGAAATATCTTCGAGGGTAAGAACTTGATAGCGAAGAATACGGCGGCCCCCGCTACAGGCGCTATTGCGAACGCTAAATATGTGACCTTGCAGATCCAAGGTGACCAAGTATTTAGTGATGGTAAAGCAAAATACTTAGGTGTCGATACATTGAAGAATGTGATCGCCGGTGCTACCGGTGTATATGGGGCTAAGTTTACGGCTGACTCCACCTATGACGCTAGTGGCTTGCATACACTGGGTAACGCTGATTTCCAGAAATTCTATTTCACGATCAACTTGAAGAACGATGCTTTGGCTATGTATGCCGCTGCCGCTCCGACCGTGAACGCAAGTCCGATGACCTCCGTTCCGAACGTACGTGTCGTATATGCCAGCGTGATCGAGACGAAAGCCTTGACCGTATCTGACTTGCAGTCCGGCTCTACTCAACCTGCTCAAGGAGCCGCTCCTGTTATTACCGTAACGAAGGGAACTCCTTCTACGATCGCTACAGGTACAGGCGTATACTTCTTGAAGAGCGCGAGCAAGGGCGATAAGGGCGGACAATACGCTGTCGCTTACGATAAGAGTGCCGCTTCCGATAAATTGGTAACTGCGGCAGGTTTCAAACCTTCTATTTATCAACCGAAGGGACAGTGGTATATCAAGGAAAACAACGGAATGTATTCGGTTGTAGACCGTAATACGAATACGACTATTATCTCTAACGAGGAGATCTTCGCCGTTCAAGGTATGGCCAATACCTATACATTTGGGGGTAGCACCGATTCTATTACGGTGGAATATCAAGCGAATGTGGATTTAAAGGATAAGTTCTTGGGTACTCGTCACTTCTCTGCGGAGGAACTCGCCGATAATGGCTATGTATTGAACTTAATCTCCGGTACTCCGGGCGTAGACGATCTGTATGCGTTTACTTCTGATTCCGTATTGATGATTAAATCTGGTGACGCAGCGAACGCAGCCGCTCTTCGTATCGTGGTTAGCCAAGATTCCGTACAAAATGTAACGGATGGTTTAGGTGCCCGTGCTTTAGGTGATACCTTGTATCATGCGACTTATATGTTGAAAGAACGTTTCAGCAATGATTTGGTTGCCAGCGAGAATGGCGGACCGTTGAAATTATCTGATTATACCGCTCCGTTGGAATTCGTATTCAATACGGCTACGACCGGTGGCAAATACCAGATGGCTACAAGGGTAGGTGCGACCACTCAATATGTCTTTATGAACGTGAATACGGCGAACCTGATCCTTTCCGATAAGGTTAACTACTTCGACTTTGTCGCTGTAGAGGCTCCAGAGTACGCTTCTATCGACAATTCTCACAAGCGTTTCGGTACGAATGGTAAGTTCTTGACGATGAATCCGCTGAATTTCTTCGCCGAAGTGAAGAACGAAGGCCAAGATATCTTGAAGTCAACTTATGAGACTGACAACTTCTCTTTGTGGGTTCAAGAAGCCGATACCGTGATCGCTGGTAAACCGTTGTATTTCATCACGACATCGATCTATACGCCGGAGACAACTACCAAAGCTGTTTCTCCTCGCTACTATATGGTATCCTTGCGGGATTCTAACGAGACATTCGTTAGCAATGGCGCTACTTACTACCGTGTAGGCTTCAGCGATAAAGCGAATATCGTTCCGTCTTTGGATAACAACGCTTTGTTCGCCTTCAAGACAACTCAGGATGGTGGTTACTTATTGGAGAACCAGAAAGAGCTGAATCGCACCGTGGCCGCGGGCGAGTTGAAGACTCCTTATGTAGGTGTGGTAAACAATGTTGTGGTAATGTCTAATGTTGGCGTTCCATTCACGATCGAGAATGCTCCGACCCCGGTTTCCAACGAACAATTGGAAGAGGTTGCCAGCTTCACGGTAATCGCTGGCGAGGCTAGCGTTACGGTCTTGAACGCGGCAGGCAAGACGGTTACATTGTCTAACATCTTAGGTCAGACCACCGCTTCCGCTATCGCTTCTTCAGATAACTTCGTGATGCCGGCATCGAAAGGTATCGTGGTAGTTTCCGTTGATGGCGAGACCGCCCAGAAGGTCGTCGTTAAATGATGAATAACTGATAGTGGATATCAGTCTGTATACTAACGCCGGGATTCCTACTGTATGGTAGGGGTCCCGGTGCTTTGTTTATAGGTAGGCCATTTGTATGGAGGGATTCTACTCCTCCAGTTTATTCTTTAGATAAGCGATCTTCTTCTCTGATTTCTCTTTCAAGGTGTTCATGCTCTTGATATCGCTTAATACGGTGGCGAGGTTGAAGGTGTTGACGATCGCTTTCTTGTCGGCGTCCGCCATATATATAATGTAAGGCTTGCCTCCTGTGTATTCCACCTTGATCCGCTCTTTCTCGTTATCGTAGATGAACTTGACGGCATCGACGCAGTGCTCCCCCTTGTAGGTCACTACCTCCGTGGTGCTTCCCATATCCTTGAAGCGGTAATTCAGTCCGCCGTCGTACGGGATGGAAGCGGTCTCGGCGAATTGGCCGTCTTTCAGGCTCAGCTTGATTCCCGTATGCTCGATGGGGCGTCCGCCGTAATATACGCTGGCCAGATACATCTCGCCCTCCTCGTTCACGCCGCAACGTACGTAACAACGTTGCACGTTGCGCTCGATCGTCTGCTGTTTCCAGATATAATTGCCGATTTCCTCGTAAACGGAATCCTTCTCGAAAGCGAAGCCTTTCTTCAATCCCTCTACTTCCTCCAGCTTGATCGGGAGTAAGCTGTCGCAGAAAGCGATGTTTCGCTCCGCCTCCTTTACTTCTACTTGGCGCATAAGCGTTAATCCCTGCTTCAGTACCTTTACTTCCTTGGGATAGAGCGCCCGGATACTGTCTATCTCGTTCTTCGCCCCGAAAAACTCGTTATTCTCGTACATGGCCCGGGCCTTGTCCAAACGGGCCTGAGCCGCTTTCTCGTCTCCGTTACAGCCCGTTAAAATGGCGGCAATGAGCGTTATACAGATCGCTAACTTTTTCATATCTTTCTCGTTCAATGTATTTGATACCGCAAAAGTACATGAAATTTGATTATCTTTGCGCTCTTTATTGGATTTGGAATACATAAATATGTATATAAACGAGGAAGAGATAGTAAATCATATATCCGCGAAGCCTTTCCATTTGATATCGGAGGCGGCGGAAGAGCTAGGTGTTGAGGTATATGTAATAGGCGGATATGTGCGGGATATTTTCTTGAACCGCCCATCCAAGGATATAGACGTGGTAGCGGTAGGCAGCGGTATCGAGTTGGCCAAACGAGTGGCCAAGAAGATCGGGCGTGGCGCTTATCTTTCCGTCTTCAAGAATTTCGGGACGGCGCAGGTGAAAGCCGGCGATCTGGAGCTGGAATTCGTGGGGGCAAGGAAAGAATCCTACAGCCATGACAGCCGTAAGCCAGTCGTGGAAGACGGCACCTTGGAGGATGACCAGAACCGCCGCGATTTCACGATCAACGCCTTGGCCCTTTGCCTGAACAAGGAGCGTTACGGAGAATTGGTCGATCCCTTCGGCGGGTTGGAGGATATGGACGAGCTTACGATCCGTACGCCTTTAGACCCGGATGTTACTTTCAGCGATGATCCGCTCCGGATGATGCGCGCGGTTCGTTTCGCCACTCAATTAGGTTTCTTTATCGATCCCGATACCTTCGACGCCATCATCCGTAACCGGGAGCGTATCTCCATCATCTCCAAGGAGCGTATCGTGGATGAGTTGAACAAGATCGTCCTCTCGCCAAAGCCCTCTATCGGTTTCGACTTGCTGGATAAATGTGGACTGTTGCCCTTGATCTTCCCCGAGCTTTGCGCCTTGAAGGGCGTGGAAACCAAGGAGGGGATTGGGCATAAGGATAATTTCGCCCATACCTTGATGGTGCTGGATCGTTTGAGCAAGACTTCCGATAATCTATGGCTGCGTTGGAGCGCCCTCTTCCACGATATCGCCAAGCCTGCCACGAAGCGTTTCGACCCTCGCTTGGGATGGACGTTCCATAATCATAATTTTATCGGCGAGCGGATGATCCCCGGTATTTTTAGGAAGATGAAACTCCCGATGAACGAGAAGATGAAGTACGTGCAGAAGATGGTAAGCCTGCATATGCGTCCGATCGCCTTGTCGGACGATGAGGTGACGGATTCGGCGATCCGCCGTCTGCTGTTTGACGCGGGAGATGATATCGACGATTTGATGAAACTGTGCGAGGCCGATATCACGAGCAAGAACCCGGAGAAGGTTCGCCGTTTCTTGAACAACTTCCGTAAGGTGCGCGAGAAGCTGGCCGATATAGAGGAAAAAGACCGTGTCCGTAACTTCCAGCCTCCGGTATCCGGCGAGGAGATCATGGAGACGTTTGGCTTGGCTCCCTCCAAGCCTGTCGGCGTGCTGAAAGAGGCGATCAAGAACGCCATCCTCGACGGCGTGATCCCGAACGAGTATGAGGCGGCCCGTCAATTCCTTATACAACGTGCGGAGAAGATGGGGCTGACGCCGATTCTGTGATCCGGGATAGTCCAAGGCCCAGTCTTACAGTTGGCACAGTCCCCTGTACGAAGTACTGCGGTACTTCCTAGAGGATACTGTAGTACTTCGTACAGAGTACTACGGTACTTCGTGCACAGTACACTGTCTAAGAATTTAATCGCTCTACCGCTTTCACGCCGTTTACCGCCTTGATCTTTTTCGTCAGCAAGTTTAATGCGGTCGTATCTCTTACCAATACGGTAAAGTTACCTTGGAATAATCCGTCTACCGAGTTGATGTTTAAGGAGCGAAGCGTGACGTTCGATTCTTTTCCGATCACGGAGGTGATGTTGGTGACGATCGCTATATCGTCCCGTCCGATCACCCGCAGCGTAACCGTATAGCCATTGTCTCCCTTGCCGCTCCATTTCGCGCGGATGATCCGGTAACCGAAGCGGCTGAACATCTCTTGGGCGTTCGGGCAATCCATGCGGTGTATCTTGATACCTTGCGTGGAGACGAAACCGAAAACCTCGTCGCCATAAATCGGGTTGCAGCATTTGGCGAGTTTATATTCGATACCCGTCAGGTTCTTGTCGATCACCAAGACATCCTTGTTCGTCGATATCTCCTCCACCGGAGTCATCGTCACGAATTCCTCCGCGCTACGCACCTCGGTACGCTCGTTCGTCTCCGTCTCCTTGCGGAAAGCCTCCAGATATTCGTCGATTACTTGGTTGGGATCGAGGCGTTCCTCGGCGATCTCGATGTAGAAGTCCGTGACGGTCTTGAATCCTTTCTTCTTGATATAGCGCATCATGGTCGGCTCGTCCATGTCGATTTTCCGGTTCTTGAAGCGGCGCTGCAACATCTCTTTGGCGAATTCCACGGCCTTCACGGTCTCCTCCTTCAAGGCCTGCTTGATCTTCACACGGGCCTTGGAGGTGACGACGAAGTTCAGCCAATCCCGCTTCGGGCTTTGGGCGGGCGACGTGATGACGGATACGCTATCGCCGTTGTTCAAGGTGTATTTGATCGGAACGTTCTTACCGTTCACTTTCGCCGACACGCATTTGCTTCCTAGCTTCGTGTGGATGGCAAAGGCGAAATCGAGGACCGTCGCTCCCTTGGCCAGCTTGATAAGCTCGCCGGTAGGCGTGAAGACGTAGATCTCATCCTTATATAGATCCATCTTGAAATCCTGCATCAAGTCGAGCGGATTATTCTCCTTGGCCTCCAAGGCGGCACGTACGGTATTCAAGAACTCGTCTAGCCCGCTCTCTGCTTTCACGCCCTTGTATTTCCAATGCGCCGCTAGGCCTCGCTCGGCGATCTCATCCATCCGCCTCGTACGGATCTGCACCTCTACCCATTTATTTTGCGGCCCCATAACCGTGATGTGCAAGCTCTCGTAACCGTTGCTCTTCGGGATAGAGATCCAGTCCTTCATACGCTTCGGGTTGGGCTGGTACATATCGGTGACGATGGAGTAGACTTGCCAGCATTCCGAGCGTTCCTTCTCCAGCGGCGTATCCAATACGATCCGGATAGCGAAAAGATCGTAGATACCCTCGAACTCCACCTGCTGCTTTTTCAGCTTGTTATTAATGGAATGTATGGATTTGGTACGTCCCTTGATATCGAACTTGAATCCTGCCGCTGCCAGCTTCCGCTTGATCGGGGCGATGAACTCGGCGATATAAGCGTCGCGGGAGCGTTTCGTCTCATTCAGCTTCCGTTTGATGAAGTCATACTGTTTCCTGTCCGTATATTTCAAGGAAAGGTCTTCCAGCTCGCTCTTGATCGTATATAAACCCAGTCGGTGGGCGAGGGGAGCGTATAAATAAGAGGCCTCGGTAGCCAGCCGGATACGATCATCCTCTTGCATCTGTTTTCCCATACGCATGAGGCAGAGGCGGTCGGCGATCATAAGCAAGATCACACGTACGTCCTCGGCAAACGAGAAAAGCAAATGATGGAAATTCTCCGAGTTGACGGCAGTGTTCCGGGCATACAAGTCGGAGGTCTTCAAGAGGCGACGGATGATCAAGGTCACGTCCGCCCCGAATTTCTGCTCCACTTCCTCTATCGTGATCGCCTTCTTCAATACCGGGCGGTATAATAGAAGGGCGATGACCGAGGTACGTTTCAAGCCAATCTCCAAGGTGGCGATCAAGGCCGTGTCGATATTTCGCAATAAACCGTTGATACCATTCTTATCCCTGCCGTAGCAATCGAGGGCGACAACCCGCTTCATCAGCTCCTTCATCTTCCGGATATCTTCCCTCTCGAGGAAAGAGTAAAGGTTTCGTAACAGGAGCCTGTATTTGGAGAAGAACAGCTTCTTTTCCTCAGACGTAAAGAATCCAATTGTATCCATAGTTATATCATTTTTATTGCCCGGTTGAGGACAAACCGCAAAACATGCTGTAAAAATACTTTTTTCTATGGAATTTCAACACGTATCTTGCGGTTATTTTATACATTTGCGATACACATAGCGCATAAGTGCTTGTGGTGTTACTGATGAGATTATTCACATTAAATACTATACTATGTTAAACGCAAACGATTTAGAACAGCTGAAAGCCAAAGGAATCAGCGAAAAACAGATTGAAGAGCAACTCGCTTGCTTCGTAAAAGGTTTCCCTTTCCTTGAGATAGCGGCCTCCGCTTCGGTAGAAAAAGGTATTATGGTAATATCTAAAGAGGAACAGGCTTCTTATATGGATGCTTGGGACGCTTATCTGGCTAAAAACAAGAAAATCGTAAAATTCGTACCTGCCTCCGGCGCCGCTAGCCGTATGTTTAAGAATCTGTACGAGTTCCTTTCGGCGGATTATAAGGAACCGATGAACGCTTTCGAGAAGAAATTCTTTAGCGAGATCGAGAAATTCGCTTTCTATAAGGCTTTGGACAAGAAGTGCGTGGAGAATACAGGGAAAGATATTCCTGCGTTGGTAGCCTTGGGCGAGTACAAGGAGGTGGTATCCAATTTATTGGAGCCGAAAGGCTTGAATTACGGACAGCTACCGAAAGGCTTGTTGCTTTTCCATAAATATGCCGATACGGTTCGTACGGCGATGGAAGAACATTTGGCCGAAGGCGCCATGTACGCCAAGAATAACGCCGGCGAGGTGAATATCCATTTCACGGTATCTCCGGAGCATCAGGCTTTATTCGAGCAATTGGTTGCCGATAAATCTGGCGAGTACGAGGAGAAGTTCTCTGTGAAATACGATGTCTCTTTCAGTATCCAGAAACCGAGTACTGATACGGTAGCGGCCGCTATGGATAACACGCCGTTCCGCGATAAGAATGATAAGTTATTGTTCCGTCCGGGTGGGCATGGAGCCTTGATCGAGAATTTGAACGATGTGGATGCCGACGTGGTATTTATCAAGAATATAGATAACGTGGTTCCGGATAGCTTCAAATGCTCTACGGTTATCTACAAGAAGGTGATCGCCGGTGTCTTGGTAACATTGCAGGAGAAAGCCTTCAGATATCTGGAACAGATCGAGACCGGCAAATATACCCATGCCGAGGTAGAGGAGATGATTCATTTCTTGCAAGACGACCTATGTATCAAGAACCCGGATACGAAATTACTGGAAGACGCCGAGTTAATCCTGTATATCAAGAGCAAACTGCTTCGCCCGTTGCGTGTATGCGGTATGGTGAAGAATGTGGGCGAGCCGGGTGGCGGTCCGTTCCTGGCGGTGAATCCGGACGGTACGGTTTCCTTGCAGGTGCTTGAAAGCTCCCAGATCGATATGAGCGATCCGGCTAAGAAGGCGATGTTTGAGAAGGGTACTCACTTTAATCCCGTGGATTTGGTTTGCGCCGTTAAGAATCACAAGGGAGAGAAATACAACTTGCCGGATTACGTGGATAAGAATACGGGCTTCATCTCTTATAAGAGCAAGGATGGCCGCGAATTGAAAGCGCTGGAATTGCCGGGCTTGTGGAACGGTGCCATGAGCGACTGGAACACGGTATTCGTAGAAGTTCCTATCGAGACATTCAACCCCGTGAAGACGGTGAACGACCTGTTACGCCCCGAACATCAATAAATACCCAGTTGTAGAGACGGGGCGTGCCCCGTCCCTACAACTAGATCCTTATATTTTCGGTAATTCCCACGGTGCCCTGTATTCCTTGCACAATAGTTTATCCGCCTCCGTATCATGGAAACTCTTTCCATCCCACGATAATTTCTTACCCGTGCGATAGGCTATATTCCCTAATTGGGAGAACTTGGCGATATGCGCCCCGATCTCTACGCTGGCATTGCAATTCCGGTTCCGGCTCTTGATACATTCCAAATGATTCTTCGCATGCAAATTCAAGCCACCCTCTCCGTATGACTTCTTCAAGGGAACAGCCTCCATGCGGGCCTGTCCGTTTACCTTTTCCGGAATAACCTCCCAGCCGCCACGATCGATCACCAAGGTACCGTTCTCGCCAACGAATCCTAGGCCATGATTCCGTCCGTAGGCCCCGTCGTCAATGCCGATCGCATGATCCCACATAACGGTGAAGTCCTTGAATGTATAAATGGTTTGCAATAAGTCCGGGGTCTCGCAAGCGTCATCCGGATAACCAAATTTACCTCCGGAAGCCATGATAGACTCCGGTGCGGTGACGTTCATGCCATACAATGCGTAATCCAGTAAATGTACGCCCCAGTCCGTCATCAAACCTCCCGCATAATCCCAGAACCAACGGAATGTGAAATGAAAACGGTTCCGATTGAACGGACGTTTCGGGGCCGGCCCCAGCCACATATCATAGTCCACTCCGGCGGGCACCGCCTCGTCCGGCTTGACGGGGATAGAGGGGCACCAACCTTGATAAGAGAATACACGTACGGTGCGTATCTTACCCAGCTGTCCGCTATGTACGAATTGCATGGCGTCCTGCCAATGCGGATCGCTACGTTGCCATTGGCCTACCTGCACGACCCGGTTGTATTTCTGCGCCGCCCGTACCATGATGTTACATTCCTCGATACTATTTCCCAGCGGTTTCTCACAATACACATCCTTCCCGGCTTGGCAAGCGGATACCATTTGCAGGCAGTGCCAATGATCGGGAGTACCTACGATTACGAGATCGATATCCTTATTGTCTATCAATTTACGCCAGTCTTTATATAAATGCTTTACTTTCTTCCCGGTGATCTTCTCGGTCTCTGCCGCCCGATTATTCAATACGTTCTCGTCAATATCCGACAAGGCGATACACTCTACTTCCGGATTACGAAGGAACGCTTTCAGGTCTTCGAATCCCATGCCGTTACATCCGATAAGCCCGACGCCTATCTTATCGTTTGCGCCCACACCAGCGCTCCCGGCTTTAATGAAAAAAGGACTGATGGTAAGTCCGGCACCGAGCAAAGCGGTCTGCCGGAGAAAATCTCTTCGAGTTGTCATGGTATTACTATTGATTTAAAGTATTTGCAATATTAAGCGAAATCCTTTACAATCGCAAATGATAATAGCTTTTTAACTACTTACTTAGTCGATGAAGTATATATCCTATGGCACTTGAAGTATATATCCTGTGGTACTTGAAGTATATCTGTCCGGTAAGGTTGGTATTGTAAGGATATGTACCATTGCGTCTTTGTAAAAAAAGTTATTAAAAGATATAGGGATGCGATATTGGAGAATATAGTTTAACTTTGTGCATTATGTTCACCCTAAAAGGGCGATGTGTTGTATATAATATAATGTATAGAGTATGACTTTGCGAAATTTGCTTTTCTGTTTTTTTATGGTGATGATCTCTGTTTCATGTATCCGGGAGGAGGCGCCCAATGCGGAAGCGGATATCTTGTCGTGTACGGTGGATGGCGATATATTGAAAGCCGAGCCGGAGATCGACAACGAATCCGTGACACTGACCGTGAAAAGTGACGCCGATATTACAAACCTAGCCCCGGTATTCACCTTGACTCCCGGCGCTACTATCACTCCGGCTAGTGGTTCCGCTTTTGATTTTACGACGCCGAGAACCTATACGGTAACTTCCGAGGATGGTCACTGGACAAAGACTTATACGGTGCGTTGTATCGTCTCCGGCGTAAGCACGGAATATCATTTCGAGCATATAACGATGGAGCCGAAGAATGGACGTTACCAGATATTCTATGACTTTACATCGAATGGAGATTCCGTGACTTGGGCGAGCGGGAATGCCGGATTTGCCTTGACCAATAATAAATTGGAGCCTTTAGACTTCCCAACCATGCAAGACGATAACGGATATGTCGGTAAATGCGCTAAGTTGGTGACCCGCAGCACGGGTAGTTTCGGTAGCGGATTCGGTATGCCTATCGCCGCCGGAAACCTTTTCATCGGTACGTTTGATTTGCTGAACGCTATTCCGGACGCAAGGAAAGGCACGAGATTGGGACGTCCTTTCGATCATGTGCCGACTTACTTGAGTGGTTATTATAAATATAAAGCGGGAGAGTCGTATAAAGTGAATGGCGAGGAGGTAAAAGGTAAGAAAGACCAATGTGATATCTACGCCATCTTCTATGAGACGGATGAGAATGTGAAATATTTGGATGGTTTCAACGGGTTGACAAGCCCGAACCTGATATCCGTTGCCCGGATCAGCGATCAGAAAGAGACGGATGAGTGGACGCGTTTCTATATCCCGTTCGTGGCTAAGCCCGGTAAGGTGATCGATAAGGATAAGCTGGCGAAAGGTGGTTATCAGTTATCCATAGTCTTCTCTTCGAGTTTGAAAGGTGATGTCTTCGAGGGAGCGGAAGGTAGCACGCTTTGGATCGATGAGGTTGAGATAATCCAGTCCGGTGAGAACTAAAAAAACAGAGGATATGAAAAGATATATAGTATTAATAGGTATACTGTGCTTGTCGGGTGTCATTACGTTGAAGGCGCAGCAGGAAAGAAACCAAGGAATAATCTGGTCTTCCCTAAGGGGATTGGAATATACGGTAAAGGCCGGTATCAATATCGGCGGAACCGCTCCGGTGCCATTGCCTCGTGAGATTCGTGTGATAGATAGTTATCGCCCTACGCTTTGTGTCTCCATAGAGGGCGATATCAAGAAATGGTTCGGCGAGAGCAAGGAATGGGGTATGATGATCGGTCTCCGTCTGGAGAATAAAGGTATGGAGACAAAAGCGACGGTTAAGAATTACAGCATGGAGATCATTGGCTCCGGTGGCGAGAAGCTGAAAGGAAACTGGACCGGCGGCGTGCAGACGAAAGTGGAGAACTCTTATTTCTCGATACCGGTCGTGGCTCTTTACCAATTGAATAACCGGGTGAGTTTCTCGGCGGGACCATTTGTCTCGTTCGCTACAAACCGGAACTTCTCCGGCTACGTATACGACGGATATCTGCGTGAGATCAATCCTACCGGTACGAAGGTGGAGTTTTCTGGTGACAACCGTGCTTCCTATGATTTCTCGGATAACTTAAGAAAGTTTCAGTGGGGAGCGCAGATCGGTACAGAATGGAAAGCGTTTAAGCACCTTATCGTATACGCTGACTTGACATGGGGATTGAACGATATCTTCCAAAAGGATTTCGATACGATTACCTTCGGGATGTATCCGATCTATCTGAACGTAGGCTTCGGATATGCGTTTTAGGAATTGATATGAATCAAAATAAGGCTATCCCGGACAAGGATAGCCTTTTTTATTAAAAGATTATTATGGAAATAAATTATTTTTTATAACTTTGGGGCAATCATTCTCAGACCAAGTTACATTTTATCTTATATTATTAACAAAATTACCATGAAAGAAAACACTAAGAAGGGCGTAAGCCGTAGAGAGTTTTTGGGTCTTTCCGCACTAGGATTGGCTAGTTTAACAATTCTTCCCAGTTGGGCCATTGATGGAGTCCGTATCGCCCCGAGCGATCGAGTCGTTTTAGGTTTTATCGGCCTAGGTCAGCAAGCATTATCAGACTTTAAAGGATTTGCCGCATGTCCGGGCGTACAGGTTGCCGCATGTTGTGACGTGGACACGATGAAAACAGAGCGTTTCAGAAGACGTGTCGCTGAATGGCAAGCCTCAAAGGGAATGAACCAACGTTGTGATCAATATGAGTTTTACGAGGATTTGCTGGAGCGTAAGGATATCGACGCTATCGAGGTCGCTACCCCGGACCACTGGCATGCCTTGGCTACCATTCATTCTTGTCAATCTGGAAAAGACGTATATTGTCAGAAACCGTTGGCTTATACGATCGCTGAAGGTTTGGCTATGGTAAAAGCCGTACGTAATAATAAACGTGTGCTTCAAGTAGGTAGCCAGCAACGTTCCAGCAGAGAGTTCCAAGCTGCGATCGATATGGTTCAGAATGGAGCCATCGGTCATATAGAGAAAATATATGCACGTGTAGGTGAGCCTCCTACGCCGCTGAGCTTGCCGGAAATGCCGGTTCCCGCTAATTTGAACTTCAATCAGTGGATGGGTCCGTTGAACGATCCGAAGATCCATTATCATCCCGATTTATGTCCTCCTATTTCTCTGGATCCGGAAGAGAACGAGAAACTATGGGGCGCATGGCGTTGGTATCAAGAGACTGGTAATGGTTATACCGCTGACTGGGGCGCTCATATGTTCGATATCGCCCAAGCCGCTATCGGTATGGATGGCTCTGGTCCGGTTGAGTTTACACCTAAGGGATACAATGGCACGCAATATTCAACCATGCGCTATGCGAATGGTATCGTAATGACTGAACAACCTTATTTGGAGGATAATCCGGATGCGCAGGGTATTAAGTTTGTCGGTGATAATGGTTGGATCGAGGTAGCTCGTGGCTACATCAACTGCTCTGATCAGTCTAAGATCCCCTCCGACCTGAAGAACTTGATCGAGAAGCGCCCGAGAATGATGACTCCGGAAGAGCGTAAGAAGATGTATGAGGAATATATGAAGAAGCTGAAAGACAGTAAAAAGAAGGGTAACGATGCTGGCAATTATGAGACTAGCGCTCCGCATATGCAGAACTTCATCGACTGCGTTCGTTCACGTGAGAACCCGATCGCTCCGGTTGAGGTAGGTTGCAGTACGAATACGCTTTGCTGTTTACAGAATATTGCCCGTGAGCTAGGCCGTCCGGTTAAATGGAACCCGGCTACATTAAGCTTCGGTAATGATAAGGAGGCGGCTTCCCACCGTTTGTACTGGTATCAATATCGCAACCCGTATTCATTGCCTTATTTCTGTAAATAAGCCTATTTAAATAGAATGATGTTATGAGTAACAGACGGGATTTCTTAAAAAATATCTCTCTCTTTACCGCTGGTGGATTGCTGGCTGGTAAAGCCGGTTCCGTAAATGCGGCGAACGCTGCGTTGGGAGTTGTGGATGAGGTCCATGCCGGCAAAGAGATTGGCTTGCAGATCTATTCTTTATCCCAAGAATTATATAAAGGCGACGTGGCCGCTAATCTTCGGAAGGTGAAGGATATGGGATACTCCAAGCTGGAGTTGGCGGGTTATGGTAAAGGCGCTATCGGAGGTGTTCCTATGATGGACTTCAAGAAAATGGCGGAAGACGCTGGCTTGAAGATCATTAGCTCGCACGTGAATCCGGTAGACACATCTATCTCTGACCCTTTTAAGGCTATGATTTTCAAATACTCGAAGGAGGTTACCCCAAAGATCATGGAGTATTGGAAAGCTACGGCTGCCGATCATGCGAAACTAGGCTGTAAATATTTGATCCAGCCGATGATGCCGACGATTACTACACACGATGAGGCTAAACTTGTTTGTGATATCTTCAATCAGGCCTCGGATGTTATCAAGGCAGAGGGCATCGCCACTGGTTTTGGCTATCATAATCATAATATGGAGTTCAATCGTGTCGCAACGAAAGAGCAACAGGAGAAAGTGAAGGGAAATCCTTTCGCTGCCTTCATGAAAGTCGGAGACCAGATTTATGACTTGATGCTGAAAGATACGGACCCGAGCAAGGTTTACTTCGAGATGGATGTTTATTGGACTGTCATGGGACAAAACGATCCTGTCGAGTATATGCAGAAACATCCGGATCGTATCAAGGTATTACATATCAAGGATCGTGCCGTATTCGGCCAAAGTGGTATGATGAACTTTGAGATGATATTCAAGCAAATGTACGCGAACGGAATCAAAGACTATTTTGTAGAGTTGGAGCAAATGCCGGACGGACGTACTCAATTTGCGGGTGTGAAGGATTGTGCCGACTATTTGATCAAGGCTCCTTTTGTAAAATGAAGTAACAATCGATAGATCGTAAGCCTCGGGGTTAATAAACTCCGGGGCTTTTTTATTAGATGAAAGGCAACATAAACGGGTCTATTTTGTTTTTATAAAAAGAAGTTTATATCGCAAAAATCAAGGAAAGGATGAGTTCTAGGATATGGAAGATATTGAAACATACGGTGATCGCTGTTTTATCGCTGGCTGTATTGTTCCTAGTTTTGAATCTTTTCCTGACAGGTCGTTTGGAGCGGTACCTGAAAAGAGAACTGATAGAGCGTACGGCGAATGCTACGGATGGTTTTTATCGCCTTTCTTTCGATAAGCTTTCTATTAGCTTCTTCAAGGGAGAGCTAAGGCTAGAGGGTGTTTCATTGGAGCCGGACTCTAAGGTCTTTGAACATTGGGCCGCCTTGGATAGCTTGCCCGATACCTATGTAAGTACCCGGATTGAGGTGATAGATTTTAAGGGAATTAATTTGGTATGGCGATGGAATTACCGGCAACTCCATTTCAATACCTTTGAGATCCGCTCGCCGGAGGTCCGTGTATACGGCTCTTCCGGATCAAACCCGTTAGTTTCCGGACTGGCGGCAGATACGGTAGAGCATGCCGAATCGAAGACCTTGTACGAGGTGATCTCTCCATACATAGATGCCCTGAGCGTAAAGACCTTGAACTTGGAAAATGCCAGTATCTCTTATAATGTGGAAAACCAAGTCTCGCCGATTATCTATACGTTGAATAACGTAAGTTTCCATGCGTATGGTTTTATGTTGGATTCTACCTCTTCACGGAGCGGGAAGCTGTTGTATTGCGATAACTTCGATTTTGTCACGAACCAGCCGCAAACCTTGTTGGTAAATAATGATTTTAAGTTGGAGACGGATAGTATATGCCTCAGTACCCAAGATTCCATTATCTATATCCAAAAAATCCAATTGCTTCCGCAAGAATTATTGTGGGGGGAGACCAATCGGAAACCAACGAATTATCTGGAAGGGAAGGTACAAACCGTAGAGATACAAGGGATTCACTTTAGACGGGAAGAAGCCTTGAACTATTTGTCCGCCCGTAATTTTGAGATACAATCTTCGGATATCAAGGTGTATGACTTGACTCGGGAGAAGAAGCAGGCGAATGCCGATGCGGATTCTTTGGTGCAAGCCTTATCGTTATATGATGTGATCTCCCCGGTACTACATAGTATATCCGTGGATCAAATACGAATAGAGCGAACCGCCCTTCACTATTCCTTAGCCTTGAAAGGGCAGATAGAGGACTTCTCGATCCCTGAGTTTAATTTCCATGCGGAAGGTCTTCTGATCGACTCCTTGGTAGCTCCGGGCGAGGAACTGAATTATTTTCGTTCCATTGCGTTTGAGGCGAATGATATACAAGGGATCATGAGGGCTCGTAATCACCGGTTCGATATCAAGCGCTTGGCGATGAATACGGCCTCAGGCTCGTTTCATATAGATAGCATGCGGCTGCGTCCGTTGTCTGTTCGTTCCCGCAATGATTATTTGTCGGGAAGTATCGATACGATCCGGATAGACGGGTTGGCGTACAACAAAGGTATTAGTGCGGATTTACTGATGATTCGGTCGCCTCGCTTGGTTTATTATAAAACGCCCTCCGTTGAATCTCCGGATAAAGGGAAAAGCACATCTGTAAATAGCCGTGTGGATGTGGAGAGTTTGTTAAATCCTTTCCTTCGGTATCTTTCCATCCGTAAGATCCAGATTCAGAACGCAAATGTGACATTGGAGGATCGTGAGATAAATGACACGACCCGGTACCGACTCAACAGCCTCAATTTCTTTGCCACGAATTTCTTGGTGGATGAGCAAACGAACCGGAGTGGGCAATTGTTTTTCAAGTATGATCATTTTGGTCTTAGTTTCCGGGATTTCGATAACTACTTACCGGGAAAGGATCTGCGTGTGACTATAAGAAAAGGTTCGCTATCCACCGTAAACGGCTCTTTCCGTCTACAGGATGTGACCTTGGCCGCTAAAAAGGACTCGATACGTTTTTCAACCCCATTGATTTCATTAACGGGAATCCGGATTCCCAAGAATAGCATCTATCAGATCGGGTTTGACCGATTTGATTTATCCGATGGTGATTTTTCTATGTCTTGGGGATCGGATACGACAATATTGCGGACTGAGAGCCAAAAGGATATCCAATTGGCTTTGGAGAATGTGTTTGTGGATTTGAAGAAGAAGACGTTTCAATTAGGTGATCTTCAGCTACAGACGAAGGATATCGATATACCGTTGGATAATGGCTTCTACCGGTTGAAGATCGGGGATCTGGATTTGAGAAAGTCAGGTTTGAGGTTGGATAACGTACATTTAGTCTCGCCTTATTCCAAAATGGAGTTCGCTTATAAACAGCCTAAGCATCAAGATTGGTTTGACGTGAAGGTTGGGAACGTAAGATTGAACGACGTGGATATTCCCGGATATTTCTCAACCAAGGAATTACGTGTGGGGGGACTCTGGATAAACGATGTCTTACTACAAAACTTAAAGAACCGGAAGATCCCGGTGGAGCCTCATATCGTTCCGATGATTTATGAAGGTTTACAAAAGGCTCCGGTCCGTTTCAAGATAGATACCGCTTCCGTTGCCAATTTCTCTCTGGTTTATGAGGAATTACCCGTTAAAGGCGATAAGCCCGGTAAGCTTTATTTTACCGATATGAATGGCCAATTTTCAGGTTTGACCAATATCGTTTCCTATCCGGAGCAATTCATCAGATTGCATGCGGACGGGAACCTGATGGGATCGGGGCATTTTACGGCTACATGGCAACTCCCGGTAGATTCATTATACGACCGCTTTCTATTGGATGCCCGTTTGGATAGCCTAGACCTGCTTTCCTTGAATGAGATCGTAAAACCTCTGGCGCCGGCGGAAGTAGTGAGCGGTTGGGCACGGGATGTGGTCTTTCATATGGATGCCTCAAGCCGGAAAGGCCGGATACGGTTAGACTTCCCGTATCGGAAACTGAAAGTGGCCCTATTGAAAGAGAAAGACGGAGAGACCACACAAAAAGGTTTCTTGTCGAGATTGGCGAACTTGGTCTTACGGGATAATAATCCGGCCCATCCTGAGCGGAAAGATAGTAAATTACGTAAGGTCGATATGGAAATCGTGCGAGATCCCTATCATTCCACGTTCAACTATCTATGGCAGATGCTAAGACCAGCCTTGGTGGAATCCGTGGGAGTCTCGAAAAAAGAACAGGATGCGGCCTTGAAAGTGGCAGGTTTCTTCACGAAGGTAAAGCGCTTTTTCGGTCTCGATAAAAAGAAAGATAAGCGGAAGGAGATTGATACAAATAATAAGGAAATAGAATCTTTAAAAGAATAAATAATGGAATATACAGTAAATCACTATCCGGAGAAAAATCGTTTCGAGGTAGTAGAAGACGGCTTGACAGCCTATGTGGAATATCGTTTAAGAGGAGATGCCTTGGACATTATCCATACCATTGTCCCAAAAAACTTGGAAGGGCGTGGGATTGCGGCGACTCTTGTTGAAACAGCTTATAAATACGCAAAGGAACAGGGGTTGCGCCCTTTGGCTACCTGTTCCTATGCGGTTGTGTGGTTAAAACGCCATCCGGAGTTTTAATCCTTGATCGTAATGCCTAGCATTCTGGCGATGTCCAGTGCTTGTAAGGAGGTTACGGTAGCACCTTTCAACTCCCCTCCGGGAATCGAGCCGATACGTATACCGGCGATCTCGGAAGAAGTAAGATCGATCCCTTTCAAAGAGGTCCGGTGAAACTCGGCCTCTACTAAATTACAATGCTCGAATTCTACGTTTGTGAATTGGCAATTGTCCAATCCGCCTCCTCGTAAAAAGCATTGATTAAAAGATACGTTCCGGAGTTTGCTCATGGAGAAGATTACATAATCTCCTTTGCAATCCCGGATGGTAGTATGATTAAAGATTGATTCGGAGAAATTCGTTCCGGTAAGTTTACACCCAATGAACTCTACGCGGTAAAAGCCACATCCGGATAAATTTATATTTGATAGGTCACAGTTCTTAAATACCACATCGCTAAACTGAGATTTACGATAATTGCAAGCAATGAAACCACAATTGGTGAATAAGCAGGAATTAACGGATAGGTTCTGTTTAGATACGTCCTCGACGCATAATCCATTGAAAGAACATTCTGTAAAATCATCCTCTTGTCTGGATATACAATCCATCCAGTCCACATCCTCCCGTAAGTTTTTTACCAATCTAGGCGCTGTTATTTTCAACATGTTATTGTTTCCTATTTTAATTTAGATGGTAAAGATAACGGATTTGGGCTAAATAAACGATATCTTTACTTTATAGTTCATTTTAGCAATATCGGAAAAGTGTGTTCGGGATAATTCTTCTATTTTTGCCTTGAAATCCTAAGAATCATGCGAATAAAGACAACGACAAAGACAGAGTATCAACAACGTATGAATGTATTGGTTGAATACATAAATAATCACTTAGGCGAGGATATCGATCTAAATAAGCTGGCGGAGATATCCGGATTCTCTCGTTGGCATTTTCATCGGATCTTCGCAGAGTTCTTAGGGGAACCGGTTGGTACGTTTATCGTTAGGATGCGGGTCGAGACGGCCGCTCGGCTTTTGCGTTATACAGAAATACCTGTCAAGGAGATCGCCTATAAGGTAGGATATGACGTACCCTCTTCTTTGTCTAAGGTTTTTCGCCAGTTTTATGGGATTTCTCCAAATGAATATAGAAACAATAAAGATTATGTAATTATGGAACCGAATAGAATAATGCCCGATATGGAATTGAAGGTCGAGGTAAAAGATTTACCCGGCAAACAAGTAGCCTACATTCGTCTAAACGGAGGGTATAAAGAAATCGATTATCTGGGAACTTGGATGCGCTTGCTCCAATTCGCCAAGGAGCAAAACATCCAGCCATTGAGTTTTTCACCGATCTGCTTGTATCATGATGATCCGAAAGTGACCTCACCGGATAAGCTGCGTACCGATATTTGTCTGGAAGTCGCTCCTTCGGTTTGCCCTAAAGGGGAGATTGGTACGAAAAAGGTATTGGAAGGGCGTTTTATGGTCGCTCTTTATAAAGGAACTTATCAGCAATTAGGGGCTGTGTATGATACGCTTTACGGCAAATATCTCCCCGAGATGGGTCTTTCCTTACGGGAAGTGCCTAGCGGCGAGATCTACTTGAATGATCCTCGTAATACGAAGCCGGAGGATTTATTGACCCAGATTTATGTGGCGATAGAATAATAAGAGCTAGAGAGGTTTCTGAAGTGAATAAATGAATTAATCTTGATTGCCGTCTTCTCTAATTTGCGGCAATCAAGATTTTTAATATTTTAGACGCAATTGTATGATGTGATAACTTATATACTAGCTTTTACAAATTCATTATCGATCCAATAAGTCGCTTCTTCGGAAGTGAATTTCAATATACAATAGCTCGGATCTATTACTCCTCCAGGGAAATGGGCGAACATCCAGTCAGACCAAAGGGCTTTCTTGATTTCCATATCGGAAACGATCTCGACCTTACCCGTTAACACGATACTGTCTCCTCCTTTCATAAAGCAAACTCCGGCTTTCGGGTTGAGTTGGAATTGTATTGTCTTATCAGAGAACGTGCCTGTAGAGAACCATATTTGGGAAATACCATCCGCTTTTATTTTTCCCATAGGAACCGGACGGGGATAACCCTCTTCCGTAACAGACGCGAGCATAGCGGTGTCACATTCCGTTAATATGGAAATTGCTTTTTCCTCGATTAGCTTGAGGTCTATCATCTGGACGGGTATACATAAATCGATCATACATTTATCTTGTGGATGTTGATCGAGAGGGATGCTTTGATAGATCTCGAATGATTTGCCCGCACAAGGTTTGCATTGGTGTTTGGATGTAAGCGTGTACATCAAGCTCCATGCGGCGGGTATTTCATCCGTTCCTATCTCAAAATGCCCGATCGCATAAAGTCCTCCGGATAATAATCCTTTTGAGATCTCATTTTCTCCCTCTACCTCTTGAGGCACTGTTAAACCGATATCCACACTTAACTCCTTTCCTTCGTGTTGGTAAACTGATATAAGTTTATTTGCTGGACCGTTTATAAGTCCTTTTGGCCCGGCCCATTGCATAAGCTTTCTGATAGAGCTTGGGATCATGCTCATATCTCCTTGATGATGAAGATACACGATGTGTGTAGCTTGTAGTTCTTTTAGTTCAAAAGTGTAATTCATAAGATTCTTATTTGTAAAAGTTCAATAGTGCAAACATACGGAATGACTATTCTTTCTGGTTGTAAAAAAACGACTTTTTATGTGATAGATTCTTGCGATTTTATTTTTAATCAAATATAAGTAAGCGGTTCATCCGCAGGATTTGGTAAAGTAAGGAAGTAAGAGGGAACGTCTCCCGCTAAACGCTTGAATTCTTTGATAAAGTGGGAATGGTCATAGTAGCCGCAATCTAAGGCGATGCTGCTTAAGTCTGTGTGTGGGGCGTTCCTCAGTACTTCTATGGCATATTGGAATTTTATGATCCGGCTGAATTCTTTGGGAGTATATCCGGTGGCATCCTTGAACTTACGTTGGAAATGCCGCTGGCAAATGCAAATCTTGTCGATCAAGTTTTGTACGGGTAGCTGTCCGCAGGACTGTTTTATAAATGAGGTGGCGTATATAATTTGTCTGTCTACTTGAATGGATTGGGTGAGAAGGCGTATAAGATAGCCTTCGATAATGCGGATACGGACGGAATCGTCCGGCTGTTCGCAAAGCATCTCGGCAAAGGAATTATCGAATAAAAGGTTAATATCTGAAGACTGGATGCGAAGATCGGCAAACTGTCCCAAAGGCTCATTCGTGAAAGCTGCCAGCCCACAGGGGTGAAAACGAACCCCCAGCATGTGCAGGGTATTTGTCGTGGCAGTCAGATCCGAATAAACCCGCATAGGACCAACGAAATAGGAACGATAAGGTTGCATGATCATCGAATGCTCGTCCGTAGGGACGGTCATGTTACCGATTGAGAAGATAAAGTCGGTGCATCCGTCCGCGAGGATCTTAAAACGTGTCCCGATGTCGGTAAAGCCTTTGAACACCCAGAACTTGTCGATAAAGGGCACTAAGGCTGCGCAGGGGGTAAATTCGTGATACATAGTGCTTCTTTCGCTTGTTTTATACGGCGAAGATACTATTAAAAAATCATAGTTATGAAATTTTCAAAACATAGTTATGAGTTGAACAAATCATAACTATGTTTTTTTATTTGTTTTTATAGGAGTGGGAGATAGTCGGCATATCCCTCTTCTTCCATCTTTGCTTTAGGGATAAATCTTAATGACGCACTGTTGATGCAGTATCGTAACCCACCTTTGTCGGCTGGGCCATCATTAAAAACGTGCCCTAGATGTGCATCTCCTGTTTTGCTGCGTATCTCAATCCGTTTCATCCCGTGGGAAAGATCCGTTTTTTCCATCACCAAGCTCTTGTCTATCGGCTTGGAGAAACTAGGCCATCCGCAACCCGAATCAAACTTATCGGTAGAGATGAACAAAGGTTCCCCGGTCGTGATATCTACGTAGATGCCTTCACGCTTTTCATTCCAATATTCATTCTTGAAAGCTCTTTCCGTAGCGTTTTGCTGTGTTACCGCATATTGTTCGGCGGTGAGTTTAGAGCGCAATGTCTGATCATCCGGTTTCTGGAATTTCTTTTGCGATACAGGCTTGTTCGAGGCTTTCCCCTTATTAGCCTTTCGGGCGAAATCGAATAGATCCGGGCTTATGTGGCAATAACCGTCCGGGTGTTTATCTAAATAATCCTGATGATAGTCTTCTGCCGGATAGAAATTACTTAATGGCTGAATCTCTACGACGATGGGCTTGGAATAATTCTTGGCCAATGCCTCCACGGTCTCTTTGATGATCGGCAGATCGTCCGTATTCGTATAATAGATGCCGGTACGATACTGTGATCCGATATCGTTGCCTTGCCGGTTGATACTTGTCGGATCTATCGTCTTGAAGAATAGTTCGATCAATAACTTCAAATCGGCTTGTCGCGGATCGTAGCTAACTTCCACTGTCTCGGCGAATCCGGTATTATCGTTACACACTTGTTCGTAAGTCGGGTTTTTGATACTCATCTTCCCGTTCGCGTAACCTACTCGGGTATTCGTAACGCCATCGATTTGCTTCATGAAATGTTCTGTTCCCCAGAAACATCCACCGGCAAAATAAATTTCACTTTGGGTATTCATTCTTGTTGTTTTTGAAAGTTGATCACTCATTGTCGTTCTCGCGATTGCTAGTCCGTTTGATACTAGCAAAGCTATAAATAAAATTAGATGTTTCATATACTTTTTCTTTATTATCGTGAAGGGATGAGATCCATTATATTATATAACCAGAATAGCAGGAAATGGTTCTCCACCAAAGGCTTGATCCCGGCGGCCTCGGTCGGGGTGAATTTAAAGAAACTGATAATTGATTTCATATTCTTGTTCATCTTAATGTTTAATCTATAATCCGTAATTTTTGTTCTTTGATAATTTAGTCTGTCGTTATGAGAAAAACTGACAAGATTTGTCGCGGGGGTATTTGCCCTTTTGGTGATGAACTATCGGGATTTGTTCGCTACCGATGTGATATCCTCATTTATGAAGCCGGTCGATGAGCCAATCGTGGTGTTAGGGCCTGTTCTGCAGATATTTCGCGGGATACTGTTGGCTTTGGTGTTATTGCCTTTACGGAAGGTGTTTTTTGAGGAAAAGAACGGCTTAATGAAATTAGGCGTAATAATCCTAGGATTGTCCTTGCTATCAACCATTGGGCCGACAATGGGATCCTTTGAAGGATACATATATACGAAAATACCCTATATGTATCAAATGTTGGGTTATCCGGAGGCGATACTATACGTGTTGTTGTTTATCGGGATATTGCATGTCTCGATAAAATATGCTCACAGGAGAATAATCACCTTGTTATCTATATTGATAATGGCGTTGATATGCTTTTTGGGGATAATGAGCTTTGTGATGGCGTGACGTATCTTAAATAATGGGCAATATCTCCGCCCAAATATGCTTCTTTAAATCCACGCACCCGTTCTTTTTGAAAGCGATGCCTTCTTTTTCCAGCAGTTCCCTTTGTTCCGTCCAATTGGGAGCCAATCTCCCTTGGCTGTTTACTACCCTGTGGCAAGGCAAGTTCAGCTCTCTCGGGGCGTTGAACATGGCTTGCCCTACCATGCGGGAACATTGTGGCCTCCGGGCGAGTTTGGCTAACTGCCCGTAGGTAACCACATTTCCCTCCGGTATTTCCTTTACGATGTTGTAAACTTCCGTGTAAAAATCAGCCTTCATCGATTCTCGCTTTTATCTTGCCCCATGCGTGCGTATCGAGGCTACACATACGCATCGTCTCGCACATCTCCTTGAAGCGAGACATCGGGATCGTGAAACTCAATACGTTGCTTTCCACATAAGGGCGGGCCGAGGGATCGAAGAAGCCAAGGAAAGCACGGTGCCCGCCACGCCGGTTCTCATTGACGGCTTGCGTAATGGTTGCGCTACATCCCGAGCCAAAAGGCGTGGAGATGGCCTCGGGCGAGTTATTGTCGAAAAACGCCCACGTGACCAAGCCGGACAGGATATCCGGGGTAGCGAGGAACAAAAGCCCTTCCACATCCTCGAAGGAAGTAAGCCGGTCGATTCTCGCGAAATGGATATATTGCTTGGTCGCCCTTTGTACATCTATCTTCTTGATGCCTTCCAGAACCATCTCGGGTGTTTGCTTATATCGTTCTTTCAAGGAAACGAAATTAGGTACATGTTCCGGCATGGGAGTGAATCCGGTATAGAATTTCCCACCTCCGCAACCGATGCTTTCTCCGCTCATGCTGATAATCTCTCCGTTCCTTATGGCGGGAAGCGCTTTAAACAGGCAACCTTGCGTCTTCCTTAATTCTCCCGATAGCGTATCGGAATACCAGAAGGCGATCGGTAATTCCGCTTTGCCGGAGAATGTCTCCTGATAGTTGTCGATAAACGTTTGAATGTCCATATACGATTGATTTAGGTTGATTTATACTTACCAATCGATTTCCGGGATGCCTTTACCCCGTAAGAAATCATTAGCCTTACTGAAATGCTTACAACCGAAGAAACCATATTCGGCGGAGCGGGGAGATGGATGTACGGTCGTTAGGACCAAATGTCGGCTCGTATCGATAAGGGAAATCTTGGCTTTAGCGTAACTGCCCCATAACATGAATACTAGATTTTCCCGTTCGTCGCTTAATTTCTTGATAATGGCATCCGTGAATGTTTCCCATCCTCTGTTCCGGTGCGAACCTGTTTGGTGGGCACGGACTGTGAGAACGGAATTCATCGGGAATACGCCTTGGCTTACCCAACGATCCAAATTCCCGGAGGAAGGGATCGGTTTTCCGAGATCATCGTGGATCTCTTTGAATATATTCATCAAGGAGCCGGGAATCGCCACGCCCTCGGGTACCGAGAAGCAGACCCCGTAGTATTGTCCCGGATTAGGATAGGGGTCTTGTCCCAAGATAACGACTTTTACCTTCTCAAACGGGCATGCGTTAAATATATGGAATATCTGGGGCCCGGGAGGAAGTACGTGCGCTTGCTTATATTCGTTTTTGACAAATGTCACCAATTGCTCGAAATAAGGCTTGTCAAATTCTTCTTGCAGACGTTTTCTCCAACTTTCATCTATTCTAACATTCATGGTGTTTTTCTTATTCTTCCACCAAAGGTACGGAGAAAAGCTTAAAATTCGAGGATTTTGTGTAAGTTTGCCTTCCGATTTGAATTTAAATTAGAAAACATGATAAGTTACCTTCAGATAGATAAGCTGACCAAGAGCTTCGGTGATTTGGTTCTTTTCGAGGATATAACGTTCGGAGTCGCGCAAGGACAGAAGATCGGGTTGATCGCCAAAAACGGGACGGGTAAGACTACCTTATTGAATATTATCGGTGGTAAGGAGGATTACGACTCGGGTGAGGTGGTTTTCCGGAAAGACCTGCGGGTCGGGTATTTGGAGCAATCACCTTCTTATCCGGAAGAACTGACCGTGCTACAGGCTTGCTTCCACTCGAAGAACGAGACTGTCCAGTTGATAGCTGAGTACGAGGAGGCGATGACGAAAGAGGAGCACTCGAATCTGGAGGACATCCTTACCCGTATGGATAGCTTCAAGGCGTGGGATTATGAGCAGAAAGCGAAACAAATCCTCGGGCAGTTGAAGATTCATAACTTCAATCAGAAGATCGGGGAATTGTCCGGAGGACAGTTGAAACGGGTAGCCTTGGCGAATGTCTTGATCACGGACCCTGAATTGATTATCTTGGATGAGCCGACGAACCATTTGGATCTGGAAATGACCGAGTGGCTGGAAGATTATCTGAGCCGGGCCAATATCAGTATCTTGATGGTGACGCACGACCGTTACTTCTTGGATCGTGTTTGTAGTGAGATCATCGAGATCGATAATAAACAAATCTATTCGTATAAAGGTAATTATAGTTATTATCTGGAGAAACGCCAAGAGCGTGTCGAGGCGATGAACGCCGACGTGGAGCGTGCGAAGAATCTTCTCCGTACGGAACTGGATTGGATGCGCCGCCAGCCGCAGGCACGGGGCACGAAAGCGAAGTACCGTATCGATGCCTTTTATGAGCTGGAAAAGAAAGCGAAGCAACAACGGGATACCGGAAAGGTGAACTTGGACGTAAAGGCTTCTTACATTGGTTCGAAGATTTTCGAGGCGGTGAATGTAAGCAAACGTTTCGGTGACTTGAAGATTACGGAGGATTTCAACTATATTTTCGCCCGTTACGAGAAGATGGGTATTGTCGGGAATAACGGTACGGGCAAATCTACCTTTATCAAGATGCTGATGGGGGAGGTGGCTCCTGATAGCGGCCATTTCGATGTGGGCGAGACCGTTCGCTTTGGCTATTATAGTCAAGAGGGCTTGAAGTTCGATGAGCAAATGAAAGTGATCGACGTGGTGCAGGCGATCGCCGAATACGTGGATTTGGGTAACGGACAGAAGATGGGAGTGTCCCAGTTCTTGAACTATTTCCTGTTCACGCCGGAGAAACAGCATAATTACGTTTATAAATTGAGCGGTGGCGAGAAGCGTCGTCTCTATTTATGTACGGTATTGATGCGTAGCCCGAACTTTTTGGTGCTCGATGAGCCGACCAATGATTTGGATATAGTGACCTTGAACGTATTGGAGGAATACCTTCGTAACTTCAAGGGGTGCGCTATCGTCGTTTCCCACGACCGTTACTTTATGGATAAGGTGGTAGATCACCTGCTGGTTTTCCGGGGTAACGCCGATATCAAGGATTTCCCCGGCAACTATACGCAGTACCGGGATTGGAAAGACGTGCAAGACCAACTGGAAAAAGAGGCGGAGGCTGCTTTGCAAGCGAGACAAAACCCGGCTCCGGAGAAACCGTCTCGTCCTGTCAATGAGCAAAAGAAAAAACTCACTTTCAAGGAACGGAAAGAGTTCGAGGCCCTAGAGGAGGAGATACCGGCTTTGGAGGCGGAGAAGGCGGAGTTGGAGACCGCTATGAGCAGTGGTACTTTGTCTACGGACGAGCTTATGGCTAAATCTCAACGGATCACCCAAGTCATGGAAGAGATCGACGAGAAAACGATGCGCTGGCTGGAGTTGAGTGAGCTGGCATAAGTAATAATGAGGAATGAGCGAGACTAAACCTGTACTTTGGAACCGGAATTTCGTCCAATGTTGTATCTCTTACTTCTTGATGAATTTCGCCTTTTATATGTTGATGCCTACCATGCCGGTCTATCTGGTAGAGGAATTGGGCATCAGCACGTCCGAGGTGGGGATGGTCTTGTCTAGCTATACGATCGGGTTGCTGTGCGTGCGCCCGTTCTCGGGATATCTGGTGGATTGTTTCTCCCGCAAACCGTTATATGTATTCGCCTTCACGATATTCGCCTGTTTGTTTGCCGGTTATTGGTTTGCTATGACAGTCTATACGATCATGGCGGTTCGTTTCATCCAAGGCGGGTTTATGGGACTGACCTCAGTCTCTGGCAATACGATTACGATAGACGTGATCCCTTCCAAGCGAAGAGGAGAGGGCATGGGCTTTTACGGATTGACGATCAATCTCGCCATGTCTTTGGCTCCTTTGGTGGCGGTCGGGCTGTACGATCGGCATGGTTTCTTCTGGATCATAGGGGTCGCTTTGGTGATCGCGTTGGTCGGGATCGGCTCCGTCGGGCTGATCCGTTATCCGAAACGGGAGAAAGTGCCTCGTCCGGCCTTCTCGTTGGATCGTTTTATCTTGGTAAAAGCGCTTCCTGCGGCCTTGGCCTATTTGCTGGTCGCTATACCTTATGGGATGTTGCTCTCGTTCGTGGTATTATATGGTAAAGAGATCGAGGTGCCGAACCCAGGCTATTTCTTTATATGTATGGCGATCGGTGTAGGGACGGCCCGTTTGATTTCCGGGCGGTTGGTGGACCATGGCAAGATCCATGTCGTGTCCATCGTATCCTTGGTTTCTTTAGCGATCTCGTTTTCCGTGTTCGCTACCGTACATACATCATTTGTCTTTTTCGCTTGCGCCTTGGCGATCGGTATCGGTTTTGGCGTGAGTGTACCGGCTTTTCAATGTCTTTTCGTGAATGTCGCTCCGCACCATATGCGCGGTACGGCCACTTCTACCTACTTGACCTCTTTCGATTTCGGGATGGGGATCGGGATGCTGTCCGCCGGCTTTATCGCTACCCATACCAATCTGGCTACCGCCTACGGAGTCGGGGCGGTTTGTTGCCTTCTTTCCTTATTCGTCTATATCCGCTTGGTAAAAGCCTCGTACGAGAGGAATAAGCTGATTTCTTGATCCGCTTGATTCCCGGTTTCGTCTAAACCTACGGCGTACTTCGTCGATTCTTCCTTTTCTAGCGGGAAACCTCACCCTATATTTGTATCAAAGATCACAGAGAAATAGGTTTTTAAGGTTTAACAAATGAAAGGAATAGGTAGTATGAAACGTTTAGTAATGGCTATGTCAGCCTTGTTGGTAAGTGTGACAATGAGTTTTGCGCAGGAATCGAGCTTACATAAAGAACCGTTTGTAGTCAATGTGGGCCAATTGGTAAGCTATCTGGAATTACGTCCTAGCCAGATTAATGAGGTAGGGATGATCAACGATTATTTTAGGAAAAAGCAAAGCGAGGGCTTGAGGGGAAGCCATAAAATGCGGGATAAACGGATGCGGCAAGCCGTATTTGGCAACTTAAAGTTGATGAAAAAGGCGTTAAGCACCGATCAATATCGGAAATACGTGGCTTTGATCAACGTAACGAACAATAATAACCGGATGACGAGCGGGCTTTCCTTCCCCGATGTTTATCTAGCCGATAAATAAGTAAAGGATAGATGTAAAGTATCAAGCTATTGCATAAAAAGTATCTTGTGACTGTATCTATTCTATAAACCACGTCGTGGTCTGTATAGATCATGTCGTGGTTTTTATAGACCACGCTGTGGTTTGTATAATCCACGACGGAGATTATAGAATAGATACGGTATCGTATAAGAATACAGCTAGGCTTGTATAAGAATATATCTAGGCTTTTGTTTGTTTATAAACGGTGTCTATGATGAAATAGATAGTGTTTATCGTAATATGTGTTACAAAATGATTGCTATATGCCTTGATATATATCAATAACGTCAATTGTTTGCAAAAATTAACCGTATTGAAGAACAATGTTATAAAACATACTGTTATATTTGCAGTAACAAAAAGAGAAAGATAGAAGATGCGGAAACGCCGCATTTATTAGTTAAGGTCTTAGTTTAGGTTTAAATTTTAGGTATTATGAGACGTTTAGGTATGATGGTAGTCGCTTTAATGATGGTAGCGACAATGAGCTTCGCTCAAAAGGTTAGTGATTCAAAGAGTATGAGTTTCGATAAGCTAAGCAGATATTTGCAGCTTGACGCAAACCAGATCGCTGAGGTGTCAGAGATTAATACTTACTTCGAGAATCAATTAGGTCAACCCCTGTCTGCGGAAGCGCTTTGCAATAACGCAAGACCGGAAGAAACTCGCAACGCATTGTTGTGTAATTTGAAACTGATGAAACGTGCATTGACTAAAGATCAATATCGTAAATATGTAGCGTTGATTAATGTGACTCGCGCTAATCAGGAAGATAAGGTTTCTAATCCGCTTTTGGACAGCTATTTGGCTGAGAAGTAATTAAGCCAATGTGATTGGGCTATGTGTTTTTAAGGTTTTTGTTTAGGTTTAACAATTTAAGGTTTTTAGGTATTATGAAACGTTTTGGAATGGCAGTCGCAGCCTTATTGATGTGTGCGACAATGAGCTTCGCTCAGAAACCGAGTTTGAGTAGAGAACCGTTTGTGGTAAGTACAGAGAAGTTAGCGAACTATTTGCAATTGACTCCGAGCCAGTTGGACGAGGTAGCTAACATCAACGAATATTTCATCGAGATGCAGAATGCGAGCGTAAAAGCTAGCGCTAAATTGCAGGATAAGAAAATGTATCAAGCGGTTTACGGTAACTTGAAGTTGATGAAGAAGGCTTTGAGCCCGGATCAATATCGTAAGTATGTTACTTTATTGAACATCACGAACAATAACAACCGTACGCTGGGTGTTAATACGTTCCCGGAAGTGTACTTAGCGGATAACGCAAGTAAGTAATTTATACTATATAAGAGTGTGTCCCCCACTATTTCCTGTCAAAAGGTAAATAGTGGGGATACTTTTTTTTAAGGCTCGCGTATAAATCGAAGAAGATTGTGTAAGTTTGCGGCGTTTTACAAATAACGCTTAATTCGAGTCATGACAACACAACAACTTTTAGTCCCTTCTAATGCTACTTTGAAGAGAAATGTAATGGACTACTCCTTAATCGTGGTAGGTTCATTTTTGCAGGCACTTAGTTACGTGCTTTTCCTAGCGCCTTACAAAATCGTACCGGGAGGTGTGTATGGTATCTCTATCGTAATCCACTATGTGACGAAAGATTTGTTCCCGTTCTTCCCGGATGGTTTGCCGATGGGTGCGACGGCGCTTTGCTTCAATATCCCGTTGATGATTTTGGCGATGAAAAAGATCGGATTGTCTTCCGGCCCGAAGACGATCGTTACTTTCTTGCTGATCTCTATATTTACCGACTCATTATCTTATTTCCTTACCGATCCATTGGTGGAGAACGATGCCTTTATCGCCGCCTTTTACGGTGGAGCTATTTTAGGATTGGGTGTGACTTGTATTTTCCGGGCGCAAAGTACGAGTGCCGGTACGGATGTATTGGCACGTGTGATCGCTAATGACTCCAACTTGAAGGTCAGCAATATGATCATCGTATTGGATTCTGCGGTCGTATTGTTGGGCTTGATCGTATTTAAGGATTGGGCGGTACCTTTGTATTCTTGGTTTACTATTTTCGTATATGGAAAAATCGTGGAGATGTTCCAGACGGAGAATCCGAACCGTGCCGTCTTCATTGTCTCTCGTAAGACACAGGAGTTGAAGACCTTGATAGTCGATAAAATGGGTATGAGGGGTACTTTTATTCACGGTAAGGGAATGTATCAGGGAAATGAGACTGAGATTATATTCACGATCGCTGAACGAAAAGATATGCCCCGCTTGAAAGATGAGGTGAAAGAGATCGATCCGAATGCCTTTGTTTCTACGATGCACGCTAGCAAGGATTCGCCACGGCCGGGTATTTAATAGAATTAAGAATTATTCCGTATATTTGTGGGTAGGCTAATATTAATATCGGTTTTGAATGATGGATAGAAGAGGTTTTTTGAAGAATGCTACGCTTGTGAGCGCTGCTTGTTTGATGGATTTCAGGGAGGCTTTGGCGTGGGGCGCTAAGGATGCTGAAGTAGGAAAAGCATGGAAAGGATGGAAAAAGGGGCAGTTCCAGATTCATCTGATTTATACCGGGGTGTCGGAATCGATGTTCTTGATTTTCCCCGACGGTACAACGATGCTGCTTGATTGTGGTGATCATAATGCGGTTGGGCGCGGTAAATTGGCTGTGCCGGTGCTTCCCAATCCCGATCGGCATGCCGGGGAGTGGATCTCACGCTATGTCCGGAGAGTGAACCCTCAGAAGGATTATGTTGATTATATGATGTTGACGCACTATCATTCAGATCACGGTGGCAACAATAAATTCTACGCTCGTAAGGAGACGAGGGATGGTAAGGATTACTACCTAAGTGGATTCTCTCAGGCTGCCGAGTACCTTACGTTTGGCAAGGCTTTTGACCGTTGCTGGCCCGACTACAACGATCCTCTTCCTTTGACCCAGGAGGCAGCCGATGCTTTTGAGCACATGAAGGATTTTTACGACTATATGTTGGCTCATAAGAAGATGGAGATTGAGAAGTTCTGTCTTGGCGAAACCAACCAGATCGCCATGAAGAAAGACGCTACGGCATATCCGGGATTCTCGGTAAGAAATATCTGTGCCAACGGCCGCATTGCCGATAAGGAGGGGAATATACGTGACCTCTATGCGGAGCGCAAGAAATCCAATCCGGTTAAGTTCAGTGAAAACGGAATGAGCCTGGGCATGATCTTTACCTACGGCGATTTCAAATTCTATACGGCGGGAGACTTCTCTGATGGCTGGGAGTTGCCTAATGGAAAGAGATTCGAGATAGAGGATGCGATAGCCGACGTGGTTGAGCCGGTGAGTGTGGCGAAAATCAATCACCACGGACACATGTCAATGACTGATAAGCTCGTGGCTGCGTTGCGTCCGCGTGTTGTTGTCAACAACGTGTGGGATCAGCTTCATACACTGCCTTCGGTCATGGAGCGTTTTTATAACCGGAATCTTTATCCCGGCGAGCGCATCGTGTGTCCTACCGTGTTCCCTGCAGAACGTCGTGCCGAGGATGCCGGACAGCCGTGGCTTGATATACTTAACCCCTCGTCGTTTGATGCCGGTCATGTGATTGTCAATGTCGAGGAGGGAGGTAAGGACTATTCGGTTACTTACCTCACTGCCAATGATGAGTCGATGACTGTAAAGAGCGTGATGCGGTTCAAGTCATAAACGGCTTGAATTTGGTGTCAACTGTCAACTAAAATGCCTATCTTTGCATCATAAAAACGAATAAATATAGAATAATAATGCCCAACATCTCACAAAGAGGAGTCGAAATGCCCGCTTCCCCGATCCGGAAGCTGGCTCCATTGGCCGATGCTGCCAAACAGAGAGGAGTTCATGTGTATCACCTGAATATCGGTCAGCCCGACCTTCCCACTCCGCGAGCGGCACTCGATGCGATCCGTAATGTCGATCGTACGGTGTTGGAATATAGCCCTAGTCAGGGATATCGCAGTTATCGCGAGAAGTTGGTTGGATATTATAAAAAGTATGATATTAATCTTACGGCTGACGATATTATCATCACTACCGGTGGTTCGGAGGCTGTTTTGTTTGCCTTCTTGAGTTGCTTGAATCCGGGTGATGAGATTATCGTACCGGAACCTGCTTATGCCAATTATATGGCATTCGCTATCTCGGCAGGAGCCGTGATCCGGACAGTGACGACTACGATAGAGGAAGGATTTTCTCTTCCGAAAGTGGAAAAATTCGAGGAGTTGATCAATGAGCGTACCAAAGCGATCCTGATCTGTAACCCGAACAATCCTACGGGTTATTTGTATACGCGTCGTGAGATGAATCAAATCCGGGATATCGTAAAGAAATATGATCTTTATCTTTTCTCAGATGAGGTATACCGGGAGTTTATCTATACCGGTTCCCCGTATATCTCGGCTTGTCATCTGGAAGGTATCGAGCAGAACGTGGTATTGATCGATTCTGTCTCCAAACGCTATTCGGAATGCGGTATCCGTATCGGTGCGTTGATTACGAAAAATGCCGAGGTGCGTAGTGCCGTCATGAAGTTCTGCCAAGCTCGTTTAAGCCCGCCTTTGATCGGACAGATCGCTGCCGAGGCTTCTTTGGATGCTTCCGAGGAGTATGCCCGTGAGACTTATGACGAGTATGTGGAACGGCGTAAATGCTTGATCGATGGCTTGAACCGTATTCCCGGCGTTTATTCTCCCATACCGATGGGCGCTTTCTATACGGTGGCTAAACTTCCGGTGGATGATGCCGATAAGTTCTGCGCTTGGTGTCTGGAAGAGTTTGAATACGAGGGTCAGACGGTCATGATGGCACCGGCGTCGGGTTTTTACACAACACCGGGACTTGGTAAGAATGAGGTTCGTATGGCCTATGTTTTGAAAAAGGAAGACCTGGCGAAAGCTTTGACGGTGTTATCAAAGGCGTTGGAAGCTTATCCGGGAAGAATGTTATAAATGAATTTAGAGCTATTTATCGCCGAAAAGATACATTTCAGCAAGGAGGGGGATCGTGAGGTTACTCCTCCCGCTGTTCGTATTGCCATGATCGGGATCGCTTTGGGATTGGCGGTGATGATCCTTTCGGTGGCGATCGTGATAGGCTTTAAGAAAGAGGTCCGGAACAAGGTGATCGGTTTCGGCTCGCATATCCAGATCACGAATTTCGATAGTAATTCTTCCTATGAGTCGCAGCCGATAGCGGTTAGCGATACTTTATTGAATGCGCTCGATGCATTCCCCGGTATTCGCCATGTCGAGAAATTCGCAACGAAGCTAGGTATCTTGAAGACTGACCAAGACTTTCAAGGTATTGTCTTGAAAGGGGTGGATACGGATTATGACTGGACTTTCTTCAAGGATAATTTAAAAGAGGGCGAGATCTTTACGATCCAGCCGGATAAGAACTCTACGGATGTTATTATTTCCAAGTATTTGTCAGATCTGCTAGGACTAAAGGTAGGGGATTCTTTCCTGACTTATTTTGTGCAAGACGATGTGCGTGCCCGTAAGTTCACGATCACGGGGATTTATGAGACGGGTTTCCTTGATTATGACAAGATGTTCGTAATCGCCGATATTAAGCAGATACGTCGCTTGAACGGTTGGGATAAAGATCAAGTAAGCGGACTGGAGTTGCAAGTGGATGACTATGATCGTTTGGACCAAGTGGCCGAGGATATTTATTTCGATCTGACGGAACGGCAAGACCGAAATGGTAATACGTTTTACGCCCGCTCGATCAAGGAGTTGAACCCGATGATCTTTAATTGGCTGGATGTGCTAGACATTAATGTGGTGGTTATCTTGGCGCTGATGCTTTCCGTCGCAGGGTTTACCATGATCTCAGGATTATTGATCATAATCTTGGAACGTACCAATATGATCGGAATCCTAAAAGCCTTGGGACAAAATAATAACAGTATTCGCAAGATTTTCTTGTATGTCTCTTTCTTCTTGATCGGCAAAGGAATGTTGTGGGGGAATATCATCGGTATCTCTCTTTGTTTGCTTCAATCTCATTTCCATATTATCCAATTAGACCCTTCTATTTATTATTTGGATGCCGTGCCTATCGATCTGAGTCTATTTTCACTGTTCCTTTTGAATATAGGGACATTGGCCGCCTCCATGTTGATGATGCTGGGACCTTCCTATTTGATTACGAAGATTGATCCGGCCAAGAGTATCCGTTTTGAATAAAAGCCGTATCTTTGGCATACGTTCTAGTTTTGCCGGATTGATATGACAGATCTTATCTCTAAAGAAAAGCGTAGCTATATCATGTCTATGATTAAGGGCAAGAATACAAAGCCCGAGATTATAGTCCGTAAATACCTGTTCCATTGTGGCTTTCGCTTTCGTGTGAATGTAAAGCGCCTTCCCGGTACCCCTGATATCGTATTGCGTAAATATAAGACCGCTATCTTCGTGAACGGCTGTTTCTGGCATGGGCACGAGGGTTGCCCGGAATTTCGTCCTCCCCGTACCCGGGTAGAGTGGTGGACCGAGAAACTAAACCGGAATAAAGCTCGGGATGCCCGTGTACGTGAGGAATTACGAGCGATGGGCTGGAATACGATGGTGATTTGGGAATGTCAGCTTAAACCCAAAGAACGGCAAGCTACTTTAGAAAATGTCGTCCGTTTATTGGAAAAGACGTATGTGGAATCTACCTATCATGCGAAGTTTACCCCAGCCTACCCGCTACTAGAGGAGGAAGAACTTCCCAAAGTGGCGGAAGAAGAGATATCCTATGAGAGTGCTCATCATTATTAATTCTCCAACCGGAACGTATAATCCTTCCTACTTCTGAAAAGCCGGTAAATACGGACATATCCATTGAATATGGGTTGAATAAACTCCAGCAGGAATAACCAACCGATAGTAGGGCTTTGTTGAAGCATTCGAGCCGATTTGCCGAAAACGATTGCCTTGATTATAAAACGTATCAAATATAATAATACGGCGATCAAGGAGATTAGCCAGTTGCCCTGTAATCCGATCACAACCGTAGCGATAACCGATACTTGGAAAAGGAAGAAACAAGTGGATTCGAGATGATAGAATGTCAAGGCGCTTCCTTTGTAATACCGTTGAGTGGCGGCACGGGAAACCTTCATCTCTTTCCAGATTCCAAAACGTTCGATTTGATCCATTTCCGTTAGGCTGTCCGGAGTGTAGATTACTTTCGTATTCTCCTTGGTCGAGGCTTCGTTGATGAATAAGTCATCGTCTCCCGCATGCAAGTTCAAGGATTGGTAGTAACCTTTATGCTTGAAGAATAACTCTTTCCGATAAGATAAATTTCGTCCGTTTCCGGTATATGGGTGATGGGAGAGGGCGGAAGATAGATAACGTAAACCCGTCAATAAGTTATCATAGGCGATCAACTTATGAAAGAATCCCTTGTAGTTGCTGTATTTGCAGTAGCCCAAGACAATACTGGTCTCGGGTGTGTATCCACCAACCATGGCAGATAACCATTGATCGTTGAGCGGTTGGCAATTCGCCTCCGTGAATAGAAGAATATCGTATTTGGCCGCTTTCACGCCTAGGGTAAACGCCAGTTTACGGCGGCTTAGGTAACGAGCGTCCGAGGGGACGTAAGTATGATACAAATGTTTATACTCATTTTGAAAGAACTTTAGCGTATCGTCAGTATCGTCGCTCGAGCCATCGTTGATAACGACTACCTGATATTCCGGGTAATCTTGTGTAAGTAACGCAGGAAGGTGTTTCTTGAGGTTCTCAGAATCATTTTTAGCGTATATGATGATGGATACGGGGAGTTTATTACCTTCCTCTAAGGTATCATCCGTTCGTCTTGACGCACGTAAAAGGCGGGCATAAGCGATCAGATAATAAAGAGATAAGATAACGAACCCTATTAAGGTGATTCCCAATAGGAAAAGCTCTGTATTATTGAGTAGAAACATAATAATGTGCCAATGTGATTAATATGCCAATGTGCCAATATCATTAATGAGCCAATATGATTAATACGCCAATGTGCCAATAAGCTACTCAAGGTATTTACATTGGCACATTGATCAATTGGCTCATTATTTTATCGTATCGGAATAATAGGCTTTCGGTAAATGGCGGCAGTTGTATTGGGAGGCCATGACCTCGCCATAAGCGCCGGCGGAACGAAGGGCGATCAAGTCGCCACGATGAGCCTTATTCAACTCTACATCCTTACCGAATACATCCGATGACTCACAGATCGGGCCCACTACATCGTAAGTCTCTACTGCCTCATCGCTGCTGATGTTCTCGATACGGTGATAAGCGTCGTACATCGCCGGGCGGATCAATTCCGTGAAACCTGCATCAAGGATAGCGAATTTCTTCGTCTCTCCTTCCTTGACATATAATACCTTAGAGATTAATGTTCCGCATTGAGCGACGATCGAACGTCCCGGCTCAAAATGTACCTGTTGACCCGGACGTACTTGAAGCAGTTTATGAATGGCTGCGAAATAGTTATCGAAAGCCGGGATCGATAAATGATTCGGGTGATAGTAATCGATACCTAGTCCACCTCCGAAGTTTAGGTTCTCCACTGTAACCCCATGAGCTTCCAGTTCTTCCTGTATCTCGTTGAAACGAATTACCAAATTGCGGAAGCTAGACATATCCGTGATCTGTGAACCGATATGGCTATGGATACCGATCAACTTCACATTCTTCATCTCCTTTAATTTATCCAGTACACCTCCTAATTGGCTAAGGTTGATACCGAATTTATTCTCTTTCATACCCGTCGTGATCTTGGCATGCGTATGGGCATCCACTTCCGGGTTGATACGAAGGGCGATAGAGGCTACTTTATTTTTAGCGGCCGCCAGCTCATTGATGATTTCCAGCTCAACGGCAGATTCCACGTTAAAGCAGAAAATATCATTGTCCAGTCCTAGGTTGATCTCCCAATCCGCTTTGCCAACACCGGCAAAGACAATCTTATCGGCAGGAAAACCGGCATCTAAAGCTGCCTGTACCTCGCCGCCACTTACGCAGTCTGCGCCAAGGCCGTTTGCCGCTATGATGGAAAGGATACGGGGATTGGCATTCGCTTTCACGGCATAATGCACGTGGTAACCATATTTCCCGGATTCGGTTTTTACTACGTCTAATGTGTCTTGCAATAGCTTGACATCATAATAATAAAAAGGCGTAGAAAGCTGCTTGAACTTTTCTACAGGAAATGTTCCTTTGAGCATATTATACGAAATTATATAAAGATAAATAAGGGCAGTCTGTAAAAGGCCGCCCTCGTTTGTTTTTATTTGTTGTTAAATAAATGATCGCTTAGAGCTTGCAGCGCTCTCTGCTTGTCCGAGGCCTTGATCAGCAAGGAGACGTTGTAGTTGCTTCCTCCGTAGGAGATCATACGGACCGGGACATCCTTCATAGCTTGTACGATACGAGCCTCGAAGCCGATGTTATCCCATTCTAGGTCGCCAACCACGCAAACGATAACCATATCCTCGTCTACGGTCACGGTTCCGTACTTCTTCAAATCGTCAACGATCTCTTCCAGATGCTTGCGGTTATCGATCGTAACGGAGACACCCACTTCGGAAGTCGTAACCATGTCGATCGGAGTCTGGTAGTTCTCGAAAGTCTCGAATACCTTACGCAAGAAACCTGTAGCTAGCAACATACGTCCGCTCTTGATCTTGATAGAGGTAATATTGTCTTTGGCGGCGACCGCTTTGATCTTACCTTTTTCGATAGCGTTTGAGATCAATGTACCCGGAGCGTCCGGCTGCATCGTATTTAACAAACGAACCGGGATGTTGTTCAATTTAGCCGGCAATATACAAGTCGGGTGAAGGATCTTGGCTCCGAAATAAGCTAATTCGGCAGCTTCCTCGAAATGCAATTGACGGACTGGAGACGTTCCCTGTACGATACGAGGGTCGTTATTGTGCATACCGTCGATGTCTGTCCAGATCTGGATCTCTTCCGCACCGATAGCCGCGCCGATTAAGGATGCGCTATAGTCGCTACCACCTCGTTGTAGGTTATCGATCTCGCCGTAAGCGTTGCGGCAGATATAACCTTGTGTGATGTATAGATCAGCATCCTTATTATCAGCGAGTAATTTCACCAATTTCTCTTTGATATAGACAGGGTCCGGTTCCGCGTTCTTATCCGTACGCATATAATCCAAAGCCGGGATCAATACGGATTTCACGCCGCATTCGTTCAAATAAAGATTCATCATACCCGTAGAGATCAACTCTCCTTGTGCCAAGACAACCTTTTCCTCGAACAAGGTAAACAGATCCTTCGTGAACGTACGGATATATTCGAAATGAGATTTTATCAGTTCTTTGGCCTTCTGTTTATATTCCTCGGTGCTGTATAGTTCCTCAACATGGCCCATATATTTCATGGCAAGCTTGTTGATGATCTCATTCGCTCCGTCTGGGTTCTTTTTGTACAGGTAGTCGGAAATCTCGACTAACGAGTTGGTTGTACCCGACATGGCTGACAATACAACGATCTTACGGTCTCCCGTGATCAGTTTCGCTACATCTTTCATTCTCTGTGCAGATCCCACAGAAGTACCGCCAAACTTTAAAACTTTCATCTTCTTTTGTTCTATATTAAATTGTTTTCTTTTTCAATCGAATGCGACCGCAAAGTTACAAAAAAATTATTCTCTGACATCACTTAGACAGGCATTCTCGCATTTTACTATGCGGGCAGGATAATTATGCACGATCGTATAGTTATGAGTGGTCATAATCACCGCCGTTCCCTGCTGGCAGATGTCGTGTAAGAGTTGTACGATTTGTCCGCTCGTCTCCGGGTCCAAGTTGCCGGTCGGCTCATCCGCCAGTATCAACTTGGGGTTGTTCAGAAGGGCACGGGCAATAACGATACGTTGTTGTTCCCCGCCGGATAGCTCATGCGGCATTTTATAGCCTTTGTCTTGCATGCCTACCTGACGGAGCACGTTGTCTATCCGTTCCTTGATCTCGCTTTTCTTTTTCCATCCGGTGGCTTTCAGCACGAATTCCAGATTCTTGGAGACGGAACGGTCGGTCAACAATTGGAAATCTTGGAAGACGATACCTAGTTTCCTACGCAAATAAGGGATATCCTTCCGCTTCATCTTGGTGAGGTTGTAATCCATGATACGTGCCTCGCCTCGCAAGATCGGTATCTCGCAATACAAGGACTTGAGCAGGCTGCTTTTACCGGAGCCTACCTTCCCGATCACATATACGAACTCTCCGTTACGAAGCGTGAGGCATGCGTCGTGTAATACCCTGTTTTCCTCACGGCATATCTCCACGTTCTCTAATTTGAGTAGAATATCTTCTTCCATAGAATTTATCAACCTTTATGTCTTTTCTTTAATTCACGGGCGAGGTCTTCCAGACGAAGTCCCTTGCTTGTCAATAATACGATTAAGTGGTAAACCAAGTCGGATGCCTCATAGATGAAGCCGTCCTCGGTTCCGTTGGTCGCCTCGATAACGGTCTCTACCGCTTCTTCGCCGACTTTCTGGGCCATGCGATTCACGCCTTTCTGGAATAAGGTAGTCGTATAGGAACCTTCCGGCATTTCTTGACGGCGACGCTCGATGAAGTTCTGCAAGTATTTCAAGAACATGATATCCTCTACGTTCTTCTCGCCGAAACAAGTATCCGCTCCCGTATGACAAACCGGTCCGGCTGGAATCGCCTTGATCAATAATGTATCGTTGTCGCAATCCGCCGTGATGCTAACTACCTGCAACGTATTTCCGCTACTCTCTCCCTTCATCCACAAACGGTTTTTCGTGCGGCTAAAGAATGTAACCTTACCCGTACTTACTGTCTCATCATAAGCTTCTTGATTCATGAAGCCCAACATTAATACCTTACTCGTGTTGTTGTCTTGTACGATAGCGGGTATTAATCCGCCCATTTTCTCGAAATCTAATTTCATCTTTATATATAATGTGTTATATCCTTACATTGATCCCCTCGTCCTTGAGGTATTGCTTCAAGTCGCTAATCCGTATCTCGCCGAAATGGAAAACGCTGGCCGCTAAAGCCGCGCCCGCTTTCCCGTTGGAAAACGTATCCCGGAAATGTTCCATCTTTCCCGCTCCACCGGAGGCGATAACCGGGATATGCAACGTATCGGCCAAGGTAGCCAGAGCGTCGTTCGCGTATCCGTCTTTTACGCCATCGTGCGTCATACTGGTGAAAAGGATCTCGCCGGCGCCACGGCTTTCCGCTTCCGAGGCCCATTGAAACAAATACTTATCCGTCGGGACACGCCCTCCGTTTAGATAGCATAGCCAGTCATTGTTCTCAAAATTAGCGTCGATAGCGACTACGCATACCTGACTACCAAAGTTCTTGGCGATCTCCTCGATTAATGCCGGGTTACGTAAAGCCGCCGAGTTGATCGAGACCTTATCGGCGCCAGCGCTAAGCAAACGATCCACGTCCTTCAATTCGTTGATACCTCCACCCACGGTAAAAGGGATGCTGATATGGGCCGCCACTTGTTTTACCAACTCGGTGAAAGTCTTTCGCCCCTCGTGTGAGGCGGTAATATCCAAGTACACTAATTCGTCGGCCCCTTCACGGCTGTACTGGGCGCCCAACTCCACGGGGTCTCCAGCGTCGCGAAAGTTCACGAAGTTGATGCCTTTTACGGTCTTTCCATCCTTTATATCCAGACAGGGAACAATTCTCTTGGCTAGCATATATCTATTTTATTATTTCAAGTAAAACGAAGTAAATCTTTCAACTGGATCTTCCCCTCATAAATGGCCTTGCCGAAAATGACAGCGGGAATCCCAGCCTCAGATAATTTCTCAATATCCTCGATCGAGCTTACGCCACCGCTCGCTATGATATAAAGGAAGGGGATCTCGTCCCGTATCTCTTTATATAAATCGATAGCCGGGCCTTGCAGCATACCATCCCGTGCGATATCCGTGCAGATCACCTTGGTAATCCCCTTGTCGTAATATCCTTTGATAAAAGGAACCAACTCTTGGCTGGTCGTTTCCTCCCAACCGCTGATGGCGATCTTCTTTTCTTTGGCATCGGCCCCTAATATGATTTTCTCGCTACCGAACTTGCTGATCCAAGAGGTGAACATTTCCGGGTTCTTCACGGCGATACTGCCTCCGGTTACCATCTGGGCGCCGCTTTCGAAGGCGATCTCCAGATCATCCTCTTGTTTCAAGCCCCCTCCGAAATCAATGATCAAGGAAGTCCGGGTCGCTATCCGCTCAAGGATACGGTAGTTGATGATGCGTCCTTCACGGGCTCCATCCAAATCTACCACATGCAAACGCCGGATGCCGTTACCCTCGAACATCTTGGCCACCTCCAGAGGATCTTCGTTGTAAACCTTCTTGGTCGCGTAATCTCCTTGCGTCAACCGGACGCATTTGCCATCTATTATATCTATAGCGGGAATAAGCTCAATCATATCTTTAAAAAGTTTTTCAATATAACCTCTCCTACCGATCCACTTTTTTCCGGATGGAACTGTGTCGCGTAGAAGTTGTCCTTATGTAAAGCGGCGCTGAACGGAAGGATGTAATCGGTCGTAGCCGCCGTATATTCATTTACAGGTACATAATAACTATGTACGAAGTAAACAAATTTGTTCTCCAATCGCTCATTGAATAGGCCGCTTTTAACGTTTGTCAAAGTATTCCAACCCATGTGAGGAACCTTGTCCTCATGCTTTCGCGGAATGAAACGTTTCACTTCCGTAGGGAAGATCCCCAAGCAATCCGCGTTTCCCTCCTCTGAACGCATGCACATCAATTGCATGCCGAGGCATATCCCGAGTACCGGTTGCTTTAGGTTCAAGATCACCTGATCCAATTTATGCTCCCTTAAATACTCCATGGTCGTGAAAGCTTCACCTACTCCGGGAAAGATAACCTTATCCGCTTTATTTAATAATTCCGGATCAGCCGTGATGATCGGGGTAACGCCCAACCGCTTCAAAGCGTAATCTACCGAGTAGATGTTTCCGGCATTATATTTAATAATGGCAACGTCCATTGTTGTTAAGCATTTATATTGAGTTGCAAAAGTAACAAATTATCATTACATAATTATGAATGGCGATTGAAAAGTTCCAAAATGAAATGTATTTGTGATAAACTGGTGTGATCGGGAAGGGGATAGGGGCGGCATAATTATGTAGCTTCTGAGGTCTCTCCAGATATTTTTACTATCAAATATGATATTTTTTTGCGTCAGCTATTGCAGATTTAAAAATAATACTTATCTTTGCACCGCAATCGAGAGAGATAGCGATAAAAGAAAAGAGGTTCGGTAGTTCAGCTGGTTAGAATACATGCCTGTCACGCATGGGGTCGCGGGTTCGAG
>OJOV01000038.1_pt1 | contig 120128 bp, 103 predicted proteins | sample 1598281 | NCBI WGS metagenome assembly OJOV01 (sample SAMN03922469, study PRJEB24848) | human gut metagenome | isolation source: stool sample | host: Homo sapiens | place: Germany | collected 2010-11
CCAAAACCTGTTGTGCTACCATTACACCATAGTCCAATCATTATGTGCTTTCCTTGGAAAGCGGTGCAAAGATACGTTTTTCTATCTATATAATCCAAATATTTTCGCACTTTTTTTTGCTACAATATGCAAATGCTTATCTTTGTAAACCTAATTAAAAGATTTCGATACGATGAAAAAACTTCTAGCTTGCATTGCGCTGGGCTGCATAGCAACAGCGAACAGTTACGCAGGAACTCCACTCTGGATGCGTGACGTGCAGATTTCCCCGGATGGGAAGGAAATCGTTTTTTGTTATAAAGGGGATATTTATAAGGTGCCCGCCAAAGGAGGCACTGCCACCCAACTCACCACACAGAGTTCTTACGAATGTACACCTATATGGTCGCCCGATGGAAAAGAGATAGCTTTCGCCAGTGACCGGAACGGAAATTTCGATGTATTTGTAATGCCTGCCGACGGCGGACCGGCAAAACGGCTCACCACTCATTCGGCAACGGAATTGCCTTCCGCTTTTACCCCGGACGGGAAATACATACTTTTCTCCGCTGCTATTCAAGACCCTGCCAACAGTGCCTTGTTTCCCACATCGGCCATGACCGAGCTATATAAAGTGTCGACCAAGGGAGGACGAACCGAACAGGTGTTGGGAACTCCTGCCGAGGCTGTATGTTTTGATAAAACCGGAAAAACCTTGCTTTATCAAGACAGAAAAGGTTTTGAAGATGAATGGCGCAAACATCATACCTCTTCCATCACCAGAGATGTGTGGATGTATGACACGCAAAGCAAGAAACATACCAACCTTACCCGGCATGCAGGTGAAGACCGGAATCCGGTTCTCTCACCGGACAATCAGACTGTCTATTTCCTGAGCGAACGTGACGGGGGAAGTTTCAATGTATATTCGTTCCCGCTCAATGCCCCACAATCCGTCAATCCCGTGACAAGTTTCAAGACCCATCCGGTTCGTTTCCTTTCTATGGGCAGCAACGGAACTTTGTGCTATACTTATGATGGCGAAATCTATACCCAACAAGGAAATGCCGCCCCGCAAAAAGTAAAAATAAACCTGATACGTGACGATCAGGACAAAGTAGCCGACTTAAGTTTTACCAAGGGCGCTACTTCGGCCACGGTGTCACCCGATGGAAAACAGGTTGCATTCATTGTACGCGGAGAAGTCTTTGTCACTTCGGCTGATTACACTACTACCAAACAGATTACCCACACCCCGGCACGCGAAGCAGGGGTAACCTTTGCACCCGATAACCGCACACTGGCATACGCCAGCGAGAGAAACGGTAATTGGGAATTGTATCTGGCTAAAATAGCACGCAAGGAAGAAGCCAACTTCCCGAATGCCACTCTTATCGAAGAGGAAGTATTGCTGCCGTCCGCCAAGGTGGAGCGCGCCTATCCCCGGTTTTCACCGGACGGCAAGGAACTTGCCTTTATCGAAGACCGTAACCGCTTGATGGTGATGAATCTCGATACAAAAAAAGTACGCCAGGTGACAGACGGTTCCACATGGTATAGCACCGGAGGAGGCTTTGATTATGCCTGGTCGCCCGATGGCAAATGGTTTACATTAGAGTTTATCGGAAACAAGCATGACCCATATTCGGATATCGGCTTAGTCAATGCACAAGGAGGAGATATCATTAATATCACTAACAGCGGTTACACCAGCGGTTCGCCCCGTTGGGTGCTCGACGGCAATGCGATTCTGTTCATCACCGAACGCTATGGCATGCGCAATCACGCTTCATGGGGGTCATTGAACGATGTCATGCTGGTATTCCTCAATCAGGATGCATACGACAAGTTCCGCTTGAGCAAAGAAGACTACGAGTTGCAGAAAGAACTGGAAAAGGAACAGGATAAGACCAAAGAAGACGAATCGAAGAAAGATAAGCAAAAAGATAAGGATAAAAAGGAAGATACCAAAGAAGAGAAAGTAAAGGATATTGTGGTCGAACTGAAGAATATGGAAGACCGCATTGTGCGCCTCACTCCCAACTCCTCGAACTTAAGCAGCGCCATCATCTCCAAAGACGGTGAGAAGCTTTATTATCTTTCTGCTTTTGAAGGCGGATTCGACCTTTGGAAACTGGACCTCAGAAAAAAGGATACCAAGTTGCTCCACAAGATGAATACCGGCTGGACAAACATGGAAATGGATAAGGAAGGAAAAGAAATCTTTGTTTTGGGCGGAAGCACCATGCAGAAGATGAATGCCGCTTCCGAAACATTAAAGCCCATAAGCTATAAGGCAGATATGACGATGGACTTGGCAGCCGAACGCGAATATATGTTCAATCATGTCTATAAACAGCATCAGAAGCGTTTCTACAATCTCAATATGCATGGAATAGACTGGGATGCCATGAGTGCCGCTTATCGCAAATTCCTGCCGCATATCAGCAATAACTATGATTTTGCCGAGATGCTGAGCGAATGGTTGGGCGAACTCAATGTGTCACACACCGGAGGACGTTATTATTCCAATCTAAAGGGAGATGCCACAGCCAACCTGGGACTGCTGTACGACTGGAGCTATGACGGCAAGGGGTTGCTCATTTCCGAAGTGGTGGAAAAAGGACCGTTCGACCATGCCCGCTCCAAAGTAAAAGCCGGAGATATTGTAGAGAAAATAAACGGAAAAGAAATTACTGCCGAAGCAGACTATGCGGCACTCTTCAATAATTTAAGCCGGAAGAAGACGCTGGTATCTCTCTATAATCCTCAGACCAAAGAACGCTGGGAAGAAGTAGTGATGCCTATCAGCAACGGTGCATTCAACGAACTGCTCTACACACGCTGGGTGAAACAGCGTGCCGCCGATGTGGATAAATGGTCCGGCGGACGTTTAGGTTATGTACATATCCAGTCGATGGGTGATGACAGTTTCCGTTCTGTTTACTCGGACATCTTGGGTAAATACAATGATCGCGAAGGAATTGTCATCGACACTCGCTTCAATGGCGGAGGCCGCTTGCACGAGGATATAGAGATACTATTCAGCGGTAAGAAGTATTTCACTCAGGTGGTACGTGGACGTGAAGCATGTGATATGCCGAGTCGTCGTTGGAACAAACCGTCCATCATGCTGCAATGCGAAGCCAATTATAGTAATGCACACGGTACTCCGTGGGTTTACAGTCATCAAAAACTGGGCAAACTGGTGGGTATGCCTGTACCGGGCACCATGACGAGTGTATCGTGGGAAACGCTTCAAGACCCTTCATTGGTATTCGGTATCCCTATCATCGGTTATCAATTGCCGGACGGAAGTTATCTGGAGAATACACAGTTGGAACCGGATATCAAGGTAGCCAATGCACCGGAGACAGTTGTTCAGGGCGAAGATACCCAGTTGAAAGTGGCTGTGGATGAACTGCTGAAGGAGATAGACGGGAAATAAAGTGCGAATATGAAGTTATAAAAAAGTGGAAGGAGAGAATGTGTATGTTCTCTCCTTCCGTTCTTATATCTATCACAAAGAATCTCTCTTTCCTTATTTGGCAATCACCAGATAATAATTCTTCTTTCCGCGTTGAACCAACAGGTATTTTTCATCCAGCAGGTCGGCAGCAGTGATTACCTGGTCAAAGGCATTTAATTTCTCTTTATTCAGCGAAACGCCTCCACCTTGAACCAACTTACGCATCTCACCTTTTGAAGCGAAGACAGCAGCGTTATCGACGAATAAATCTACCGCTTTCACACCTTCTGCCAATGCATCACGTGATACCTCAAACTGGGGAACACCTTCGAATACGGCCAGCAACGTGTCTTCATCCAGTTTCTTCAATGCCTCCGAAGTAGCATTACCAAACAGAATGCCTGATGCCTCGACAGCCGCATTGTAGTCTTCTTCCGAGTGAACCATAACAGTCACTTCCTTGGCCAGACGCTTCTGCAATACACGCAAATGTGGAGCTTCGGCATGTTCTGCCGTCAATGCTTCCACTTCTTCCTGACTCAGTGAAGTAAAGATTTTGATGTAGCGGGCAGCGTCCTCATCACTTACATTCAACCAGAACTGGTAGAATTTGTAAGGAGAAGTATAACGGGGATCCAACCAGATGTTACCTGATTCAGTCTTACCGAACTTGCCACCATCGGCCTTTGTAATCAACGGACAAGTCAAAGCAAATACTTCGCCACCGTTGGTACGGCGGATCAACTCGGCACCGGTAGTAATGTTACCCCACTGGTCTGAGCCACCCATCTGAAGTTTACAGCCTTTTGTTTCGTATAAGTGCAGGAAGTCATAACCCTGCAACAGCTGGTAAGTAAATTCTGTAAATGACAAACCGTCACGGGCTTCACCGTTCAAACGTTTCTGTACAGAATCCTTAGCCATCATATAGTTCACTGTGATATGCTTACCTACCTCACGGGCAAAATCAAGGAAAGTAAAATCCTTCATCCAATCATAGTTATTCACCAATTCGGCTTTGTTGGGAGCATCGCTCTCAAAGTCCAAGAACTTGGCCAGCTGCTTCTTGATGCAAGCTACGTTGTGACGCAAAGTCTCTTCTGTCAGCAGATTACGTTCCTGCGATTTACCGGAAGGGTCGCCGATCATACCGGTTGCACCACCTACAAGAGCCAACGGCTTATGGCCGCAACGCTGGAAATGACGCAGCATCATCACACCACACAAGTGGCCGATATGCAAAGAGTCAGCAGTAGGGTCGATGCCCAGATATGCTGTAACTTGTTCTTTAGCCAATAACTCCTCGGTGCCCGGCATCATTGTGTGCACCATTCCACGCCATGTTAATTCTTCTACAAAATTCATCGAATGATTAATCTATTTAATTGTTTGATTTATACTTTAATGCCACAAAAGTACGACTCTTTATCTGAAGAAACAACTCTTATCGCTGAAAAAAGATTTTTCCCGCATTTTCGGCTATCTGCATGGAAAGCTCTTCTGCGGTCACCCGCCGCACTTCGGCAATACTCTTTATGATGTCACGGACGGGCATCCGGCTTTCATCCGTCTCGGTCAGCAAGCACTCCAAAGGAATCTCCTGCAACACAGGTAGTTGATACTTCTCTCCTATCGAAAGACGAATATCCTCACGCAGCAACATCCGGGCTATATTCACATTATTACGGAAGCCGTGTACCACCCACGGCACGTTCGGACGGAATTTCCTTTTCAGTTCCACCAACTCGTTAAAGGCTTTCACACAATGAATAATCAAGGGTTTTCCCATCGCTTCCGCCAACAAAATCTGCTTCTCGAAAACTGCCATTTGAAGTGCCGGTTTTATCGGCATCAGTTTATCAAGACCTGCCTCACCGATAGCCAGCACAGCCGGATGCTCCGCCGCTTCACGCAACAGCCTCCACTCTTCTTCGCGCACCGCTCCTGCCTTCCACGGATGAATGCCCACAGAATAATAATTCCCCTCAATAGGAGAGAAAACGGCAGGTTCTACATTCCAAATGCTCTCGCCCGCTATCGGAGCTGCATAATGACTGTGAATATCAAGTAGCATGAATGATATAATTTAAGGAACAGGGTCGTATCCCGAACCACCCCACGGATGGCAACGCAACAAACGACGAACAGCCAGATACAATCCTTTAAAAGGACCGTGTTTCTTAATCGCCTCGATAGCATATTCGGAACAAGTAGGAACAAAACGACAGGAAGGCGGAGTCATGGGAGAAATATACCCTCTGTAGAAATAAATAGGGAGTAACAGAAGACGTGAAAGCAGCTTTTTCATTCTATTTTTTCCATTATATGAAACAGCAATCTCTTCACTTTCCCTTCTATCTCGGCCGAAGGATGAATCTCATTGTCCAACCATATAAAGGCTAAAACCAGTCTTTTATTCTTGGCAACCAGTGCATCCGTCAATAGCTGTTTGTTCTTGCGGTACGCTTCCCGTACCCGGCGCTTCACCAAATTGCGTTTCACTGCCCGTTTAAAGCGTTTCTTGGGAACACTTATCAAAATAGAAACAGGCGCCTCCCCTTCCGAAGCATCCAGCCACATATACACCACACGCAGGGGGAAAGCCGGAAAAGACTTGTTTCCACCGGCAAAAAGACGTTCTATCATCGCCTTGCTATTCAATCGTTCTGCTTTGCTAAGTGTATATTCTGCCATAGTTTTACTTTTCCATATAAAAAGAAATCGGGGGTTTCGAATCACAAAGTTATAACTTTTTGATACAAAACCCCCGATTTCGGGCTATAAACTAAAAAATTTAATCTTTGTTACGTTCACGGATAAACATATCCAATGCAGCCGTCATTGAAGGAGCTTCTACAGTGGGAGCTTCCAGGTCAAGACGCAAACCGGCATCTTTTACCGCTTTAGCTGTTGCAGGACCAAAACATCCGATGGCAATCTCTTGTTGATCGAATTCAGGGAAATTTTTCATCAACGAGTTGATTCCGGCAGGACTGAAGAACAGCAACATGTCATAATCAAAACTTTCTTCGGGAGTGAAATCGTTGCTTACTGTGCGATACATCACTACCTCGGTATGTTGAATCTTCTTAGCATCCAATGCGTTTCTAATTTCGTCATTATGCACATCCGACATCGGAACAAGATACTTCTCTGTGTTATGTTTGATAATAGACGGAAGCAAATCTGCAAATTTACCGGTTGCCCCAAAGAATACTTTGCGTTTACGATATTGCACATATTTCTGTATATACAAAGCAATTGTTTCAGAAGTACAGAAATACTTCATTGTCTCGGGTATGGTAACACGCAACTCGGCACACAGACCGAAAAAATGATCAATAGCGTGTCTTGAAGTAAATATCACTGCTGTATGATCAAGAATAGAGACTTTTTGTTGTCTGAACTCTTTGGCCGACAAGCTCTCAACTTTGATGAACGGGCGAAAATCGATTTTCACACCGTACTTCTCAGCTATATCGTAATAAGGCGACTTCTCAGAAGTCGGTTTGGGCTGAGAAACGAGGACTTTTTTTATTTTCAATGTACTAAAAATTTAAAACCAAAATGTTGTTCGCTATAACTATTCCCCTCCACAGTATCAAGTCAGGGAGAATTTCTAGCGCACAAAAGTACAGAATTAAATGGAGAACGCCATAAATTCTGTTGAAAAAGTTATGAATGCACTTATAAAACAGCAATATTTTAGCAATTATTATAACAAAACCGATAAAATAAGGTGCAAGTTGCGGCGATAAATCAAAATAAACAATCAAAAGGACAATGGGAAAAAGCAAAAAACCGGCTCCGATTATCACATTAAAATATGACTCTATCCAAATCATATTCTTGGTTTTGTTAAAGAATATCCAATTTACAAAGTTATACGCCAACCACTTAAACAACAAGAAAATGACCACACATCCGATGAAAGTGCTCAATAGCAGATAGTGGGGTACAACGCGGAATAAAAGCAAATCGTGGTCCGAAAAATAATCATATACACAGAAACCGGCAAGGATACAGGTTTGGAATATCAAAACCAATGTATAACGGACATCCGAGGCAGTGGTATCATCAAATAAACTGGCACGCTCTTTCGACAAGGAAAAATTCTTAAACTGTTGCTCCAGATGTTTCTTTCCATGAGCAAGAACATAGGATACCAAAATGAAACACAGAAACAAAACACTGGTCACCATCCAATCCGACCGCAGTTGATAGGGTATTGGTTCTCCTTTCATCCCTTCCTGAACGGTGACATGATGCACCTTTTGTGTCAAAGCCGTATCTACACGGCTCTGTTCTTCGGCATACAGCTGAAGCAGATATTCTATTCCGGGATGACAATTTTCGCTCATATCGCTGCAAATTTACGGATTTCTTTGTTCCAGACAGGTGTTGTATAGAGTAAATTTACAGCCTCTTCGGGTTCAGAAGCTACTTTCCAAATGGCACTATGCTCTTTTCGCATAAAGTTTTCGTCCACTGCTCTTTGCAACATATCCAACAGGGAGTCATAGAAGCCGTTGATATTCAAGATGACAATGGGATTGAGATAGAGCCCTAATTGCTTCCAAGTAATGATTTCAAGTAATTCCTCCAAGGTGCCGCAACCACCCGGCAAAGCAATCACTCCATCCGACAGGTCGGCCATCATTCGTTTGCGCTCGTGCATGGTTTCGGTTTCAATCAGCTTGGTGAGTCCGGTGTGATGCCATCCCTGTTCTACCATAAAATGCGGGATAACACCGGTCACAGTGCCGCCGGCAGCCAATGCCGCATCGGAGGTTGCAGCCATCAAGCCGATACAGCCTGCACCATTAATCAGATTGATTCGCTTTTCCGCCAAAAGACGCCCCAATTTCTCGGCAGCATCAAAATATTCTTTTGCTATCTTTGTGCTGGACGCACTATATACACATACGTTTTTTATATCATTCATTCTTGTAAACTCTTATATTTTCGGGCGGAATGAATCCGCCCGAAAACACACAATATCCGAATCCGGCTTTTATAAACCGAATGCTTCCTTTATCTTATCCACATAATCCAGCTTTTCCCAAGTAAACAATTCCACTTCCAGTGTCTTTGCTTCATGATACATAGATTCATATGTCTTGGTCACTACTTTGGGTTCACGTCCCATGTGTCCGTAAGAAGCTGTTTCTTCATAAATCGGATTGCGCAGTTTTAAACGTTCTTCGATAGCCTTCGGACGAAGATCGAACAGTTCGTCTATTTTTTGGGCTATTTCACCATCGGTCATTTTCACATTGCTACGGCCGTAAGTGTTTACATAGATATTGATGGGACGAGCCACACCGATGGCATACGAAACCTGAACCAGCATTTCATCGGCTACGCCGGCTGCCACCATATTCTTGGCAATATGACGGGCAGCGTATGCAGCACTACGGTCTACCTTGCTGGGGTCTTTACCGGAGAAAGCACCACCACCGTGAGCACCTTTTCCACCGTAAGTATCAACGATAATCTTACGTCCTGTCAAACCGGTATCCCCGTGAGGACCGCCGATAACGAATTTACCGGTAGGATTCACATGATAAACTATCCGGTCATTGAACAGAGCCAGAACGTCTTCATTATGAATCTCTGCAATGACACGGGGCATCAGGATTTCAATTACATCTTTGCGAATCTTCGCCAGCATCTCTTCATCAGCTTTCAACTGAGCTTCTTTAGAGGCATCAGCCGGAGCCACGAACTCATCGTGCTGGGTAGAAACCACAATGGTATCGATACGGACAGGCTTTCCGTTATCATCATATTCGATAGTCACCTGACTCTTTGCATCGGGACGGAGGTAAGTCATTACCTTTCCTTCACGACGAATTTCAGCCAAGACCATCAGCAGTTTATGCGCCAGGTCGAGTGACAGCGGCATATAGTTTTCTGTTTCGTTGGTAGCATAACCGAACATCATTCCCTGGTCTCCGGCACCCTGATTCATCGGGTCTTCGCGTTCTACACCACGATTAATGTCTGCACTTTGCTCGTGAATAGCCGAGAACACGCCACATGAATTTCCTTCAAACATATATTCGCTTTTGGTATAACCGATACGGTTAATTACCTCACGTGCAATGCGTTGCAAGTCTACATACGCTTTTGTTTTCACCTCTCCTGCCAGTACTACCTGTCCGGTAGTCACCAGGGTTTCGCAAGCTACTTTCGAACTGGGGTCGAATGCCAACAGTTTGTCAAGCACAGCGTCCGATATCTGATCGGCCACTTTGTCGGGGTGTCCTTCTGACACCGATTCGGATGTGAATAAGTATCCCATTTTGAATATAAAATTAAGAATTTAAAACTAAAAGTTAATTCGTTATCAAACGGGGGAATTAAATCAGAGTAGGAATTATACGGAAGAAAGTCAATGTATTTTTTAGCATTTTTTTCTGTGGTTGCAAGCTACTCAAATCTCTCCACTGTTTTTAACGGTCGCAAAGATAAGCATTATTCTCCAAGCCGCATACTATTTAGCAACTCTTTAACACAGGTTTCTTAATTATTTAGAAGAAATTAAACCGAGTCTGTCCGATTTGCGTTAATTTTGCAACATGAATAAAGAAAAGATTGCATTTATACCACGACAATATTTAGCTGTGATAGCTGTATTGCTGGCTATCATGATGTCGGTTTTGGATGGGACAATTATGAATATCGCCCTGCCTACGCTAGCACACGATTTCGATGTAACACCCTCAACGGCCATTTGGATTGTTAATGCTTACCAATTGGTCATCACCATGACACTGCTTTCTTTCGCCTCATTGGGCGATATCTATGGATATAGGCGGATATTCCTTATCGGTATTTCCATTTTTGTCGGTGCATCACTTGCCTGCACCTTATCCACTTCATTCTGGATGCTGACGGCGGCACGCGTCATCCAAGGATTCGGAGCCGCATGTGTAATGAGTGTCAACACGGCACTTATCCGACTGATTTATCCGCCACAAATATTAGGTCGCGGCATGGGAGTGAATGCCATGGTCGTTGCAGTTTCGGCAGCCGCCGGACCATCCATCGCCGGCAGCATTCTGGCGTTGGGAAGCTGGCACTGGCTGTTTGTCATCAACATCCCGTTAGGACTGGCAGCGCTTGTCATCGGCCATCGTTTATTGCCACACAATCCTCCTGCCGAAAAACGACATAAGTTCGATAAAATCAGTGCAATAGCCAATGCACTGACTTTCGGACTGCTGATTTATTCTTTGGAGGGCTTTGCGCATTCTGAAAACCGTGACTTCATCGGTCTGCAAATTGCGCTTCTCGCCATCATAGGAACCTTTTTTATCCGCCGGCAACTCAAGCAGGAAGCCCCCATCCTGCCGGTCGACTTAATGCGTATTCCCATCTTTGCACTCTCCATCGGTACATCCATCACATCATTCACGGCACAAATGTTGGCAATGGTGTCCTTGCCTTTCTTCATGCAGAATGTACTGCATTATAATGCCGTCGAAATCGGACTGTTGCTGACTCCCTGGCCTTTGGCCACGATATTGACAGCCCCTCTTGCCGGACGACTTGTAGAGCGTGTGCATCCGGGACTGTTGGGAGGAATGGGAATGGCCGTATTTGCAGCAGGACTTTTCTCACTCTATATTCTTCCCGAGCATCCCGAAAGTTGGAATATTGTATGGCGGATGGCTCTCTGCGGTATGGGCTTCGGACTGTTCCAGACTCCGAATAATGTCACCATTGTTTCTTCCGCACCCACCCGGCGAAGCGGTGGCGCAAGCGGCATGCTGGGAACGGCACGGTTATTGGGACAGACATTAGGCACCACCCTGGTGGCATTGCTCTTTCGAATGTTTCCCGAAGGAGACCGCGCACAAGCCTGTTTGTTTCTTGCCATATTATTTGCCATTGGAGCGGGAGTAGTGAGCAGCATCCGAATGACACAGGCTTCACCGGCAGGAAAAAAGTATTGACCGATACGGAAGAATCTGACGGGATTCACTCATGACAGCCTTTATTTTATCCTAATGAAACCGAAGTTGTAAGTCCTTAAAACTTACTTCCTGCATTGAAAAGATAAAAATAACTTCCAATGGATACAGAATGTCTCAAAAATAATATAAACGAGTAGCCGAATAATATTTTTTATCCTTACCTTTGAAGCGTTTCAATTTAAATAATACCGGATAAAACATGAAAAAGACACTCTTTCTGGCTGTTACAGCCTTACTGACGCTTTCGTCCGCACAAGCTCAAAATACCTTAAGGTTAATGACTTACAATATCAAAAATGCCAACGGCATGGATAACGTACAGAATTTCCAACGTGTGGCCAATGTGATAAATAATGCCTGCCCCGATGCCGTAGCCATCCAGGAACTGGACAGTATGACCAACCGCAGCGGAAAAACATACGTGCTCGGCGAAATAGCCGAACGCACGCAAATGCACGCCTACTTTGCTCCAGCCATTGATTACGACGGGGGGAAATATGGCATCGGACTACTCACCAAACAAACTCCTATCCGCATCCAGACCATGGCTCTGCCGGGACGTGAAGAAGCCCGTGCACTCATTATGGCCGAATTTGAAGACTATATCTATTGTTGCACCCATCTCTCATTGACGGAGGAAGACCGAATGACATCACTGGAAATGATAAAGAATTTCGCTGCTTCCGCCAAAAAACCTTTCTTCCTTGCCGGAGATATGAATGCCGAACCTCAATCCGATTTCATTAAAGGGTTGCAAAAGGATTTTCAGATACTTTCCAATCCGAAAGTACCCACTTTTCCCGCCCCCAAACCGGAAGAGACACTCGACTATATTGTTACCCTGAAAAATAACGCCAAAGGATTTGCCGCCATCTCCTCCAAAGTGCAAGACGAACCGGTAGCATCCGACCACCGCCCGTTGGTGGTAACCCTCCGCACAGCAGAAAAGGCAGAAAAGATATTCCGTACAAAACCTTATTTGCAGAATCCGGTAGGAAACGGAATCACCGTGATGTGGGAGACTACCGTACCTGCCTACTGCTGGGTGGAATACGGAACCGACTCAACCCAACTGCAACGTGCGCGCACCATTATGGACGGACAAGCGGTGTGTAACAACAAACTGCATAAAATCCGCCTGGACGGTTTACAGCCGGGACAGAAGTACTATTACCGCGTCTGCTCACAAGAAATTCTGCGCTATCAGGCTTATAACAAAGTATTCGGCAATACCGCCCAATCGGAATTCAGCGAATTCACTCTTCCTGCCCCCGACAGTGATAACTTTACTGCCGTAGTATTTAATGACTTACACCAACATCCCAAAACTTTCCGCGCTTTATGTCAACAGATTCAGGACATCGATTACGATTTTGTTGTATTCAACGGTGACTGTGTAGACGATCCTGCCAGCCACGAACAGGCAACTGCCTTTATCAGTGAACTGACTGAAGGAGTACACGGAGACTGCGTACCTACTTTCTTCATGCGTGGCAACCATGAAATACGCAATGCCTATTCCATCGGTCTGCGTGACCATTATGATTATGTAGGCAATAAAACCTACGGTTCCTTCAATTGGGGTGACACACGCATCGTGATGCTGGACTGCGGTGAAGACAAACCGGATGACCACTGGGTGTATTATGGTTTGAACGACTTTACCCGGCTGCGTAACGAGCAGGTGGACTTCCTGAAAAAAGAACTGGCATCCAAAGAGTTCAAAAAAGCCGAAAAGCGAATCCTGATTCATCATATCCCTTTATATGGAAACGACTATAAGAACCTTTGCGAAGACTTATGGAAACCATTACTGAAAAAAGCTCCTTTCAACGTCAGCCTGAATGCACATACCCACGAATATGCCTATCATCCGAAAGGAAAACTGGATAATAATTTTCCTGTCATTGTCGGCGGAGGATATGATATGGACAGTGCCACAGTGATGGTTATCGAGAAAAAGAAAGGCGAATTGAGAATAAAGGTATTGAATACCAAGGGAGAAATTTTACTCAATATTACCGTATAAAACACTTAACCACAGATGGAATTAAAAAGAAAAGAAACCATAGGCTGGATAGACCTGTTACGTGTTATCGCCTGTTTTCTGGTCGTATTTGCACATTGTTGCGACCCTTTTGTGGCGCGCTTTGATACAGACCGCAGCACTTTCCTGCAAGGGTGTGCTGCGGGAAGCGCAGTGCGAAGCTGCGTACCTCTGTTCGTCATGATGACCGGAGTTTTGCTTTTTCCCCTCCGCAGCAGCATGAACGAGTTCTACCGGAAACGCATCGGGCGCATTGTGCCACCCCTCATTTTCTGGTCGGTCATGCTACCGGTGCTGTACTTCGTATACCTGAACTATATTGCCACCACTGACAACCCCACCATCGACATGTCCACCTTCACGTGGCAAATGACAGTGACGAAGATTTGCACCTTTATCTTTAATTTCAACTACGACACCACGCCCCTTTGGTATCTTTATATGCTGATAGGGCTGTATTTCGTTATACCTGTTTTCGGGGCATGGCTAGACCGAGCCTCACAAAAAGATGTCAAGCTGTTCCTTCGTATTTGGGGAATCTCCTTATTTCTTCCCTATCTGAAAATGGCAGCTCCCGCATTGGGATACATCGGTAATTGGGGCAATATGGATATTCTGGGGGTGTGTGACTGGAACGCTTTCGGCTCCTTCTACTATGTGTCAGGCTTCATCGGTTATCTGATATTAGCTTATTATCTGGTGAAATACCCTTTGCAATGGAGTTGGAAGAAAACCCTCTCCATCGGTATACCTATGTTTGCAGCAGGATATGCCATTACATTTGGAGGTTACCTTATCATGCAGGAATACTTTCCGGGCAATTATGCCTATTTGGAAATCGTATGGCTATTCGGCGGCATCAATGTATTTATGATGACCTTCCCTGTGTTTGTCATTATGCAGAGAATCAAAGTGCCCTACTCTCCTGCCCTTTCCCGACTGGCCTCAATGACCTTCGGTATTTACCTTTGCCATTTTGTCTTTGTGCAAATAGGGTATGATATGTTTGCCGCATGGTTGCCTAAAGGAGTTCCGGCAGTGGTTCATATTATCTGTATAGCTGTGGCTGCCTTCTTCATCAGTTATCTGATAGTCAGAATGATGTCGGCATTCAAGGTGACACGACGATTTGTGGCATAACACTGAAAATATGATTGGTAATGCAAAGTCTATTGCTGTTGCTTCAGATATTCCATTGTTTGCTTTAATACCGGATGCACCACTTTGGGTGCTATCTCTGCCAATGGTTCCATTACAAAACGCCGTTCATGCATAAGGGGATGAGGCAGAGTCAAAGCAGGTGTATCCAATATTAAATCACCATATAATAAGAGGTCAATATCAATTAAACGGTCACTATAGTTACCATCAACAGACTTCTTTGTGCGACCTAAATCACGCTCTATCGACTGAGTTTTTTCTAAAACTTCAAAGGGAGAAAGAGAAGTATCGACACAACAGGCAGCATTCAGGAAAGAATGCTCGGAAGAGAAGCCCCAAGGAGCAGTAACATAAAAAGCGGAAAGGGAAGTCACCTTCCCTATCCGCATATTTATTTGTTGCACAGCCGTATGCAAATTGGCTTCCTTATCGCCTAAATTAGTTCCAAGCCCTAAATAAACCTTCATACACAGTGCCTTTTACTTATCTTGCTATTTATCTAAAATCAGCATAGCATCACCATACGTACCAAAACGATAATCTTCCTTCAAAGCAGTGTTATAAGCTTCCATAACCAAATCATAACCACCATAAGCAGCCACCAGCATCAGTAATGTGGAAAGCGGCATGTGGAAGTTAGTGACCATGCTGTTGGCCACCGAAAAATCGTATGGAGGAAAAATAAACTTATTTGTCCAACCTTCGAATTCCTTGAGATGCCCGTCTGTACCGACAGCCGTTTCTATTGCACGCATCACAGTAGTACCTACCGCACAAACACGTCTGTTCTCATCTTTTGCCTGATTGACAATATTACAAGCTTTAGCATCAACAAACATCTGTTCAGAATCCATCTTATGCTTGGTAAGATCTTCCACATCAATTTCGCGGAAATTACCCAATCCGGCATGCATTGTCACATAAGCAAAATCTATTCCCTTGATTTCCATACGTTTCATCAACTCACGGCTAAAATGAAGTCCTGCCGTCGGAGCTGTTACCGCACCTTCATTTTTAGCAAAAATGGTCTGGAAACGTTCTGCATCTTCTTCTTCTACCGGACGACGGATGAAACTGGGCAGCGGAGCCTCACCCAAAGCATAAAGAGCTTTCTTGAACTCATCGTGAGGACCGTCATAAAGGAATCGCAAAGTACGTCCGCGAGAAGTGGTATTATCAATAACTTCGGCCACCATAGAGTCGTCATCACCAAAATACAACTTATTACCAATACGGATCTTACGTGCCGGATCTACCAATACATCCCACAAGCGAAGCTCCTCATTCAGTTCACGCAACAAAAAAACCTCGATACGTGCACCGGTTTTCTCTTTATTTCCATACAAACGCGCAGGGAAGACTTTCGTATCATTAAAGATAAACACATCTTTATCATCAAAATACTCCAAGATATCCTTGAATACCTTGTGCTCGATTTGGCCTGTTGATTTGTGAACAACCATCAGACGCGACTCATCTCTGTACTTGGCCGGATGCAAAGCTATCTTTTCTTCCGGCAGTTTAAATTTAAATTGCGACAGTTTCATCTTATCTCTCCTTATTCGTTTATAACTTCAATTTCTTGTCGGTCAAGCCATTCGGGAAAATCCTCCACTTGCATACAGTCCTCCAGTTTTACTTCACCCACACGGGTACGAATCAAACCTATAAGGTGTGCACCGCTATTCAGAGCTTCACCAATGTCACGAGCCAACGCACGGATATAAGTTCCCTTACTGCAAACTACCCTGATTTTTATCTCAGGAAGATTACACTCCAACAACTCTATCTCGTCTATTACCAGTGTTTTAGGTTTCAGATTCACCTCCTCTCCCTTTCGGGCAAGATCGTAGGCACGCTCACCGTCAATCTTACAAGCCGAAAAAGCAGGCGGTATCTGCTCAATACTGCCTATGAAACGTTTCAATGTTTCTTCCACCAATTCACGGGTGATATGCTCCGTGGGATAAGTGGCATCTATTTCTTTTTCTAAATCATAAGAAGGAGTGGTAGCACCCAGTTGCAGCGTAGCCACATACTCCTTAGTATGATATTGGAACTCTTCAATCCGCTTTGTTGCTTTGCCCGTGCAAATAATCATAACGCCTGTAGCCAAAGGATCCAACGTTCCTGCATGCCCTACCTTCAACTTCTTCACACCCAACTTGCGGCAAATGTGATATCTTATCTTATTGACCACTGCAAAAGAAGTCCACTTCAGCGGTTTATCAAAATATAAAACTTCTCCTTCTTTAAAATTCATGCTTCTTACCCCTACGGTTATGCTGCCAATGAGCAAGCTATCGTAATTGCTCCTACAATGGCACAATAGATAGCAAAATAAATCAACTTACCCTTCTTCACTATATTAATCATCCACTTGCAAGCGATACAACCCGAAGCAAAAGCAGCTACAAAACCTACCACCAACGACAAAACCGAAATGTCCGTTGTTCCTGCTGCAGCTCCTTTCACTATCTTCATTCCATCCAGCAACGCCTCACCCAAAATGGGAGGAATCACCATCAGAAAAGAGAATTGTGCTAGTTTAGCTTTATTGTCTCCCAGCAACAAGCCGGTAGCAATGGTACTACCCGAACGGGATAATCCCGGCAACACAGCACAAGCCTGAGCCAAACCTATGATAAACGCATCACGCATACTAATATTCTCTTTCAAACGAGGTTTTGCATAGTAAGAAAAAGTAAGCAATAAAGCCGTTACCAATAACATACAGCCCACAATCAGCAACCCTGAGCCAAAGATTTCCTCTACATAATCTTTAAAGAACACCCCTACGATTCCGATAGGTATCATAGAAACAAGAATATTCAATACATACTTTGTTTCCGCATTCATCTCACACTTAAACAATCCACGGAAAATCCAGTCAATTTCTTTCCACAAAATAACCAACGTACTCAACACAGTTGCCACATGCACTGCTATGGTAAATGTCAGATTATCTTCACCTTGTATTCCAAACAAAGCCGATCCGATAGCCAAATGACCACTGCTGCTGACCGGCAAATACTCTGTCAATCCTTGAAGCAAACCAAGGATTAATGCCTCAAACCATTCCATACACTTTTACTTTTTTATTCTTTCGTTAGTTTCGGCTTTCGCACAATACCATATATCATAAAAATAAAACCAAAAAAACATACAGCAGGCGCCACCTTGATTCGACGTACACTGAAAATATCCGGCTCAAAATACCCTTCTGTAGAACTAGGGCCTGTCATCAACAGGAAACCGATAATTACGACTGCCATGCCTATGGCCAGTAAGATAAAATTTGTTTTATCAAAGGCAAATTTCTGTTTGTCCATATCCTTTTAATTAGATGTAATAAAGCGCACCGGCTTTCATACGCAAATATTTGTTTATTGATATATAAGCACACATAAAGGTGATAATCACACCGAAAACAAAAACTGACGACATCACCAATAACATCGTCATGGGGGTAATAATCTCTATCAATTCGGGCTCATATCTCACAAGTGCATAAGCCATCCCGATTAATGCCGCATCAGCCATTACAGCCGCCAATACACCAATCCATATATTCCGAACCAAGAAAGGTTTCCGAATAAATCCCCAACTCGCTCCTACCAGTTTCATGGTATGAATTAAAAAGCGTTTAGAATATATAGTAAGACGTATGGTATTGTTTATCAATGCAAAGGAAATCAATGTAAGAAGTGCAGCAAGTCCAAGCAACAAGAAGCTGATTCGACGAATATTACTATTCACCGCATCCAGCAAATCTTGCGGATAATTAATCTCCATCACCTTCTTGTTAGCCATAATCTTCTCTTCAATCCAGGCTATACTATCCGAATTGGCATAATCTGCATTCAACTTTATCTCAATGGAAGCCGTAAAGGGATTATACCCCAAAAACTCAGCAGGGTCTGTTCCCATCGCCTCTGTCTGCTCTTTTAAAGCTTGCTCTTTAGAAATATAATAAGTTTCCTTAACGAAAGGCTCTGCATTCAACTTCTTTTGGAACTTAATGGCATCTGCTTCCTTCATGTCATCGCTAACAAGGACGGAGAAACTGATATTCTCACGAACATACTTAGAAAGATTATTGGCCGACAACACAAAGAAGACCACCATACCCAATAAAAGCAACACCAACATAGTGCTAATGCTGGAAGTAATGAACTGCATATCGAAAAAAGACGTCGATTTCTTTCCCATAATTACTTCTTTCTGAATACATAAATCATTGAACTACTGCGCCCCTTTCTGGCCAAAGTGCTAAACCAAGCCAACAATCCCGTCCACATTCCTTTCAGAAAAGAAAAACGACTACCTTTATATTTCTCTGTCAACATAGAAACATAGAAGGCATCGAATGGCATCGGATGCTGTTCGGCAAGTTTAAAACCATGCTTCACCCCGAATTGTTGCATCACAGACGGTGTGAAATGCCATAAATGACGGGGAACGTCATACGCAGCCCACCATTCCTTATACTTCACCGCATCATACGAAGATGGATTGGGAACTGCAACAATCAGCACCCCTCTGTCCTTCAACAAGGCTGCCAACCTTTCCCAAGTTTCATTCAGGTGTTCCAAATGTTCCATCACATGCCACAGGGTAATTGCATCAAACGAATGATCAGCATATCCGGCCAACGCATCTTCCGCATCTACATCTAAGTCAAAATGCTCTTTGGCAAACGCACGCGCTTTGACATTCTTCTCTATCGCCCGCACTCGCCAGCCGCGTTCCTTCATAGCATTACTAAAGTATCCCGTACCGGTTCCGATATCCAGCAGACTGCCTTTACTCAGCCCGGACGTACGTTTAATCAGTTTGGCCTTACGGGATAACATATACTTGCGAACCTGATGATACACCCGGTTCATCAAGCCTTTATTGGTATCGCTGTGTGAAATATAATCGGGAGTTTCATAATACCTGCCTATTTCCGCCTCTACCGGCACTTCTTGTGTAAAAAGAAAGCCGCAACGGGTGCACCGCATCACCTCGAACTTTTCGCCCGAAGCATAATTATCTGTACAAGTTATTGCATGTTCTAACTGTTTTCCGCCGCACAACGGACAAGTATCTATCTTGAGTCTGTTCACTTTTAACCCTAATTTGCTGCAAAATAACAAATAAAATGAATTACAATGACTTTCCTTTAAGTACTTTTAAGAGTATAAGTTAACTATGCATTTTGCTTTTTCCTATTTTTGCATATCTAACTTTAACTCTAGAGAATAAATGGAAAATAAAAGACTGCTTCGCTCCAATAACAGAATGTTAGCCGGCGTATGTGCAGGAATAGCCGAATATTTCGGCTGGGAGGTATCGACAGTGCGTATAGTTTATGCTTTGGCAACCATTTTCACCGCTTTTTCAGGAGGAATCATCTATCTGATTCTGTGGATTGTAATGCCCGAAAGAAGATATCGTGATGGCTATGAAGACAGAGTAAAAGAAAAACTACACAACCGCTAACTCCCAACCGTGTCAGGCAATACTCAGCAACTCTACTTCAAATATTAAAGTAGAGAAAGCAGGAATCGGACCACTGGCACGACTTCCATAACCAAGGGTATAAGGAATATAAATAATCCATCTATCCCCTATATGCATTTGCCGGAGCGCTAATTGCCATCCTTCGATGACATCACACAGGCGAAATGCTTCGGGACAATTACGGCTATAAGAATTATCAAACTCCTTCCCATTTATCAGGCTGCCTTTATAATGAACAGTAACGATGCTACGAAGAGTGGGTGAAGCCGTTCCGGTACCTGCCTGCAGCACCTCATAGAATATCCCGCAGGGTAAAGAGCAGATATCTGCCCGGGTAGAAAGAACCTGCAAATACTGCAAGTTCTTTTCTTTATATGCTTCTTTTTTTCCCATCAGAAAACTTCTTCTCCTTTCAGTGTGGCAGAACTGGCTTCTGTTATGCGTACATTTACAAAATCGCCGATACGGTGATTTCCGCGGTCGAACACCACCACTTTATTCTGCTGTGTACGGCCGAATAATTGTTCTTTCGAACGTTTCGACACGCCCTCCACCATTACTTCAAATGTCTTTCCTACATCTTTGGCATTACTTTCGGCGGAAAGTTGGTTCTGCAACTCAATAATTTCATTCAAACGGCGAATCTTAACTTCTTCGGGCACATCATCCGGCAAATGTTTGGAAGCATACGTTCCGGGACGTTCCGAATATTTAAACATGAAAGCAGAGTCGTAAGCACACTCACGCATTAGAGACAAAGACTCCTGATGGTCCTCTTCCGTCTCAGAGTGATAACCCGAAAAAATATCTGTACTTAATCCACAATCGGGAATGATTCGACGAATAGCCGCCACTCTGTCCAAATACCATTCACGAGTATATTTGCGGTTCATCAATTTCAATATGCGCGAACTTCCACTCTGCACAGGCAAATGAATATGTTTACAAACGTTTGGCACTTCGACTATCACCTGCAAGGTTTCGTCACTCATATCCTTAGGATGCGAAGTGGTAAAGCGGACACGCATTCCCGGAACAGCCTCAGCAACAGTGCGAAGCAACATCGGGAAAGTAATCACTTCATTCTCTCTCTCAAAACGATAGGAATTAACGTTCTGACCCAGCAAAGTTACTTCTTTATAACCTTTATCGGCCAAATCACGCACCTCATTCAGGATACTCTCTACATCACGGCTACGCTCCCGGCCACGAGTATAAGGCACAATACAATAGTGACAAAAATTATTGCAGCCCCGCATAATGCTGACAAAGCCCGAAATATGGTTTCCGCAGATACGTGAAGGAATCACATCACGATATGTTTCCGTGGTCGACAATTCTACATTAATAGCTTTCTCTCCTGCTTCAACAGCAGCAATCAGGTCGGGCAATGTAAGATAAGCATCCGGTCCCACAACCAAATCAACATGATGATTCTCAATCAAATCCTCTTTTACACGCTCGGCCATACACCCCAGCACACCGACAATCAGGTTTCTTTTTTTATTTTTCCTCATGGAATGAAAAAACTCCAATCGGTTCAAAATCTTCTGTTCAGCATTGTCACGAATAGAACAAGTGTTCATAAACACAGCATCCGCATCCTCCAAAGCATCACATACACTATACCCTGCCATCTGCATGATAGAAGCAATCACTTCACTGTCCGCCACATTCATCTGGCAACCATACGTCTCAATAAACAGTTTCTTGTTTTCCTGTTCAGTTGCAGATTTAAAGTCTGCTCCTGTTGTTTCTTTCATCATATTCTCTTTTTATAAATTCACTGCAAAGATATTGAGTTCCCGGCAAATTTCCTCATATCCTGTTTGATTTTTGCATATTTATAGATTGATATTCAGACCGAAAAGACATAATAAAAGCCATTAGAAGCCCTAATAGTTAAATTATCATAATCAATGAACAAAAAACTCCGTTTGCGTTACCAACGTATTTAGATAATTTGCATCTTTGCTTTTGAAAAACATTAGATTTTTTCATAGTTAAGGTTTAGGTTAAAAAAATAGGGGAAGACAACTGTGAAGTTCTCTTCCTTTTTTCTTTGTTTTATTTCCTTAAAAGAAGTTTCTGACACAGATACCAAAGAGCACTTTTGAAAAACGAAGTCTTTTTGGGATAGCTCCCAATACATTATACTTTCCTTGTTTATTTTGCCCTTTTATGAACGAAGTTATAAAATAATTTTCTAACTTTGACCGTTCATTATCAAATTTACTAAATAAAGAAAGCCTATGGAAATTGTCCAAGTATTAATATTTATGGTAATCATTGCAATTGCCATTGTGCAACAAATTACCAAGGCTAAAAAAGAAACAGGCACACCTTCTCCTCGTGAAGTTCTTACTGATATGTTTCCCACAATAGAAGAAACGGAGGAAGAGGAGCAGACTATTTCACCACGCCCTATAAAATGTACTCCTCGACCCATCCGCAAAAAGAAAGAAAAGCCCTTATCAGCACCAATTGCCAACGAGAATACCCGACATACTCCTTCCGATGAAAAAAAACGCATCGCGCTAAACACACGCGAAGAAGCACGACGGGCCTTTATTTACTCGGAAATTTTCAATCGAAAATATTAATAACAACAATACTAACAACCAGAAAACACATTGAATATCATGGGATTTAATATCATTTCAGCAGCCGAAGCTGCCAGCTATGTAAAACATGGCTATAACATCGGACTTAGTGGCTTTACTCCGGCAGGGACTCCCAAAGCCGTAACTCCTGAAATCGCAAAAATTGCAGAAGAAGAGCATGCCAAAGGTAATCCGTTCCAAATTGGTATTTTTACCGGTGCTTCCACAGGAGATGCCACCGATGGGATTCTGTCAAGAGTAAAAGCTATTCGCTATCGCGCCCCTTATACCACAAATCCTGATTTCCGTAAAGCGGTAAATAATGGAGAAATAGCTTATAATGATATTCATTTGTCACAAATGGCACAAGAAGTTCGTTATGGTTTCATGGGTAAAGTAGACGTGGCTATTCTGGAAGCTTGCGAAATCACTCCCGATGGAAAAGTATATCTGACTGCCGCCGGAGGTATTGCTCCGACCATTGCGCGATTGGCAGATAAAGTGATTATCGAACTGAATGCTGCCCATAGCAAGAACGGCATGGGACTGCACGATGTGTACGAACCGCTTGATCCGCCTTATCGCCGCGAGATTCCCATCTTCAAACCAAGTGACCGTATTGGTCTACCATACGTACAGGTAGACCCGAAAAAGATTATCGGTGTAGTGGAAGTGAATATGCCTGACCAGGCACGTTCATTTACAGCGCCAGACCCCATCACCGACCGAATCGGACAAAATGTAGCTGATTTTCTGGCTGCCGACATGAGACGAGGTATCATACCTGCAAGTTTCCTACCATTGCAGAGTGGAGTAGGTAATATTGCCAATGCTGTATTAGGTGCACTAGGACGTGATAAGACAATTCCTGCTTTCGAAATGTATACCGAAGTATTGCAAGATGCTGTGGTAGACTTGATTCGTCAGGGACGCGTTAAGTTCGGAAGTACTTGTTCTTTGACAGTCACCAATGAATGTTTGCAAGGCATTTATGATGACATCGATTTCTTCCGGGATAAACTGGTAATGCGTCCGTCCGAAATTTCAAATAATCCGGAAATAATCCGCCGTCTCGGTGTTATCTCTATTAATACTGCCATCGAAGCAGACATTTACGGCAATGTAAACTCTACCCATATCAGTGGAACCAAGATGATGAACGGTATCGGTGGTTCGGGCGACTTCACCCGCAATGCTTATATTTCCATCTTTACTTGTCCATCCGTTGCCAAAGAAGGAAAAATCAGCGCCATCGTTCCTATGGTATCTCATGAAGACCACAGCGAGCACGACGTCAATATCATTATTACTGAACAAGGTGTTGCTGACCTCCGCGGAAAGAGTCCGGTGGAACGTTCGCATGCCATTATCGAAAACTGTGCCCACCCGGATTACAAGAATATCCTATGGGATTATGTAAAGATGGCTTCAAAGGGGCAGACCCCTCATTGCATTTCGGCTGCATTGGCAATGCACGATACATTGGCAAAGAAAGGTGATATGCGCCTGATTGACTGGGCAGAATACAAGTAATAACCATTTGCTTTTACAAAAAAGCAGTCCGAATAATTTTCAAACTACCCTAGGGTAATGAAACAATTACTATACAGTAATTGCCTATTTACTCTAGGGTAATTCAGCAATTATTATACAAACACGCAACTCTTCTACCTTTTAAAGTAAATGACATACCCGGCCTACCTGTCTTTCTAAATATTATGACAGAATTTACAAACTATAAATACGGATAAGAATGATAAAGTAATTGTAGGTTTGTGAAAAGAACTACTTATTTACTCTGAATAAATTCTTGTTCAAGGTATATACAACTATTTTATCACTTTTCAACTGCTTACCTACTTTACTCAATCCTTTCAGTGAGGTATCCCAACGACTGTAGGATTTCAGCACAGGATGCAAAGTAGAAAGTACCATGGGAGAGAATAAGCCATTCTTTGTATAGAACAGCCCATCCCGATAAAACACGGCATGGATGATATGATTATAACCATTATAAAAGGCTAAGATACAGTTATCGGGAAAAGTAACATTTTTTATTTCCTTATAACGACACGGATAAGAAGCTGTGGAGGTTAAAAAGTAATCAAAAAAAGCATTCAATTCCTCTTCACGCCTATACGTAGTATTACGAGTAATCACCGGCTCGGTATAAATACCATACGTTTGAAATAAAGCATCCAACGCATAAAAAATACAAGTTTGATAGTTATTCTTCAGCATAGGAAGGGGGCATTCCATGCGCAACATGGAATCTTTCAACACTTCAATCATAGCCTCATCCAATTTCTCAATACAGGCAGAGAAACGGGCAAAAGGATATATTCTACTCTCTACCACTAAATTGCGTAATTTCTTTTTCGATTTACTATCATAATCATAACCCCGATATATCTTCGAACGTACCCGATAAGTGAGTGTATCATTATTCCAAACTGCCTGAAAAATAGAATCAGAAACAGAATTATCTACTTGGGGTTCCACATGACATATTGTATCCAGATAATGAATGAGCGAATCCACATAAAGGCCATCGCCAAATGTTTCAACACCGTAGCGCAATGCCTCTTTTTCCCTTATAAAAATCAAACTATCACTCTTCCATTTTATTTCCGGAAACTTTATTTGAGAAAAAGCAGCCACACAAATACTTAAAACAACATATAATACAAAGATTCTTTTCATAAGCAAATACGTTTTAGGAGTGCATGTGGACAACCAACAGAAAAACAGGATATTACGACAAATATAATAATTTATCTACAATGTTTCACGATTGTAGCCAAAAAAACTATTTGAATATCAGCCTCAGCAAGACATTCCTGAATGAAAAGCTACAAGTAAAACTGGCAGGCAAACATTTGCTGAACAGACGCATGAGCCTATATGACGGACGTATAAATAACATCTACTTCTGGCAAAATGAAGACCAGGACCAGCGACATGTTTCTTTAAGTGTGGTTTACCGTTTCAACAACTATTCAAAGAAATATAAGGGACAGAGTGCTGCCGATGATGTATTGAACCGCTTGTAATCTCTTCTACCTTTTCTTGTAAAAACGGTATCCAAACCCCAGCATCAGGTTGTTGGGGTTCTTAAATTTACTCAACTGATAGCCGACATGCAAAAACAAACGCGGTGTAATAGAAGTCTTAAGTGCCAGAATTTGATAAAATCCCTCCGTATCATCACCACTGCATATCAGATTCCGTCCGATACCGGCATTGATAGAAAAAATAGGCATAACCAGCTCCCCACGGACAGAAAGACCTACAGCAAACTGCTTGTGAAAAGGAGGACGATGGAACTTCACATCACTTGACGAACTTTCTTCTACTCGATAATCTTTGATATTAGCACTCTCGTCATATTGAGCATCCACAGACACACCGGCCCTAAAATACTTGTTGAAATTGTACATCGGATTAAAGTTCAACCCAACAATACCAAAAGAGCCGGGTACCAAACAAACGTCATAGCCATCCACGAATCCTCTTTTACGAGTAGCACCATACACCACCAAGTCATAACTGATATAAGGTTTGATGGACAGCGATTTAAAACCTTGTACAGTTGTAGCCCTGTCTCCAAAAGTACGCACAATACCTACTCTTCCACCAATGGGATTGACACCTGAATTGGGATAATGTGTATTTCCATTGGAATAATGAGTAAAATCCATACCGGCGGTCAGACTCCATTGCGAATTAAGCTGCCAATTCAGGAAAAAGCCCAAATTGATGTAAGCATTGATTTTAGACCCGATAACCTCATTCTGCGGATTATATGTCCTATCATATTTCTTCCATCCGAAAGAAGCACCGAAATTCCATTCATAATCAAATGACAAACGGGGTGACAACTGCGCTATGCGTGACCCTTGAAAAGCATATACCGCTATGGGATTACCCAGTTCGGAAGGGCAGAAGAATGTATTGTAAGAAACTCCAATACCCTGATAAGCATGAGGATACAACCGACCTAAAGATGAATTCTTATCGAATTGAAAAGCATACTTCAGGTGTACAGAAAGAGCCTGCCTGATTCGTTGTTGATGCATATTGTCACCATCAAAGAAATCATTGGTAGGGGTCACATAACTGGGACGTACATCTAAGCCGAGTCTATGAATCAACTTATGGCTTACTGTGTCATTCTTTAATACATCCGGTTGCGTAGCCGTCTGAGCCATCAAATTTCCACCCACCGGGCAAACAGCCAAAAGGCCGGCAATATATAATAAGAGTAATTTCGTTTTCATTGTTCTAATTATTGAGCTTCTCACTCTTTATGAAATATCCTTTGGGCATCTTGCTTTGCAAAGTACCGGTAATGACTTTCTCTTTTTTTGTTTTGGGATGAACGGCATAAAGAGTAAAATTAGTCTCAAACCATTCATATTCCAGCAACAGGGTGATACGCTGCGAAGTTTTGGGCGGAGTAGTGACCGCCTCCTTTTCCGTATCAGGAAAAGGCAAAGGCAATTGTTGCATATCAGAAGCATATCGCGCCAGTTCTCCGTTCATCACCAGATGGCCATCTACAATGCCGGGAATCTCAACCTCCGGCTTACTATCTGCCAACAAATTAAAAGCCTCGGGATTATTACTGGTGAATTGTATCTGCCGATGCTCATCTTTGAAAGGGAAGATATAGTTGGTTACGATTGACTCATCTCCCCTGTTATTAACCACTATGCTCTTGCGCTCTTCTATTTGTTTATCCGTATAACTATAGGCATCAAGCGAATAAGTGATACGGTCAAATATATATCTGTCGGAAGGTGTTATGGATACATATATTTTTTTCGTTTCATATTCGTTACTTACCGTAACGCAAAACTGAAAAAGAGAAGAATACATATTTTCGTTTACTGTTATCTTCACCTCCCTAGGATGAGTACGCTCAATGGCAAAATCAACCATCTTATCTTTATAAATGATATCATCACAGACTATTTTGCCCAATCCTTCCAAAACAGGTGACTGATTCTGCGAAACTATATTACCATCTTTATCATAAACCGAATAATATAATGAAGAGTTATCATAATAATCATACACTCTCAGCAGGTCCCAATTGGAAGACTTAAAACGAATAGTCACCGAATCACCGTTTCCTTCTAAAGTCACATCAGAAACAGAAGGCTGAAAATCTTCAACGAAGACATCGCTATTACAACCGGATAATCCCATAAGGATAAAAATATATACTACGATATGCAGGAGAGTTTTCATGTTGTTTTGTGTTTTTCTTTCACATGGGCAAAAATAACATTTATTTCCGAACAATGCCATAAATACAGGCATATTTATCTGATTTTCCGTAAATTTGAATTCTTGCAGTCTTCATCACATATTTAACGTTATCGTCTTCTCTATATTAATTTGCTGCACAAAACAGGCATCATGGCTCACAACCAATAATGTTCCCCGATACTCCTTCAAAGTATCAGTCAATATCTCCATATTCATAATATCGATGTTATTGGTCGGTTCGTCCACTATAAACAGATCGGGAGTTTGCGTACTCACCATCAGACAGCAGAGAGAAAGTCTCATCTTTTCACCACCACTCAGACAACTACATTTCTTATCCCAACCGGAGACAGGAAAAAGAAAGCGGTTAAGAATGGTTTTAAGCTCATGGTCATAAAGTTTATTGTTAAAGGAAAAAAGCTGTTCAAAAACTGATAAGTCATCATGAATAATAGAATATTCCTGGTCAAGATAAACACATGTCAGCCCATCCATTCTCGTCAGTTCACCTGCAGTAGGAGAGAGGGTACCGGTCAGCAATTTCAATAAAGTAGTCTTTCCACTACCGTTAGCCCCTTTCAGATGAATACGATCCCCACTTTGTATCACAAAACTAAGAGGAGATTTCCACAATTCTTCAGACTGATAGGCATAATTCAGGTTCTTGGCAGTAACCAGTACCTTGCCAATATGCAAGGAAGAAGAATTAAAATCCAGCCTCATTGTCTTCATGTCCGGTAATTCACTCCGAATATCAGTAACACTCTTTGCTAATGAATGTATTTTATCGGTATGAACATTGTTCAAGCGTACAGAACTTTTTTCTGCCTGATCTTTAAAAGTATTCATAGCCATCTTGCCAACTCCACTTTTTATATTCTGCTTCTTTCCACGCACATCGTGCTTCTGTTGACGCTCCATCACTTCACGTGCCTGTCTGCGTGCCTTCTGTAACTGCTTCCCATTCTCTTCCAACCGGGCTTGCAATGCTTGAACGGCCAACTCCTTCTGCTCTTTGTAAAAGTCATAATTCCCCGCATAATAAATTACTCCTTTCGACGTGAGTTCGTAAGTGGAAGAAAGCAGATTAAGCAATATCCGGTCATGGCTGACTACCAACATACCGGACGAAGTGGAAGTGATAAAGCGATATAATTTTCCACGGCTCACATCATCCAAATGGTTAGTCGGCTCATCCATCAGAATAAAAGACGGTGAATGTAAAGCAATTCCTGCCAAAAAAACCTTCGTCTTTTCTCCTCCACTTAACAAATGCATGGGATGGGAGAGAGGCACTCCCGGCAATCCCCATTCATGTAAAGCGGCAACCGCCTTTTCTTCTATATCCCAATCATCATCCAATACCGTAAAATGCTCCACAGAAACATCTCCCTGCAAAATGGCATGAAGTGCTTGTATCTTTCCTTCAATTCGCAAAGCCCCGGCTATCGTCAAATGATTAAATTGTCCGAAGTGTTGGGGAATATAATAAGGTGGTTCCAAACAAATCACTTCACCTTCCGAAGGTGATAATTCTTTTGTTATCAGCTGCATCAAGGTTGATTTTCCTGATCCGTTATTCCCGATAAGCGCTACTTTCTCACCTTTCCCCATAGAGAAACTGACATTACTGAAGAGCACATCTTTATCAGGATGCATATAAGTAACCGACTGTATATGTATACACATACTGTTTCTATAAAATTAAAATGTTAATACTGAAATGTATATTGTGGGAATAGAGGACAACTATTACACAACAAACGAATTCACTTCGCCTGCCGTCCCAACATGAAATAAATAGTTGTTTAAAAATAGATGTTTAGATTCTCATCGGAATGCTTTTAGATTTCGGGGACAAAGATAATTGTTTTTCAGTGATATACAAAAGTAAACGATAAATTTACTTATAATACATTATTCACCTGTCACCGGATGTTGTCTCCTCCGATTTTCAAACGCTGCATACGTTTTGAGCCCCCTAAGCCATTTCATTAGCCGGACTAAGCGTTTTCGTCCTTTCGATTACGTCTGTCTATAAGTCGAATTACTACAGTCTTCTGCTTAAAAAGCCTTGGCTGACCCTAAGAAACGGCTTACTCTTCCCTTTGTTTCTGAATGAGCTTTAAATCCCCAAGAAAACAATGCGACCCCGTTATCCCACACTCCAATACCATAAAGAGAAGGAAGGTGTATCGAAACTCTCATAAACTAAAAATCACCCTCGCCACAGGTAGTTGTAGCAAGGGTGATTTCGATAAAACCAACTAATCACCAAACCATTAGAATGATTCGATAATCAGCTCTGATACCAACATTCTTCAATAGCCTCACCAAAAGCCTTGAATTGATATTAATCAAAGTCAGGTAAAGTAACCGAGAAATTAGGATTCGGTATATGCTGTGACTTGATTACTTCTTTCATTTGTTTTACAATTTCAGGATGTTCGGCTGCTACATCATGGTCTTCGTGAATATCCTCGGCAAGATTATAAAGGAAAGGTTTGCCACGTTTCACTACCATCTTCCAATCACCCATGCGGACACCTATCTGGTCAGTTTCGTCAAATTCCCAATAAAGGAAGTCATGTTGCTTTTGTCCTTCCTGTCCGGTCAAAGTAGGATAGATGGAGATTCCATCGAAATAATCAGTACCTTTTTTCTTTTTATTGGTATATTTCTTCACGTAGTTCTTCACGCCTGCCACATCACAGAATGTCGGCATCAAATCATAAAACGCCAACTGATGGTCATTAACTTGTCCGGCTTTTACTTTACCCGGCCAGCGAACAATAAACGGAATGCGGATACCTCCTTCGTGACATTGACGCTTCAAACCGCGCAACTTACCGTCACGTCCAAAGAATGTAGGATCTGCACCACCTTCCTCGTGAGGACCGTTATCGCTGGTAAAGATAACCAGTGTATTTTCATCCATTCCCTTTTCTTTCAGCTTCTTCAGTACTTCACCCACATAATGATCCAAACGGGTAATCATACCGGCAAACTGCGCATGTGTATGAACAGAAGCATTGTAGCGAGAACCTTCCGAACCTCCCCATGTCTTGTCATGGAAGAACTTTTTCTGATATCCTTCCAAAATAGAATCCTCAGGTTGAACTAATTCTGCATGAGGCAATGTATAAGTAAAAATACCAAAGAACGGTTGTTTACCATCTTGCTTATCAAGCCATTTCATGGCTTCCTGATGAATCATATCGGCAGAGTATTGCGGACGTTTATAGTATTCTTTGCCGTACATGGGATATTTGATATTTTCATCCATTATCACACGCACCACAGCCGTATCACCTAATGACTTACTGTAACGGTTTAAAAAATTAGGATAGTAAAGATGAGCCTGAAACTGACATATAAAACCATAAAACTCATCAATACCCCGTTTGTCGGGAGTAGAAACAGAACCTTCATATCCTCCTGCCCATTTACCGAACATACCGGTAGTATAACCGTTATCCTTCATTATCTCGGGAATGATTATGTGTTCGGGATCATAAGGATGCTGTCCCACCACTGAATATTCTTTGTTATTACCATACATCACGATGGGAGCGTCACGCCAATACTCTTTATTTCCACGCACTTCACAGTGACCGGTATGCTGTCCTGTCATAAACGAAGCACGGGAAGGTGCACTGACCGGACTTCCTGAATAAGCCTGAGTAAAGCGCATACCCTCTTTGGCCATATTATCAATATTAGGAGTACTGATATATGATTGACCGTAACAACCCAAGTCACCATATCCCATATCATCACACATAATGTATATGATATTTGGCTTCACATCATGACTCTTTTGTGCATAAGCACCCAATGAAGTAAGGGCAAGTCCACTGCCCAGCCATAAAAATTTTTTGTTCATTCTATATATCTATTAAAGGTTAAACGCAAAGGTATACAAAAGCAACTAATATTATTGATAAACAGTGCAATTTATGAATTATATTTCAGACAACAAAGAACATGAATAAAAAAATAATCTTAACTTTGCTCTTATAAGCAACCATATTACAAACAGCAAGTAAAATGAATAAAAAACTATTATTCACCCTGTTACTGACAGGGACTACCTCCGTCGGACATGCTACCGATGAGGCCAGACTACTACGCTTTCCTGCTACAAACGGACAGGAAGTTGTGTTCTCCTATGCAGGCGATTTGTACAAAGCTCCCCTGAAAGGCGGAGAAGCACAACGCCTCACTTCGCATATCGGCTATGAAATGTTTGCCCGTTTCTCGCCCGATGGCAAATCTATCGCCTTCACCGGACAATATGACGGAAATACGGAAGTGTATCTGATATCTGCCGATGGAGGAGAACCGACCCGACTGACTTACACTGCCACCAACAGCCGTGATGACTTGGGAGACCGTATGGGGCCTAACAATATCGTCATGACGTGGAGCCCCGACGGTAAGAACATCGTCTATCGGAATCGTATCAGTGACGGATTTGACGGAAAACTCTGGACGATATCCAAGGACGGAGGCATGTCTCAACTCATTCCATTGCCCGAAGGCGGATTCTGTTCTTACTCTCCAGATGGTAAGAAGCTGGCTTACAACCGTGTAATGCGTGAATTCCGTAACTGGAAATACTACCGTGGCGGAATGGCTGACGATATCTGGATTTACGATCCTGCAAACAAAAAAGTGGAAAACATTACCAATAATGTGGCGCAAGACATTGTCCCCATGTGGATAGGCGACGAGATTTTCTTTATCTCCGACCGTGACATGACCATGAACATCTTTGTCTACAATACCCAAACGAAACAGACTGAGAAAGTTACCAACTATACAGACTACGATGTCAAATTCCCCAGCTCGAACGGCGAAGTCATTGTATATGAGAATGGAGGATACCTTTATAAACTCGACCCGAAGACTCGCCAAACCGAAAAAATATCCATTACTTTAAAATCTGATAATATCCTTGCCCGCAAGGAAATGAAAAAAGTAGGGGGAAATCTGACTGCAGTCAGTCTTTCTGCCGACGGACACCGGGTAGCGGTAACTGCTCGCGGCGAAGTGTTTGATGTTCCGGCAGATAAAGGAGTAACCCGCGACATTACTCGTACTCCGGGGGCCAACGAGCGCGATGCAGTTTGGAGCCCGGACGGAAAATACATCGCCTATATCAGCGACCGGACCGGAGAAACTGAAGTCTGGCTGCAACCCTCCGAAGGCGGAGAACCTATCCAACTGACTGAAAACAACGACACCTACATCCGCCAACTGATGTGGAGTCCGAACAGCAAAAAAGTGCTCTATACCGACCGCAAAAACCGTATCGTGGAAGTAGATGTCAACTCAAAATCCAAAAAAACTGTCATGCAAAACCCTGAAGGAGAGTTTTATTCAGTCAATTACTCTCCCGACAGCCAATGGATTACTTATACCAAATCGGGCAAGAACAACATGTCTGTGGTCTATGTATACCATCTTACTTCGGGCAAAGAATATCCTGTAACAGAGAAATGGTATGACTCTTCATCGCCCTGTTTCAGCACTGACGGCAAATATCTCATTTTTACTTCCGAGCGCGATTTCAACCCCATCTATAGCCAGACAGAATGGAATCATGCTTACAACCGTATGGGGGGAGTATATATTGCTTTACTCGCCAAAGATACCCCATCTCCTTTCCTGCCATCGGACGAAAAAATCAGCATCGAAGATAATGCTTCCGGAAACAAAGCCGCAACCAAAGAAAATAAAGCGGATAACAAAGCCGGTCAAGCAACCGGAGTAACCATCGATACCGAAGGATTGCCCGGACGCTTGCTCAAACTTCCTCTTGCGGCAGGCTATTATTATCAACTTTATTCCGACGGAAAAAAAGTATGGTATTCCAACTCCGGCAACACCAAAGTATTCGACTTGGCTGAACAAAAAGAAGAAATCGTGGCCGAAGGAGCCAACATGAGCGTAGCCGAAGGAAACAAAAAAGCCATCTTCTACAAAGGCGGCGACTTGTATGTATGTGATTTCCCTTGCAACAAAGCTTCTTTGGACAAGAAAGTAAACCTCGACAACATGATTGCCCCGATAGACTATCCACAAGAGTGGGCACAAATTTTCGATGAAACCTGGCGGGCTTTCCGCGATGGTTTCTATTTGGAAAATATGCACGGAGTAGATTGGAAAGCCATCAAAACAAAATATGCCGCTTTGCTTCCATACGCAAAAACCCGTTTAGACCTCAACTACATTATCGGTGAGATGATTGCCGAATTAGCCTGTGGACATGCGTATGTGAACCCCGGAGAAATCAAGGGTCCCGAACGCATCAAGATGGGCTTGCTGGGAGCCGAGCTGAACCGCGATAAAAGTGGATTCTACCGTATCGAAAAGATTTTACCGGGAGCCATTTACAGCCAGAAGCTCCGCTCTCCGCTTACCGAACCGGGTCTTGGCGTAAAAGAAGGTGACTACATCACTGCCGTCGACGGTATCCCGACTACCACTGTAGACAATATTTATAGTTTACTAATAGGCAAAGCAGGTGTACTGACCGAATTAAGTATCAACAGTACTCCATCAGCCAAAGGTGCACGTCAAGTAGTAGTAAACCCGATCGACAATGAATATCCGTTGTATCACTACAATTGGGTGCAAAACAATATCAAGAAAGTAGAAGAAGCCACCAACGGCCGTGTAGGTTATGTCTATATCCCCGATATGGGTCCTGACGGACTGAACGAATTTGCCCGTTATTTCTATCCACAGTTGGACAAGGAAGCACTCATCATCGATGACCGTGCCAATGGCGGCGGCAATGTCTCACCCATGATTATCGAACGTTTGCTTCGCCGGCCTTATCGTCTGACCATGAGCCGCACGTCCACAAAAGTGGGAACTATTCCCGATGCCACACTGGTAGGACCGAAAGTATTGCTAATCAATAAGTATTCGGCTTCGGACGGTGACTTGTTCCCTTGGAGCTTCAAAGCAAACAAAATCGGTAAAGTAATCGGTACCCGGACTTGGGGCGGCATTGTCGGAATCAGTGGTCCGCTGCCTTATATGGACGATACGGACGTACGTGTTCCCTTCTTTACCAACTTCGATGCCAAGACCGGTCAATGGATTGTGGAAAACCATGGAGTAGACCCCGATATCCTGATTGACAATGACCCGATAAAAGAACAGATGGGAGAGGACCAGCAACTGAATAAAGCCATAGAGGTCATTATGCAAGAGCTGAAAGACCGCAAACCATTGCCTAAAGTTCCGGCTCCGAGAACATTCAAGGACTTGGGATTGAAACAATAAATATCACCCGGTTGCTCTATGCATTCAGGAGTGTCAAAATTAAGATGGTCTATCAAACCGTCAACTGTAGGGGCAGGGTCTGCCTGCCCGAATACATTCACCAATACACAAAGTGAACTTTTTCGGGCAAGCAGACCTATCCCATCAATAAAAACATTAGAAAACTAAAAACAATATGAAACACATCCATTACCTGCTGTTATCAGTACTATTGGCATTCAGCTCTTGCCAAAACAATGAAGAAACCGTAATTGAAAATAACTTTAAAGGGCATTACAAGATTACCGCCATGGAATCAGATCAACCTCTTGACCTGAACAATGACGGCATCAGTTCTTCCAATCTTTATGAAGAGATAGCTGCCCCCGTACACGGCAATAATAAAGACGAGACGCCTATTCCTTTCTATCATTTTGAAGAATGGAGCAACTACGCCGAAGTCCGCCCGGCTTTCGATGACCAACCTGATTATCAACTGCTGCTACTAAGGCTTCCTTTGCAAGAAATCATTTTTCAGAACCGGAAAGAAACAGAACCTTATCTGGCATTCTACACACACGACTTGACTGATTACGAATATACACTCACCGAAGATTCGAGAGTGGATTTAAGATTGGTCAATCCCGATGCGGTCCGCCTGGGTGTGGTGGAACGACTGGAAAGAACCGGCAAAGATACTTTTGTTGTAGAAATGACAGCCCGTTACTTTGACTTCTTCAACCATCAATGGACTTATATCCGCATCAACGTAACCTACGAAAAGGTAGAAAGAAGCTCCGAATGATGTAGACACAGAAGCCCCATGTACCGGATTATTTTCTTTCCCCGTTCTTTCTGTTATCTCCCCGACTTTCATTATCTTTGCAACCACTTAATAACAAAGATATTAAATAACAAAAATAAATCATGGAATACAATTTCAGAGAGATTGAAAAGAAATGGCAGCAACGATGGGTAGAAAATAAAACCTATCGGGTGACTGAAGACGAATCAAAAAAGAAATTCTACGTGCTTAATATGTTCCCTTATCCATCGGGAGCAGGATTGCATGTGGGACACCCGCTGGGATACATTGCCAGCGACATTTATGCACGTTACAAACGCTTGCAGGGCTTTAATGTCCTCAATCCGATGGGATATGATGCTTACGGACTTCCTGCCGAACAATACGCTATCCAGACCGGACAGCATCCCGCCATCACTACCGTCAACAATATCAACCGCTACCGCGAACAATTGGACAAAATCGGTTTCTGTTTTGACTGGGACCGTGAAGTCCGCACTTGTGAACCGGGTTATTATCATTGGACACAATGGGCTTTCCAGCAGATGTTCAACAGCTTTTATTGCAATACCTGTTCATCGGCACAACCTATCAGCAAACTGATAGAGCACTTCGCACAGAAAGGAACCGAAGGACTCGATGTAGCTTGCAGCGAAGAACTCAGCTTCACAGCCGGAGAATGGAATGCCAAGAGCGAAAAAGAACAACAGGAAATCCTGATGAACTACCGCATTGCCTATTTGGGAGAAACCATGGTGAACTGGTGCCCGCAACTAGGAACTGTTCTTGCCAATGACGAAGTGGTGGATGGAGTTTCTGAACGCGGCGGTTTCCCCGTCGTACAGAAAAAAATGCGTCAATGGTGCCTGCGTGTTTCGGCTTATGCACAACGGCTCCTTGAAGGACTGGATACGGTGGACTGGACAGACTCACTGAAAGAAACCCAGCGCAACTGGATTGGCCGTTCGGAAGGTACGGAAGTACAGTTTAAGGTAAAAGACAGCGATATCGAATTCACTATCTTCACTACTCGTGCAGATACCATGTTCGGTGTAACCTTCATGGTACTGGCACCCGAAAGCGAACTGGTTGCCCAACTTACCACTCCTGAACAAAAAGAAGAAGTGGACGCTTATCTGGACCGCACCAAGAAACGTACCGAACGCGAACGCATCGCCGACCGCCGTGTGACCGGCGTATTCAGTGGTTCGTATGCTGTCAACCCGTTCACCGGCGACGCCGTTCCCGTATGGATTAGCGACTATGTACTGGCCGGATATGGTACAGGCGCTATCATGGCGGTTCCTGCCCATGACAGCCGTGACTATGCTTTTGCAAAGCATTTCAACCTGCCTATCATTCCACTGGTAGAAGGTTGCGATGTAAGCGAAGAAAGTTTCGATGCCAAAGAAGGAATTGTGTGCAACTCTCCCCGCAAAGATGCTACCCCTTACTGTGACCTCTCATTGAACGGTCTGACCATCAAAGAAGCTATTGCAGCTACCAAAGAATATGTAAAAGCTCACAATTTGGGACGTGTAAAAGTGAACTACCGTCTTCGCGATGCCATTTTCTCACGCCAACGTTATTGGGGCGAACCGTTCCCGGTATACTACAAAGACGGTATGCCTTACATGATTGATTCATCTAAGTTACCGCTTGAACTTCCCGAAGTTGCCAAGTTCCTGCCTACCGAAACAGGCGAACCTCCATTGGGACATGCCACCAAGTGGGCTTGGGATGTGGAAAAAGGTGAAGTAGTGGAAAATTCTTTGATTGACAACGTCCATGTATTCCCGCTCGAACTGAACACCATGCCGGGCTTTGCCGGTTCATCCGCATACTATCTGCGTTATATGGACCCGCACAACAACCAATCGTTGGTATCGGAAAAAGCAGACCATTACTGGCAGAATGTAGACCTCTATGTAGGTGGTACCGAACACGCCACCGGTCACTTGATTTATTCCCGTTTCTGGAACAAGTTCCTTCACGATCTGGGCATAAGTATCAAGGAAGAACCGTTCCAGAAATTGGTAAACCAAGGAATGATTCAGGGACGAAGCAACTTTGTATATCGTATCAAAGATACCAACACCTTTGTATCATTGAACCTGAAAGACCAGTATGAAACTACTCCGCTGCATGTGGATGTGAACATTGTTTCAAACGATGTATTGGATACCGAAGCATTCAAGGCATGGCGTCCCGAATACAACAATGCCGAATTCATCCTTGAGGATGGAAAATACATCTGCGGCTGGGCAGTAGAGAAAATGAGTAAATCAATGTACAATGTAGTCAATCCCGACATGATTGTCGAAAAATACGGTGCCGACACCTTGCGTATGTACGAAATGTTCCTCGGTCCGGTAGAACAATCCAAACCTTGGGATACCAATGGTATTGACGGTGTACACCGTTTCTTGAAAAAACTCTGGAACCTCTTCTATAGCCGTACAGATGAATTCCTGCCGGTAGAAGGAGAACCGACCAAAGAAGAATTGAAAGCCATCCATAAACTGATTAAGAAAGTAACCGGAGACATTGAAACCTTCTCTTACAACACATCTATCAGCGCTTTCATGATTTGCGTCAACGAATTGGGCAGCCTGAAATGCCGCAACAAGGAAGTATTAAGCCATCTGATCGTCCTGTTGGCACCATTCGCCCCCCATTTCGCCGAAGAACTGTGGGAAGCACTGGGCAATACCACCAGCGTATGCGATGCACAATGGCCTGTATTCAATGAAGAATACCTGAAGGAAGATAGTGTGAAATATACTATTTCATTCAACGGTAAAGCACGCTTCACCATGGAATTCCCTGCTGATGCTGACAATGATACCATTCAGGCAACCGTTATGGCAGACGAGCAGGCACAGAAATGGATTGAAGGCAAGACCCCGAAGAAGGTAATTATCGTTCCGAAGAAGATTGTAAATATCGTACTATAATCGTCTATGGATAAAATTCTAAAAATCAGACTTGGTAGAGATGTAAAGGACTATTTGTCCATTACTTTCGGACTGATGTGTTATGCATTGGGATGGGCAGCATTTTTGCTGCCCTATCAAATAACCACAGGTGGAGTAACCGGTATTTCGGCTATCATCTATTATGTGACGGGTGTGGAAATTCAAGTTTCCTATTTCATAATCAATGCACTCTTCTTAGGATTCGCATTGAAGATACTCGGCCCCAAGTTTAGTTTGAAAACAGTTTACGCTATCTTCATGCTGACATTTCTGCTTTGGCTTTTTCAGGCAATATTAAAAGGGCCGGATGGTAACTTACCACAATTATTAGGTCCCGGACAAGAGTTCATGGCTTGTGTAGTAGGTGCAGGATTGTTAGGTTTCGGCATTGGCATTGTGTTCTGCAATAACGGAAGTACCGGAGGGACAGATATCATAGCCTGGATTATCAATAAATATAAGGATGTAACGTTAGGCCGAATGATGATGTACTGTGATATCGTCATTATTTCTTCCTGCTATTTTATCTTTCACGATTGGAAGCGAGTATTATTCGGATTTTGTGTCTTGTTCATCATGAGTATTGTGATTGATTATGTAATCAACAGTACACGTCAGTCTGTTCAATTCCTCATCTTTTCACGTAAGCATGATGAAATAGCCGAAGGCATCACCAAACAAATTGACCGCGGAGTAACATTGCTGGACGGTACCGGTTGGTACAGCAAGCAAAACATAAAGGTCGTAGTGGTATTGGCAAAAAAAAGCCAGTCACTGGATATATTCCGCTTGGTGAAAGATATTGACCCCAATGCATTCATCTCACAAAGCAATGTAGTGGGAGTGTATGGCGAAGGGTTCGATAAATTGAAAATAAAATAAATTCTATCCCTTGTTTCACCGTCCCTGCATCTGAAAGTGGGACGGCGGCCCAAGGGTAGGATTACCCATCTTGCTCCTGTCCTTGTCAATCACCACCTTGTGAAGAATCTCGTAAATCAACCCGCCTACATCTATCCCTAAATTAAACTTATTGAACTTATAACAAGGAACTACTACCGGAACCGTTTCCCAACCTCCACGCAAAGGATTGTAATAGCGCTGCACTCCCATTTCCACACTGAACCGTTCGCTCATATCCACCGTCATGCTGGCACCATAACTGTGCGATTCCATACCATACGTCTGACCTCTATAATAAGAACCGAATACTTTAAAGGCAACACGGTCTGAAGCCCGATACATCACTGCACCCGAAGTTCCGAAAGACTGCCCAACAGCGAAAGGCATATTCATTTTCATGGCATCGACACCCACCTGTACGCTCCATCGGGGATTGAACCTGTACATGTATCCCAACGAAGCTTTATTCATCAGTCCGATACCAGGCAAAGCAGTCTGCTCTCCCGAACCATAAAACACTCCATTTTCAAATCCTTTTATTATCCCTCCGGTGCTGTAATCTCCCCTGAACATAGGTGAAGGATTTGTATAATAAGGAAGAACAAGTGGCTTCTTTAAAGAAAGACGAAGTAAAGAATCGGTTGGAGTAGGTTGGGGCAGAGGAAAACTTAAAGTCTTTTCATCCGACACAGAAAAATCTTCATGCAGAAAAGAAACAGAAAAAGAGTTTCCTTCCTGTATTTCGGACGATGTCCGCACACTGTCACGAACAATGCGTTTCACATCCTCTTGAGCAACCATGTCTGATGAAACGCCCCAAAGCAACAAATATATTCCCATGCGGACTATATTGTTAAATAAATCCGATTTCCACTTCATAAACCCTTCTGTTTTAAATATACCGCAAATGCAAATTTAATAAAATCTATTGCTTGGCAATCATTTCGGACTGTTATTTTCTTAAAACAATCTATATAAATAAGTACATGCCAACGGCATATCAAAAAGATGGAAGTATTTTCAAAAAACTCCAGGAACTTTTTTTAAAATCTCAAGGTCTTTTTAATGAAGAATTATCGTCCGTTCTCATCACAAAAAAGCAAGAACTAACCCGATAGAAAGTTTATTGCATATCTTCTTTCACACATAACAACTGCCGAAACCACCTGTTTATGGGAAATCATTGTGAAAGACATCATTCATGCTCATCGAATGTGAATTATGTGAACAAGACGATATATCTGCCCTCATTGGAAAATCAAGTCCGACCATCTTGCAATAAATGTTATTACTGTTTATTATCTTTCTTAGGTTTCAAAGTCACTAAAATGACAACCGGATTATCATCCTCTTTTATATTTTTCAGCAACTCATCCAGTTCCTTTTTTCTCTCAGGCAAGAGACCGGTTGAATAACGCTTTTCTTTATCTTGCAGGAGTCCACCGGCATAATAGACCATCAGTAAATGATTGTCATCACTTGTCCATGCAGGATGGATATCATAGCCACCGGCCAGATTGTCTTTAATAGTAACATTAGTAAAGGTTTTCTTCTCTTTATCATATATTCCCAAACGAGAAATATTCTTCATTCCATAATTCACAAACAAATACTGAGCTGTTTCCTTAGCCCAATACACCGATAGAAACTGAAATCTTTTCTTAGGGTCAACTTCATCAGCAGATACATCAATATCTTTGCCGGAACAATCGAATTTATAAACCAACTGACGTTTTTTGGGCGATAAAATCTTAAATATTACATTCTCCAAGGCCGGCTTATAGAACAAACTATTATCATAATTATACATAAAATCACGGGAAGTCAGAATCATACCGTATTTCTTATTCTCCTCCAAATGACCACGCCACTTACTTACAGTCTTTCCATTCTGACTGTCGACCATATATAACTGTATCGGATTCGCCTTGTCAGCATAATAAATATCATTACTATACAAAATATGATTCTCGTCAAACAATCCGGCTGCTCCCATATTTAATTGGGGTGTAGGAACACTCCTCACAAACGTTCCGTCAAATCCATAACAAGTCAAAGTAGTCCAGTTCTGAACATATAATAACTTGTTTTTCCAATCGCCGAAAGCAAATAAACCTTGCAAGTATTCTTCCGGACCCTGACCTTTACTTCCAATCTTATTGAGGAACTTTCCATTCTTATCAAAATGAAAAATGCCACTTGTAATAATGTCTTCCCCTGTATACTGCATGATGTAGAACTCATTATTCATCAGACAATCATCGGTTGTCTCCAAAGGCACATACCTGATATCTGAAGCCAACTCGTTTAACATTATCTCTTTAGGGGATTCACTGATGGCTTTTGCCAAATTAATGACCACAGGTTTTTGAGCTGAAACCGACAAAACACAGCACAAGCATAAAAAAGAAAACAGATACTTCATATTCATTTTTTATTAAATTAATAATGTTCTTTATTTTAATTCCGCTACCAACAGAGTCGGATTAGCATCTCCTTCCTTATCTTCGCGTATTGATATCAGATGACGCTGAGTAACAGAAGTAAACGAACGACAAACAAACTTTTCTTCACTAGGGGAAAGGTCATCTGTGAAACAATCTTCATAATTATTAGCCTTGCACATCCAGTCTTGCTTGGAACACAGCATCCAATAAGCTTTCTCTTTATAACCATAAAAAAACAACAAGAAATCTTCTGTTTCATATACACCGGCTATATTTATCATATTTCGATTCTTTTTGGGATTAAAATAGTCATCCCGATTCTCATTATCCACCATACCGATATTCAATTCATATCTTCTATACTGCTTCAAACCATCACGCAATACACAAATAACATTCTTCAACGGATTCTTATAATACACCTCATTTTGATAAGTATATAGCAAAGGCTCTCTCAATAATAATCTGATTTTATAATCTTCCGGAACAGTAGAACGTACTCGTTGTATTAATTTTCCATCCTGACGAGAAGCTCTCAACAGTTCATAATTTTTTGAACTATGATAAAACATATTATTAGCATAAATAATATCATTTTCCCTCAACACCACTTGATAAGTATAAGCATTATGAATAGGTATTTTACGCATAAATTTTCCATCATACGAGTAAATAACAAAGTTGTTTCCTCTACTATCAACCACCCAAAGCTCTTTTTTATCCTCATCCACAGAAAAAGAAAGGGAACGAATATACTCTTCCGGTCCTTCTCCCGAACAGCCTATCTTATTAAGAAACTTTCCATCCTTTGAGAAGCGATAAAAAGCTCCCGGTTTTCTTTGATCACATACAAAAATATATTCTTCACCATAGTATATTTTTAAATCAGTACCCAATAGACATTCCTCCGTTGTTTCCAATGGAATTACCCGAACACTTTTGGCTACCTCACTCAATTTGATTTCCTGTTCTTTTCCTGCATTGCCCAATATATCAATTTTCTGCTGTGAAAAGGATGGCAATATAGCCACACATAAAAAAGTAAATAATAGTAGACACTGTTTCATAACATAACTATTTTAAAGATTGTAAAAGCACATCAATCATTAACTTACCATTTTCTACAGCATAATCGGACACACATATTTTTTGTTTTTCATAGCCGGCTATCGAAACATAAACCGTATCCTTTTTCCCAACCGACAACCGATAGTTCCCATCGATATCACTGATAGTTCCAAATGATTTTCGAGGAACAAATACAGATGCAGCTACTATTTTCTGTCCTGTTTCATCTGTAATTTTCCCCATAAGCGTTACCTGCTGAAGATCTGTAACCTCTGCACTCGATACCGGAACTGCAAATATCCAGACATACAGCAATAATAAAGGAACAAGAGCTACTGTCCAACATTTTTGTATGCCGTGAGAAGAAGGCTTTTTCAACATGGAAAGACGCATTAATCGGGTAGAATATGCAAACGGATTAACCAAACTTTTCATGGTTCCATATAACCAATATCGGGTAAGTGTCTCCTTATAAACATCCATTCCCGCCACATTCCCGGCATTACTATCCGCCAAAAACTCATGGTTTTCCACCAAGTCACGTTTATACAGCCAAGCAATAGGGTTGAACCACTGTATGATATAAAAAATATCTCCCAACAATAAATCAACGCAATGCCATTGGCGAATATGAGTCTCTTCGTGTGCAAGAATCACATTTTTATCCACTTCTTTTATCCCTTGTGGAAGCACTATATAACGAAGGAAAGAAAAAGAAGATTGAACCATCGGTGTCTCTATCGAAACAATACCGCAAAAAACTTCTTTTGAACCGCTGCGAATACATCGGAACAACCGGAAAACAGTCCACATACGAGATAACAAAAGTACAATAAGTCCCGAAATATAAATGAGACAACCTATCTGACTGAAATTGACAGATTCATTGACTTTCATTTCTATACTTATGATATTGCCAATCCGAAAAGCCGTTTCCGGCAAATCAGTCTCACTGACCGTTGGCACAGCATAATATAGAGGGATAAAAGGCAGTGCTAAAGCTATAAACATTCCCGCTAAAAGATATACCCGATTAAATCTGAAAAAGGTATTTCCACGCAATGCCCAATGATATAAACTATAAAAAAGGGTGGTCAGCAAACAAATTTTTAAGAGTAATATCCACATAATTACTCCTTCCCTTTTTCATTTTTCAGTTTCCGTCTGGTTTCTTCCAACAGTACATCCAACTCTTCTGCCGTCATATTACTTTCTTTGGCAAAAAAAGAAGCCAAGGATGAAAAGGAGTTATCAAAATAACGGCTGATAAAGCCAAAAAGCTGTTTGCGGGAGTACTCTTCTTTTTTAACCAAAGGATAATAAATGTAACCGCGCCCTGTACCCGGTTTATGACTGACCGCCCCTTTGTTTTCAAGAATACGAATAATAGTGGATACGGTAGTGCGCGAAGGTTTTCCTGCGTCATCCATACACGAAAGTATATCCTGTACGGTAGCTTCCTCCAACTTCCATAAATAATGCAATATTTGTTCTTCTGCCTTTGTTAGTTCCATAACTTATTAGATTGATAAGTACGAACTAAATATATGACTAAATTTTTAGTCGTTATCATTTAAAGGCGAAAAAGAACTATTAATTAACTATGTTTATAAGTTTATTTAGAATGTCATTACATATAAGATAAGTTTGTAGGGGAGTTTCCACAGTAACACACAAGATGCCGGTTTAATAACCTAAACGGGACAATAGATATTTCGTCCGGCGAGCTGATACATTCTTTACAACGAACCGTTGCATTCATTAATCATCACCATCGGTTCTATAATCAGTGCCACTGATTTATTAATTTCTACCACCGATTAATAAATCGGTGGTAGAAATTAATGAATATGTCAAGAGCCGATTGGCTTTATATATGGAGTCTGATTGCTATCCGAAGTAAACATAACAAAATAGACTGCTATCTTCCTTGCCGGCTATATTTATTCTGTCAGGAATCACCTTATTTTGGTTCATTCTCAGTATCTTTGCATTCAATAAATACGATGTAAGATGAAACGAAAATTAGTATTTGCTACAAACAATGCTCATAAACTGGATGAAATATCCGCTATTCTAGGAGAGAAAGTAGAATTATTGAGCTTGAAAGATATCCATTGCGATATTGATATCCCCGAAACTTCTGATACACTGGAAGGTAATGCGATGTTGAAAGCTGAGTATATTTATGAACACTACGGTTTGGACTGTTTTGCCGACGATACGGGTCTGGAAGTAGAGGCACTAAATGGAGAACCGGGTGTTTACTCTGCCCGTTATGCAGGAGGAGAAGGACATAATGCGGAAGCCAATATGCAGAAATTATTGCAGAATATGCAAGGAGTACAAAATAGAAAAGCACAGTTCCGCACTGTTATTTGTTTAATAACGAATGGAAAGAAGCATTTATTCGAAGGCGTAGTAAAAGGTGAGATTATCAAAGAGAAACGCGGTGACTCCGGTTTCGGGTATGATCCTATCTTTATGCCTCAAGGATATGAGCAAACGTTTGCCGAACTGGGAAATGAGACGAAGAATAAAATCAGCCATCGTGCATTGGCGGTGGAAAAGCTTTGCCGGTTTCTGAAGGCGTAAAAAGTGAAAAGGGTAGTATAAAAATATCATTTTGCTAGTAGGGGCGAGGTTCGCTCGCCCAAAAATAGTTCACTTCATGCATTCGGGCAGGCAGACTCTGTCCTTACAGTTGATGGATTGTTCCAATTGATACGATTAAACATATACTTATGAAATGCAGTAGGTGTAGCACGTAACATTGCATCAAAACCAACTTGTAACTTTTTCATATATCCCTAAGTTATTTCTGCAAATTATAGTTCTATCACTTGTTACTTCTATCAATCCTCATTCATATTTCTCTATAGCTTGTATAGTAGAGTCTATCTCTTTTATAAAATAATCAAAAGATTCGGGATTTATCATATTAGGAATCTGAACCAACAAATCATATCCTTCGTCTATGGCCAACAAGCGGCTCCATAACAAAGCGAAAGAAAGTTTCTGGGCATAGATACGCTTCACTTCCGGTTTTGCATCCAGGCAGTCATTCCGTTCTTTTTTCAAGGTTTGATAAGTAGTATATAGCACATCAGCCGACTTTATAGAAGCATAAGCCTGAATAATACTCAACCCCAGCTGCCTATCTTTTATTTGTGGAAAAAGCGCCGAACTCTTCATCAGTTCCAAAGCATCAGTAGTAAAAGTAATAAATGAAGTTTGGAAAGGCATATTGGAATAATACTCCAATGAATCTTTCGATACCACCAAAAGACTATCCTTGTTTCTTAATAAAAATTGTGCAGCGCGTATTTCCCGCTCTACTCTCTGTTTTCCGCCTAAAATGGTTTCCCTGTTAGTCTGTAGTTCCGCTTTTACCAAATGAAGCGCACTCTTCACATCCCGCTGCGTATTCCGTTTCTCTATCCAGTCACTTCCCATAAAAGTAAGGATGATACCCAGCACTACAGCAGTAAAATTGCATACAAAATCCCCTATCCTACGATTCTTGAAAAGGAGCGTTATTCTTTTCCATAGTATTTTTTTCATTCTATAATCCTTTTTATTTTCCTATCGAAAATAAATTTGGCGGAATAAACGATTCCTTAAGGACACATTATTCCGCCAAAGTAAATTGTTTATTAATATCCCAAAAAGTCGCCCTTACTCTGAAACGTATGGAATAAACGACTTTTTATTTTCATAATCCCAGTTTCTCCGAGATTTCCAGCATCTTCTTAATAGGTTTTACCGCTTCTTGGGCTATCGCTTCATCCACTGTCACTTCCGGCCATTCATACTTCAGTGTATTATACAGCTTTTCCATGGTATTCAACCGCATGAAATTACATTCATTGCAAGCGCAAGTGCTGTCTTCGGGAGGAGCGGGAATAAAGTTCTTTTCAGGGCATTGTTTACGCATCTCGTGCAAAATTCCACTTTCCGTAGCAACGATAAAATCCTTTTTATCACTGGCAATGGCATATTTCAGCAGACCTGCCGTAGAACCTACTTTATCGGCCAGCTTTGCAACAGCCCCTTTACATTCGGGATGTACCAGAATAGCCGCATCGGGATACTGTTTTTTCAAAGCTGCAATTTTTTCAACAGAGAACTGTTCATGCACATGGCAGGCACCGTTCCACAACAGCATATTACGTCCTGTAATCGAATTTATATAGTTTCCCAAGTTACGGTCCGGTCCGAAGATGATTTTTTCGTCTGCCGGGAAGCTTTCCACTATCTGCTTGGCATTGGTGGAAGTCACCACTACATCAGTCACAGCCTTTACTGCAGCCGTTGTATTAACGTATGAAATTACGGTATGCTCCGGATGTGCTTTAACAAACTCTGCAAAAGCATCGGCAGGGCAACTATCGGCCAAAGAACAACCGGCATTCAAATCAGGTACAAGCACTTTTTTATTCGGACAAAGAATCTTAGCTGTTTCTCCCATAAAGTGTACACCGCACATCACAATAATATCGGCATCTGTTTTAGCCGCCCATTGTGCCAATGCCAGACTGTCACCTACAAAGTCAGCCATATCTTGTATTTCACCCGACTGGTAGTAATGTCCCAAAATAAGTGCATTCTTCTCTTTACGCAACTTATTTATCTCTGCTTTCAAATCTAAGGTCTTGTCCACCGGTTCGGCAACATACCCCTTTTTCAACCATTCCTCTTTATTCATTATTTCTATGTTTTTTCTTTCTTCTCTTAAAAAAAGAATTTATAGTGATGATAATTGTCGGTTAATAGTGTTAGTAAAAAGTAGACTGCTTTTCTTGCCTGAGAAGTTATTCATTCATAGTGCAGAGATATGAATAAGTAATCAACGGGCTTAAAGTCTGATAATACAGTCTTTATCTTTTCTATTAACAAACTGTTGATAATATGCAAAGTTAAAAACTTTATGGTTATGAACGCCTAAAATAGTGATTAAATTGTGTTGATATTGTCGGTTTAAGTTCTTGAATTATTCTTTGGATTGTTGATTTCTGTCATTCGATATATCTTTTATTGAAATATGCAAGAAATACTTTTGAAATGATATGCTCATTCTTTTTACATGTTTTCAACCGTTATCAACAGGGTTATGTGAATTAGTTATTATCTTTGCAATATATATTAATAGCATGTAGAAAAAGATGAGAAAATTGAAAATAACGGAGCTTAACCGTCTTACAGTAGATGAATTCAAGCAAGCAAACAAGTTACCGTTGGCAGTGATATTGGATGAAGTACGCAGTTTGCATAATATCGGTTCCGTATTCCGCACATCGGATGCTTTTCTTGTAGAACGTATTTATTTATGTGGTATTACCGCCACTCCTCCCCATCCTGAAATGCACAAAACGGCATTAGGAGCCGAAGATACTGTTGACTGGAAGTATGTGAAGCATACATTGGAAGCAGTGGAAGAACTTCATAATGAAGGATATACGGTGTTGGCTATAGAGCAAGTGGAAGGAAGTACCATGCTTGACGAGCTTGAGCTTGAGCCGGATAAAAAGTATGCCATCGTAATGGGAAATGAAGTGAAAGGTGTTCAACAAGAAGTAATTGATGCCTGTGACGGTTGCATCGAAATTCCTCAATATGGCACAAAACATTCATTGAATGTATCGGTTACTACCGGCATTGTACTTTGGGAGTTTGCAAATAAATTGATTAAGTTTAGAAAAGAGTAACTATAAAAGAATGAGGAACTAACCGGATTTATATTTGTCCGTTTTCCACCAATAATACCACCCGTTCCGTCAGCTTATCCTCCGCTTCGGGATGATATTCTTTTTTCAGGCTTGCGCCGAACAATGCGGCAAAAGTCTGATAAAACCCTGCTTTAAAGGGACCCATAAAAGCTTTTACCAATTCGTATGAGGAAGAATCGGTTTCGCGGTTTACCAACTTTATCAACAGTTTGCCCTGTGCAAAAGTTAATTTCTTCATGACAGGAGTATATTGCTCTTTCAGTCCTTTTTCAACGAGTTTCAGATGTTTCTCTCTGGCTTTTTTATCAGGGAGTGTTTCCAGATATTCGTAGGTTTCGATAATGGCACGGTTGATGGCACGAGCCAAAGGCAAAGTCTTCTTTACATTCCTTACCAGGCGGTAATATTCCCGTCTTTCTTTTTCATTTTTAAATTTTAATGGCTTGAATACGTATACATTAGGTAGCCGTAGTGAAGGAATGGTATCCCCTTTGTATACACATACAGGCACCATGTATCCGTTTATAGTCGTTGTCGATTGCTGAGAATAGGCAGCAATGACTATAAAGGAAAGAAATAAAGCTATATAGAGTTTCCTTTTCATTTCTATGCAAAAGTAGTAAGAAATGTGGTTACTCTTGCTTTGAATAAAACTATTTAACTTAAAACACACCAATAAATTACAAAATGAACAGATTGTTGAAATCAATGTTAATTACTTGTATTACAATAGGCTTTTCTGTGAATAACTTATCAGCACAAGAAGCTTGGGAGGAATTGGCAGAGCAATTAATTGATGAAGAAGGAGGAGAAGTTTTTCAGTGGGAGAATAATTTTGAAGAGTTATCGGAGTTAAGAGAAAATCCTATCAATATCAATACGGCAACAAAAGAGCAGTTGGAGAGATTTCCTTTTTTGTCTGACAAGCTGATTGAAAATATCTTGTATTATCTTTATAAGTATGGACCGATGCTTAGTGAGAATGAATTGTGGATGATTGAAGATATTAACAGGCAGACTATTCGTTGTTTACAACCATTTATTTGCTTTAAACATACTGAAAAAGAGGAATATAAGCCTACTTTGAAACAAGTGTTGAAATATGGAAAACAAGAGTTATCAACACGTGTGGATATTCCTTTTTATACTAAATCAGGGTATAAGCTTCACACCAAGGAAGAATTGAAGAAGAATCCTAATAAACAATACTTGGGGTATGGGTATTATCACAGTCTGAGATATAGTTTTCATTATCGGGATAAGATATATTTGGGACTTACGGCAGAAAAAGATGCCGGCGAACCTTTCTTTGCCGGACAGAACAGAAAAGGATATGATTTTTATTCACCGTACTTGTTTATTCGTAATATGGGCAGAATCAAATCATTGGCTATCGGTAATTATCGTTTAAGCTATGGTTATGGACTAGTTATTAACACTGATTTCGGAATGGGTAAAACAGCTACGCTTTCTACATTGGGAAATAAGAATCGGGGAATTCGCAAACATTCTTCGACAGACGAATATAATTATTTTCAGGGAGCGGCAGCCAGTTATAAGTTGTCGAAAAGGTGGACGACAGATGCTTTTTATTCTTACCGGAAGATGGACGGTATTGTGAATAACCGGTTTATAACTTCGTTGAAAAAGGATGGATATCATCGTTTATACAGGGAATTTGAAAAGAAGAATATGATTACTAATCAGGTGATTGGTAGTAATTTAAATTATAATGGGAAGTATTGTGAGTTAGGATTAACAGCAGTTTATAATGTTTTCAACAAGCCGTTGAATCCTGACTTAAAACCTTATAATAAATTCTATCCTCGAGGCAAAGACTTTTATAATGTAGGAGGAGATTACAAATTTTTTTGGAAGCACTTTTCCTTTTTGGGTGAGACTGCTATTGATAAAAGTGGTGCTGTTGCCACTATGAATATGTTGAGTTATTCACCGAAGGGAGGAACACAATTGATAGTTATGAACAGATATTATGATGCAAAGTATCAAAGTATTTATGGTCGTTCTATAGGAGAAGGAAGTAGTGTACAGAATGAAAGTGGATTTTATATTGGATTGGAAACTAAGTTATTACGATATATAAGGATGAGTTGTTATGGAGACTTTTTTTATTTTCCATGGAAGAAGTATTTGGTTAGCGAACCGGGAACCAAAGGTTTTGACGGCTTGATTCAGCTAAGTTATTCACCTACTTATCAACTGGAAATGTTCATAAGGTATCGCTATAAAAACAAGAAAAAGGATTTCACGGCAGAGGATAAAATCAAGCAAACGATTCCTTATATACAACAGAAATGTCGTTATCAGTTGAATTATTCACTGAAGGATAAACTGTTGTTGAAAACAATAGCAGATTATGTTCGGGTAAACTATCGAAACCGATCAGCTTCCACCGGCTTCTTATTGTCGCAGAGTGCCGGTTATAAGTTCAATGATTTGCCTTTCCAATGTGATATAAGTTGTGTTTGGTTTAATACGGATGATTATGATTCGCGGTTAACCATTTATGAAAAGAATGTGCTTTATGCTTTTTCCATGCCTTCATTTTATTATGAAGGTACGCGACTGGCAATAAATGTACGTTATGAATTGAATAAGCATATCATGGTTCAAGCTAAATACGGGATGACGCATTATTTAAATCGGGATGTTATCGGTTCGGCGTTGGAGGCCATTGATGGAAGTACAAAGGGTGATCTTTATTTGCAGTTGAGGATGAAATTCTAAAAACATTATGTATTTTTGCACTGTTATCAACAGAAAAATAACTATGTCAACAGTCATTTATCCTTCTCCTATATTCGGTCCGGTGCATAGCCGTCGTTTGGGAGTTTCTTTGGGAATCAATCTTCTTCCCGAAGACGGCAAGTTTTGTTCTTTCGATTGTATTTATTGTGAGTGTGGTTTTAATAAAGACCATCGTCCGAAGAAGAAATTACCTGCCCGTGAGCAGGTTCGTGAAGCTTTGGAAGCCCGTCTGCTCGATATGCAGCAAAACGGTCCAAAACCGGATGTCCTGACTTTTGCCGGCAATGGTGAACCTACTGCCCATCCTGAGTTTGCAGGAATTATAGATGATACGTTAGCGCTTCGTGATAAATACTTTCCGCAAGCAAAGGTGAGCGTGTTGAGTAATTCTACTTTCATTCATAAAGCGGAGGTTTTTAAGGCATTAAACAAGATAGACAATAATATCTTGAAGCTGGATACGGTGAATGTTGATTATATCAATAAAGTAGACCGTCCTACCGGACATTATGATGTAAACGAGATTATAGAAGAGATGAAAGCTTTCAAGGGTAATCTGATTATTCAAACTATGTTTATGAAGGGGGAAAGCCAAGGAAAAAGTGTGGACAATACGACAGATGAATATGTTCTTCCCTGGTTGGAGGCAGTAAAAGAAATAGCTCCCCGCCAAGTGATGATTTATACAATAGACCGTGAAACTCCTGACCATGATTTGAAAAAAGCTGCTCACGAAGAGTTGGACAGAATTGCAGAGTTGGTAAAAGAAGCAAATATTCCTGTTTCGGTTTCGTATTGAAACTGAAACAGGAATATGAATGAACAATCCGATAACACAGAGTTACGGAAAAGTATTTTATCTTTGTGGGTATAAGTAAATAAGGAAAATTGTCAGGATATGGAGAAAGGAATAAAAGCATACCATTCATATTTAAGTTTTGGTGATGCAAAGGAAGCGTTATCAGAGACTGTTTGTGAAGATTTGAACTTAGATGATTTGTGCGAGCAGCTAGATTACACCTCTTCTTGTGTAGGAAGACAATATCTTTATCATATTTTATGTACCGATAAGATTTCCGATGTTACCGCGCATGAACAATTCATAGAGCAACTGCAAACAGATTATCTGCTTCGGAATAAACTGGTAAATGCTCTTCAGAAGTTGAATAAACCGGATGCTTACTCCATAGTGGATATTTTGGCCGAAAAAGAACATACCTATTCGCGCGGTTATTTATTGTTGCTCCAAATATGCAGGTGGTTACCTGCTGTATCTCTAATCTTGATGTTTCAAATTCCTTCTTCACCTGTTCCTCTTTTATTTTTATTAGTATCTTATATATTTAATGGATACTTACATTTTAAACAGAAAAACATTCTTTCATGTTATTATTTCTCTGTACCCCAGTTATATAAGTTGTTGAAAACAGCCGATTACTTAAGTGCTGTTCCCTCATTCCTGTCTGTAAATGTTAAAATAGAGAACACTATCCGAAATTTGAAAGAGCTTGTCCGCAAACTGGGCTCATTCCGTTTAGGTATAGCGTTAGAAAGCGACTCGGCCATGATTGTTTATCTGCTGACTGAGCTTATTAATATTTTTACGTTATATTCCACTATCAATATTGTAACCTCTTTTCGGTTTATTCAAAAGGAAAAAGAAGAAATAGAACAAGTGTTTTGTTATGTAGGTTTTTTGGATTTGCTGTGTTCCATATCGTTTTTGCGTGAACAGATTCCTTATTATTGCAAGCCTTCCGATAATAAATCGGGCGAACGCTTGTATGCCGATAGTATATATCATCCATTGATAAGGGGATGTGTTTCTAACAGTGTGTCGTTATCGGATAAGTCCATGCTTATAACCGGCTCCAATATGTCGGGAAAAACCAGTTTTATCCGCACTGTTGCCATTAACTTGCTGACAGCAAAGACATTGAATACTTGTTTTGCAAAAGACTTTCGGATAGATATAAACAGACATCTTTATTCTGTGATTCACACAGAAGATAATCTGTTGGAAGGGAAAAGTTACTTCTTTAAAGAAGTCGAGAATGTGAAAGCAGCTCTTGATAAAGGAAAAAAGGGAAATTATCTATTGGTTTTCGATGAACTGTTCAAAGGGACGAATACAGTGGAGAGAATAGCGATTAATTCTGCCGTATTTTCGGATTTGGCAAAGACGGATAATTTGGTCCTTGCATCAACACATGATTTGGAACTGACCGCGTTGCTTCATAGTCAGTATGACTTATATCACTTTAGTGAAACAATAGCCGATGACAAACTTCAATTTGATTATAAACTGAAGAAAGGAGTGGCGCAGGAGGGAAATGCCATCAGGATATTGGAATTGTGTGGTTATCCTTCCGAATTGGTTCAATCGGCCAAGAATATACTTCCTTCGATACAGTGATATTAATCCCCAATGAACGTTGGTTAAGCCTTTCTATAAGCAGAATTACTACAGTTTCCCGCAGTGGACCGAATGGACTGTGACTGTAATAATCTTACGTTTAAAAGTCCTTAGCTGACAGTAAGAAACAATTTAGTCTTTATGAAGGTAGAAGTGACAGTATGCTCTAACATCACTAAATGCGGCATGGGAGTGTTTTTCAGCTTAGCAATAATACAAAGCCTACTCCCCGGATATTCTTCAATTCGATGAGAGGTTCATCTTTCAGTGATTTCCGCAGGTTCGTGATAAAGACATCCAAACTGCGTGAGGCAAAATAATCGTCCTCCGTATTCCAAAAGCGACTTAGGATAGCCTTCCTTTCCACTATTTCATTTATGTTTTCGCACAGGAGCTGAAGTATTTGGGCTTCGCGCACCGTCAGGGTTTTGTTCTCTCCGTTTTCATTGTTATGCAGTGTGGCATGTTTGGCATCCAAGGTGAAGCGTCCCAATGCATAGTGTTCATTTTCATTGCGTAATTTGACTCCTGCCTTCATTTTCAGGATGGCGTGTATATGTGCGTCCAATTCATCGGGCACAAAGGGCTTTTTCACATAGTTATTAACCCCCAGTTTATATCCTTCTTTCACGTCTTTGGGAGATGTCAATGCAGAGGTGAACAAGATAGGAATATCCCCATCCATTTCGCGGATACGTTCCACCATTTGATAACCGTTCATCACAGGCATATCGATATCCGAAATAATAATATCAGGATGATATTCTTTCCAAGCTTTCAGTCCTTCTGCACCATTGGTAGCGGTTATCACTTCGTAGCCACCGATAATTTCCTGCAATTCATTCTTTACGATGTAGCTGAAAGTGGAATCATCCTCCACTAATAATAGTTTAATCATAGCTTTCTATTATTTTAGGTATTAACAGGCTGAATTCACTGAATTCCCCTTCTATACTGTTAATATATACTCTTCCCTCGTGGGCTTCCATTACCTGATAAACATAGTTCAACCCTAGTCCGAATCCTGAAGGGCCTCCTTTTCGGGTTTGTTTGATGGCCGATGCACGCTCAAACTTCTCGAAAATCTTCTTTTGGTCTTTTTGCGGAATTCCAATACCATTGTCGTATATGTTGATAATATCATGGTTGGCATCACTTGAAGAACTGATGTTTATCTTTACCGATTCCTTGGAATATTTTATGGCATTGTCTATCAGATTACTGATTGCTTCCTTCAGAAACTCTTCGTCGGCATATACTTTTTCTGTTTTTAAGTCTGTAGTGAAATGGATTGTTTTTTCAGTTTTTATGGTGAACTTTTCAATTAAGTCTTCTATCATGGGAGATAATGGAACTTCTTTTTTGTTCATCTCCAGTTTGTGCTGTTCCAGTTTCGCCAGCGTCAGCACTTTGTTGGAAAGAGCCAACAAATGTTCCAGTTCATTTTCCACAATAGTAAAATAATGGTTCTTTATTTCCGGCTTATCATCCAACTTTCCGCTATGCAGCCTGCTGGTGCACATGATGGCAGAGCTGATGGGCGTTTTCATGTCATGAATCATGGCGTAGGAGAAATCTTCTTTCAGCCGGGCTATTTTCCTTTCTGTGATGATGATTTTTATTTGGTAAAACAATCCGATGAAAGCGAATACTACCATAACCGCTGTAGACAGCAACAAGATTCCCATGCGTGCAAATATGCTCCAATGCGGATTCACCAATATCATTTGTACAGTTTGTGATAGGTCTGTGCGGATAGGAATTTCCTTAGAGTGAATGGCATTCCATAGACAAAAGTTTCCTTTTTTGCTTTGTTGAAGCACTTCTCCGGTCTTCGGATTAATAAGATTCAATATGAAATCGCTGCTTATTTTATGCTCTAAGAGGAGAGTGGAAGCGATGGAGTCCACGTCTTCTATAGAGATATAATAACCTAAGTTATAGAGTCCTTCTTCTAAATAAGTGATTTCGGGGATGCTGTCGGTTGCTGCTTCTCCTTTTATATTTGTTCCTTTAGGGGTCTTATTAAGACGAGTAATAGCCTCGTCTTCCATTCCTGTATATAGAATTTGATTTATTTCTTCAGATATATTGTTTCTGATAAGTATATAAGTATTGCATAACCACATTAATTGTAATGCTAATATGGAGGTTAAGCTTATGGCAGTGATTATTTTCAAGTACTTAGTCTTTATCATGTAGCAAATATAATAACTTATTCTTAAAATCGGATAACATTTTGATAACATATTATTATACAATTTCCTATTATGTTTGCAACATCAAACTAAAACTCATACATATAATTTAAAGATATAATATTATGGAAAAAACAATAGTAACATTAAGCAGTAAAGAACAAACTTCTATTTATGGAGGAGACATGAAAAGAATCTATAATTGGGAACCAAGGAAGGATAAAAATCCAAAACCTCAAGTTATATGGACAAACAATTAACATAAAGATAACAATTCAATAACAAAGGGGTAAAAAAAGACAGCTTATCTTTGTTGCATTAAAACAAACACGAAAGAGAGATGGGAAAAACGAGTATAAACGAACAAGATCAGGAAGGGAAACGGATGAATGGTATACCTCATCTTTTTGCTCACCGCTTGTTCAGACGAAGAATAAGGGACTGCCCGAGTCTATAAATAAGGGAAATAATAACACAAACACAAAATGAAGTATGAAAAAGAATGATTATTGCATGATGAAGCCACTCAGTGGTGAGGAACATGTACAGGTATCGGGAGGTTATGTGCCTCCTACGGAGGAACAGATGGAGGAACTTCGTAAAATATATGGGCCATTAGCAGATATTATTTGCTGGTAGCTTTTATACAAACACAATTTTATTAACCAATTAAAAATTTATTATTATGAAAAATTTTAAAGAAAATGCTTTGATGCAGAAGATGAATTTGGATGAAATGAAAGAAGTGAATGGTGGTTTCCCTTGGTGGATTTTAGGAAGTCTTGCTTACGATATTGTATCCAACTGGAATGAAAGTGTTGAAAGTTTTAATAAAGGTTTATCAGAGGGATTTTAAAATGGAAAGTATTAATAACTTGTTTAGTGTTATAAACACAGAAGATGCCACATTAATATATGGTGGTTCAGAGTTTAGTAACTGGGTTTGTGAGATGTTTGGCAAATTATGTCATGGACTAACACAAGAAAATGGTGCCGATGTTTGTGGTAGAGTATTTTAATTGATAACAAAAAGATGAGTGTGTTTTATAAAGATGCACTCATCTCTTTAAAGATTGCATTATGAGGAAAAAGCTGTATTATATGGGTTCTGGATTTTTCTTTATCTTAGGTATTGTATTATCCAATACTTACAGACCGTATATTTATGAGAATCATATTTTTGATTTTCATTTGGCTGATACAATAGGAAATTTGGTAGCAGTGCCTTCTCTCTCTTTGTTATTATTGGCTATAAGAAAATATGAGAGTTTATCTAAAGCTATTCTTTATAGTATTTTTGTTTTTACTTTATATGAAATAATTCCATTTGGAACTTTTGATTTTTATGATTTGATAGCAACATATATCAGTGGATTATTAACTTATTTAATTTTTCTGTTGTTCAAACGAGTGAATAAGAGATAGGTATGCCTACTTTTCAGAAATTCTTCGCTTGATTTTAGCGTGTAAAAGTAGTTCATGTGAAAATAACAATTCAATAACAAAGGGGTAAGAAAAGACAGCTTATCTTTGTTGCATCAAAACAAGCAGAGAGATATGAAATAAACGAGTATAAACGAACAAGATCAGGAAGGGAAACGGATGAATGGCATGCCTCATCTTTTTGCTCACCGCTTGTTCAGACGAAGAATAAGGGACTGCCCGAGTCTATAAATAAGGGAAATAATAACACAAACACAAAATGAAGTATGAAAAAGAATGATTATTGCATGATGAAGCCACTCAGTGGTGAGGAACATGTACAGGTATCGGGAGGTTATGTGCCTCCTACGGAGGAACAGATGGAAGAACTTCGTAAAATATATGGGCCATTAGCAGATCTTATTTGCTGGTAGCTTCTATCTAGATGCAGAATGATTGAATCGATAAATTTTATAAAATAGAAAACAATAATTATATTTAATATTATGGATAATTTAATTAAAGAGTTAGATTTGCAAGCACAGAAACACATTTCAGGAGGCTTTTGGGATTGGGTTGTTGGTACATTCTTAGGTGGAATGCTTTATGATTTAACATTTCATACTGGCGAAACCATAGAATCATTTAATGCCGGTCGAGATGCAGCTAATGCTATGTGGAATAAATAATCATCTAAAAAAATGGAAAAGTATTATATTAGTTTATCAAAATATGAAGAAATAAATATCGCAGGTGGTTTAAAAAATGTTTGGGAACTACTTGGCTTTTTATTCCAATGTGAGTATAATGGATTTGAGGCAAATAATTTTGCTCCTTCTGTAATGCCTTATAAATAATTTGTTTAACTTTAAAATTGAATGTGCCATATTAGTATGGCGCATTCAATTAAGATATTATGGGACGCCTGATTATTTTCAAAAGAGACAATGTTATGTATTTGTCTAAAAGAACAAGATTAGTATTTTTTATAGTCTGTGTTTCTTTACTCCTTGTTATTTCTGTTATCAATTTTGCTTATAGACCCTATATTTATGAAAATGGTATATATGATTTTTATTTTGCAGATACCTTTACTAATATTTGGGGAGTTCCTATAGCGACTTGTTTGGGCATGGCATTGACACAGAAATTGGTATATAAGGAAATATATTATAGTATGGCAGTTTGTTTGGGGCTGATATGCTATGAAGTTATAGGATTGACTTTTGATTATAAAGATATAATTGCAACTTTTATAGGTGCTTTATTATCTTATGCAATCAATAAAATGGTTATTCGATATAGTTGTTAATTAGAAGATAGGTATACCTACTTCTCAGAAACTGACTTGTTGTGGTGATATTTGTAAAAGATATGAATTTGAAAGATTAATACTTCGTTAAATTTGTAACTAATCCGTTGAAAATAAACAAGTTAATTTAAATAATTTAGCAAGATAAAATAGGTCAAGTAACTGATTTTCAGCATCTTTAATGGTAAACCACCACACATTAAAGTAATGAACAAAACAGCACTTGACCAATATGAGGAAATCGTAACCGATGCTTTGAAAAGTTGTTCTGCGAAGTTACGCAAAAGTTTTAAAACAGCATTCATCCAACTCATGATTTTGTATATGGTACTGCCAAGAAAGATTAATTTCACCCAAATGGGGCGTTACTCAGACAGCTCAGAGCAACGCTTCCGCCAGTTGTTTGAACGTGAGTTTGACCGGATGCAGTTCAACCTCTTCCTCATGCGGCAGCATTTTGGTGAAAGTACAAGAAAAGCCATTGCCATCGACGCAAGCTACATTTCAAAGTCGGGAAAGAAGACTCCTTATATCGGCAAGTTCTGGTCGGGATGCGCTTCTGCAATGAAACGGGGACTGGAGATTCTCGGTATCGGCATTGTCGACATTGACAGTCGGGACTGTATGATGCTATGTGCGGAGCAGACACCGGACAAGGCGTATCTGGAAAAGCAAGGCGAAGAGTACAACCTTGTTGACTGGTATCTTGACGTACTCCGCAAATACAGGGACAAGTTGCTTGACATAACACGTTATATCGTTGCAGATGCCTGGTTCTCAAAGGCAAAGTTCGTGGGTAAAGCCTGTCTGCCGGGATTCCATGTCATCAGCCGTCTGCGTGATGATGCCGCCTTGTGGTATTCACATGACGGTGTCCGCACAGGCAAACGGGGACGACCACGCATCAAAGGCGAAAAGATTGATTTTAAGAAACTCGACCTTCAGCGTTGCGAGGTCCTCGACATCGAAGGAGGAAGAGCCTACTCTGTCAAGGCCTATTCAAAGGCAATGAAACGAAACATCAAAGTCGTGGTTCATTACGCAGAATCAGGAGAACACAAAATCTATTTCTCCACCGATCTTGAAATGTCGGACAAAGACATCATCGAATACTATCGTACACGATTCCAAATCGAGTTCTGCTTCCGGGATTCCAAACAGTTTACTGGACTCAATGATTGCCAGGCAAGAGACTTGAAGAAACTTGACTTCGCTTTCAATGCGTCACCGGCTTCGGTAAACATCGCAAAGGTCATGCGCCAACGGTACTATCCGTCGCTCTCCATCGGACTGCTAAAAGCCTATTTGAGTAACACTTATATGCTCAAAAGAATTTTTAGCAAGTCCGGTATGAAGCCGAACAGAACATTTAATGCTAAACTTATCAAAGAACTCTTTGGCATAGTGGCAGAAGCCGCTTAGCCAATATGTTGAATTTTTAACGGACTATTAAAAATTTGAAATATGTAATAATTGAAATACATAAAATATGAAAAGTAAAAATTATATTGGAATATGTGTGTCTTTAATATTTATTATAATAATGTTTATATTAAGGTTTTGGACTGATATTGACAGTTCATTTTATATCCTATTTTTTTTCCCTTCTATAATAGTCTTTCCATATAGCGACAAAACTTTTATCTACAGAATTATTTATATAATTATGTGCATGTTATTACTTTTTGTCATTTGGAGGTATTATAGTGTACAAGATTTAATTGTATCTTTCAGTGGGGGTGCTTTTGCTCTTGTTGGCTCTTCTGTCCTAGCTTCTTTACTTAAAAAAATATCTAAATAAAATTTCCCGTAATTCCTTATAATAGGAAGTAGCATTATCTTTCTGAATAATTTTAGTTTGATAAAGCAGTTGGGAATGGATGGCGATAGAATATAAATGTACAGTGAAAGCAGAATAGAGAATTATAAGAATTATGTATCATGTTTTATGGATAAATAATTAACCTAATGATAACAATCCGATAACACATTTCCTTTTTCTTTCCTTTTACTTTTGCGGTATAAATCAGTAAAAGTAGAAATGTTATGTTATTACCAAACGAATGGATAGAGAACAGTATTGAAACATACATCTATCAACACACCACAAAATCCCAGATTATCTATTGGGGGGTATTGGCTGCCGTTGCTGCCGCTATTATTGCATTGCCTTTTATCTATGTAGACATTTCCGTGCAGGGAAGTGGGGTAGTGAGGCCGGTGACTGAAAAAACCGAAATAAAATCGGCTATAACAGAATTGGTAGATTCTGTTTATGTACGCGAAGGCGATCGGGTAAACAAAGGAGATGTCCTTCTCCGTTTCCGAACTAATAATTCCGATTATAAAATCAATTATCAGACTAATCGTCTGAATGATTATCAAGCACATTTGACAGATTTAGCTTATCTGGCAAAAGGTGAATGCCCTGTGGTGTTCCATTCTCCGGTTCGTCAGCAGGAATATACCTATTTTATCAAAAAGAAAAAAGAACTGGAAACCTCTTTGGCGCAGGCGGAAAAAGAATATATGCGCAATAAAAACCTGTTTGATAAGAAGGTGATTTCAGAAGAAGAATATGATAAATATTATTTCCAGTATCAGAGCCAGCAAAATGAATTGGCTTCATTGATACAAAGCCAGTTGAGTACATGGCAGGCAGATATGAATACCTATCGTAATTCCCGTAGTGAAATGAATACCACCTTGCAGCAGGAGTTGAAAGATAAAGAACTCTATATAGTCCGTAGTCCGGTGAGCGGAACCATTGACCAGTTTTCGGGCATATACAGAGGAAGCAGCATACAGGCAGGGCAGTCATTGGCAGTGGTCAGTCCGGATTCTACCTTGTGTATGGAGATATATGTCACGCCCAGGAACATAGGTTTTATGAATATCGGGATGCCGGTCAATGTACAGGTGGAATCATTTAATTATAATGAATGGGGAACATTACCCGGAAAAGTAACAGAAATTTCATCGGACTTTCTGGCGGACAGTCAGGGAAACTCATTCTATAAAGTGAAATGCCGGATGGAACGTAACTATCTGATGCTGAAAAGCGGACAAAAAGGAGTCTTGAAAAAAGGTATGACCGTCAGTGCTCATTTTATGATAACCCGGCGCTCATTGTTTGATTTATTGTATCAGAAGATAGACGACTGGGCGAATCCCAAACAATATGAGAATAAAAGAATGATGGCTAAATTTTAAACACGAATGCAAGATGAAAAAAGGAGTTAAAATCAAACAGTTTGATATTACGGATTGCGGAGCGGCTTGTCTGGCTTCCGTATGTGCCTATTATGGTTTGCAGTTTCCCATTGCACGTATCCGCCAATATGCGTTTACCGACCAGAAGGGAACAAATATTTTGGGGTTGATAGAGGCTGCTAATAAGTTGGGCTTGTCAGCTAAAGGAGTGCGAGCTAAATTCGAGGCATTGTATATTGTTCCTAAACCTGTTATTGCTCATGTTATAGTACACGAACAACTTCAGCATTTTGTAGTGATATATAAGGTGGAGAAAAAGAAAGAATACATAGAATATATGGATCCGGGTGACGGGCGGATGCATCGCGTGACCAATCAGGAATTTGAGAAAATGTGGACCGGTGTACTGGTGTTATTGGAACCGGAAGAAACTTTCAAGACCGGAAACATGAAAACCGGTATGACAAAGAAGTTCTTTTCTCTGCTGGCTCCTCATAAAAGCGTGATGCTGCAAGCCGTGTTTGGTGCGCTTATTTATAGTATCTTGGGTTTATCTACCTCCATCTATGTAGGTAAAATTACAGATTATGTATTGGTAGATAAAAATATCAATTTGCTTAATCTCATGGGAGTTATCATGCTGGTCATCCTGTTATTGCGGACTTTTATCGGAGCAATGAAAAGTATTCTGGCTTTAAAAACAGGGCAACGGATTGATGCTGCACTTATTTTGGGATATTATAAGCATCTGTTGACTTTACCTCAACAATTCTTTGATACGATGCGCGTAGGTGAAATTATTTCGCGCGTCAATGATGCAGTGAAAATCCGTAATTTTATCAATAATGTTTCGTTGGATTTGGTGGTTAACATCATGATTCTTGTTTTCTCTGTATGCCTTATGTTTGTTTATTCCTGGGAGTTGGCATTGATTACTTTAGTGTCTGCTCCCTTATTCCTGCTTATTTTCTGGGGGTTTAACAAATTGAACCGGAAATATCAGCGCGGTATTATGGAAAGTAGTGCTGATTTGGAAGCGCAATTGGTGGAATCTCTTAATTCTATTTCTACTATCAAACGATTCGGTATAGAAGAATATGCTAATTTGAAGACGGAAACTCGTTTCGTACATTTATTAAAGAATACATATCGCAGTATATATGGTTCCATTATGGCGCAAGGCGGCATTCAGTTTGTATCTACAGGCATTACGATTGCCGTTCTTTGGTTAGGAAGTCTTTTGGTGGTTGATCAGGAGTTGACACCCGGCGCTCTGATGGTGTTTTATTCTTTGGTTGGTTATGTAATTTCTCCTATCGGCTCGCTGATTTCTTCCAATCAGACTATCCAGGATGCACTGATTGCTGCCGACCGCTTATTCCAGATTATGGACTTGGAACGTGAACAGGATAATAACCAAAAGATAATATTAGAACCGGATATGGTGGGCGATATTATGTTTGAGAATGTTTCGTTTCGCTATGGTTCGCGCAAGGATGTGTTCAAGGAATTGAGCTTGAAGATAGAAAAGGGGAAGACTACTGCTATAGTGGGAGAAAGCGGGTCGGGCAAGACGACTTTGATTTCGTTATTACAGCATATTTATCCTATACAGGAGGGCCGCATTCGCATAGGCGATTATGATATTGCGCAAATAGATAACCGCAGTCTTCGTCGCCGGGTGGGAACAGTACCTCAACAGATTGAATTATTTGCCGGCAGCATTGCAGAGAATATAGCGGTAGGCGATTTGCATCCGGACATGAAGAAAATTGTAGATTTGACGGAACAATTAGGTTTAAAGGATTTTATAGATGGTTTGCCTAAGGAGTACCGGACTTATATCGGTGAACATGGTGCATCCTTGTCGGGTGGCGAGCGGCAGCGGCTTGCTATAGCGCGTGCCTTATATAAAGAGCCGGAGATACTTATTTTTGATGAGGCGACATCTTCGCTTGATTCTATTTCCGAACGCTATGTAAAGCAGACACTTGATGCATTGGCACGGAAGGGGAAAACGATTATCGTGATTGCTCATCGGTTGAGTACAGTGAAGAATGCAGATAAGATTGTGGTGATTGATAAGGGACAAGTAGTTGAGGCAGGTACTCATGAAGAATTGTTCAATTCGGATGGAATGTATCATCGTTTGTGGAAGGAACAGTTTGATGAAATAGGTTAAAGAATGAATAGTATGAAAAAGTTAATAGTTGTAACTGTTGCAGCCATCGCATTGATAGCAAATATGCAAGCACAAAATAAGAAGTGGAGTCTCAAAGAATGTATAGATTATGCCATACTGCACAATATAGAGGTGAAACAGAGTCAAAACCGGATTAAAAGTTTAAAAGTAGAGAGAAATACACTGAAGAGCAGTTTTCTGCCCAATCTGAATGTAGGAGCTTCACAACGTTTTTCTTTTGGCAGGGCTTTGAATCAGGATAATACCTATGAGGATAGAAACATACAAAATTCTTCATTCTCTGCCAGTACCGAAATGCTTCTTTTTACCGGATTCAAAACAAGTGCATCCATTTCTCGAAATAAATTCGATGTATTGGCGGCCGAGGCAAATAAGGAATTGATAGAAAACAACTTGTCACTCAATGTAACCAACTATTATTTTCAGATACTGTTGAATAAAGAAATTTATCGTATCGCTCAAGAACAAATCCGGTTGACAAAAGAACAAGAAATCAGAACACGGATTCTGATAGAGAATGGAAAAGTTCCGCAGTCTCAATTATATGATATAAAAGCTCAATTAGCTGATGATGAACTGGTGGCAACAGAAGCCAGGAACTCGCTGCGGCTTTCTTTTCTTGACTTGATGCAATTGATGGAGTTGAAGGGTGAGGAGTATTTTGATGTAGATTCTTTGGATGAAAGTATAGTTTCTATGGAGTCTGTCACTCCTGAGGGGATTTATGCCTCGGCATTAAGCTGTATGCCTCAAATAAAGCAAGCTCATTATTCTTTGCAGAGTAAAGTGAAAAGTATAAAAGTTGTCAAGTCAGGATATTACCCGCAGCTTTCTTTGGGTGCCGGAATCAATACCGGTTACTATTATTCTCGTGGTGCAATGAATCCATCTTTTCATCAGCAGTTTAAAAACAATATGCAGAAAAGCATTTATTTCACATTAAGCATCCCTCTTTTTGACCGCTTCTCTACCAGGAATCAGGTAAAAACAGCGCGTTTGGAAGAGAATAATGCCCGCTTGTCATTGGAAAATGAAAAGAAAAGCCTCTATAAGGATATTGAGAAAGCATATATGGATGCGCTGGCAGCTTTTGAGAAATACGAGTCTACTACCAAAGCGGTAGTTGCCAATCGGGAGGCGCATCGGTATGCGTTAGAGAAGTATATGGCTGGAAAGTCGGCTGTATATGAGTATAATGAGATAAAAATGAAATTGGCAGATGCGTTGTCCCAACAATCACAAGCTAAATATACCTATTTACTGAAAGAACGGATATTGGCATTTTATTCATGCCACTCTTTAGCGGACTTAGAAATTGTTTTGAATTAGCAACATCAAAGTCTCAAATTCTATAGATACACAATTAACATGACGATAACAATTCAATAACAAAGAGTTTGGGAAGAGCGATTTACATTTGTGATATTAACATGAATACAATTTACTAACTAATTAAAAACTTATAGGTATGCATTTTTTCTCTGTTTATTCATTATTTGTGTCTATAGGGAGTTTGTTCGTTTTCTGCTTCCCGGAAGAAGCTTCTGATGTTGGTGTAAAATCAATGCAGAGTTTGCCCAACGTCCAGGTTTGTAATACTGAGGCTAGTATTCCGTTTGACTCAGTAATTTGTTTGGATGATAATAATCGTTGGGAGGTTAGTCAATGAAAAAAGAAGAGCTATAGGATGGGGGCTATGGGTATTATACGCCTTTTCTTTATTTTGTTCGTTTCATTTTGATTGGGTATCACAATACAGGGATTTCTTTGCTGTCTATTTTTTAGTCGCTTCTTCTGTGGTATGGTACTTGATTTGCAAGAAGTAAAAATGAACGTTACTCGTTTGTTTTGCCTCCTACATGGCAATAATTAACCATGAAGGTAGCTAAACGAACGAGTAACGACACCTATTTTTGGTATAATCTGTTTTATTTCTCTACAATGGCTTTGGCTTTCTCCAGAGCTACATTGATATTGGGACAAATGTTGTCTTCGCCGAGCAAATCATAAAAACCGGCTTTCTCCAATACTTTATGCACCTTTTCGTTTACGCCTGAAAGTACGATATGAATATTTTCTTTCTTAGACATTTCACAAAGGTTAGTGAGGTTGTGAATACCGGTAGAATCAATGAACGGCACTTTACGCATACGGATGATACGCACTTTCGGGCGGTCGCCCAGCTCAGACATGATTTCTTCAAATTTAGTGGCGATGCCGAAGAAATACGGACCATTGATTTCGTATACTTCTACGCCTTCGGGAACCATGAGATGCTCTTCGTGCACTTCCAAATCGGATTCATTATTAGGATCGATTTCATTCTTGATAACCGAAATATCGGTGGTTTCCATAACGCGTTTCATAAATAGCACGCAGGCAATCAGCAATCCTACTTCAATAGCGACTGTCAAGTCGAAAATGACTGTCAGGAAGAAAGTGATCAATAACACTGTCACGTCCGATTTCGGATTCTTGAGTAATGCTTTAAAGGTGCGCCAGCCACTCATGTTATAAGATACAATGACTAACACGCCGGCCAGACAAGCCATCGGGATGTATTGTGCCAACGGCATCAGGAAGAGCAGGATGAGCAGTAATACGACAGCATGAATAATGCCGGCCACCGGAGACTTTCCCCCATTGTTGATATTGGTCATGGTACGTGCGATGGCTCCGGTAGCAGGAATACCTCCGAAAAGAGGAGCGATGATATTGGCTGCACCTTGGGCTATCAGCTCTGTGTTTGAATCATGACGGTCACCGATTACACCGTCGGCAACGGCAGCCGAAAGTAATGATTCGATGGCACCCAATACAGCAATTGTGATGGCTACGGGAAACAAGTTCTTGATTGCTTCCCAATTCAATTCGGGTACCACTGCATCGGGAAGTTGTGATTGGATGGTGAATCGGTCGCCAATCGTATCAATGCAGGTAATTCCTCCGTATGTTTTCATCAGATAGACTGCAATCGTCACTACGATGATGGATATTAACGAACCGGGAATCTTTTTTGAGAATTTGGGAGTGATGGCAATGATGAATACACTGACCACACTGACAATGGCATTCCACCAGTTTACTGTATCAAAGTGGCGGAAATAAATCATCCATTTGCCGATAAAGTCTCCGGGGACTTTCTCTCCGCCAAAGTTGAGTCCGAAGATATCAGCTATCTGTGTAGTGAAGATGGTAACGGCAATACCACTGGTAAAACCGACAATGATGGGATAGGGAATGAATTTGATGACAGCTCCCAGTTTAAACACTCCTAATAAAACAAGGAGTACACCTGCCATCAGTGTTGCCACTGTCAGTCCGCTGATGCCATATTCTTGTATGATACCGTAGATGATAACGATAAACGCGCCTGTCGGTCCGCCGATTTGTACTTTGCTTCCTCCCAATAAAGAAATGATAAAGCCTGCAACAATAGCAGTGATAATACCTTTTTCGGGAGATACTCCTGAAGCAATACCAAATGCAATAGCCAGAGGAAGTGCAACGATACCTACGATAATGCCGGCCATGAGGTCGGCCATGAAGCTCTCCTTCGAATAATTTTTTAATGTAGTGAAGAGCTTCGGTTTAAATTCAAATGCTTTCATTTTATAATTTACTTTATGCTACGAAATGTGTTCAACACAGAATGGAGGTGCAAAATTAGACAAAATTTATCTATAAATTAAGGGATTATTGATTTTAAGTTCTTATTTTTGTTGCATGAAGGGTGTTCTTCGTATATTATTGGGGAGTTTGAGCATAAATAGCTTTCTTGTTTAAGAAACTTTTGTAGTTGATGAACATATTCAAGCCGTATTGCGTTTATTTTATATAAATAAAATGTTTAATTAAACATAAAATTATAATTGTAATAAATACAAATTTGAAATATAATATATATCTTTGTGGTATAAGGCAAGGGTAATAAAATAATAACTAACCAATAAAACAAATAATTATGGCTAAGAGCATTAAAGGTACACAGACAGAGAAAAACTTGTTAACTTCATTTGCAGGTGAATCACAAGCTAGAATGCGTTATACTTATTTTGCAAGTACTGCAAAAAAAGAAGGTTATGAACAAATCGCTGCTATTTTCACAGAAACAGCTGATCAGGAAAAGGAACATGCAAAACGTATGTTTAAGTGGTTGGAAGGTGGTATGGTAGAAATTACTGCCAGCTATCCTGCAGGTATGATCGGTACAACAATGGAAAATCTGAAAGCCGCCGCTGCCGGAGAAAATGAAGAATGGACGACTGATTATCCTCACTTTGCTGATGTGGCCGATCAGGAAGGTTTTCCTGCTATTGCTACGATGTATCGCAGAATTGCTGAAGCAGAAAAGGGCCATGAAGAAAGATACTTGGCTTTATTGAAGAATGTGGAAGAAGGTACAGTATTCAAAAAAGCAGAAGAGACTGTATGGCAGTGCCGTAACTGTGGTTACATTTATGTAGGTACAGAAGCTCCTGAAGTATGTCCGGCATGTTTGCATCCGCAGGCTTACTTTGAAGTAAAGAAGAACAATTATTAATTGAGATAGAATTATCCGTTTACCGTGTCCGGCTTCTCCCGATTGGGGGAAGCCGGATTTTTGTTTCATTAGAATATCCTGTATGATTTAAGCGTAATGATGCAGGGTTGAAAAGACTTTGGAGTTTTTTTATAATGCCCGATTGAAATTAAAACAAATGCTTTTGTAATATAAAATTAACCATTCGGTTAAGATAATGAAATTGGCTGTTCATGCCATCGTAACGTCCCGACTGTACTTTTGCGGCAAATTAATCTAAAGTATTTATGGGAAAGTTCAATTATTTGTGGTTTAGGAATATTCTGTTGTTATCAGCAGGTATGTGGGGATTGGCTGTGCCTTATGCTGTTGCTGATGATAAAATGAAGGAAAGTCCTATTACAGAACAGGTTCGTACAAAAATTCAGGTGTCTGGAGTTGTTGTGGACAGCAATGGCGAACCATTGATTGGTGCAACGATTCGTGAAAAAGAAAGTGGAAACGGAACAATAACCGATGTAGACGGAAAGTTTACACTTTCCATTCCTGTTGATGCCGTAATTGTGGTAAGTTATGTGGGATATCGGGACAAACTTATTGCGGTGAATGGGAAAACATCTTTTAAAATAGAACTGGAAGACGATACGGAAACGCTTGGTGAGGTAGTGGTCGTGGGATACGGTATTCAGAAGAAAGCCAATCTTTCGGGGTCGGTAGACCAAATCACTTCAACCCAGTTGGAGCAACGACCTATGACGGATTTGTCGAAAGGATTGCAGGGAATGGTACCTAATTTGAATGTTGATTTTACCAGTGGAGAGCCGGGACAGGCTGCCAATATTAATATTCGTGGTGAAGCTTCCATCAACGGTGGTTCTCCGCTGATTCTGATAGATGGCGTAGCTTCGGATGCTGAAGAGATGAATCGCTTGTTACCCGAAGATGTAGAGAGTCTTTCGGTATTGAAAGATGCTTCTTCGGCTGCCATTTACGGTGCCCGTGCCGCTTTTGGGGTTGTTTTGATTACGACCAAGCAAGGGAAGGGCGATAGAATTCAGGTGAATTATAACAATAATTTCTCGTGGAAGCGTCCTTCTTCATTGACTGAAAAAACTTCCGATCCTTATATTTATTTGAAACTGAAGAACATTGCGGTGTTAAACACTCCTTGGAGCTCCGGTCATGTGACCAGTGACGAGCGTTTGGAGTGGGCACGTCAACGTTCTGACAATCCCGATGGAACGGAAGCCATACGCCTGAATCCGTTGGACAACACGCAGTGGGAGTATATGGGTAATCGCAACTGGACAAATTATTTTCTGGATAAGAGTACATTCAGTCAGGCACATCAGCTTTCCATTTCCGGTGCGACAGAGAAAACCAAGTTTTATTTGTCGGGAGGTGTGGACAGTGAAGACGGTGTTTTCTCAGGTGTGGTAAAAAATGACAAGTATATTCGTTACAGTATGCGAGGCAAAGTTAATTATCAGATTTGGAACTGGTTGTCTGTTTCCAATAATACCTCTTTTGTCTCTACTACCCGTAAAAAACCGAGTTATTATAATTTGAGTGATTTTTACGATGCAGAGCCTCACGACATGGACGTGAACCCCGACGGTACATGGGCAAACAGTGAACTGGGTATTGCATTGGCACAATTGGTGGACGGAGGCGAGGAGAAAACCGTTTACGACCGTTTGCAAAGTACTTTCTCGGCCGAAATGAATTTTTGGGAAAGAATGTTGGTGCTGAACGCTAACTTTACTTTTTCAAAAAGCCATGAAGATTACGACTGGTATAAGACTAAGTATCGCATTGGCTACGGACCGGATGATGTTCGCGAACAGGGTACAAGCCGTGCTTACAAAGGCAGTACTTCCGAACTATATACCGTGCTTGACTTGTATGCCACGTTGACCAAGTCGTTCGACAAGCATTTGGTGAGCGGTGTGTTAGGTTTCAATCAAGAATATAGCCGTTGGGACAAATTCACTGCCGACCGTTACGACATCATATCTACCTCTTTGCCTTCCATCGGCTTGTCCTCAGGCGAACAGTATGTAGACGAAACTTATAAGGATTGGGCTATTCGTGGCTTGTTTTTCCGTGCTAATTATATGTATGACAACCGTTATATTTTTGAATTGAACGGCCGTTATGATGGAACTTCACGTTTCCCCAAAAACAAACGATATGGCTTTTTCCCTTCGGGTTCGGTAGCATGGCGTGTCGATGTGGAACCTTTCTTTGAACCGCTCCGGTCTTTATTCTCACAATTCAAGATACGTGCTTCGTATGGTTCATTGGGCAATCAGCTGGTAACCGAATATGGATATATTCCTTCTATGAATTCGTCATTGGGCAGTTACCTGATTGATGGAAAATTGCAACAAACCGTTACAGCTCCGGGCTTGGTTTCTCCCGATTACACTTGGGAACAGGTGCGTACATTGAACGGAGGTATTGACTTGGCGTTGTGGAACAATAAATTGGTGGTCTCTTTTGACATTTACCGTCGTGATACAAAGGGAATGCTTACATTAGGAAAAGAATTGCCGGGTGTGTTGGGCAAGACAGAGCCGAAAGAGAATGCCGCCGACCTGAAGACAAGAGGATGGGAATTGTCTGTCGCTTATCGGGATGAGTTTCAACTGAAAGGTAAACCTCTGAATTGGGGGGCACGCTTCGTATTGTCCGACAATCGTTCATGGATTACAAAGTTTGACAATCCTACCAAAAACCTTAGTCAATATTATGAAGGACAGGAATTGGGCGAAATTTGGGGATTGCAAAGTGATGGGCTGTTCAAGAGCAAGGAAGAAATTGCTGCGTTGGATGAAACAGAAATTATACCTTGGGGTGCATTGGAAATCGTGGAAGGATGGCCTAAATACAAAGATTTGGATGGCGACCAGCGCATAACGAAGGGTACTACTGTAGACAAACCGGGTGACTTGAGTGTTATAGGAAATTCATCACCTCGCTTTCGTTTTGGTTTAAACCTGAATGCAGAATGGAACGGGTTTGACGTATCGGCTTTCTTGCACGGAATAGGCAAGCGCGATTATTACCCTGTCAGCTATCTATATTGGAGTTTCTACCAACAACCGTATACCGGCGGACAGGTGCATGCTTTTGATTTCTATCGCCCTACGACAGACAGCGATGTAGAAATGGCCAAACATTCCCAGTCTTACATCAATGCGGGCTTGGCTAATCAGAATCTGGATTCTAAATATCCGGTGTTCCAGTCTTGGCTGGCCGATAAGAATTTGGGAACAGGCATTAACGGTATGGGGCTTGCCATTCCGCAAACCAACTATATGTTGAACGGTTCTTATCTGAGAATTAAGAATATAACGATAGGATATACATTACCGGCCCGTTGGACTAAGAAGACGCACTTGAACCGTGTTCGTATTTATGTCAGTGGCGACAATCTCTTTGAATGGAGCGGGCTGAAGAAATATTTCGATCCCGAAGCGGTAACCAATTCCGATTCTTACGGATATGTCTATCCGTTCAACCGCCAATATTCGTTTGGTATAAATGTAACTCTCTAAAAAAGAAATATTTAATAGAAACATGATAATGAAAAGTAGATTTTATATATGGCTTAGTTTGGTAGCAGGTTTGTTGGCTACTTCATGCAATGATGCCTTTATGGACCGTCAGCCTCATACAGAAATAGGTGCGGACAGTTATTTCAATACGGAAGAAGATTTGAAAATGTATTGTTATGGCTTGATCAACACACCCGGTTATAACTATACGGCAGATGCCGGTACAGATGACCAGGCTACTACAGATAATGTAGAGGTAAAGAACATCATGACTTCGGCCAATCCTACGTCGGTAACTATTTCTGCAGGTTGGTCGTGGGAACGCCTGTACAATATCAATTTCTTCTTGGAACGTTGCGAAAAGGCTGTCGTTCCTTCCGATGTGCTTGCACATTATCAGGGAATAGCCCGTTACTACCGGGCTGCCTTTTATATGGATATGGTGAAGCGTTTTTCGGATGTTCCTTGGTATGATAAGACATTGACCACTGATGACCAGGACTTATACAAAGGGCGTGACAAACGGGAGGATGTGGTTACCAAGATATTCGAAGACTATCAGTTTGCAGCAGAGCATGTAAAAACAGGGCAACCCAAAGGAACCATAGACAAATGGATTGTGCTGGCTACCATGGCACGTCATGCGCTTTATGAAGGTACATACCGCAAATATCACGAAGAATTGAATTTGCAGAATACGGCAGATATTTATCTTAGAATAGCAGTGGATGCTGCATCGCAGATTATGGAAGAGGGTGGTTTCAGTTTATATAATACGGGAAATCCTGAAAGTGATTACTCAACCTTGTTCAATTCGTTGGATCTGACTACTAATCCTGAGATAATTCAGGCCCACTATTATGAAAAAGCTACTGCTAGCAACGGATTCTGGGCTTATATGTTCGGAAATTATATCCCTTGTCCTACCAAGGACTTGGTGCAGGCTTACTTGATGAGTGACGGCTCTTACTATTCTGCCCAGCCGGGATATGAGACCAAGCAATTTGTCGAGGAGTTTCAGAATAGAGATCCTCGTATGAGCCAAACATTGGCTTATCCGGGGTGGGAATTGGTGAATACCATGACTTATGCACCCGGTGCAGGTATATATGTGCAGAACTTGAATAAGAATTTCTCCGGTTATCATCAAATAAAAGGTTTTATCAACAACAAGGATCAAGATTATTATTACAGCATTGACTATCCGGTCATTCGTTATGCCGAGGTGTTGTTGACTTATGCCGAAGCACGTGCCGAACTGAATGAACTGACTCAGAGTGATTTGGATAATACAATCAATTTAATCCGCGACCGTGCCGGTATGCCTCACATGTTGCTTTCTCCGCAGGCTGACCCTGCTTTGCAGGAAGCTTTTCCCGGAGTGTCTCCTTTGCTGTTGGAGATACGTCGCGAACGTCGGGTGGAACTGGTATTTGAAGGATTCCGTTTTGACGATTTGATGCGCTGGAAAGCCGGAAAATTGTTGGAAAAGGAACCGGAAGGACTTTATTTTCCGGGATTGGGCAAATACGACTTGACGGGCGACGGTATAGAAGACATTTATTTGATTCCTTCGGATGCGAACATTCCTGCCGAGGCCGATAAGGAAACCAATTCGTTGGGAGAGAAACTGGTGTACTACAGAACAGGAAGCATTGACGATGTAAATGCAACGGTTTATTTGCGCGAAGGAACCAAAGGCAATATATTAACCATTAAAGATATGGGTACTTTTCAAGAGCCTAAATACTATTATCGTCCGGTGCCCAAGCATGAAATGGATTTGAACCCGAATTTGGGTCCTCAATTATTTGGTTGGGAATAATAAATATAAGAATAGTTATGAAGAAAAATTGTTTGAATTGGTTTTTGTCGGCTGCCTTTTTATTTTTGTTGGGCAGTTGTGCAAACAAAGTGAAACCCGGGCAAGAACCGGAAGTGAAAGAGAAGTTTACCTTTGCTTATTTTACAGATGTTCATTTGAACAAGGATAATCGTGGCAATGGTGATGTTGCTTTGCGCATGGCATTGTCTGACGCAAAGAACAAAAGGGTGGACTTTATTTTGTTTGGAGGAGATAATGCGGATACCGATGCTTTGGGAGATGCAGAGCACACGGCAGATTCTTTGCATGAACGTTTCAAGTCGATTGTAGATGAGGCCGGAATCCCGCTTTATTTCACGATAGGAAACCATGACCGTTATTATCGTCGGAATGGCGAGACGGATACATTGGGATTCGGCTTGTTTGAAAAGTACTTTGGAAACACATTCGGTTCTTTCGACCATAAAGGAGTGCATTTCATTACACTAAACGGTCTTTTCCCTTGCGAAAAAGGCCCTTATTCGGTAAGCCCTGAAGAAATGGAATGGCTGAAAAGCGATTTGCAAAAAGTGGGAAAAGAAGTTCCGGTGGTAGTATCCATTCATGTGCCTATGCTTTCGCTTTACTATCCGGTGGTGGAAGGTAATTTCAAGGGAGCCGACATGATATGCAACACTAAGGACGTTTTTGAGGTACTGAATGGTTATAATGTGCAGCTTGTCCTTCAAGGACATCAGCATATTTACGAGCAAATTCAGGAAAGAAACCGCTGGTTTGTCACCGCCGGAGCAGTGTCGGCATATTGGTGGGGAGGCGCTTTCCTTGAAACGGAAGAAGGTTATTTGCTAGTTCGTGTGGACGAGAATAACCGTTTCAGTTGGGAATATGTGGATTATGGATGGAGTGTAGGAAATAATAATAACTAATGTATATGAAAACAAGAAATGTATGGATACTGGCAGCTTTGTTGTGCGGTCAGATAGGTGTGCAGGCTCAGGAAGCATTGCCCAAGGAAGTCAAAGTAGGTAAAGAACGTATAAAGGCGCGTCATGAAATATGTCTGCCACAAATCGATGACTATCAGTTGCTGAAGTGTGATTTTCATATCCACACTATTTTTTCCGATGGTATTGTGTGGCCTTCGCTTCGTGTGCAGGAGGCATGGGAAGAAGGATTGGACGCCATTGCAATAACCGATCATATTGAGGGCCAGCCGGCTCGCCGGGGGTTGCAGACAGGTAATCACAATTATTCGTTTGATGCTGCTCGTGAAGAGGCTTTCCGGAGAAATATCATTTTAATAAAGGGAGGAGAAATTACCCGTTCCATGCCTCCCGGACATTTGAATGCTTTGTTTGTGGAAGATCTGAATGTGCTCGACCAAAAAGACTATATGAAAGCCATCGAGGAAGCGCACAATCAGGGAGCGTTCATCCAGTGGAATCATCCGGGATGGGGAGTGAACGAAATCAAGTGGCACGATGTGCACGAGGAATTATACAAGAAAGGATGGTTGAACGGCATTGAAGTGTTCAATGAGTTCGAGTGGTATCCGGTGGCTTTGGATTGGGTCAATGAAAAGAACCTGACATTGCTTGGCAATACAGATGTGCACGATGTTATCGAGCGTTTGTATGATTTTCAAACAACCACTCATCGCCCTATGACTTTGGTTTTGGCTAAAGAAAGGACAGAGGAGGGAATAAAGGATGCTTTGTTTAATCGGCGTACTATGGTCTATTTTTACGATAATTTGATGGGCAAGAAAGAATATTTGGATAAGTTCTTTTGGGGAGCAGTTCAAGTAAGTCCGGTTTATTATAGCAGTGAAAAGCGTAATTATCTGGAAATAAAAAACAGTAGTGATGTACCTTTCAGATTGAAGAAAGTGGATAAAGCTCGGAAAGGATATCCCGAACGGATAGAGATACCGGCAAGACATTCTGTGACAGTTGTTTTGTCTAAAGATGACAATAACACAGGCAAGGTTCAATATGAGGTGGAGAATTTGATTGTTTCTCCTCGTGAGAAATTGCAAGTTGCCTTATTCTGATAGAATTGTCAGCTGTAGGGGCAGGGTTTGCCTGCCTGAAGACACAAGCCAACTGTTTTCGGGCGAGCGAACCTCGCCCCTACGAGCGAAACGACAGCATTATCCACGTTTTGACACACTCCCTTCGTTTTTGGGTTACACTTCTTTGTAAACCATCATTTTCATACCTCGATATACTACAATGATTTTTTATATCCGAAGTAGATATTCATTTCAGCAAATTTCCCGGTAAAGTCAGTTTATTCTCTTTTTGACTTCGGAAGATAACCATGGTTTGCGGTTGCTTTAAATCTGTTTCTTGAACTGCTTTCTGCAAGTCAGCCAGGTTATTCACGGTTTTGCCGCCCAGCTCCAAAATCACATCGTTGGGGCGGATATAGTCACGCAACACACTACCCAGTGCATTGACCGAAATGACATAAACACCGCGTTCCGTATCCATACCGGTGGCAGAACGTTCGCCCAGGGTATCCAAGTTTTTAATTTGTAGTCCTTGCCATTCGATAGTGGCATGTGCTTTTCCTTCTTCCATGAGAATGGGTTTGGGAAATTCGGGCGTCTTGGCCAAAGCTTTTAATCGGGGTGAGACAACTCCGAATCTATCCATGTCAAAGTTGCGGAAGCCACAACGAAAAACAGCGTCCGAATGGTTGTCAATCCGATAATCTCCCCGGCTCGGGTTAAGGAAGGCAGGGGTGCATACAATGGAATGTGCATCGGTATTCTGTTTGCGGGCTTTTTGGTAAGCAGTGCTGTCGGTAAAGATGTTATAATCCACTTCCAGACCCCAATGGCGGACTTGAATCGGCCGGTAAGAAGACATCACAATATTACGGGTAAACACATCACCGCTGTTCTTAAACCATACGTGAGGATGGAAAGAGTTATTGACTATGATATTGTTTTCTACTACCCGATAGAAGCCTTCACGCAGTTTGATGCCTCCGTTCAGACACAGATTGTTATAAATGTGGTAATTACCGGAGCCGTCGTCCAAGTCAATGTCCCAACCTCTGTCGCAGCGAAAACGATTATGCCGCAATACGATGGGCGAAGTGACGTCTGCCAGAATCAGTGAGGGTTCGGCATTTACCAACGAATCCATTACTTGGCGGTGAGGATGCCAGAAACGGTCACGTCCCCAAGAATTGAAGGAACCATGGTCACCGGTTTCTTTTACAGTGTCAAACACATCGTTGAATTCGATGATATGCCCGCCCCAAGTTCCTTCGCTGACGTTGATGCCGGCACGCGGAGTATCATAGATGCTATTGTGGCTGACTGTGATGTGTCGGCATATGGATAGTTCCACTCCCGTAATCTGTTTCTCGAACAGACCGATGGAGTGAATCAGATTGTCATATACCAGACAATGAGCCGGATAGTTATTTCCTATAGGACCGGGTATACGATCCAGTTTCCCGGCCGCTACAAACTCATTATATTCGAAGCTTGGAGAGCGGACAGCATTCGGGTCGCCCACAAAGCAAACAGCACTGGCTCCGATACGGGTAAAATGAGAACCCGATACGGTGGAGCGGCGGTTATAACAGGAGAAGAAGACTGCGTTTCCTCCCAAATTATGAATATAGCAATCTTTCAGCGAGCAATCTTCCGTACCTTCAAACACCACGGCACCACCCCGATAGACCATCCAGTCCGAGCGGAGCAACGGTTCGTATTTATCCATAAAAGTACGCAATGTTTGTGTCAGTTCGATTCCCTGTATAGTAATGTGAGTGACCGGCTGTTGTTCCGAACCGCGGAATTCAATCAGATGCTTGAGTATGGGAGTCTCGAAGACGGCTGTTTTTGCGTCTTCGTCCGGCATGGGATAATAATATAAGGTGGAAGATTCCGCCTGATAGAACCATTCACCCGGAGCGTCCAATTCTTCGAATATATTTTCCACCATCCGGTTTTTGGCGTGTAATCCTGATTGGCGGTTGTTCTGCCATCCGCCTTCCAGCATCAGTTTTCCGGCTTTGTCTTTACCGGTGATGCGGTAGTGAAAATCACCCCAGTCGCTTATGTGCATGGCATGGAGGTATCCTCCTTCGGGATGTTTCCAGCTCTTTACCCTCCGGGGAGCGGTGGCATCGGCTGAGGTACCGTTGAAACGCACTGCTGTGGAATCGAAATTGGGATAACGTGCCATGTGGCGGATGTTTCCGTTACTCAACAGCATATCCGGGTAACGTATGTCATCTTGGAGAACAGCTGTCAGGATACCTTTTTTATAAGGCTTCCACACAGGGTGTAATACTTTTCCGCCGGATAGCGTTACTTGTTCATTGCGGAAGGCACGTATGGATAATGGTTTCTCTTTTCCACCGTCTTCGGGAGTGAAGATTATAGGACGCTCCAACCGATAGATACCTTTACGCAAATAGATGGTTGTTTCGCCTTGAGCTTTTCGAGCTTTCAATTGTGCCCGCTCAATGGTTCGGAAAGGTTTTTGGAGGCTTCCGTCGTGACTGTCATTCCCATCGGGAGCCACATAATATTGATTCTGTGCCCACAGGAACAATACTTGTACCAGTAGGCATAGAGTCAAAATACTTTTTTTCATTCTATTATTTCTTTTCTGCTTCGGCATGCGGATAATCAATCGTGTAGTGCAGGCCGCGGCTTTCTTTGCGTTCCATTGCCTGACGCGTAATCAGATATCCGATGTTAATCATGTTGCGCAATTCACACAGTTCGCGTGATGCCTTGCAGCGTTTAAACAGTCGTTCGGTTTCTTCATACAGGATGTCCAAACGGTTCCAGGCACGAATCAGGCGCGTATTACTGCGCACGATACCCACATAGGCTTCCATGATTTGGTTCACTTCTTTCATGCTCTGTGTAATCAGCACACGTTCTTCATTATTCATGGTGCCGTCATCGTTCCATTCGGGAATGTCCTCATTGTAATCATACCGGTCGAGCACACTCAAAGCATGTTTGGCCGCAGCATCGGCGTAAACCACTGCTTCAATCAGTGAGTTGGATGCCAGACGGTTGCCGCCGTGCAGTCCCGTGCAGGAACACTCGCCGATGGCGTACAGGCGGTTGATGCTGGACTGTCCGTCCAAATCCACCTTAATGCCTCCGCACAGATAGTGAGCTGCCGGAGCAACAGGAATATAATCTTTGGTGATATCGATACCCAGACTGAGACATTTCTTATATATATTAGGGAAATGCTTCTTGGTTTCTTCCGGGTCTTTATGAGTGACATCCAGATAAACATGGTCTTCACCGCGCTGTTTCATTTCACTGTCGATGGCACGTGCCACGATATCACGCGGAGCAAGAGACAGACGCGGATCGTATTTTTGCATAAACTCCTCACCACTCTGGTTTTTCAACACGGCACCGTAACCGCGCATGGCTTCAGTGATGAGGAAGCTGGGACGGTCGCCCGGATGAAAGAGGGCAGTGGGATGGAACTGAATGAACTCCATATCTTTCACTGCGCCTTTGGCACGATATACCATGGCAATACCGTCACCGGTTGCTACCAGCGGATTGGTGGTATTGCGATAAACGGCTTCACAGCCTCCTGTGGCCATAATAGTCACTTTGGATAAGAAAGTATCTACTTCTCCGGTGCTTTCGTTCAGCACATACGCGCCAAAACATTTGATGCCCGGAGTATGACGGGTGACGATGATACCCAAATGGTGTTGAGTAATGATTTCTACTGCATAATGATCGGTAAAAACCGTAATATTGGGGTGGGCTTTTACAGTCTTGATGAGGCTTGTCTGTATTTCTGCGCCGGTATTGTCTTTATGGTGCAGGATACGGAACTCGGAATGTCCTCCTTCTTTATGTAAGTCAAACTCTCCGTTTTCTTTCTTGTCAAACTCTACTCCCCATTTTATTAATTCTTGAATCTGCGATGGAGCTTCGCGCACAACTTTTTCCACGGCTGCACGGTCACTAATCCAGTCACCGGCAATCATTGTATCTTCAATGTGCTTTTCAAAATTGTCTACTTTCAGGTTGGTAACAGATGAGATACCTCCCTGAGCAAAATAGGTATTGGCTTCTTCCAGCCCGGCTTTACAAATGAGGGCAACCTTGCCTTTGTGAGCCACTTTCAGTGCGAAGCTCATTCCGGCAATTCCGGAGCCGATCACAAGGAAATCGAATTTTCTAACCATGATAATGTGATTTATGGTTGCAAAGGTAAAGAAAACCTTTTTTCATTGTACATTTTAATGCTGTTATTTGCTGCCTTTTTTTGAAAGATACGGTATGATATGTATTTTATTGGTGTTCTTCTTTTCGTTTAAAATGGATTCGTTTGTTGTTTTATGGTCGTGGGAATCTTGTTCCGTGATTGTGGGGATGGAAGAAAAACAATCAGCTCTTTTAAAATAATTGAGAACAAATGATTAACTTGCGCCAAAATTTAAAATTATGATGAATCGGACTTTCCATGTAAAGATTTCAGGAACAACTCATTTGTTTCTTATTTTGTTTACTTTGATCATGCTGGTTGCCTTTTGGTACAAAGGGGCGGCACTGATAGGAATGTTTTTCGCTATGATTGTCATTATCAATATAGAGCGTATCATTCATTCCACCTATACACTGACGGCAGACGGAAACTTGGTGATTTATAACGGACGTTTCCAGAAGGAGAAAAACATTCCGCTTTCACGGATTACGGATGTAGAACTGAAACGTCTTTTCGGATTGAAACACCTGAGATTCACCCGATATGTATTGGTGCATTATGACAATGATAAGGTGATAGACCTTCTGCCGGAGAAGCCTGAGGAATTTATGAATGCATTGGTCAGGCGGTTGGAACATAAAGAAGAGGATGAAGATACTTTTTGAAGAAAATATGTAGCAGGAAACCGGTTATTTTAGTATCTTTCGGACATACAACCTTTAAAATCGGAAAACATGGAACAAGTATTTAAGACAAAATGGGTTCCCGATTGGCAATATGTAGGAATGGGGGTCGCCATATTGGTCGTGATTGTTGTCTTTTTTTGGCTGCAGGAATGGACGGCTTTGGGTGGTTTAATTGTACCTCTCATGCTGTTTTATTCTCAGTCGAAGACTATTTATACGATTAAAGATAGCGGTGTGCTGGAAGTTAAATCGGTATGGGGCAAAAGATTCTGTGTGGATGGCATCAGGAACATTACTTACCAGCCTCATGCCCTTGGGATGCAAAAGATAAAAGTTGAACATGCACAAGGATTTGTGATGATAAGTCCCGACAGGCCTTTGGAGTTTGTGGAAGCTTTGAAGAAGGTATGTCCCGGCCTGGCGGTCGAAGGTTTTGAATTGATAAAGAACTGATTAATTTTAATAAATACCATGAAATATCAAATTGCGATTATCGGTGGAGGGCCTGCCGGCTATACTGCTGCCGAAGTTGCCGGAAAAGCCGGCCTCAGTGTTGTGTTGTTTGAAAAGAGGAGTCTGGGGGGCGTGTGCCTGAATGAAGGTTGCATTCCCACAAAGACATTGCTCTATTCCGCCAAAGTGTATGATTATGCCAAGCACGCTTCCAAATATGCGGTCACTGTGCCCGAAGCTTCTTTTGACTTGGGCAAGATTGTTGCCCGGAAATCAAAGGTGGTGCGTAAGCTGGTGTTGGGCATCAAGGCGAAACTGACTGCCCATCAGGTGAATATAGTGACGGGAGAGGCTACTGTCATAGACAAGAATACGGTGAAATGCGGCGAGGAGATTTACGAATGCGAGAACCTGTTGCTTTGTACCGGTAGCGATACATTTATTCCTCCCATTCCGGGAGTGGATGGCGTGGATTATTGGACACACCGTGATGCATTGGACAATAAGGAAGTGCCTGCTTCACTGGCCATTGTCGGAGGTGGCGTAATCGGAATGGAATTTGCTTCTTTCTTCAATAGTTTGGGCGTACAGGTTACTGTGGTCGAGATGATGGATGAAATCCTCGGTGGAATGGATAAGGAGCTTTCGGCAATGCTGCGTGCCGAGTATGCCAAGAAAGGAATTAAGTTCCTGCTGAGTACCAAGGTGGTAGGAGTGGTAAAAGAGGAGAGCGGAGTAACGGTCTCTTACGAAAATGCAGAAGGGGCGGGAAGTGTTTCAGCCGAAAAGTTACTGATGAGTGTAGGCCGTCGCCCCGTAATGAAAGGTTTCGGATTGGAGAATCTGAATTTGGAACTGACGGAACGTAAGTGCGTCAAGGTGGACGAACACATGCAGTCCTCGGTTCCCGGTGTCTATGTGTGCGGAGACTTGAACGGTGTCTCATTGTTGGCACATACGGCCGTGCGCGAAGCGGAAGTGGCTGTTCATCATATTCTTGGAAAAGAAGATGCGATGAGTTACCGTGCCATTCCGGGCGTAGTCTATACCAATCCTGAGATAGCGGGTGCAGGCATGAGTGAAGAAGCTCTGCAGGCTGCCGGCATTACTTATCATACCATAAAACTACCGATGGCATATTCCGGTCGCTTTGTGGCGGAAAATGAAGGAGTGAACGGGGTTTGCAAAGTATTGACTGCCGACGACGGAACGGTATTGGGTGCCCACATGCTGGGTAATCCTGCTTCCGAACTGATTGTGTTGGCGGGCATGGCTATCGAAGACCGCAAGAAAGTGGATGATTGGAAACGATATGTGTTCCCTCACCCCACAGTAGGAGAAATCTTCAGAGAACTGTAAACATTCTCAAAGAGTATCCTGCCTAGCATTCCACCACCCGGTACACATTCCCCTTAGCGGTATGTACCCGCTCGGCCGGGTGGTGGAAAGGCTCTGCACCTCCTGAGGTTCTCAACTGTTTAATACCTTCTTATGGTATCCTGCTCTATAAAAAACACTCTTTGGTTCACTATCCGTTCGGGCAAAGTCAACCAATATAATGCATTTTCTGGTATCTGTTCGTATGTTTGCGTAGAATCTGTTGAGCTTTTGCAAGGAATGGATACAAAGGATTCCCTATCAACATCCCAATAGTGCAATGTATAATTCCTACTTCTTTTTTTCTTATCGAATGTATAACTGAACTTTTGGTCTGACCGGGGTATAAACAAATGCACTTCACCATTTGAACTCACATAAAAAGGAGCGGTCAGGTAACGTAAAGCACCATTGTCTGTTACATCGGCTACCATAAAGATATTATCACCCACCACATTTTTAAAAGAACACATCCCGTTTTCTAAATATGAGCCAACAGCCAATGGTTTCCATTCATAATAATTATGTACGCACAAATAGGCCTTGTCGTGAAGATTGTTTTTTTCCTTGTCCAAGATAGGTACTTCAAATTCGGTTGTTTTATCAAGATATTCATGGGTTACATCACGCCATAAAGGAGTATTGAGGAATGTCTGATAACCGCCTGTCGAAGAAATCTTGCCGTAATGCAAAGGATTGAATTGGTAACGGTAAACCTTGGCAGGCCTTCTGTGCCGTTTTTGAGAAAACATTCTTGCATGGACTTCCGGCTGGTCTTCTCCGGGACCAAAGCTATAAAATCGTCCGTCATTCCAAACCGCGCACCAGCTATGCCCCAAATCCATTTTCGGCCAAATGGTAAAATCAACGGCGACAGGTATGCCTACCGCACGCATGATATATGTACCCAAATTGCAAATGCCGTCACAGCGGCTAATTCCGGACTGATAAGTCTCTTCGATGGTCGGATAGAAAGGCAGGCCGGTATCTTGGTATCTTACAACCGATTTTAAATGTTCATTCAATGCCACGCAAGCTTCCAGCGGTGTCTTTACTCCTGCGGAATCCAGTAAAGGCAGAAACCGCTTCATCATCTCTTCACGCAAAGAAGATATTTTCTCCGTTTGCACCCTGTAAGGAAGTATATACGTGCAAAACACGTCAAAAGGCACATCCCTTGCCCAAGGCTTTTCCCATGCCATGAAAGCCAAATCTATATTCTTAATCAGAAAAGAGCTGTCAACAGAGAGGACATCATATATCATATCATGTTTTTCCAGATACCTACACCGTGTCAATGAGTCGCAATGCATTCCCAGTTCTTCCTTGTTCTTGAACTTGCATATATCAGGCCTGTATTTTTCCCCTTCCGGCGATAAATAATAGTCTTCCTGCGAATAATGATAAGGCATATTCTTGATAAGGAAGCAGGATGCCCGGTATTTTAAAGAATCGTGCTTGTAATGGCCAAGAACTGCCTCTAACGCATTGCGGTTTTCTCCAGACAGCTTCAAGGCTTGCTCGAGTTCACCACCGCTACGGCTTTGCGAACAAGCAGCTATAAAGCACGACAATATTATATAGGTTATAATTCTCATCACACTACTCTATTCTTTTAAATACTCTGTTCCAACGTATCTTTCCCGTATCACGGCTGCGCGAAGTAATGACCAGGGTGGCCTTTCCCACAATAAAGTCTTCAGGTATCAATCCCCAAAAACGCGAATCTACGGAATTCATGCTATTGTCCCCACTCATGAAATAATAATTGCTCTTAAAACGATATCCGTCCAATTCTTTATTGCCCAAATAAACTTTCTCATCCTGAAACAGCACTTCCTCACCCTGTTCCCACACTATTATTTTTTTGTACAGAAGGTAGTTTGTTCTGTTCATTGGAATGGAATCGTTCTTTCCCGGTATATAAAAAGGACCGAACTCTCTGATGTTCCATCGGACAATGCTGTCGAAAGGAAGCGTGTAATATTGGTCGTCAGGAATATTATCAGGATTAAATTTCATGATTCGCTTTTGAGATTCAATATTGCCGGCCAATACATTCCCATCACCAATCATATAGATTCCGTCATGGATAAACAGAGTATCTCCGGGGACAGCCACACAACGCTTTACATAATAGTTTGATATGTTCATTTTCATATTCTCATCCCATTGATTCCACTCCGAATAAGGAAAATTAAAAACCAAGATATCATCCCTTCTGACCTTAGAAAAGCCAGACAATCTGTATACGTCAACCTCTTCGCCTTTCAGAGCAGTCCAAATGTTAAATATCCGTGCGCCTAAAGCCGGTTTACAGACAGATATGACATCCCCTTCTATCAATGTAGGCTCCATCGAGTCACTGGGAATTTTGAATGTAGCGAACAATAATATTTGCGCCAAAACATACAGCACCAACAGCGCGGCCAAACCAAAGATAGCATTAACTGCCTTATTCATCCATTTTCGAGCCCTCTTCATGGTTATAGTTATTTGACAGGTTTATCTATAATTTCATCCCAATAAGATTTTTCCATCTGAGGGCTGGAGACAGGATTGCCGACTAAAACAACCCGGTTATGCTCATCCAATAGAAAATATTTATCAGAAGAAAATTCATTCAATCTACCAATTCGATTATCTGCATCAATACAGACCGGATAGTCGGGTAAATCACAGTCCAGCATAAATTTCATCTCTTCCACGTCATTAGGAAACAAGAAGAAAGCAAATGAAACTGATTTGCTTAATGACTCGTCCGCCTTGATTTTAGCAATCAAATCGCTCCATCTGTCCAGATACAATTTACACCCCATGCAGTCTGTTGTATCTGCATAAATAAAGAACTTCCATTTCGACTTGTCAAAATCAAAATAAATCGTATCCTTTCCGGCTTTTGTAAATACAATATTTTCAGGAAAGGAAATTTGCTTGTTTTCCCATTGTCCTTCATTCGATTTGCAGGAAACGAAGAAAGCCAAAGGCAATATCCACAAGAGCCATCTATTTTTTAATTTTGTCATCCTATCATTTTTTATGGTTTTAGTACCCTAAACTCGCACTGAGATGTGCCTAAGTTTCCTAAGCCATCCGTTCCTTCTACCACGCCCACAAAGCTTGTATTGATGTCCGAACAGAAGAATTCTACTTCGGCTATTCCTTTCTCATCGGTGACAATGTCCGGTTTCCACAGCAAGACGTTCCGCGCATCCGGTAGCGGACTTTGCACGTCCAGCTCATCGGGTTGGTAGAACTCACGCGTGCCGTAATAGCCTTTCACACGCCACAGGTTGTTCATGCGGAGAAGTTCTTCTTCGGTAAATTCCTCACCTTTCCAAATAATCTCGTCTAGTTTCGTTAGAATCCATTTGTTATTCTCTCCTTTTGGCTCATATTTTATGAGATAATATTTCCGACCGATAACGGGGGAGCTTATTTTTCCAGGAGGAGGTACCGGACATCCTATAGGATGATGTGAATAACCTTTATAATCATTAAGGTACTCTATATTACCTCCCCCCGATATACACCCAGAGCATACCCATGCTGCTCCAACCTTCATTTGTGCCAAGCTATCTAACCTTCCCATCATCTTATCCCGAAATACTCTTCCTTTCTTACCTGTAACTGTTATCTCGGATAAAAGGATACTATTATCCTGACTAATAACAGGATAATCAAGCTGCAATTCCGAAAACACTTGCGAAGGATTCATATATGGGAAATAAGACTGACAAGACTTCCGCAAGCTATCCACCTTACTGAAAGATTCTTCTATCACAATGGAAGGCTTGTATTCATCTTTATCCAGCATCGGCTTCAAATAAACATATCCGCCTCGCAATCCGAGCATCAAGTCCGTCGGCACCACGAACTTTCCCAAAGAGTCTATAAACACAAAACGGTTTTCAGTGTTCGGACCGGAAACTTGTAGCAACTGCTCTCCATTTCCCAACTCTTTCCGCTTCTTTTTCTTACCGATAATCTGCCTTCCTCTGATTTCATCCGAAAGGAAACAGTCCGCCAACATTGCCGTATCAGCCTTTTCCCATACATACCTGCGCCATCCTTGGGTAAGCAGCAACAGGTCGAGAGCAGCCTGGCGGTCTTTGTTGTTGCTATCAAAGTAATACGCCGGATTATGGATATTACCCTTTATCTCGGTGGAAAGGTAGCAATACGAAAGCATATTCTCAGGATTCAGTTCATTCTGATAAGCACGGTCGAAAATGCTCAGCCCCAGATGCGCCTGTACAGGATTGCCCTTCTCGTCCGTTACCTTTACGTTCAGTTTGCCCTTGCCACGGGTAAAGTAGCGCGCACTGTCCGTGTTCAACTCGATGTGCAATTTCCGTTCGGGATGGACATACACCAAGCGTTCCGCCATGGGCTGACCGTCGGCATTGTATAAAGTAAACTCGGCAATGCCCTGCATCGGAAACTCTTTCAATGGGATTCGGATTTTCAATCTCTCGCTCAAGGTGCCTGTTGCCGTGCAGCAAAGCCCGCCGCGCATTTTGCCTTCCAGCTTGATTGCCTGCGCCGCTGCCCCTTTCGGTTGGGAAAGAAGAAACTCCAGATACTCATCCGTCTGTTTACGCAAATGGACGGACAACACTGAAGATACCACTTCCGCAAATGGGAACTCCCTTCCATCGGACAACACCGCCTTATATGAAGCTCCTTTTATCGGAAGGATAAACACAAAACCCATACCGTCGTGCACGGACTCTAATTTAGCAATGTCCTTACCATTCTCCAGCAGCACTCCTTTTACCTTTGCCGGCATACCCTTCTCGTCCAGTGCTTTAAAAGCCACCTTGGTGGGAATTCCGTCAATCAGATAACCACCTTCGGGGAAGAAGGAAAACCGGGCAACAGGTTGGTCTTTTTCCTGCGGGGTATTCGTTCCTTTGTAGGCTATGCTCTTTACCACACGTATCTTCTTGGGATAGACCGGACGCAACGTGTCATTCAGAAAAGAAAAGCGGGTATAGGCATGGATGCGGTAATCGCCCTCCTTCAAGTCCTTGTCCACATAGACGTGCCCCTCGGCAATGCCGGAAAGGATGGGGTATTTCTCCTGCCATACGATGCTGTCCTTGGCATTGAGCATTTCCACAAACAGCGTCTTGCTTCGGTCGGAAAGGGCAAGGCTCTGAGCGTCCAAAGTGTAGGTCTTGAACCAAAGGTCTTCACCGGTCTCATAAATCCCCTTGTCTGTCTGGAGGTATAGAAGTTCCCTGCACTCCGAAGGCGTTTCTTCCTGCGAATGGCAAGTAAACGTATGACCAACAAACAAATACAGGAGAAAAAATAATAATAACCTTATATTATAAAGCCGCATTTCCATTATTTTTTTATGATAAAGATTACTCTTTATGCTGTTGTTTTAATAGTTTCTCCAAATTATAAAGAGCAGAAGTCAGTCTTCCTCCCTCAAAAGTCCGGGCAGCCAAAGGACGGCAAGCAATGGCAAACAAAAAGAAGACAAGGGACAGTAAAGACATGAAAAATCGTTTACTCCCTGAAATATTATTTATATTTGTTGTTCCCTTCATAATCTTTAACAAAGATATGCCTTTTAAAGACCGGGTGTTTTTATCTTACCATCAATTATGTATTGTTAAACTATTTTATACTACTACGGTGACTGGCAAGTCCGCAAAGCCTGGTTACCCATTGATTTTACGTTGTTTATCAGGCATTTATCCGGCATGAACAAGCCTAACGAACCGCTGATAAAGCTTCCACTATTGCTAATACGATTCCACTACCCGGTACACATTCCCCTTGGCAGTATGCACCCGCTCGCCCAGCCGGGGCAGGATGCGGCTCAGGCTGTAGACGGTCATGCCCCTCATGACCGAAGGATGGGTGGCTTTCATGCGTTCGAATAATTGGGTGGCGGAAAGGGTCAGCACTTCCTGCGGATGGTCCTCTTGGGTGGCAAAGCGGAAGCAAAGGCGGAACACTTCTTCTTCGGGTATGTGTTTGTAGAACAGGGCGTTGTGTTGCTGTATGGCCTGTTCCTCTTCCTTGTTAAACCAGCCGCGTTCACCGGACAGAAGCTCCGCCTTGAGCTGGGCGTACAGTTGCTCATGGGCTACGGGAGTGGTGCAGTCTATGGCGTGCTCCAGACTGACACAGAGAAAACGGCGCGAACCGGTACGGTCCACCAGCAGGTCTTCCCGGTTGCTGGTGCCGATAAACGAGGCGATGCGGGGAAGTGCCGAGGCACTGCGTTTGTAGGCCTTGCGGATATTCAGTGCGGAAGCCTGCATCAGGTTCTTCAGCAGGGGCATTTTGGATGCGCTGAGTTTGTCGAATTCATCCAGATTGATCAGACCGCAGGCGGCAGAACGTACTTTTCCCTAATCCTTGGCGGCTGCTCACCAGCAGGGGGGCCACGCTGTTGGTACTGTTGGTATCCGGCCGGAACTGCATCCATTGGGCGGAGAGTCCCAGCATCCAGCGGTGGAAACCGTTCACCCATACCGGGTCGTCGGACACCCGGCGGGCAAGTGCGGATACGCGGTCCTTGCCGTCCCATTCGGGAAGTTGTTCAAAATAAGCGGTAAAGGGATGGTATTCGCTGATGCGGCGCGAGCGCACAAAGCGTTGGATGTCTCTGTCCCAGCAGTCTATGCCTGTTTCGATGGCTTCCATGCTGAGCGAGTTCATCCATCGTTCGTCCACTTTGGTGTAACGCAGGTGGGTATCGGGGATGTTGTTTGCTATGTTTGCCACCTCGGTTTCCTCGGTCAGCACGTTGAAGCGGAAGCGGTAGCGGGAGGTGAGGAAAGCGGTCACTTCCTGCATCAGGGAGGATGATTTCGCTTTCTTGACTTCCTCTTTCGAGAATTCTAATCCGGCTTCCTTTCGATTGCCTTCCGAAGATATCACTCCGATTTTCTTTTCAACATCTTCCGAGGATTCTAATCCGGCTTCCTTTTCAATATCTTTCGAGTGTGCGATATTCATAACCTTTCGAGCACCTCCCGATTGTGCGGCTTCCTTCTCCGTTTTTTCAATTAAGACTGCCGGGCATCCGGGAGCTTCGTTCCTGCTTTCCGATAAATTGCCCTTGCCGTTTTCAGCCGGAAGAACCTGTGACTTGTCCACTTCCTTCACTCCGTCTTCATCGGACACAATGTAATGGTAAGTGCCCGCCAGCGCATTCCCGTCGGTACGCGGAGTCCAGTTCAGTACCAGAGCCACCCGGCCTTCGCGGATATCCACTGCCAGATGCACACCGGGGATGGTCCGACAAAGCGGCATCAGTCCGTTGAGGGTGGATACGAAGTCACGGCGCGGCGTTCCGTCGGAGGGAACAGGGGCTGACAGGAATTTGCTTCCGAAGAAGACTGTTTTGAGGGTGGCGAATACATTCATGAGGCACTTTTTTTAGATTTGACGAACTACAAATATACAACATGAAAAAGCGTTTGTCAAGAGAGAAGACAAATTAATCAAACCCGGGTACAGGATATGACGGAGCCTGACACAATGACATATATACGTGCAGGCTCATGCGTACGTACGTGTAGCTCGATACGTATATACGTGTGACCTGATGCGTATATACGTGTGGCCTGATGCCACCGTATGTGTAGTCCGATGCGTACGTACACACTTTACAAACAGAGGGATGTGTCAAAATGTGGATAATGCTGTCGTTTCGTTCGTAGGGGCAGGGGTCACCTGCCCGAAGACACAAAGCAAACTGTTTTCGGGTGAGCGAACCTCGCCCCTACAGCTGACGATGGGATAAGTCGGTTTAGTTTTGGCACACTCCCATGCTGCAAAAAGACCTTGATGTTTTCAAAAAAGACCTTGAGGTTTCTTAAAAACATCACCATCTTTTTTAAAAAGCTCGGTATGTTTTTATGTAAGGGAAGATGGAACCACCCTCACCAAGTCGGTCATTCCTTCTTTTCCGTTCATCCTTACATATTAGCCAAAACACATTAGCAATCAATCGTTTAACACTGACAGAACATCCCCTCATTCCCCTTTCAGCCGTGCTTCCCAAGCTACTTTTAAACCAGCCTTCAGCATTTCTCCCGCCGGAAGAAATTTTACAGATGAAAGGAGGCTGCAGGGGTAGTAACAAGATGTCCATTCACTACCGGAGCCCTACCAACAGGACATTTCAGCGGTAGATGAAAGGAGGAAGGAAGAAGCAATATTTCCTTCCTCCGCTACTATGATATCTGCCGGCTTCTCATCAAATGTTCGCCGTCGAGTCCTTCAGATTCCACTTCACGATAAACCTTTACCCTTGGGATTGTGTCTAAACACTGATAATGCTGTCATTTTGCTAGTAAGGGCGAGATTCGCTCGCCCAAAATAGCTTGTTTGTGTATTACTCCCAAGATCGTGACCGTTGGTTCGGACAGGCAAACCCTGCCCTACAGTTGATGATTTGATAGATCGGGTTAGCTTTGATACATCCCTATCAGACTGCGACAAAGACTTTTTAAATAATGCCTATATAATCTCAAAGCTTCCCTCCAAACGGATATCCGCCGATGAAGCCCCAACCATTACTTTGAAACTTCCCGGCTCTACACAAAAGTTCATATTCTTATCCCAAAGCCCTAAATCCTGCGGACGAAGTTTAAAACGAACGATTTTTTCCTCTCCCGGCTCCAAAGAAATACGCTCAAACCCACGCAACACTTTTGTGTAAGTCGTAACACTGCTCACTTCATCACGCAAATAAAGTTGTACCACTTCATCTCCTTTTACCTTTCCCGTATTCTTCACTCTGCAACTTATATTTACTTCACCCTGTACCCCTTGTTCCTTGGGAGTTATTTGCAAATCACTATAAACAAAAGAAGTATAGCTCAAACCATATCCGAAAGGATAAAGTGCACCATAAACCGAAGTACTTGCAGGGACATCCGATCCCGGTTTAAAAGGAAAGGCAAATGGTATTTGTCCTACTGATTTCGGAAAAGTCACAGCCAGTCTTCCACCCGGATTGTAATCTCCAAACAAAGCCTCAGCCACTGCCTGCCCGCAAAACTCACCGGGAAACCAGGCATGTAATATCGCCGGAACATTAGCCGCTGCATAATTAATGGTTGCCGCACGACCGTCAAGCAACACCAACACTACCGGCGTGCCTGTGCCCATCACAGCTTTCAACAACTCTTCCTGACGGCCAGGCAGCTCCAAACTGGTGCGAGAACGGTCTTCCCTTACCGTCAGTTCATTACCGCCCAGCACCATAATGACAACTTCTGCATTTTGCGCAGCGGCAACCGCCTCATCCATCAGCCTGCTTTCTTCTTCCGTCTTCGGGAAATCAAGAATTTCACTTTCCGGGAAATGCGGGTCTATAATATCACAACCTTTCCGATAAACCACCTCTGCATCGGGAAGCATTTCCTTTATTCCCTGAAAAACTGTCTTTATCGGTGCATTGGCAGGTCCGTAACGGCAGATAAGTTGCTTTTTCTCTTCGGCATTCGGACCGATAACAGCCACCTTCCGAATCGATTTGGATAAAGGCAGCATCTCTTTCTCATTCTTAAGCAAAACCAATGACTGACGCGCTGCATCGAGTGCCACCGCCTGATGTTCTTTGCTATGTACTATCTTCTCGGCCAGTTTTCCATCACCGCGATACGGGTTGTCGAATAATCCCAGCCAAAACTTCACCCGAAGAACCTCCGCCACACGCTTGTCCACCGTATCAAAAGAAATCTTTCCATCGGCAATTGCCTTGCGCAAAGGAATTATAAACTCGTCGGGAGCGGTAAAATTAGTACGCACATTCAAACCGGCATTGACACACTGCGCAATACCGTCTTCGTATGTATCAGCCACCTTATGTTTGCCTGCAACAAACTCCACCGCCTCACTGTCAGAAACCACATACCCCTTGAATCCCCATTCCTGACGCAAGATTTCGGTCAGGAAATGATAGCTTCCGCTAATCGGTTCACCATCATAATCATTATAAGAGCTCATCACGCCCAAAGCCCCTGCATCTTGGAAAGCTACCCGGAAAGGCTCCAGATAGAGCGTTCTCATTTCACGCGGTGCTACATGGGGATCGGTACGCGTTTGCCCATCGCGTCCGCCCACAGGAATACTGTAAACAGCAAAATGTTTGGGAGTGGCAACCAAATTATGCTTTTGAAGGGTAGTTACCATTTGTTTACCTAGTTGTCCCACCAGATAAGGATCTTCACCATACGTTTCCACACAACGTCCCCAGCGGGGATCTTGCGAAATATCCAAAATGGGAGAATAAATATTGGTATAGCCCAAAGCATCTGCTTCACGTGCCTCCACTTCGGCAATACGCGCAATCAGTTCTTTGTTCCAAGTGGCACCTTGTCCACACTGGGCAGGGAAATAAGTGGCACGGTCGTGACACAAACCACGTATACCCTCGTTTGTAAAGTCAACCGGAATACCCAAACGAGTTTCTTCAATAAACCACCGCTGGATAGCATGCTTCGTATCTACATGCCTGGTGTAGGGAAAGGCATACTCTGAACGAAACTTGCCGAGACCGTTATGCTCTTCATCAATATTTCCAATGCCGTCTTTCCATATTTCGGTTTTCCAGTTTTCTTGAGGCAACGCATCTTTCAAAATACGCCCCGAACCGTAAAGCGTGGCCATCTGACAGGTTTTCTCATCAAGAGTCATTTGACTCAACAAATCCTGCACACGGTCTTCCAACGGAGCCTTGGGATCTTCATAAATATCCATCACTCCATTCTTATTAAAGTCAATCCAGCCTTTATGGTAAATACTTTTTTGAGGGGATGCCGCACTCATCTGAGAGTGAGTACATAAAGCCAACAAGCCTAATAATACAATTTGGTTTTTCATAAGTAAATATTCTTTCGTTGTTCGATATGCGTGTTTTATTTTCAGTAACCAATCACTTATCTGCCCCCAACCATGTCCATTTATGCCAAATACCTTCCAACGGTCCTTGCTTGTGACTCTTCAACCACCATTTACAGAAACAGACCTGCAACAAGAAGAGCACAAACCCGATTATCAGACTAAGCGCATAGCCACAGTAAGGAGCGAGATACAGTCCGAACGGGAAATAAATGACAGCACCGGCAATAGACTGTCCGATATAATTGCTCAGACTCATTTTTCCATAAAAGCGAAGATTGGATACAAACTTCTTGAAGCCTTCCTTTTGATAAAGCAACACAAAAGATGCAACCAACACTACCGTGAATGCAAACTTCTGCCACATATCGAAAGCCGTCCCTACTGTTCCCCGAACAAGTAAGCTGTCACTTGCCATCACCAACTCTTTCAACTGGAACAACGGAGCAAATGCGATGGCAGAAATAATAAGTGCCTTCACCCAGAAACGTGTATTGGTTTCGGAAGAAACAAAAAGCTGCTTACGGCCGATATACAGTCCCATCAGGAACAAACCGACAGTCTGCCAGAAACGTCCGGCACCCAATGCCCAATACAAACTCGCTTTTTGACCGTAAGTGATGTTCTTCCATAAGAACTCTCCCAAATTCCCCTCTTTCGTATAAGCCGCCACTTCCTGATACATTGCTCCTACCCCCAAATCGGGCAACGTATGCGACGGGTCGTACAAACTTACTATATAATGATACCATTCAACAGGTTGCAGTAAAAATACAATAGCTGTAACAAGAATGGCACAATCACTCCATTTGCGCACCACAAATAATACGACACCCACTACAACAAACAGTAATAGGACATCTCCTGCCGGGAAAAAAGCAGCATTGACAGTAGCAAAAACAGCTAATAAGACAAGACGCCAAAGAAAACGATAGCCAAAATCCTTCCCTTTCCGTTGCTGATTAGCCGACTGAATATAGAATGTAAATCCGAACAGCAAAGCAAAAATAGCATAAGCTTTCCCGGCAAACAGAGAAAAAGTAATGTTAAAGACTCCGTCATTCAGAATATTCAACCAACCGGGATCACCTGTAGGATAAACCGGAAAGATAAAGTGTTCCAAGTTATGTACCAAGAGAATTGCCATCACAGCAAATCCCCGCAAAGCATCTACCACTTCGATACGTGGCAGTTTTTCTGATAATTGTTTTTCCATGAAATAGATATTGTTAATAAATAGATACAAGCAACAGATCCTCCACTTCGTTCAGAATGACAAAGTAATAGACCATTTCAGTCTTGACGCATTCCTTTTTTTCAATTGAGTGCAAAGATAACCTTCTTTTTCCAACTATTCATTCGCATAGATCAAATTCTTTCGAATGCATCTGCCTCATCCTGAACGAAGAAGAAACATACAGTCCGACAGTATGTAAAATTTAACTATTTACTCTTCCGCCCAAACTATTATTTTTCTACATTTGTTATCATTGAAACTTTAAATACGAAAGACATGAAAGCAAATCCTGTATTTAGTTTGTACATCCCTACCAAATTGATATTCGGTTGTGGGGAAATCAATAAGTTATCAAGTGAAAAACTACCGGGAAAGAAAGCATTGGTTGTTATTTCTGCCGGAACTTCCATGCGGAAATATGGATATCTGCAAAAAGTACTCGCCCAACTGAGACTGAATCATGTAGAAACGGTAGTTTACGATAAAATACTTCCCAACCCCATCAAAGAACATGTAATGGAAGCAGCCGCCATCTGTCGTGAAGAAAGATGTGACTTTGTGGTCGGACTGGGAGGGGGAAGTTCTATCGATTCCGCCAAAAGCATTGCTGTAATGGCATGCAATGACGGTGATTATTGGGATTACGTTTCAGGAGGAACAGGTAAAGGACGTCCCATCAGCAAAGCTCTGCCTATTATAGCCATTCCGACAACAGCGGGCACAGGTACTGAAATGGACCCATGGACAGTAATCACTCATGAAACGGCACAGGAGAAAATAGGCTTCGGCTGTCCCCTCACCTATCCTACCCTTTCCATTGTAGACCCTGAATTAATGGTATCCATCCCGCCCGAACTTACCGCTTTTCAAGGATTTGATGCCTTTTTCCATGCTGCCGAGGGTTTCATTGCCAACTGTGCAACCCCTATCAGCGACCTATATGCATTGGAAGCTATCCGCTTATTATATAAATACCTGCCGGTAGCCGTAGCCGACGGACAAAATCTAAAAGCACGCGCCAAAGTTGCCTGGGCGAGTACACTCGCCGGAATGGTAGAATCTACCTCCAGTTGTACTTCCGAACATTCACTGGAACATGCCATGAGTGCCTACTATCCGCAACTTCCCCATGGAGCCGGATTAATAGCACTTTCCGAAGCTTATTTTGAAACTTTCCGTCACGACTGCACCAAACGCTACATGAAAATGGCCGAAGTGATGACCGAAAAGAAGAGTAATCGTGCATCCGACTTCATCGATGCACTAGTAACAATGCAAAAAGAATGCAAAGTAAAAGATTTAAAATTAAGTGAATATGGCATCCGGCCCAATGACTTTCCTAGAATATTGCAGAATGCACGTGACACCATGGGCGGTTTATTCACACTTGACCCACATCCCATAACCGATGACGAAATACTGAATATATTAGAAAAGTCTTATCGATAAATACAAGAAGGGCTATAGCTTGATTTCCTTTGCCATAGCCCTTCTTTACATTATATTTCTACTCTCCCACATTCTTTATATTCAAGATTCTTCATACATCGACAACATTCGATAACATCACCCCCTTCATCCCCCTCTATTTTCCGTTGTCTAAAGAAAACCCATATCACAACATTTTAATCATTTACTAAGTTCTTTTAGAACTTTGCAATAATTTATATTTAGGTTTACGCTGCAAATATATTATATTATTTATTAATTCAAGCATATTTAAGAAATTATTTTTAATATATACTTGATATTTTATTAAGATTACGCAACCAACCTCTCCAAATCTTATATAAACAATCTTATATAGCTATAGATAAATAAAATATTAGCCACCAATATTTTTATAATTAGGTAGAATAAAAGTAGATACAAAAGCCATATTATACCTATACATATACTCCATCAAATGGTATACAGGCTTTGTAGCAATGTTGCAAAGTTCTAAAAGAACTTTATTTGAAAATAATTTCATGCTATAATAAACACTAATAAAAAAAATCACAGCTATGTTAAAAAGGCTAAAGTCAGTCAGTACGTTGCTGTTCTTAATGGGCGTCTCTACAGGAACAGCTTACGCGGTTGCCGAATCCGGTATAACCGATGTGAAAATCACACAACAAAATGGCTCTTGTACCGGTATTGTGAAAGACACAACAGGTGAAACCGTTATCGGTGCATCTGTGGTAGTAAAAGGTACCACCAACGGAACAATCACCGGTATTGACGGTGACTTCTCTTTAAACAATGTCAAACAAGGAGACATTATCCAGATTTCTTTCGTTGGATATAAAACGGTAGAAGTAAAATGGAATGGTCAGCCTCTAAACGTTACATTAAAAGATGACACGGAAATGTTGGGAGAGGTTGTAGTTACCGGTTACGGTGGTCAACAGTTACGTACCAAAGTAACTAACTCTATTTCGAAAGTAAAACAGGAGAGCTTAAACGTAGGTATGCACTCCAATCCTGCACAAGCATTATCCGGTGCCGTAGCCGGCTTGAAGGTTATCCAATCATCAGGTAGCCCCGGCGCAACTCCTACCATTATCTTGCGTGGTGGTACCAACTTGGATGGAACCGGTTCTCCACTCGTTGTAGTAGACGGACAACTTAGAGACTCTATGAGTGATATCAACCCTGAAGACATTGAGTCTATGGATGTATTAAAGGATGCCGGTGCTACTGCACTTTACGGTGCACGTGCCAGTAACGGTGTAATCCTTATTACCACCAAAAGAGGTAAAGCAGGTTTCCGCGAAATTAACTTCAAGGCTAAATTAGGTTTGAGCTATGCACGCACTCCTTATGAATTTTTGGAAGCAGGCGAATATATCAAAGCTATGCGTAAAGCACACTGGGATGCAGGACACTTGTTTCAAGACAAAGACGGAAACACAAAAACTTATTGGGGTAATTGGGAAAGTTACCTGAACGGTAAACAACCTTTCGGTACCGGTAACAACCTGGATCAGGACATTTACAGTACTCAGTTCTTAAACGAAGACAACAAATATCTGCTGGGCAGAGGATGGCAGACAGTGACAGACCCTATTACCGGCAAAGAAATTTTATACAAGAATACGGATGTAGATAAATATAACCTGAATGATCCCGCATTCTCACAGGACTACAACATCAATATGTCTGGTGGTAATGACCGTGGCACCTACTACGCCGGTTTGGGATACAACCGTCAGGAAGGTGTTCCTGTCAATACATTCTACGAACGTTATTCATTCATTACCAACGCCAGCTATAAAATTGCAGACTGGCTAACTTCCACTTCGTCACTAAACTATAATCGTGCCAATTGGAAAAACATGCCCGGCTCCAACGGTTCTGAGTTAAATTATTTCGGACGAGTACGTTCACTTCCTCCTACTGTTCTTTTTGAGGATGAAGAAGGCAACATGAAACTAGGTCCGGGTACCGCTGATGGTAACCAAATGTACCAACCCGACCAATGGTGGAATGACAATCAAAGCGATAAGTTCACAATGAGCCAATCCTTTAAGATTGATATTCTGAAAAATCTGTCATTGACAGCCAACATGAACTGGTATTACTCTGAAACATATCAGGAAAGTTTCACAAAAGATTATGAAAATACTCCCGGAAACTTCGTGCGTACAAGATCGGCTACAGCTTATTATAACCGCGATTTCCGCCAAACATACAATGCCGTATTAAACTATAACGAAACCTTCTTCCTTGACCATCATGTAGAAGTGATGTTAGGTATGGAATACTACAACAAATACCAACGCGGATTTGAGGCACAAGGCCAAGGTGCACCTACCGACGACCTCCCCGATTTGTCACTGACCGATAAGGGCGAAGGTAAGCGTACTATCAATTCATGGCATGAGAAACAACGCATCCTGTCATTCTTCGGACGTTTAAATTATGATTTTAAGGACAAATACCTGTTGTCATTCGTTTTCCGTCGCGACGGTTACTCCTCTCTGTTAGGTGACAACCGTTGGGGATTCTTCCCCGGAGTATCTGCCGGATGGATTTTCGGACGCGAAGACTTCATTAAAGAAGCCATTCCCGTAATGTCATTCGGTAAGTTGCGTGCCAGCTACGGTATCAATGGTAATGCGTCAGGTATTGGTGCCTATACCTTACAGGGAAGCTACGGTTCAAGCAACAGCAACGGTTCATTCAACTATAACGGAAATACTTCTTATCTCATCACAGAACTTCCCAACCCTAACCTGAGATGGGAAAAGACCGCTACCTTTGAAGTGGGGGCAGACTTGAGCTTCTTTGCCAACCGACTGAACACTAACCTGACATATTATAACCGGCTGACATCAGACAAATATGCAGCATTGAGTTTCCCGACCTCTACTGGTTTCTCATCTGTAACAAACAATAATGGTGAATTCCGCAACCAAGGTATCGAAATCGAACTTTCAGGAAAAATTATCGACAGCAAAGACTGGACATGGAGCGCCTCAGGAAATATCGCATTCAACAAGAATAAAATCGTTTCATTACCGGACAATGGTATGGAAAGAAACCGTATCAATGCATTCCAAGTATATACCGGAAACGGAGATGAGAAAAAATGGGTAGGCGGACAACAGGAAGGTCAAGAACCGGGCATACTGTATTTATACCAAGCAGATGGCATTTACCGCTCATACGATGAAATTCCCGCCAATCTGGTGAGAAAATATGGCTCCAGAACTTACTATGGACCTGAGGCATGGAACAAACTGACAGCAGAGCAACAAAATGCCACTACGAACTTCCCTATCCAACCGGGTGACACGAAATTCCATGATGTAAATGGCGATGATGTAATCGATGAATTCGATAAAGTAAAAGTGGGAGCTACCTCTCCACGCTGGACCGGTGGTTTCAATACTACTCTCAGATGGAAAAACTTCCAACTATACGGACGCTTTGACTATGCTCTAGGCTTCTGGTTGTATGAAAATAGTGGGACACAAAGTACTACTCCATGGTTCATGGGATGTTACCAAGGAACATACAATACACCGACAATGTACTATGATACTTGGTCAGAAAGCAATCCGAACGCTAAATACCCACGCTATCTGTTTGCCGACCAAAACGGAAAAAACAACTACATAGCATCCACCATGTTTGCATACAGAGGTGACTATTTAGCTATCCGCGAAATCTCGCTGAGCTATTCATTGCCTGAATCTGTAGCTAAAATGTTGAAGATGCAACGTGCCGAAGTCTCTATTACAGGACAGAACCTGGGTTACATCACCGGTGCGAAAAATGTAGGCTCTCCTGAAGCCAACCCAAAAGACAACGGTGCAGTCGGACAAGGCTATTCATTACCACGTACTATTCTGTTTGGGGTTAACTTAACATTCTAATTTAATAACTAAAAAAGACTACAATTATGAGAAATAAAATATTAAAATTAGCATTTCGCTTCAGTGCATTTGCTTTTGCTGTCGGCATGACAGGTTGCGATGCTTTAGACTTAGCTCCCATTGACACTTATGGAAGCGGTAACTTCTGGACAAGAAAAGAACATGTAATCGCTTATATGGACGGAATACACAAAAATTTCCGTGACCAAATATTCCAGCAACAATATGTATTAGGTGAAGCACGCGGTGGAACCAGTGTTCCCGATGTTGCTGTAGACGGAACTTCGGTTTCTTATCAGGGTATCGTAAATCAAGCCCTGAATGCCGAGTCTCCGGGAATCACAAACTTTGGTAACATATATGGATGTATTGCGAATATAAATATCATGTTGCAGAAGACTCTGGAAGCCGACTATATGACCGAAGAAGAAAAGGCCTATTATCTGGGGCAAGCTTACGGTTTACGCGCTTTCTATTACTTCGGACTGTACCGCACTTATGGTACTTTACCTCTGCGCTTAGATCCAAATCCGGTAGTAAATGGTGACTTTAACCCAAACAACCTTTATATGAAGCGTTCTGCCGGTTCTGAAGTTATGAAACAAATCAAAGCAGACCTGAAATCTTCACTCGATTACTTTGGCAATAATAACTCTTTCGACCCCAATAACCGTAAGAATTTAAAAGGCTATTGGTCAAAAGCTGCCACTGAATATTTGGCTGCTGAAGTCTACTTATGGAATGCTAAGGTTTCTGTAGATGACAATACAGCAAACAATGCAGACTTAAGCGTAGCCAAAAATCATCTGCAAAGCCTGATGAATAATTATGATCTCTCCTTACAGTCAAACTATGAAGATATATTCAGCGTAAACAATAAAGGCAATAATGAAGTAATTTTCGCTGTAAGATATATGGAAGGAGAAGCATCAAATCCATTTACAGCTCTCATGTACAACTATCAAACCGGAGCTTTCAAAACAGTAGGTTTCAACGATGAAAATGGAAAACCTATGGGAGATACGCTGAAAGTTAGCACCACAGGAATGCAGCGCATAGAATATCTACCGGAGTTCTACCTGTCTTATGACAAGACAGATAGCCGCCGCGATGCGACATTCCTGGGAGCCTATTCACGTAAAGACAATTCATTGGCAGGTACAGTGTACAAAAAAATAATGGGACACTTCGATGAATCCATCAATCGCTATATTTGGGACGCTGATGTCATTGTCTATCGTTTGGCGGGCGTATATCTAATGATGGCTGAAATAGCAAATATGGAAGGCGGAGATGTAGCTTCCTATATAAACAAAATACGTGAGCGTGCTTACGGTAAAAATTGGGACGCAACCAAATATGGCTACACCAACGGTAATTTTACAGAAAACGAGCTGGCTATCCTACATGAAAAAGATAAAGAAATGTTAGGAGAAGGACAACGCTGGTATGACCTGAAACGTATGACATTGACCAAAGGAGGCAAACATCTGGTATTCTGTCCGGAAGGCAGCAAAGATGGTCAAAAGGCTATCTTAACTGAAGCCGAAGCTTACAAACTATACTGGCCGATAGAAACCAATATGATTACCAAAGATCCTGAATTGACTCAAACACCGGGATACTAATAATCAAAACATCTGTATTACAGATATAGTCGATTTTAACATTGATTTTGGAAGAGGATGCCCGTGAGGGTGTCCTCTTTAATTTTCTATGATGAATTTGCCGCAATTCATCTCTAATTACTTATCTTAGCCTCAAAATGACAACCTTATATCATCTAATCATGCAGAAAACAAAACTAAAAATGAAAAAATGGGTAATTCTCCTCACCGTTTGCCTGTCATCATCAATGCTATTCGCGCAAACAGCATTTTCCCCCGAACAACATAAAACTGTTTGTTCTGAACGAAGTGACGGACGTTATCTCAGCACCTACGGAGTAGTACATGCCATGCTCAAAGATACCAAACCACTCTATGCATTCCGGCATGATTTCACCCGGCAAGAATTTGCCGAATGGCAAAAAGAGGTACGGACAGCCATGATAGAGATCATGCATCATCCCCACATCACCGGTCAGCCAATACCTGTTTGTATAGAGAAAATACAGAAAGACGGTTATCGGCAAGAGAAATGGGAGTTCTATCCACTGCCTCACTGTGTTTCTACTTTTTATATACTGATTCCCGATAAAGTTAAAATACCCGGTCCTGCCGTACTCTGCATTCCCGGCTCGGGTATGACAAAAGAAAACCTCATCGGAGAAGTTTCCGCCAACAATATGCGGGCGGCTATGGCCTTAAACATTGCAAAACAAGGATACATCTCAGTTGCCGTAGATAATGCGGCAGCGGGAGAGGCAGCCGACCTGGAACCTTTGACAGGAACAAGTTATGATTATGATACTCCGTCACGCATTTTGCTGGAATTGGGATGGAGCTATTTAGGCTACACTTCTTTTCTAAATAAACAAGTTTTGGAATGGATGAAATGCCAACCCTTCATACGCAAAGACCGCATTGTTGTCAGTGGTTTCTCTTTGGGGACTGAACCTTTAATGGTATTGGGCGTCATGGACCCTTCCATTTACGCTTTTGTCTACAACGATTTCTTATGCCAAACACAGGAACGGGCTATCGTGATGACAGAACCGGACCAAAGGGGACGTCGCCCTTTTCCCAATTCCATCCGTCATTTAATACCCGACTTTTGGAAATACTTTAACTTTCCTGATATAGTGGCTTCTCTTGCCCCTCGCCCCATCATTCTCACAGAAGGAGGACTGGACAGAGACTTCAATTTAGTAAAACGAGCCTATGAAATCAGCGGACATCCGGAAAACGTTGAAACACATCATTATCAGAAATATACGGCACCGGAGACACGTAATACTGCTCAAAATTTGCCTGAAGGACTCGGCAGAGCCTCTTTCTATGACTCTGTAAATGTAGATGGGCCGAACCATTACTTCAAAAATGAATTTGTACTGCCATGGCTGGACAAAGTCCTGGCCGAATAACTCTTAAAATAAGACTAAAAAGCCGCAGCTTCGTTTCCCAACGTTACTGCGGCTTTCAATCTTATTAAAAACTAATATTATTTCTTCATTATCTCTTCGCAAAGCGTATAGCTGCGAATCATCATTCTGGGAATATGGAACGGCCCCTTGAAGATATTACCCTTAGCCGGCTGTGCCACTGTTCCGTCACGATGCAGATAGCCATACCATTCACCATATTCTTTATCAGGGAAATGGGCATAGGTCCAGTCGCTGATTTGCTTATGCATCTCCAGATATTTTTCATTGCTCGTGGCCTGATAAGCATACAGAGTGGCAATAATGGCCTCTGTCTGCGGCCACCAGAACTTCATATCCTGAGAATAATCCTGGGGAGGAAGATTCTTGCAATCACGGAAATTAATGATACCGCCATATTCTTTGTCCCATCCCCAGTCCCAGGACCAGTCAAGGATAGTCAATGCCATATCCACCAATTCTTTATCCCAATTGCGGTACTTGGCCTCTTCCAGAATAAACCAGGCCGTCTCGATGCAGTGTCCCGGATTGATGGTGCGACCGTTGATAGAATCGATAAATTCTCCGTCAGGACCTACCATTTCAAGCAATGCCTTGAATTCAGGATGCATGAAATAAGTACGCAATGCCTTGATGGAACGGTCTATCTGCTCTGTCAGCAACGGGTCGTTGATAGCCGCACGGATGCGTGAAGCGGTATTTACCAGAATCATTGTGATGGAATGTCCCTGCGATTTCAACGTATCCAGATACTTCGGCTCCAATATGCCCGGAGTGTTCAGGAAATGCATGATGCGCTTGAACAGCTCCAGTGCTTTTTCGGCATAAGTATGGTCTCCCGATGCAATGGCGTATTCCGACATGGCAATGGCGGCAAAGCCTTCCGAAAAGACATAACGGCGTTTACGCAACGGAGTTCCGTCTTCCATCACTTCAAAATACATGCGTCCGTCGGCATCGAAACAATGAGCCTCGATAAAGTCGATACAGCTTTTTGAAGCAGCCAGCCATTCGGGATTCTTCTCTATATTATTATAGGCATAAGCTGCGATAAAGCCGAAACGTCCTTGAAACCATACCGATTTGGTGGTGTCCATCAGACTTCCGTCACGGTCGAGGCAAGTGTATACACCACCATGCTTACGGTCAAGACCGTTTTTCAACCAAAACGGAAGAATGTTTTCGGTCAGATCCTTCTTATAGCATGCTGCCCAATTCGACAAATATTCGTTTACATTCATAAAAACAAATGTTTTATTTAGAATTTATTACATCTTTCAAAGAAGTTAATTGCTTCCAGTTCTTTCTTCATGGCAGCTTCTTCTTCATCGGTCATATTTTGGAACGGAGTGCGGTTCTTACCCAAATCCAGCCCAATCAGTTTCATAATGCGTTTGCCACCGACAATATTGCCGCGATAATGGCAGATAACATTGATTACTTCCTGTGCAAAGTTCTGACGTTCGCGGGCCAGTTCCAGGTCTCCGGCTTTCCATGCTTCAATGATGCCTACCAGTTCTTTACCGTTATAATTGGTTGTTCCACCGATACCACCCTGAGCACCGCCCATGGCAAGACAAGGCAGAATTGTTTCATCCTGTCCGTGAAGCATATCGAACTTACCGTTCTTGTAAAGGCGGCACTGGTTATATTCATACATACTTTCGAAAGTATATTTGATACCGGCAAAGTTTGGAATACGTCCGTCCACAGCTTCAAGGAAAGCCACCATTGACAAGAATGCACCGTTGAATGCAGGAATATGATAGAAATAGAAAGGAAGTTCGGGTGCACCGCAAGCGATTTCTTCGCAATATTTCACAAGTTCTTCAATACGGCCCACTTTCGGAAAGGGAGGAGCCATGGCACCGATACCCCATGCGCCAATCTTTTGGGCATGTTCAGCCAAACGCTTGCTGGACTTCACGCAAGTGCTTCCCACATGTACGATAACCTTAAAACCTTGAGGAGCAACTTCCATCCAGCGTTCTGCCAGTTTCATGCGCTCGTCTTCGGTCAGCATATAACCTTCACCGGAAGAACCATTGATAAATACTCCTTGAAGACCATTCTTTACCAGCAATTGGCAATAAGCTTCAATCGGTTCATAATTCACTTCTCCGTTTTCATAAAACGGGGTAAAAGGTGCGTCAATAAGTCCGATAATCTTTTCCATAACTATTTCTTTTAGAGTTTTACTTTTCCTATTAATTTTCTGATTTTTCCTTCACCGATAACCGGAGCATGCGGGTCTTCGGGATAAACGATGGCAAACTCACCGGGTTGTAAGGTGGCAAACAAGGTGGGTCTATCGCTATAAAGCGCACAGTCTCCCTCCTTTTGGTAAGCCTGAGCCTGATGTTCCAACGTTTCAACAGCCTTCCAACCGATAGTTTCCTGCCCCGTCAAAAGGATATGCACATCAATGTAATCGCGATGCATTTCCAGCACTTGCTTGTCGGCAGGAACACATTCGGGATTTACATTATTAATAAATAAGTTATCGCCATCCAGTTCAATGCGTCCCAAGGGAGCATTCAGCAAGTCATGCGTCTTTACATAATCAAATAATTGTTTGAACAGCGGATGAAGGCTTTCTATCCGCGAACTGTTCTCTAATCTTGAAACTATCATCGTTATTTTTTGTATAATTTAATCGACCATATTATCTGTCTTCGGGCGCAGGAAGAACAACTGAAGAGCCAAAGCAACCAGAACGATGACACTCAACATGGCAAAGCCCTGTCCCAATCCACCTCCGTCAGTCCATTTGCCTAAAAGCTCCGTTACGGCTGCACCGGCAAATACGCCTGTCATGTTCATGATTCCGTATGCCGTTCCACGATGTTTGTCTGAAACAAACTGACACAGAATCGGCATATTGTTGGCATCGAAGATACCGTAACCCACACCAAAGAGCAAGCCGGCTCCCACCACACTCACAAAACTGTGTCCGAAACCCAACAGCAACAAGGAAGGAACCGTCAGCCCCAAGCCAATGGCACCGGTATAAACACGTCCGCGGATATTCTTCTGCACCCATTTATCCGACAGGACACCACCCACAATGACACCGATAAATGATGACAGAGCAATGGTTATAGTAGAAATCGGACCTGCCTCAGCCATGGGGATATTCAGACTTTCGGAGAATAATGTCGGAAGCCAGTTCTTGGTTGCCCATCCCGGCAAACTGGGAGCTGCAAAATAGAACAGGATAATCCAGAAAGCCCAGTTGGATAGTACAATTGCCAGTCCGCTGAACACAGACCCTTTCTTGCGAGGCGTTTCTTTTGCAAGTTTCTCTATCTTTATATGAGTAGGATTTTCGTGCAGGAACAGCACCAATACCAATGCATAGACAATACCCACAATACCAAACCAATGGAAAGTAAGCTGCCAGGAGAAAGCGGCCGCCACCGTTGCGCCGAAACCTCCGATAGCCTGTCCGGTGTACAGACCGGTCATGTGAATACCGATGGCCAGAGAGCGGGATTTATCCTGATGCCAGTCGGCAATCAGTGAAAGTGCTGAAGGAATATATAGAGCTTCACTCACCCCCATGGTGGCACGCAGCCAGTAAAGTTCATGGAAATCAGTCGCATAACCCATCAAATAAGTCACGGCAGACCATACAAAAAGGCTACCGACGATTAACCATTTACGACTCACCCGATCAGCAATAACACCGGCTACCGGACTCATAAAGCCGTAAATCCACAAAAATACAGCCATCAAAGCTCCAAAAGCCTCAGCCTTATTGAGCTCCACAATGTCCACTTTCATTGCTTCCTGCATAGTAGAAAGCATCTGGCGGTCCATATAGTTGAGAAGTGCCACAACCCACAAAAGACCTACCACCACCCAAGGATAGATTTTCTTGTTTTTCATTTATATTAAATCAATTCGACTGCGCAAATATAGGAACTTAATTTAATAACACAAATAGATTTAATGAAATATTTTACGATATAACGATTATTTTTTAAACAGAGGTAAGAATTAAAACAAGATGCTGTTATTGAAGCCTTCTTTAAGGTAAAGTAAGTATAAATCATTTAAATTTCATACAGAATAAAAGAGGGAAAGAAGACCGGCATCCTGCAAAATTCCCCTCCATAAAAGTATAAAAAAAATAATTCGGCGAACTATTATATTAATAAATCACCGAACAATTCATAAATTAATTTATTATATCAGGAAAGAGAGTCACTTCTTTGCCAAATCGTCCATTGTCTTACCCTCGTAAGCACAAATCGCCTGTTTATACTCCTCGGCTATCTGCTTCGGCTCTTTGGTTGCAATATCATAACCCACCATCACTGTACGGCACTCACATTTTACCTCCTGCGTATCCGTTGTCACAGCACGTTGCAGCAATGTGAAGCTTTTATGCCCTAACTGAACAACAGCTGTCTCTATTACCAAATGGTCTGAAAAGAATACAGGCGCATAGAAGTTGGCATTGATATTTGCTACTACAATGGCCATCTTATTCCAATCCGCACTCCCCAACACATCTTTTATATAAGTTGTCTTTGCCAAATCATATAAAGAAAAATAAACCGAATTGTTCACGTGTCCGAACTGGTCTACGTCACTGAACCGTATTTGTACCGGCATCGTATGCCTGAATTTTATTTCCTCTCCCATAGTTATGCTTATTAATTTCATTCAAATATAATACTTTTCCTAATAAAAGAACACTAAATAAGAGATTATTCTTACTTTTGCGTTCAATTTATTTAAAGTGAAACCATTAACTTAAAGAATAGACATGGATAAGAAGTTTAGCAAATCCACCCTTTGCGTACAAGGAGGATGGCAGCCGAAAAAAGGAGAACCGCGCGTTTTGCCCATTTATCAAAGTACAACTTTCAAGTATGATACCAGCGAACAGATGGCTCGTTTATTCGACCTTGAAGATACGGGCTATTTCTATACCCGCTTGCAAAACCCGACCAATGACGCAGTGGCGGCAAAAATAGCTGCATTGGAAGGTGGTGTGGGCGCCATGCTTACTTCATCGGGACAGGCTGCTAATTTCTATGCCATTTTCAATATCTGTCAGGCAGGTGACCATTTTGTATGCTCGTCTACCATCTACGGCGGTACTTTCAACCTCTTCGGAGTCACGTTGAAGAAGCTTGGCATCGAATGCACTTTTGTCAATGCCGACGCACCCGAAGAAGAAATTGACAAGGCTTTCCGCCCGAACACCAAAGCATTGTTCGGAGAAACCATCTCAAACCCCAGCATCGATGTGCTCGACATTGAGAAGTTTGCACGTATTGCCCACAAGCACGGGGTGCCTCTGATTGTCGACAATACTTTCGCCACTCCCATCAACTGTCGTCCGTTTGAATGGGGAGCCGACATTGTGACTCACTCTACCACCAAATATATGGACGGACATGCCACCAGTGTAGGCGGAGCCATCGTAGACAGCGGCAATTTCGATTGGGAAGCGCATGCCGACAAATTCCCCGGACTGACTCAGCCGGATGAATCTTACCACGGACTGACTTATACCAAAGCATTCGGTAAAATGGCCTATATGACCAAAGCTACCGCGCAACTGATGCGTGACCTCGGTTCCATTCAGTCACCGCAAAATGCGTTCCTGCTGAATTTGGGACTCGAAACACTTCATCTGCGTGTGCCCCGTCACTGTGAAAACGCACAGAAAGTGGCCGAATGGCTGGAAGCCAATCCACAGGTGAAATGGGTAAACTATTGCGGTCTGAAAAGCAGCAAATATTATGAACTGGCACAGAAATATATGCCGAACGGCTCTTGCGGTGTTATTGCTTTCGGACTGAACGGCAGCCGCGAAGAGGCCATCAAGTTTATGGATGCACTGAAACTGGCCTGCATCGTGACTCATGTGGCAGATGCCCGCACATGCGTGCTTCATCCTGCCAGCCATACACACCGCCAGTTAACGGACGAGCAATTGATGGAAGCCGGAGTTGCTCCCGACTTAATCCGCCTGTCGGTAGGTATCGAAGATGCCAACGACATCATCGCCGATCTGGAACAAGCTTTAGAACAGATTAAATAAGATAAGCCATGTCAGTCAAACGGGTTGTTATCATCGGAGCCACTTCGGGCATCGGGCTGGAAGTAGCCAAAGGCTACCTGAAGGCCGGATGGCAGGTAGGCATAGCCGGACGCAGGGAAGAGGAATTGGAAAAGCTCCGCCGGACTGCTCCCGAACAGGTGTGTGCCCAAGTCTTGGACGTCACTCACGAAGATGCACCCTATTTGCTGAAACAACTGATAGACGAGTTGGGAGGTATGGATTTATTTTTGCTGAGCTCAGGCATTGGTAAACAAAACCTCTCTCTGACACTCGATATCGAATTACAGACTGCCGCCACCAATGTGGAGGGTTTCATCCGCATGGTGACGGCAGCCTATCATTATTTTGAACAGCAAGGGCACGGACATCTGGCTGTGATAAGTTCCATTGCCGGAACCAAAGGACTGGGTTCGGCTCCCGCCTATTCCGCCACCAAACGTTTTCAGAATACTTACATCGAGGCTCTCGACCAATTGGCGCATATCAACCGCCTACCCATTGTGTTTACTGATATCCGTCCCGGATTTGTAGCCACCCCGCTACTGAAAGACGACAAATATCCTCTGCTGATGAACGTTTCCGCAGTCGCCGCCCACATCATCAATGCACTCAACAAAAAGAAACGCACCGTCATCATCGACCGGCGTTATCAAGTGCTGGTGTTCTTCTGGAGGCTTATTCCCAAATGGTTATGGGTCAAGTTGCCCGTCAAGAATTAAAAAGCGAAAAACCTATCACAGGCAACCACTTTCATTTTACCTTGTAATAAAAAAGGACCGGATTAGAATCCTCTTCCACCCGGTTTAACAATTCCAGCATCTTCACGGTGGTCTTTGCCTTGACTTTCGGATAAGTTTCAACCAAAGACTTCAAACTCATCAAGCTTCCTGCCATAGCCACAAAGCATATCCTTTCTTTTTCACCGCCCACCGGAGTATAACCGTGCAAGTTATACCCGTATTCAGACTGGAATATATAATCATATTTACGAACAGCGTCGTCCCATTTTGACAAGATATACAACCTATCAAACAAGTTCGTTCGGAACAATAAATGTTCGGAAGTTTCGGTCACATCCGTCATCAAATAAACCAAGCCTTTCTCTGTGGAGAATTTATTCAAGTCACGGCAGTCATACACCTTATCCTTTGCATCCTCCGGAAATGTTTCATTCATAAAGTCAATAGTATAAGAAGGAGATACCGATTGGTTTTCTAACTTATAAATTGTATTATCAAATTTCCGGGTAAACAGCACAGGCGATGAAGCACTCAACTGATGCCCTGCTATAAAACAAAATGGGGCAATTTCTATCAATGGTTCCAACAAGCCCGTTGTCTCTTCCCCGTGAATCGCAGTTATAGAATTTTCCGACAACCGGCCATTGGCGTAAGTTTCATTCTCCAAATAAATAAAATCTCCGTCCAAAGCAATAGAGTGATAATAACCGGGCAATTTTCGGCTACTGATGAAATTGCCTTCCGCATCAAAACGCAGCAACGCTGACGGTTCGGTCAACAGCACCAACTGATTTTTTCGTTTGTCAATGGCGACATCCATCACAGCACTATACTCTGGCCCCATCCCAACCCGATGGATAGTAAACAAATGTTTCCCATCCATATTAAAAGCCACCACTTGTTTCCCCGCTTTATCAAGTATATAAAGGTTCCCTTTCCATTCTATCAACCTGTTGACACGGGCAATCAGCGCATCGTCTTTCGTCTCTAAGGCAATAACGCGAGAATCATATAAGAATGTAGTATCTGCTATCGATGGCTCTCCTTCTTCTAAAACAGCCGTTGCTTCACTTCCATATTGTGAAGTAGCGCACCCTGCTCCAAGCAATAACAGGAACAACAAAAGGAAATATTTTGTCCGCATAATATTTATGTTTCTCAAGGTCATACAGATATATCAACATTGAAAAAAGGATTCAGGTCCTTTTTCATTAACTACTTGAGATATAAGCCTATACTCGCACACAGCCAAAGTGCACAATAATAAATTCCTTTTCATAAGTATTTCAATTTTAAAGTTAACAATTACACTAATATACATCTTATATTGAATAGAAAAAAATAATTTTATGCTTTTCTTTGTAACAACATTCTCTCTGCTTCCGTCTATCTAGATGAAAGCGCTTTTAAAAAGAGAACCTGAAGTATAAACATAAACAAAATAAAACCATGAAAAAGTATATATTGGCATTAGCACTGTTGTTTGTCTGTCACATCGGTTTTGCCCAAGACCTTAATTCTCTGTTCGATGAATTCAAGAAAGAGCCTAACGCAGACTGTATTAGCATTTCACCTTTCATGATGGCTATCGGAAAGATGTTCATGGGCAACGACAGCGATGCGAAGCTTGCCCGAAAGTTCAAATCAATAAGAATTTTGGATTTGGAAGCCTGCTCGACAAGCGTAAAGGAACGCTTCAGCAAAAAGATAAACGCACAGCGAATTAAAGACTACGAAACGCTGGTTCAGGTAAACGATGAAGGTGAAAAAGTGCACATTCTGGCAAAAAGTAAGAACGACGTGATACGCGAACTGCTCATCGTCTGCACCGGGAACGGCGATTGCACATTGGTACAGTTAAAGGGAAAAGTAAGCAAAGAAAAAATAGCCAAACTACTGGCAAAAGAAGAAATGATGTAACATGGACGCCGCTAGTTTTAAACAACAATTTCTACCTTGCCATGCCAAACTCTATCGAGTGGCCTTCCGGCTGATGGGCAACGTTCAGGATGCCGAGGATATGGTGCAGGAAGCGTATCTGAAATTGTGGAAAAAGCGCGACGAACTTTCCGAAGTTGCCAGCATCGAGGCTTATTGCGTGACGCTTATCAAGAACTTGTGCTATGATTCCCTGCGTTCCTGCCGACCGGACGAAGACAGCCGACTGCCCGAAGAGCTTAAGCTTCCGACAGACAGCAACATCGCCCGCGAGATAGAACAAAAGGACGAAGCAAGGCAGGTAAAAAGACTGATTAGACAGTTGCCCCGGTCACAGCAACAAATCATCTTGCTGCGTGACGTGAATGACTGTTCCTACGAAGAAATAGAACAAGTCACCGGGCTTACAGCCGTCAATATACGTGTATTGCTGAGCCGCGCCCGCAAAAAGATACGTGAACAATTTAATGAAATTATGAACTATGAAAGTAAATGAAATAGAAGAATTACTGGTCCGATATTATGACGGTGAGACGAACGAGGCCGAAGAAAAGGAACTGAAAGAGTTCTTTGCCCAAGCGGACGTTCCGGCACATTTACTTGCCGAGAAGAGACTCTTCATGCAGCTCGCCTCACAACCTGAACCGGAGACACCCGAAGGACTGGAAAGTAAATTAAGCGGTCTGATAGACGAATGGGACACGCATGAACGGCGAAGCACGAAGATAAAAAAGCATACACGCATCATCCACTTACAGTGGGTAGGCAGCATTGCCGCCAGTCTGCTCATCTTGTTCTCGGTAGGAATGTATCTGTACAAACCTTACACTCCTCCCACTCCGCAAGACACCTGCTCTTCTCCCACCGAGGCATACGCAGAAGCTCAGAAGGCACTGTTCATGTTCTCGTCAGCACTTAACAAGGGAGTGCAACAAATGGAAACGGTGCACGAAACCACCGAAAAAGTACAAAAGAATGTAAACCAACAGTTGAAACGATTTAAAAACTTGAGACAATGAAACGTACATATATTATTACCCTGCTATTGTCCCTTTGCTCATTATTCACTTATGCGCAAGAGTCTTTTTTTGACAAGTATGCCGACATGGAAGGCGTTACGTCCGTATATATATCCAAGGCGATGCTCAGCCTGATGCCCGATATGAAAACAGAGGAAATCTATATCGGAGAGCTGGCAAGCAAGTTGGACAATATTCAGATTCTGAATTGCGAAAAAGCATCTGTCACTGCACAGATAAAGAAAGATATCAGCTACATCAGTCCCAAGAACGGCTATCAAGAGCTGATACGTATTAACGATGAAGGTGAAAAAGTTACGATTTTCCAGAAACAGAATAAGGGAAAGCAAAAAGAATTCGTATTGCTGTGCGAGGAACAGAATGAGCTTACCATCATCATCATCACCGGAAACTTAACATTGCAAGAAATTCAAAGCATCGTTAATAAGAATTGACGAAGGAGTGCTCAAAAAAGACCTTGAGGTTTTGAAGAAAGACCTTGAGGTTTTTGAAAAAGATGAAAGAGTTTTTTTAAAAGACCCAGGTCTTTTATCAGGGAACTGTTATCACGAAAAGCCTTCCGCCTTTTTCATTATAACGGTTCTTTGTGACAGATTTTATCCATGTAACACGTTTCACATCAATCCATTATAAATCAATATATTATCCCCACAATATGTGTGAAACATGATTTGTATTTATCTCTGTTCAAACACTTTTGCCGGAAGAAAATCCGTAAATATGTACCCAAAAGGTCTCTTAAGACCTTTCCCAAACAATAGGGAAAGTTTTCTCCAATAGTAGTAACAGTCTTCAAGAACAATACCTATTGTTTGGGATATAAGATACCGTCACATTATCTCAGTTCTTATACTTCACCAGCATAACCACCGGATTAGACTCCTCATCCAATCCCGCTGTCACCTCTTTCAGTCGGCCCTTCAATCCATCTTCTTGATAAGCCTCGACAAGCTGACCGGCCGACAATGTCTGAACAGCCGCGATTCCATTATTATTGATTGGATGCAAAAACATATCCACACTGCGTTTCTTTACAAAATCACTATTGAGCACCTTTGCCTTATAAAGCTCATTGGTCTGCTTATCGTACATAAAATCGTTCATAAAGAATCCTCGCCCGGTAGTAAAATCAAACTCTTTCTTTACAGTGTGAAGAAAATAATAACGATCGGTGACAGCCCCCATTGTCAGAAGTATCTCCGGGTCCTTGGTAGGTGCTTTCACAAAGAACGGAACCAGTTTATTCTTTTCGGGCACATAATTATATACTGTGTCCGAAGAACAGTCAACCAGCAGCCATTCTCCCCGATTCGGAATAATCGGACGTACAGAAGTCATCGCCACTCCGTCTCCCTGATGCACACAAGGGGTCTTGATTATATCATAAGGAAGATAAATGTCGCGGGTAACACTTCCATCTTTCTTAGAAATGAGCGAATGATAAGATTTCCCTTCCTCTCTGGACTGCCCGTCCTTATAATAAACAGACGCATCATAACAAATCAGATTGTCTTTGTCATAATTGAGAACATCCATGTATTCGGTATCTTTGGGATGAGCGAAAGAGCGCTTGAAGTTTCCCGACAAATCATACACATAAATCTTCTTCGCTGCAGCGCAGTTGACAAACATTTCATCGTTGTTTTCATCCAGAATAATTCCGCTGATAAAATTATATTCTTCGGCACCTTGTCCCTTCCGGTTTATTTTCCGTATGGCTTTACCGGTTTTTCTGTCATAAACAAAAATGTCGCCATCGTTTGCCCAGTTCTTCACCAACAGATACTTGTCACCTATATCCATCACGCTCCCCTGAGTCACAAATTCATCACTTGTCTCCAACGGAATGTATTCCACATCCATAAAATCCTGAAGAACTACTTCCTTCTCGGAATGTTCGGTGGCAATATCCACCGTGACCATCGTTGTCTGCTCTTTTTCCGCTCCGCATCCTACACACACAGCCACCAAGAGCAGTATCGCAAATAGTTTTTTCTTTTTCATTGTATTATTTGGTTTGATAAATCATTTCTTTCTTTTCTGCGTAGGCAAAGAAAACTCATGTGTCCGGCTCATCACACCATTGCTCTCCGTGGTATAAACTCTGAACACAGCCTCTCCTGTCTTCAGCCTTCTGCCACCGCGAATAGTTGCCGTATAACGAATCGTATTTTCCACCGGCATATAGGCAATCTGTTGTGCCGGAGAAATAAGAATATGTTTCATGCCGGTCACTTCTTCAATTATGGGAGTAACATTGTAGGCGGGAGTATCACCGTCATTCACCACATCGAATACCAGCTTACTGTCTTCCTCGGCATCAATCGTGTGGTTACGGTTCTCATCGATAAAGCGGAGATTTGTAACATGCAAGCCTGAATAAGCCGGGGCATAATTATCATATTCCTCTTCCGCACCATCGTCCTGTCGGGGCGTAGTCACTGCATTGCCTACAGCAGCTCCGGCTACTGTTCCCGCCAAAGCTCCGAACTGCGAAGCATTGTATCCGCCTGCCCTGTCACCTACAATGGCACCCAGCACACCTCCGATGGCCGCACCTGCCTGCACTGCCGCCGGGTTCCCTTGCATACCATAAGAAGAACATCCCGATAGGATAAGGGTGGAAAGCAATATCAATGCTACTTTTTCCATAAGCTATGTGTTTGTTTACTCTTTTTATGGATAAATATACACCTTTCGGGAGAGAAAACATCCATTTTTCCGTTAAAGTTTCTTATCGCTGCAAGACGACAGACAGATAAGGCTAAATAACATAATTACTAACGAAAAAGGGATATTTTTCCCTATATTTGCCCGCAAGTATTATCAATGAACAAATAAAAATGGAATTAAAGACACAATATCAACAACGAGTTGACGAAACGGAAAGAGAACTTCAAATAGTAAGGAACAAGATTCTGCGCATCAGCAGTCTGCGGGTTGTCCTGTTTTTGGCAGGTATCTTCGGAGTGATATATGGCTATGATGCCGGAGCAGCTGCCTTATGCTTGATCACTGCACTCACCTTCGTACCGTTTCTGATACTGGTGAAGTTTCACAATAGACTCTTCTTCCGAAAAGAATGGCTGGAAACATGTATTCGCGTCAATCAGGACGAGATTTCCGCATTGGATAATAACTATGAGCCGTTTGACGAGGGGGCGGAGTTTGTTAACGCAGGTCACCGCTATTCCCTAGACCTCGACATCTTCGGACATCATTCACTGTTTCAGGCAATGAACCGCACCTGCACTTCGTTCGGAAAAAACAAATTGGCGGAATGGCTGCAAAAACCTTTGGAAAAGAAAGAGGAAATAAGGGAACGGCAGACAGCAGTCAGCGAACTTGCCGGGTATGATAAGTTCCGCGAATGCTTCCGCATCACCGGCCTGCTTTACAAGGGCGAAGCCGATGACCGAAACGAGATTAAGGAATGGACGGAATCTTCTGCTTATTTCAGCCGAATGTGGTGGAGTCGTCCTATGCTTTGCCTTGTGCCTTCGGCCAATGTCATCCTACTGGCACTGGGAATGACAGGAGTGATTTCAATGAGTTGGTTCGGGCTTGCGTTCGGTACTTTTGTGGTGGCAAGCTTCGGGCTTATCAAACACGTCACAAACCTGCAAGGGATATACGACAAAAAGCTCCGCATCCTTTCCATTTATGCCAAACTCATTGCACTCATTGACAGGCAAGAGATGAAAGCACCATTGCTCGCCCGCCTCAAAGCAAAGTTCGGCACGGATGGGAAAAGAACTTCCGAAATACTGAAGGAACTGGCTACCGAACTGGACAAACTGGACTTGAGGAACAACCAAATTATGTACGTACTCTTGGAGGGATCTTTGTTTTGGCAACTCCGCCAGGTGATGCGTATCGAAGCGTGGAGAAAAAAATATGGAGAATGTCTTCTTCATTGGCTGGATATGCTCGGCGAAATGGACGCACTCTGTTCGATGGGAACTTTTGCGTTCAATCATCCTGCTTATACTTATCCTGTGATAGCCGACAAACCGTTTGTCTTTTGTGCGCGGGAGATGGGACATCCGTTGATGCCCGTAAGCCAATGTGTGAAAAACGATGCAGAAATTCCTTCGAGACCTTTCTTTGTCATCATTACCGGAGCGAATATGGCCGGGAAAAGTACTTATCTGCGTACCATCGGAGTAAACTATGTACTTGCCTGTATCGGCAGTCCGGTGTGCTGCGACTCGCTCGAAATCTATCCTGCCCGGCTCATAACCAGCTTGAGGACTTCGGATTCGCTCAACGATAACGAATCGTATTTCTTTGCCGAACTGAAACGTTTAAAACAAATCATCGACCGACTGAACTCGGGTGAGGAACTTTTTATCATCTTAGATGAAATCTTGAAAGGTACCAATTCGATGGACAAACAGAAAGGGTCTTTTGCCCTTGTCAAACAGCTGATGACACTGAAAGCAAATGGCATTATCGCTACACACGACCTCTTGCTGGGCAAATTAATCGAATACTTTCCCGATGAAATCCATAATTATTGTTTTGAGGCAGATATTACAAACAATGAGCTGACTTTTTCCTATAAGATGCGTGAGGGCGTTGCCCGCAACATGAATGCATGCTTTTTAATGGAAAAGATGGGGCTGGTCATCAACGACTAACCCCACCCAACAATTTATCACATTAACGTCTTAAGCAAGTAAGGTTCACCTTCACAGGCTTGCTTTACTTTCATAACATAAAGAGTCATAGAAAAAATCAAAATTTATTAGTCTCTAAACAACGTGTGAAATCTAATGCATCTTGTCCGGTCAGATAGTACACGGAAGATGCTGCTTCATACGTATACGGGATGAAACGGAATAACTGGACAGCCGCAAATCTCTTATCATGAGAAATGAGATAATCCATCCGAACGTTACCGTTTGACTTTACTTGTACATCACTGTCTTTGCCAAATGTTTTCTTATCCAACCGGGCTGTCAACACATGCAAATCGCATACATCAAAGAAACAAGACCCCTCTTTGGTCACACTCCCCGTAGGAGTGTAAACCCATTCTTTGCTTCGCCAGAAAAGACGGAAAAGGGCAGTAAGAATCAGAATTGTACCGACCGTCATAAATACCATGCTCATGGTGGATGTAGCATCACCCATCCGCAAAGAGGTAACGAAAGCGCCAATACCGCCAATGGCAAGTAAAGCCGAAACAATAACTGATGAAACACTGATACGTTTTACTATATCGGGATGTACTCTTGAAAACAGAGTGACATCTGCTGAAACTGCATTATTCATAATCTTCAAATTTATTCTGTTACTAATAAGAAAAATATAATTATCCTTATACACCGACTTATTACCCTGCTGCAACAAGATAAAATCAATGCATAAAAAACACAAGTAAAAGAATAAAATCTAAATCAGAATACGCCTCATGCCAAAGATATAATGCTCGCAAGCATCATCCCAACTTTGGCTGCGCGAAGTATCATAAACACGTTTTGAACAATGAGTAAGCACGTCCATACGTGTGGCCAATTTGCGCAATAAGGCTTTAATATATTGTGTAGTCTCTATAGAAGAGAAACGATATAAACGCTCTGCTGAAGTACTTACACGATGAGCTAATGTGTAGGCATCGCTGAACTCCATGTCAGCCAAATATCTTTCTCTCTCCAAAGGAATAATAGCACCTTCATTCACAGAATGTGAGTGAGTGAAACAGTCATCTTGCACAGCACATTGCCCCGGCACAGCTATCGAAGAAGCTACGCTGAGATGCCCTGTCTTGACTCCTGCCAATGCAAGCACAAAGAATAATATGATTGCTATGAATCCTTTCATCTTTTTATTTTCCTATTGCAAAGATAGAAAAATTCATCTTCCCTGTTTCATTTCCTATATTAAATTAACAAACAACAAGAGAATTTGTTCAACAATTACAAACAAATAAAAAAGGGTCGTAACCAATTGATTACGACCCTTAGTATATATAGTTGTGTACAGATTACTCAGCTTTAGGGGCTTCTTCTGTAGTTGCAACTTCTGCAGCAGGAGCTTCAGCAGCACTCTTCTTAGAACGACGAGTACGAGTTGCCTTCTTAGCAGTTGCAGTCTTAGCCATGTTTTCATCATAGTCAACCAACTCGATGAAGCACATTTCAGCGTTATCACCCAGACGATGTCCTGTCTTGATGATACGAGTATAACCACCCGGACGATCTGCTACCTTTACAGAAATTTCTTTGAATAATTCTGTTACAGCGATTTTATCTTGCAAATTGCTAAATACTACACGACGTGAATTAGTAGTGTCATCTTTAGACTTTGTAATTAAAGGCTCAACGAATTTCTTCAAAGCTTTAGCCTTTGCAACAGTCG
>OJOV01000073.1_pt1 | contig 98489 bp, 88 predicted proteins | sample 1598281 | NCBI WGS metagenome assembly OJOV01 (sample SAMN03922469, study PRJEB24848) | human gut metagenome | isolation source: stool sample | host: Homo sapiens | place: Germany | collected 2010-11
TCTCGTTGACCAAAATCGGGGGACGAACTACCCACACATATGCCCGAAGAATCATTTTTTATTGGGGTTTACTGCGCCTGCGGGGCTCTCCGACACCGCCTTAAGCGCTGATTTCATGCCGAATTGTGTCTGCACCCCGAAACGCCTGCCAAAGGACGATACCTTAAAGCGGGCTGAAAATTAAGCTTGTCTATTAGTTATAAAGGATTAGTCAACCGTAAAACCTGTTTCGACCCAATAAATATGCACATTCGTACTTTTTTCCTGCCTGAAAAAAGAATCCTGCCTTAAGAATCGGTTGCCGCCCGTCCGAAGCTTAAAATCGGCCAAAAAAGCGCTTCATCCGACGGTTTTCCCGATACACGCACCATGTCACAGGCCAAGGAACTCAACCTTCTCGAGGGCTCCCTCTGGGACAAAATGATCATCATTGCGCTGCCGCTTGCCTTCACGGGCGTGCTGCAGCAGCTCTTTAATGCCGCCGACGTCGCTGTCCTCGGACACTACGTCTCAAGCGACGCAATGGCTGCCGTAGGAAACAACGTCCCGGTGATCGGTCTCATAGTGAGTCTGTGTATGGGGCTTGCGCTCGGCGTTAACGTCGTGACGGCCCGCTACCTCGGAATGCGGCAGAAAGAACTCGCTTCTGAAAGCGTACACACGGCTTTTGCACTGTCGGTCGCCTTTGGCGTTGCCATTGCCCTTTTGGGGGAAATCTTCTGCGGCTTCATCATGGATGTGCTTGACGTCCCTGAGAGCGTTCTCGGGCACGCCGAAGACTACCTGCGCGTCTACCTTGCGGGCATCCCTTTTATTGCGGTTTATAACTTCCTTGCTTCCGTCTTCAGAAGCAAGGGCGACACGAAAACCCCTTTGTGGGCGCTTTGCGCCGCAACGGTTTTTAATATTGCCGGAAACCTCTTTTTTGTTTTGGTCTGCGGCATGCAGGCCGGGGGCGTGGCGCTTGCGACGGCGCTTGCCAACGCTCTGGCCGCCGCCATTCTTGTGGTCTGCCTCATGCGGCGCGATGATGAATTAAGGCTCATCCCCGCCAGGCTTTTCACCGTCAACCGCACGGCACTGAAAAACATGGTGAGAATCGGGTGGCCCGCGGGACTGCAGAGTATGGTCTTTTCGCTTTCCAACCTCATCATTCAGGCGGCAATCAACAGTCTCGGACCTGACGCGATGGCAGGAAGCGTCGCAGCCTTTACGATTGAAATCAACGTTTACTGCTTTATCAATGCCTTTGGCCTCACGGCCACCACGTTCGTGAGCCAGAACTGGGGCGCGGGAAACCTCGCGCGCTGCCGGCGCGCCACCCTCATTTCCATGGGGCTTAACTTTGCGGCGACCTTCGTTCTCGTAGCCTTTATCTGGATTTTCGCAAGAGAACTTCTCGCCTGCTTTACGACCGATGAGTCCGTTATTGCGCTGGGGCTTACCCGCATCTTCTGGGTGGTGCTGCCCGAACCGGTTAACGTCATCATGGAAACCTTGTCTGACGCCATGCGCGGTTTCGGTTATTCACTGCCTCCGGCAGTGGTGACATTGGTGTGCATCTGCTCGATCCGCGTACTCTGGGTTGCAACACTTTTTGCCGCCGACCCTACCTACAACATGCTCATGGCCGTCTACCCCGCAAGCTGGGTGGTGACGACGCTGATGCTCTGGTGGCTTTACCGGCGTCACCAGAAAACACTTGAGACAAAAACCGCAGGCAGTTTCGATTAAGTCTAGAAACGTATCTGTTTTCGCGCCTTTCGTCAGGTCTGTTTCAGCGTGAGCAATACAATATGCAGACACCGTTATTTCGGACAATTCTGAATAACACCACAAATACAACCCCGCGTATTCATGGGAGAAAATAAGTTTATGCGCAGTGATCCGTTAACCAAGGGCATCAATGCCGCCCCGCAGCGTTCGCTTTTAAAGGCCCTGGGCCTGTGTGATGCCGAAATCGGCAAGCCTCTGATCGGCGTTGTGAGCTCCAAGAACGACATCGTTCCGGGCCACATGAATCTCGACAAGATTGTCGATGCCGTCAAGCAGGGCGTGGCTTTGGCGGGCGGCGTTCCGATTGTGTTCCCGGCAATTGCCGTCTGCGACGGCCTCGCGATGGGCCACGTCGGCATGAAGTACTCCCTGGTTTCGCGCGAACTCATTGCCGACTCCACCGAATCGATGGCAATGGCTCACCCCTTTGACGGCCTGGTGATGGTCGCTGCCTGCGACAAAAACGTCCCCGGGCTTCTGATGGCCGCCGCGCGCCTTAACATTCCTTCAATTGTGATCAGCGGCGGCGCAATGCTTGCCGGTCACTTTGAAGGCCACAAGGTCTCCTACTCCAACATCAGCGAAGCGGTGAGTCAGTTCCGAACCGGCAAGATCACGCCGATTCAGTTTGAAGACCTCGAAAACAAGGCATGCCCGTCCTGCGGTTCCTGCTCGGGCATGTTTACCGCGAACTCCATGAACTGCCTCTCGGAAGTGCTCGGTATGGCGCTGCCCGGCAACGGCACGATTCCGGCCGTTTACTCCGCCCGCCTGCGCCTTGCCAAGGAAAGCGGCATGAAGATCATGGATCTCGTCCGTGACGACCTTAAGCCCCGCGACATCATGACGCGCGACGCGTTTATGAACGCGCTTGCCATTGACATGGCACTCGGCTGCTCAACGAACTCTATGCTGCACCTGCCCGCCATCGCGCACGAATGCGGCATTGATCTTGATCTCTCGGTCGCAAACGAAATCAGCAAGCACACCCCGAACCTCTGCCACCTCGCTCCGGCCGGCAACCACTACATCGAGGAACTCGATGAAGCGGGCGGCATCCGCGCGGTGATGGCTGAAATCGCCAAGCTCGGGTTCTTAAAGACCGATCTGATGACTGTCACCGGCAAGACCGTTGCCGAAAACATCAAGGGCGCGAAGATTCTCAACACCGAGATCATTCACACCGTTGATAACCCCATCAGCAAGGAAGGAGGCATTGCTGTTTTGAAGGGCAACCTCGCTCCCGAAGGGTCTGTGGTGAAGCGCTCGGCCGTGGCTCCTGAAATGATGCATCACAAGGGCAAGGCCCGCGTCTTTGACTGCGAAGAAGATGCGCTTAACGCCATCTACGGCGGCAAGATCAACGCCGGCGAAGTCGTCGTGATCCGCTACGAAGGACCCAAGGGCGGCCCCGGCATGCGCGAAATGCTCAACCCCACCTCCGCCATTATGGGTTCGGGCCTCGGCAACTGCGTGGCTCTCATCACCGACGGACGCTTCTCCGGCGCCACCCGCGGTGCCGCCATCGGTCACGTCTCGCCGGAAGCTGCTGTGGGCGGCCCCATTGCGCTCATCAAGGAAGGCGACATGATCGAAATCGACATTCCCGCCAACACGATCAGCGTGGATGTGTCGGACGAAGAAATGACGAAGCGCCGTGCCGAATGGAAGCCGAGAACGCCGCGCGTGAACACGGGCTATCTCGCCCGCTACGCCAAGCTTGTGAGTTCGGGCTGCAAGGGTGCCGTGCTGAGTTAATTTCAGAGGGCTTCTTGGAAAAAGAGGACGTCTTTACGGGCGTCCTCTTTTTTTGCGTCAGGCTTTGGCCGGATAGTGTCTGGCGCCGAAAATCGCGCTGCCGACGCGAACCTCGGTGCTTCCGGCCTCAACAGCCTCCGTCATATCCGCGCTCATTCCCATGGAAAGCGTGTCAAAGCCGTAACGGTCTTTGAGCCCGTCAAAAAGCGCACGCATGGCAATAAGGGGCTTCATCTTTTCTTCCCGGGTGTCAGCGGGCGCCGGAATCGTCATGAGCCCTCTGAGTTTGAGCCGTGGAAGCGCTCTCACGGATTCAATCAGAGCGGGAAGATCGTCGGGCACAACACCGCTTTTACTGGCTTCGCCGTCAATATTGACTTCAATGAGCACATTTAAGGGCGGCAGATTTTCGGGCCTCTGGTCATTTAAACGCTGCGCGATTTTTAAGCGGTCAACACTTTCCACCCAGTCAAAATGCTCGGCCACAGGGCGCGTTTTGTTGGACTGCAGCGGCCCGATAAAGTGCCAGACAATCCCTGAGTCAGGCCTCTTTTCCTTAAACCACTCTATCTTTTCCACACCTTCCTGCACATAGTTTTCGCCGAACGCTTTCTGGCCCGCAGCAAGCGCAACATCCACGGCTTCAGCGGGAAACGTTTTTGAAACCGCGAGCAATACGACACTTCTGCCGCAGGTATTCGCGGCCGCTTCGAGCCTTTCACGGACACGGGCAAGGTTTTCGGGAATTCGGGAAAAATCAGACATAACAGTTACTCAAGAATCAGCCTGGGGCGCGGCATCGGTCCAAGGCGCCGCCACGCGGGCATTGTAGTAAGACTCAAGCCCGAGAGACTGCAGTATGCGGTCCATTTTTGTGTCGGCGGGCGCCGTAATGTCCAGGCGTTCACCGGTGACGGGATGCGTGAGCGCCAGGCGCGCGCAGTGCAGAAACATCCTCTGCTCTCCCCAATACGCCGCAAGCGTGCGGTTTAAGGCGCCTTTACCGTAGGTGGAGTCGCCGATCACCGGGTGGGCGATATGCTTTAAATGCCGGCGGATCTGATGCCTACGGCCGGTTTCGGGTTCGGCCCCCAAAAGCGTCACCCGCACCGAGGCAAAATCCCCGAACGCAACCGGCACCTCAGTGCGCGCCCAGGGCTCAATATCCGTTACCGCTGGCTGCGCTTCGGTTTTCTGGGTCCTCAGATACGGATCACGCACGGGCTTTAAGGCGTAATCAATGCGGCAGGGTTCATTGATCCAGCCGCGCACCAGCACCGCGTAGCGCTTTCTCACGACCCCGGTCTCAAACTGACGGGCAACGGTTGCCGCCGTTTCCGGATCAAAGGAAAAAATGAGAACACCGGAAGTCCCTCTGTCCAGGCGGTGCGCGGCATAAACGCGGCGCCCGAAAAGATCCCGAGCCTGCTGCAGCGCAAAGTCCTCCGCGTCGGGTGCCACCTCGCTGCGGTGCACGAGAAGTCCCGCCGGTTTCATGACGATCCCGAGCACTTCATCGGTGTAAAGCGGCACCACCCGCGGTGCCGACGGTTTTTCTTCCGGCGGTAACGACAAAACTGACTCCGTCACAAAACAAAGAAAATGCTGTCTGCCTTTTAGCCGCACACGAAAAAACTGTCAAGCCCGTCGGGGCGAAAATGAAATTTCCCGCGATATCAGCCCCCTGAGTTTTCCACCATTTTCCACTGTTTGTGTGGAGATCTCAGAGGAGCTGAAAAAATTTCACACAAATTCAGCTGGTTTCTGTTGTGCCTATTTTTTAAGCACGCAGCAATATCTTGTTTCCGTTGTGCAGGTTATGCCATCTAGGTATTTTCCCTGAAATTCTGACGTGATTTTTTCCTGCCGCAAAATACCCGTCTCCTTAATCGGGAACACTTACTCCCGATGGCTGAGGGAAGAAACCAAAAACGGCACCAACGGAGTATTTACACCCCTTTCTCACTGCATCAGAATGATTGGCACTACATCCGAAACAAACGGGTCATTCATGGCAGTCAAACTTAACGCCCCGACCGCGGAACTCGTGCGCATCAACGTCGATGAGCACCCACTTTTTAAGCGCATCTGGGACGACAAAACGATTACGCGCATCACGGACGCAAACGCTGAAACCGTCACAAAAGCTCAGGGACTTTCCGCGCTTTGTATTGTCGACGACCCCGTGATGTACAAGGAAACACTCGATATGGCCGTGATCGGCCCGGAGCTCTTTAATCTTTTCGGCGGCACTCTCACGGCGCAGGGCTTTACCGATCCGGCCTTCGGTCGCCGCATCGCCAACACGCTCGGCATCCGCAGGCTGCCGGCGTTTGCGGTCTTTCGCTTCGGCGAAATGATGGGTGCAATTGAAGGCCTTCAGGACTGGGACGTCTATGAGGCAAAACTTGTTGAGATTCTGACCGGTGAGACGGCGCAGCCCAAGCGTAAGATTGTGATCGGCAACGCCTGAACGAAAGCCCTCCGGGAAATCGATTTTTAAAACAGTCATTAAAAGGAAGCGCATGCCGCACAACATCACGGATTCGGCCTGGACCGGTCCCGATCTGAAACCTGAAGAGGAAAAACGCGCCGCTCAAAAGACGCTGGCAGTTCTGGAAGAAATGGCGGACGTCTTTAAAAAGGCGGGAGAGGACACGAAAAACGAACTGCACTGGATCACGGATCTGGGGCGGCTTGACGCCGGCACCAACCGCTTCTTAAAGCAGACGCTCGGCAGGGGGGAAGTCAAAATTTCTCTGGGCGGGGGTGAAGCCGTCGCGGAAGAAACCGAGATCCCCGCGGTCTGGCGGCTCACGATCGGCGAGCAGACGAGTCTTGTGGCCGCACTGCTGCCGCGCTGCGTGACAACGCTGCTTGAGACCGGCAACACCGACATTAAGGAACCGGAAAAAAAGCCCGACGGCCTTTTTGCCGCGGGCCCCGTGCTCTCCGAACTCAGACAGGCCTTAAAGGACGCCGATCTCACAAAGATTCCGGAGTTGCCCGACCATCAGATTGATCTGTCACGCCAGCCCTTAAACCCCGCGGACATGAATTACATTCTCACCACGCTCGGGGAAGGCAAGGTCGACATCGAACTTTCCGGCTTTGCCAAAAGCCGTATTCAGGCTTCCCGCGTCAAAGGCATCTGGCGCAGCCGCATTCTCAACAATGCCGGCAAAACCCTGATGGACAGCCTGGTGGTGGCGCTTATTCCGCCTGAAGTCCCCGCGGGCCGCGAAGATATTCCGACCTCAGAAGCCAAACTGCGGGAACTTGCCGACTGGATCCGCCGCGACATGGCGCGCGGCGCGATCGGTTAAGGAGGTAAGCCGTGACGGAATTTGTGAGTTCTGAAGAGGTCCAGAAGCGCCTGGATGCGCAGCGCGCCAAACGCATTGCCGCAAGCGGACGCATGCAGTGCAAGGTCTGCTGGTACATCTATGATCCGGCCGAAGGGTGCCCCGAGACGCAGACGCCCCCGGGCACCCCCTTTTCGGAACTGCCCGAATGGTGGAGCTGCCCGCACTGCGACACACCTGCGGCGCTTTTTCTCCCGGTTCCCGAGGACGAAACCGACAGTGCGGCAGACACCTCCAGCGAGGCAACCGATGGAAATCAAACCCGTTGAACTCGTCCGCAAGCCCAAGCCCTTTGACAGGGATGAGGCCGCGCGCGCCTACAATCGGTCACATACCGGGCAGACACCCCGTCCGGTCTTTATCCGTGAGGAAGGACGCCTCAGGGTCTTTCAGCAGGATCCGGCCCCCTTTTACGAGGCCGGTTTCCGGGAAATTCTCGCAACGCGAATGCGGGGGCTGCCGATTCTCAATCCCCGCATGAATGTGAAGGTTCTGCCTTTTAAGCGGATCGGTCCGCACTGGTTCGGTGTGGCGGTGACCCCGTGGTCGGTGCAGGCGGTGCTTGCCTGCGGCGACAAGGCCCGCTGGAAACCGGTCGCGGCCGGTGCGGAAATCGATATTCCGCTCCCCTCGGGCCCCTTTACGTTTCTGGGCGTTGCCGACAGTGTGCTCGGGCAGTACTTAATGTGTTCACTGAAAAGCCCGGTCACTGATTTTGCCGATCAGGCCGCGGCCGAAGCCTTTGCCGGTGTGTGCCTGCAATTGATGCTTTCCAAAAAGAAAGAGGACGTGCCCGAAGACGAGCCCGGGGAAAAGCTCACGCCCGCCAGACCGGTTAAACCGGCCAAAAGCCTCTCGGATCCGGTGACGCGCCGTGCGCTTTTTTCTGACTTTACCGACGGAGGAGCCGATGAGTCTCACTGATGCCGCGGTGGATATCACCGTCACGGTACGCGAGGACAACACCGTCGCGGTACGCACGGTTTCCGGGCGCGATGATACGGTAGCCAAAACGCTCACCGGTACGTCGGTTTCCTCGGCCGCACCCAAGCTTCTTCTCTCCTCGGTCTACACGCTCTGCCCTCAGGCCCATCTGGCGGCCTGGGAGGCGGCCTCTGCCCGGGCTGCCGCCAAGGCAATGCCTGAGAACGCCCAAAGGGTTGCCGCCGAAACGGCTGCCGAACATCTGCGGTTTCTCGCGTTTGACGCGCCGAGAGCCGTGGGGCTTAAACCCGCGCATGACGTGCGGCGTCTGGGGGCACTGCGCACCCTGATGACGCAGGAATTTTCCGCAGTCAACCCGGATTTTGCGAAAATCCGCGCGGCACTGACCGCTGAAACCGAACACTTCATCACGGGTCCTGCCGCGGGCTTTAATGCGCTTGATTCAATTCCTGACTTTGAGTCCTGGATCACGCACGGGCAGACCCCGGCCGCGCAGCTTTTCTCCGCGCTTTGGGAGCAGGTCCCCTCCCGCGGGATTCTCACGACACCCGCACTGGATCCTCATTCGCCAGCGGACGCTGAAACGTGGTTTACGCCGCAGTTTTCCGCGCAAAACCCCACGGTCAGAGGCAAACCCCGCATGACCGGGGCTCTGACGCGCTGGAAATCGCACCCCCTCATTGCCGATCTGGATGAGCTCTACTGCTGCTCGGTGAGAACGCTTTTTGTGGCGCGCCTGATTGAAATCATTCGGGTGCTTACGGACTGGACCAAAACCTTTGATTTTGTCCGGGCTGCCGCGGTTGCCGCCGACACGGGGGTGGCACTGGTGCAGTCCGCGAGGGGGCTTTTGACGCACCGCATCAGACTTGCCCGCGACTTCAACCGCGTGGAGTCCGTCGTGATCGCTGCGCCCACGGAATGGAACTTTGCCCGGCACGGCGCAGCTGAGGAGGCGCTCTCTAAAATCGAATTCTTCTCGGAAGAAGACTACCGGCGCCAGGCCGCCTGGATGCTCGCGGGGATCGATGCCTGCGTACCGTGCCGCCTGCACTTTGAGATGCCGCAAACCAACGGCACCACGGATGAGGTGAGCGCTCATGCATGAACTTTCCATTGCTGAAGGCATTGTTGAGGCCGTGGAAAAAACGGCGGCCGCTCAGGCTATTGACCGCGTGCTTTCCGTGCGGGTTGCCGTCGGAGAACTCGCGGGCGTGGATATTGAGGCCCTGAAATTTGCCTGGCTCTCAGTAACGCGCGAGGGCCTTTTAAAGGGCGCGGGCCTTACGATTGAAACACCCCCGGGGAAAGCCTGGTGCCTGGACTGCGGCAAAGAAGTTCCCCTGCACCGGCACGGCGAACCCTGCCCCGAATGCGGGGGTTACCATCTCACGGCAACGCAGGGGCATGAACTGCGCGTATTGGATTTTGAAGTTCCTGAATAGATTTTGGAGAAAAACGTTATGTGCACAACCTGCGGCTGCGGCGGCAGCCATACCCACACCCACGTGGATGAACATGGTAACGTCGTCACCCACACGCACGGACCGCATGACCACGATCACACGCATGAGCATCATGACCACGATCACGCGCATGAACACAGTCATGCCGCCTCCCGCACGGTGACCGTGGAGGAAGACATCCTCGCGCGCAACAACCGGGAAGCCGAAAAACTCCGGGAAGAATTCCGCCGCCACAAAATCCTCGCATTGAATTTTGTGAGCTCTCCGGGATCAGGAAAAACTGAACTTTTGTCCGCCACTGTCCGTGCACGCAAAGAAGGTGACCCCGTGATGAACGTCATCGAAGGGGATCTGCAGACCGACAACGACGCAAGCCGCATCCGTGAAGCGGGAGCGCGCGCCGTGCAGATTAATACCGGCAAAGGCTGTCACCTCGATGCCGAACAGGTGACGCTTGCCGTGAAGTCGCTGTCTCCGCAGGACAACTCCGTCCTTTTCATCGAAAACGTCGGCAACCTCGTGTGCCCTGCGGAGTTTGACCTCGGTGAGGCCCACAAGGTCGTGGTGATTTCCGTTACCGAAGGCGAAGATAAACCCCTTAAATACCCCGACATGTTTGCAGCGGCCGATCTGATGATCATCAATAAGATTGATCTTGCGCCCTACGTGAAATTTGATCTCGATAAATGCGAGGAGAACGCGCGCCGCGTCAACCCCCGCATTCAGTCGCTGCGGGTTTCGGCCACTACCGGGGAGGGGCTTGAAAAGTGGCTTGCGTGGCTTAAGGCCCAATACACGCTCGCAACCCTTTAAGCCGGGCGGCAAAGGACGGTCAGTCAAAATGCGCGTGCGTGAATCGTTTCGGATCCGGGGCCTTGTGCAGGGGGTGGGTTTCAGGCCCACCGTCTGGAACACAGCCCGGCGTCTGAAACTTGCGGGCGACGTTTATAACGACAGCGAAGGTGTCGTTGTCAACGTTGAGGGCGAAGAGGCATCTGTCGCGTCCTTTGCCCGGGAACTGCGCCGCGATATTGCGCGTGACGCACCGCTTGCGCGGATTGATGCCCTCGTCTCACTCGGGTTTTCCGCACCCACGGGTGCAACTGACTTTGAGATCACCGCAAGCCGCGAGGGCGCTGCCCGAACAACCGTGACGCCGGATGCCGCAACCTGCGCCAAGTGCGCTTCAGAGATCTTTACCAAAACGAATCGCCGGTGGCGCTACGCCTTCACTAACTGCACGCACTGCGGTCCGCGCCACACGATTACGCGCCATATTCCCTATGACCGTGCACAGACCTCAATGGCGGTCTTTCCGATGTGTCCGGCCTGCCGCGCCGAATACGAAAATCCGGCCGACCGGCGCTTCCACGCGCAGCCTAATGCCTGTCCGGTCTGCGGCCCGAAACTCACGCTCACCGACAATAAGGGTAACGTCATTGCGCGCGACGCGATTGCCGGAACACTTAAAGTGATTCTTACGGGCGGCATTGCCGCCGTAAAGGGCCTCGGGGGCTTTCACCTTGTGTGCGATGCCCGCAACAGCCGTGCCGTCACACGGCTGCGTGAGCGCAAGGGCCGAAGCGAAAAACCGCTTGCCGTTATGTGCGCCAACACCGAAAGCGCTTCAGAACTCGTGCGGCTGTCTGCGGCAGGCGTAAAGGCGCTTACTTCCGTTGCGCGACCGATTGTCCTTGCGCCCAAAACCGAGGCGGCCGACCGGCTTCTTGCGCCGGGTGTCGCCGGGGGTTTCAGCGAGGTGGGCGTGATGCTCCCCTATACGCCGGTGCACCTGCTTCTTTTTCACGAATACCTCGGGCAGCCTGAAACGGACCTCGCGTTTGAAAACCGCACCGTGGACCTCACGCTTGTGATGACAAGCGCCAATCCCGGGGGCGAACCTTTGGTGACCGGTAACGAGGAAGCCTACGGAAGGCTCATGGGCATTGCCGACGTCTTTTTGCTGCACAACCGCGACATCGTCGTACGCTGTGACGACTCCGTGGTGCGCGATACAGAAAACGGCATCCAGACGGTGCGCCGTGCCCGCGGCTACACGCCGCTTGCGCTCCCCTTTCCGGCTGATGCCGCCGACAGCATTCTCGCAACGGGACCGTTTCTGAAAAACACCGCCTGCATCACGCGCGGAAAAGAAGCCTTTGTCACCGAACACATCGGTGACACTGATAACGAATCAACCTGCAGAGCCTTGGCGGGCTCGGTAAAGCACTTTCTCAACATTTTGGAAGTCACCCCCGGGGCCGTTGCCTGCGACCTGCATCCGGACTTTTATTCGACGCACCTTGCAGAAGACTATGCGCAGAGGCTCGGCATACCGCTTATCCCCGTGCAGCACCATCATGCGCACGCCGCTGCCGTCATGGGCGAGCACGGGGTGACTAATGACGCCTGGGCGCTCGTTGCCGACGGCGTTGGCTACGGCACGGACGGGACGGCCTGGGGCGGCGAGCTCCTTCATGTGCATACGAACGGCACGTTTGACCGCATCGGGCACCTTGAAACGATGGCGCTGCCGGGTTTTGACAAAGCCGCTCGGGAACCCCGGCGCATGGGTGCCGTGATGTGCCTTAAGGCGGGCCGCGGCGAGGTGATTGAAACACTGTGGCCCGCCTTTACCGGGCAGCCTGTTCGTGAACTTATCAAAAGCCCCCGGCTCTCGGGCCGCACGACCTCGCTCGGGCGTCTTTTTGATGCCGCGGCTGCCGTACTGGGCCTGGTGGAAGTAATGCACGATGAAGCCTATGCCGCCATGCGTCTTGAAAGCGAAGCCGTCAACGCCCAAGGGCGTGTTCAGCCTCACGGCTGGACGGTTTCAGACGATAACGTACTAAGCTTTACGCCGCTTTTTGCTGAACTTATCGACAGGCGCCTTGCCGGCGACAATACCGGGCAGTGCGCCGCAGACTTTGAAGCGACCGTGGCAGCCGGCCTTTCGGACTGGGTGAGCCGCGTCGTGCCCGCAGGGGAAACCGTGTGCCTTGCGGGGGGATCTTTTTTAAACCGTGTTTTAGCCGAATCCGTACCGCGGAGACTGCGTGAACACGGACTGACTGTTTATATGCCGCAGAGTCTGCCGCCCGGAGACGGGGCCGTCAGTTACGGTGAGGCGCTGGTTGCGGCGCAGATTTTGAAATATCGGGAGATGAATCATGTGTCTGGCAGTTCCTGCGCAGATTGAGTCGGTGAACGGGACATCCGCACTGTGCGTGATGTCGGGAGTCACCAAAGAAATTGACGTGTCGCTTACGCCTGAAGTCAGGCACGGCGACTGGGTGATCGTTCACGTAGGGTTTGCCCTGCAGACGATTGACGCCCAAAAAGCGCAGGAGACGCTTGCTCAGATGGCCGCTTTAAAGGATGCAGGCGATGCAGTACGTCACTGAGTTTCGCGACCGCGAAAAAGCGCAGGCCATTGCAGAAGAAATCCGGCGCGAGGCAAAACCCGACAAAAGTTACCGCTTTATGGAGTTTTGCGGCGGACACACGCATGTTCTGGCCCGCTGGGGACTGACGGAACTTCTGCCCGCCAACGTCAAAATGATTCACGGACCGGGTTGCCCCGTGTGCGTTCTGCCCGCAGGCCGCATTGACATGGCGGTTGAGCTTTCCGCAAGGCCCGGCATGATTCTCTGCACCTACGCCGACGTGATGCGTGTGCCGGCGGGAAAAGGCCAGACCCTTTTTAAAGCGAAGGCGCAGGGCGCGGATATCCGCATGGTGTATTCCCCCATGGACGCGGTGAAACTGGCGCGTGAAAACCCCGACAAGGAAGTTGTCTTCTTTGCAATCGGCTTTGAAACGACAACGCCGCCGACAGCGGTCGCAATCAAAGTTGCGGACAAAGAAAACCTCACGAACTTTTCGGTGATCTGCTCGCACGTGCTCACCCCGGCCGCCATGGAACATATCCTGCTGGGAAAAGTGCATCTTGACGGCCTGGTGGGCCCGGCGCACGTTTCCACCGTGATCGGCGAAAAGCCCTATCACTGGTTTGCCGAACACCACCATATGCCGGTTGTGATCTGCGGGTTTGAGCCGCTTGACATGCTCCTGAGCATCCTCATGCTCGTGCGGCAGGTAAACGACGGGCGCAGCGTTGTGGAAAACGAATTTACCCGGGCTGTAACGCCGGAAGGCAACACCGTTGCCATTGCCCTCATGGACGAGGTCTTTGTACGGCGCAAGAGTTTCGGCTGGCGCGGTCTTGGCGAAGTCCCCGAAAGTGCGCTTGCCATTGCCCCTGCCTACGCCCGGTTTGATGCGGAAAAGAAATTCGGGCTTGTTGAAAAGCCTGTGCCCGACAACAAGGCCTGTGAGTGCGGCGCCATTTTGCGCGGTGAAAAAGAGCCCAAAGACTGCAAGGCCTTCGGCACGGTCTGCACCCCCATTCACCCGATCGGAGCCTGCATGGTGAGCAGCGAAGGCGCCTGTGCGGCGTTTTACTCTTACGAACGGCGAAGTCTTGCCGCCAAACAATGAGGATTCGCAATGTCTGTCAAACCCAATTACATCCGGCCGCTTGATATCCGTCACGGGGTCGTTGACATGACCTTCGGTGCCGGGGGCCGTGCCACCTCGCAGCTCATTGCCGAAGTGTTTGCACCGGCCTTCACCAACCCCTACCTTGATGAGGGCCACGACGGCGCAGTATTGCCGGCAATCAAGGGGCAGCCCGTCATGAGTTGCGACGGCCACGTGGTCAATCCCCTCATTTTCCCGGGAGGCGACATCGGGCGGCTCGCAGTTTCAGGGACCGTAAACGATGTTGCGGTCTGCGGCGCAAAGCCCCTGTACCTCACGGCTTCCTTCATTATGGAGGAGGGGCTGCCCCTGGCAACCCTCAAAACCATCGTTGACTCGATGGCCTCAACCGCAAAAGAAGCGGGTGTGCAGATTGTCACGGGTGACACCAAGGTCGTGGAAAAAGGGCACGGCGACGGCCTTTACATCGCCACCACCGGTTTCGGGGAAGCACACGCCGGCGTACACATCTCCGGACGCGCGGCCAAACCCGGCGATGCGGTGCTCGTCACCGGGACTATGGGCGACCACGGCATCACGATTCTCTCACACCGTGAGGGCTTAAGTTTCGGCACTGATCTTAAAAGTGACACGGCGCCCTTAAACGACATCACCGAAAGCCTCATTGCAGCATTAGGCAGCAAAGTTCACGTGCTGCGCGATCCGACGCGTGGAGGCCTTGCCACCACCTTAAACGAGATTGCAAGCCAGTCGGCCGTCGGCATTGAAATGGACGAGGAAGCGGTGCCCGTTTCCCCGGAAGTTCAGTCAGCCTGTGAGTTTCTGGGGCTTGATCCCCTCTACATTGCCAACGAAGGCAAACTCATCGTGATTGTGGAAGGGGGTGCGGCAGAAAAAGCCCTTGAAATCATCCGCCGAAGCCCCCACGGCAAAAACGCCTCCGTCATTGGAACCGTGACCGAAGAAAATCCCGGAACGGTCCGGATGAAGACGCTTTTGGGCGGCCACCGCCTGGTGGACTGGTTGAATTCCGACCCCCTGCCGCGTATCTGTTAAGCCGCAGGCAACCAGAAAAAGAGGACGGGTTTTAATTTCCGTCCTTTTTTGTTACTGCCAGATTTCGGCGTCTTCAGCGCTCTTACCGAGAAGACCCTCGTAGATACCCCGGGTCTCATCATCAAAGACGCAGAAGATCACCTCGGTGTTGGGACACTCGGTCAGCAGAAACTGCCCTGCCACCACCACGGCGGTTTCGGCCGCTTCCTTTTTAGGGTAGCCGTAAACGCCGGTGGAAATACAGGAAAAGGCAAGCGTCCGGATTCCCTTTACGCGTGCAATCTCAAAGGAGCGCGCATAGGCACGGGCCAAAAGCGCCGACTCCCCTTCGCCGCCCCCGCACCAGACGGGCCCGACGGCATGAATGATGTAGCGGCACGGGAGATTAAACGCCTCCGTCATCTCGGCGCCTCCGGCAAAACAGCGCCCGAACTGATTGACAAAGTCGCGGCAGGCTTTTCTGAGCTCGGGCCCGGCCGCGCGGTGAATGGCGCCGTCCACACCGCCCCCGCCTCTGAAGTCAGCGTTGGCAGCGTTCACAATGGCATCGACCTTAAGCGTTGTGATGTCGGCCTGCACGATGTGCAGACGGCGTTTGACTTCAGGACTGAGCGTTGAAGCAGGCATGATGGAAAGCCTTTCGATTGTGGGGAAAAATTACCGGTTTGCGGACCTGCGGGCCTGTACTGCGCCGCGCAATTCCTGCGCCCGCCAGCCGAAAACCGCCAATACTGCAAAGTATGTCACACCTGCGGCAACGACTGCCCCCGCCGCAAGAACTAGTCTTCTGATCCACGCGGACTGCATCTGCGCCCAACTGACGGCAAATCCGGCTTCAATACCCCAAAGTACCGCACCAAGCACCGCCGCCGCCAAAAGCGTCCGGACAAAATAAAGAAGCCACCCCGCCTCGGGCTTATACCAGCCGCGCTTTAAAAGCACCGTCAGAAGGCAGAGAGCGTTAAAGCAGGCCCCGAGTGCCACCGAAAGCGCAAGCCCCGCGTGTGAAAATGCCGGAACCGTCACAAAATTACAGGCCTGAACGAACACAACCGAAGCAACCGCCGCCTTCACCGGCGTGCGGATGTCTTTTCTTGCGTAAAACGCGGGCGCAATGATTTTGATTCCGATAAGGCCGATTAACCCGGCCGCGTAGCCTTCAATGGCAACCGCCGTCTGCATGACGTCTGCGGCCGTAAAGTTTTTCCCCTGAAAAAGGACCGAAGCGAAGCACTCGGCCAAGAGCCAGAGCCCGACGGCAGCCGGCACGGCAAAAAGCACTACGAGTCTCAGTCCCCGGTCCAGAAGGCGGTTGTAGCGGTCAAGCTCCCCGCGGTTAAAGGCCGAGGCCAGACTCGGCAGCAGTACCGTTCCCAGGGCGACCCCGAGAAGCGCCGTCGGAAATTCCATCAGACGGTCGGCGTAATTAAGCCACGTCACGGCGCCGTGATTGAGGCGCGAAGCAATGTTGGTGTTGATGAGAATGGAAATCGGAGCGACCGACACCCCGACCACGGCCGGAACCATAAGCCGCAGGGTCTGACGCACCGCACTGTCTTTAAGTGACTGAAAAGGAGAGCAAAACCGCGGCAGAAGCCCCAGGCGCTTCAAGGCCATCAGCTGCATCGCAAGCTGCAGAATGCCGCCCCCGATCACCGCAACCGCCAGGGCCCAGATAGGCGCCTGCATAAAAGGGGCAAGACAGAGAATCGCGGCGATAAACGAGAGATTTAAAAGAACCGGCGTAAAAGCGGGCACGGCAAAATGCTTCCACGTATTGAGTACGGCCGCCGCAAAGGCCACAAGACTCATAAAGATGATGTAGGGAAACATACAGCGCGTAAGGGCTGCCGCGAGGTCAAAGGTTTCCGGATTTTCGGCAAAGCCCGTGGCGATCACCCAAATAATGAGCGGCGCGCAGATAACACCCAGCACGCTCACGGCAAAAACCGCAACCGCCAAAAGGCTGAAAACATGCGAGATGAATTCTTTGCTCCTCTCTTCCCCTTCTTTTTCCCGCACATCGCTTAACATCGGCAGAAACGCTTGGGAAAACGCGCCTTCGGCAAAAAGACGTCTTAAAAGATTCGGAATTCTGAAAGCCACGTAAAACGCGTCGGTGGCGCCAGAAACGCCGAAATAGCGGGCAATCAGCATATCGCGGATAAGGCCCGTGACGCGCGACAGCAGGGTGAGCGCAGAGACCGTGGCGGCCGAACGCAGCAAAGACATAAGATTTCTTTTTCCGCAGCAAAAACAGAGTGGGCCCGCTGCCTTCTGCAACTTGTCTCACGGAATGAGTTTTGATAGAATGCGGGGCTTTTCAGGGGTCGGGTCAACCGACTCAGGTGCGACATTGTCGCATTGAAAAGTGATTCTAACCAAACCGGCCGAGCCCACGGCTGACAGATGCGAAGGGCATACCGGTTAATACTGTGTGTGCCTCACCATCAGGCAAACGTTTTTCAGGAAACATAAATGGCCAATACCAAACAAGCTCGCAAGCGCGCCCGTCAGGCGGTTGCCCGCAACCAGCACCTTTCGGCTCAGCGCAGCCAGTACCGCACCGCCATCAAGAAGGTGCGCAAGCTGATTCTCGCCGGCGACAAGACCGCCGCTGCTGAAGCCTTCAAGCAGGCTCAGTGCGTCATTGACGCGATGGCAGGCAAGGGTGTTCTGCACCACAATGCCGCTGCCCGTCATAAGAGCCGCCTGTCCGCCTCCATCAAGGCGATGGCTTAATCAGCCTGACCTGTCGAGCTTTGGCGCCGCACGCCTTCTGTCCCTCAGCCGGGGGCGTGCATAAGGCAAAAAAGTTCCTGAGAAACGCATCGACGATTGCTCCGCGATGCGTTTTTCTTTTGCCCGGAGTTTTTATTCGGCAAGCGCCTGACGAATGTCAGCGGTGAGTGCCGGAAGACCGGCGTAAAAGCCGTCCGCCTTTGTCCGGATCAGTTCTTCATCAGCCGCCGAATGCGGCTCCTCAAGAGCAACCACCGTGAGTCCCGCGGCCTTGGCTGCCTCAACGCCCGGCAGACTGTCTTCGATCACGAGGCAGTCGTTAGCCGCAAGCCCCAATCCTGCGAGCGCCTTGAGGTAGACCTCAGGGTCCGGCTTTATCGCCGTAACGTCTTCGTGCGTGAGCATGAAGTCAAAGATGTCGCGCAGCAAAATTTCAGAACGGATCACGGGATTGATGTCGCAGTAGATGTCGACATTGGCGCGGCGCGTGGTCGTGGCAAGCACCAGGCGCTTGCCCGCAGACTTTAAGAGTTTCAGAAGGTCGGCAGCTCCGGGCTTCAGCCGCATCGTCTCCTTAAGAAGCCTGCGGCTGATGGCGTAACGCCGTGCGTGAACTTCAGCCGCGGAAAGGTCTGAGCCGAGACGCTTTCCGAGCTCTCCGCAGAAGGCCTCGTAGGGACTCGCTTTTTGGCTGTTTTGAGCCAGAGAAATCTCACGAAACCGGGGAAGATCAAGGTCGCTGTAATCAACCCGAGCGATTTCAGAGGCGAGGATTTCGTCCACCTTGTCCCAGACGCCCAGAGAATCAATGAGCGTGCCGTCAAGGTCGAAAATATAGGCTTTAGGGTCCAAGAATCCGGGCATCAGTGTTCCTTCGTGAAGCTGCGGCAGACAACAAAAGAGGCTTGTTGCAGACAAGCCTCGGGATTTTTCAGCGCAAGCTCGGCCTTCAAGTGAACTCGGCCCGGCTGCTCCGTTTTCTGCCACTCTGCAGGCCCGAACACCAAGGTGTCGGGCACCCGCGGCAGAAACGTATCCGCGAGCCACATTATCGACTCTCAGCCTGCAGATTCCAAGAAAAACAACCAGGGAAGAGTTGAAAAATGATGAATCTTCGTCAACAATACAAGCTCAACCGTAAACCCGCGCTAGACACAAAAATCCACACACACCTAAATGCCTTCCCAAAAGAATCAGACCGCTGTGATGTTACATTCAGCCTACACGTGAATTCCCAAACCCTGCAGTATTTTCACAAGGTCCACAACACTTCGGGCGCGCAGTTTTTTCATGGCAACACCCCGATGGATCTGAACCGTGCGTTCACTGATTCCCATATGGTCTGCAACTACTTTATTCATCAGGCCTTGTCCGACAAGACCAACAACCTCTTTTTCGCGTGCGGTGAGAGTGTCGTAACGCTCTTCCAAAGTACGCACCTCTCGGACCTCTGCGCGATGCTGACGGTCTTTCTCTATCGCCGCATCCAAAGCATTGAGTAACCGCACTTCATCCACCGGCTTCTGAAGGAAATCGCATGCTCCGTGCTTGAGAGCATGGACAACCATATCAATGTCCCCATGCCCGGAAACAAACACGATCGGCAGGTCAATTTCCTTCAATGACATCAGCTCCTGAAGCTCGAGTCCGGACATAGCCGGCATACGTACATCGAGCAGAAGACAACCGGGATCTTCCGGGTCGTCTTTCTCCAAAAATTCCAAAGCATTGGTATAAGCTCTGACAGTCCTGTGCTCTCCTTCGAGCAAAAAAACCCAAGAACTGAGCATCATTGCATCATCGTCGACAATACGGATGACGGGAACTCCGGGCGAGTCGTTGTTTTTATTGTCAGTCAAATTCATAATACAGCTTTTCGTTTCCGTTAATCAACGGCTTCCGGAAAGACCTGGTACAGCGGCAAGATCATTTCCATCGTCAGCCCGGGCCCGGTGTTTTGCCGCGCATTCAGTCGGCCGCCGTGGCTCTCGGCAACACTCTCGGCAATGGAAAGGCCCAAACCCATTCCTCCGGTTTTTGTAGAAAAAAGAGGCCGGAACATTTCATCGATGGGCACATCCTGACTTCCTTTCCCGTTATCTGTAATCCGCATAATGGCATGGTGTTCATCTTCGGTAAGCACGATTTCAATTTTTGGTTTTTTGACCTCATGTGTCGCTTCCGCAGCATTTTTGATGAGATTCAAAATAACGAGTTCGATCTCCCACCGGTTTATTTCCACCCATACCGGAACCAAAGGTAGGCTGAGAGAAACCTGGACTCGAAAATCTGCTGTTTTACCGAACGATTCAACAGCCTCCCGGATCACAGTTCTGAAGTCTTCCCGCAGTCTCTCGGTTTTACCGGCTTTGGCGTACTTGCGAACATGGTTAACAATGTTGGAGGCCTGTTCCGTGAGAAAAACCATTTTTTCTAAAATCGAATGCATGGTCTCCGCATCAAGTTCACCACGCTGGCTGCGTCTCAAAAGACCCAAGGAGAAATTGCGGATCGCTGCCAGAGGCTGTTTGAGCTCATGCGCAAAGAGCGTAGACATGTGGCTGACAGTCTGAACTTTTTCCATACTCTGCAGACGGGCTCTCGTTTGCAGTATCTCATCTGTCATTTTTTGCTGCTTTAGCAACGACAACCGCAAGTCCTTTGTTCTTGTACGAACGAGCCAGGCAACGAAAACACCGTGCGCAAGGATCAAAAGCATGAACAGCGCTATTCCGGCAAACCACCAGCGGTACCGAAGAAATAACCCCTTCCAGAGCTTGCCCTCGTTTCCGGCGTACGGACCGATTCCCAGGTCAATCAGCATGTTGTGGACACGCCTGAAATCTGTTGGCGGAAAACTCCACTGAAGCATACCCGGAGACGTGGCGGCCAGAGCTGTGGCAGCCACCATTCTGACGAGACCCAGGTCACTTGAAGGAAGTGATGCCAAAACCCAGCCGGGATAGACCTTCGTAGAGTGTCGGCATGTCAGACCGCCACCGTTTTTGGCATTGATCACAGTAAGTCCCGCGGCGTCGATAAACCCGGCTGACTGTAGCCTCTCGAGTGTACAGGCCGGCAGAACGCCGACGGCTCCGGGCGTTTTCAATACTGTTTTGACAAGTTCTGCATCACTTTTCTGAAACTCAGAAACATCCGAAAAAAAATCCTCGGGATCGAATCCTTCGTCTTTAAGTTCAGCCGCAAAGGCCAAAAAGCCGCCGAATGAATGTTTGTCGGTGACGAATAATCGACGCCCCTTAATTTCAGCAAGACTGAGGGAGCCCGCTTCGTGCTGTGCAGTGAAAGCAACAGAAGCGGTCATGTGATCGGCATCAGCTGCCTCCGGATAGACCAGACCTGCCAAAGGGCGCAGCTCAACCGCTGACTGCAAGGAGGCATAGACCGCAGCATCCGTAATGACAAAATTCAACGCCCCGTTTTGAACCATGTGAATCAGGTCATTTTCACCGTAATACTGGAGCGTGACCTGCCGGGGCAAGAGTTCACGGCGCAAGCGGTCCAAAAAAATTGCTTCCTGAGATGAAATTTCTTCCAGATCGGAGCGCTGCAGTGCTCCGATCTGCACCGGGGGTTCACTTGTTTCTCCCCAAACCGTAGCCGACACAGCACAGGGCAGCAACGGAGCTACCCAAAGCAGTACCAGAAATAACGGCCGCAACATCGCAATCTCAGCCTACAGCAGATCTCTGCGGGTAAAGCGTCGATAGCCAAGATACAAAAAGAGAAGTCCCGCACCGGTTAAGTACAACAGCGCTGTCACAATCAGCAGTGTATTTCCGAACAGATCAAGGATAAAGTAAGAAGCCGGTCCCAGTACCGTGAGCACAGGATCAAAGAGTGAAAGCGCCGCGATCTTAAATACCTGCACTGGATTTAAAAGCGCTGCCGCATAAATAATATTTTCAGGAACCTGCAGTTTGATAAGAAAACCCAGCAATGCCACATCAAGCAAAGCAATGAGAGTGAGCCAAATCAGCAATGCGCAGGTGAGCCCGGCCTCCTGAGTACGGACAACGGATGAAATCAAGAAACTCAGGCCGATAAAAAAGAGGGACGAAGCCAGTAGCAAGGCTGTATAAAGGGCGATCAACCCGACGGATGCCGTCTGTCCCATAAAACAGGACCAAAGAGCCGCCCCTGCAAGTGCTGCGGCGAGCGGGACCATTGTCGTGATAACCGCACAGGCTGCTTTTCCCCAGTAATAATCTCCCAGGGAGATCGGATAGCTCAGCAGATACTCAAAAACATTGGTTTCACGCTCCTTGACGAGTGTCCGGACAGTACTGACCAAAATGAATACCGGCAGGACGAGATTGCACGCCTGAATAAAAATAACAAGGAGTCTGGTGAGTCCTGTAAAGCCCATTACACGGCTGTCCGTCACGCCGGAAGAAAAAATCAGAGCAATAAACCCGAAAATAATGATCGTATAGCCCCAAAACCAACGAGAACGCAGGCTTGCCAATGTGCTGAGGCGAAAAATGATACCGAAATTCTGCATTTGTCTACCCCGTTCTCCGTCACCGGGCGTTGTGCTGCATCTTGCTGTGTTTAACCGACACGGCGCGCTCTATTGCCTGCTCGAACGTCAAAACCGTTTTATCCGCCGGCATTTTGGTATCTTTACTGAAAACTCCCATTCCGTAAGACATGGGCGTAACAAACTGAACCGCGATAATTCCCTGACGCACATCCACCCATTTTCCCGACCGAGCATCGTTGGCATAAATCAAAGCTTCATTTTTCCACACAGGCTTTGTTTCCTGCAGCCAATTAAGCGCACAGCCCAAATCATCAAAGAAGTAGTGCTCTCCCTTTGCGGGATTGATCACCTGTGCCGAATAGTTTCGGTCACTGATCATCATCTGACAGCGGTGACAAACATCGCGGTCCCAGGCAGGATCTTTCGGGGATAAAGATTCCCGGTCACTGCAGGCGGACAAACTAAGTGAACAAAGAACAGCGGTAATCAGCACAGACCATTTCATTGTCATAATTTTTCATCCTTAACAACTTTTCCCAAGTCAAGCCAAACCGCCCGATTGAGCACGGCATTGAGTTCTTCCAAACGATGACTGATAAAAACCATTGTGGTCTCACTAAACCGGGAATCGCGGATGATTTCTCCGAAAACACGCCGCCCTTCCGTATCAAGATTGGCCGTCGGTTCATCAAAGAGCATGACAGATGCATGCCGGGCAAAAGCCAGCGCCGCAAGCACCTTCTGCTTCATACCGCCGGAAAGCTTGCTGAATGCCTTGCCGTAGTGCTCCTTCACTGAAAGCCCGAAACAATCGCAATAGTGTTCCGCTTCGTGCACATCAAGACCACTCGTGCAAGACGCATAACGGAAAAGTTCGTGCACCGAAAACGGCAGAGGCGGAGGAAGTTGAGGGATAAAAGCCACATTGGCAAGTGCCGTCTGACGGTCAGTCACCGGATCTGCTCCGCAGAGTCTGACACTACCGGAATCAAGCCGATATTGACCTAAAAGGCAGCGCAGCAACGTGGTCTTACCGGCTCCGTTTTGCCCCAAGATGATCACTCGTTCCCCGTTATCAATGTTCAGTGACACATCGTTCAGAACATTCTGCGGACCAAATGATTTGCTGATGTGTCCCGCTTCAATAACCATAATCAAACCCACCTCTTCAAGCGATTGCTGAAATGAAACACATTTCTTGAGCAGGAATCCATGCATTTTGCACACATTGTGCAGTCAGTGGAATTCAAAAAAACAGTTCCGTCTTTTTTCTCAAAAACGTCAGCCAAAGCCTCGGGCACATGACAGTTCGGTGTACAAGCTCCGCATTTATCACACCGGCTGCGATCAGCTTCAATCCGGATAATACTCACGGGATTAAGTAAGCCGTATACAGCACCGCTCGGACAAACAGCCCGACACCAAAACCGCCGCGAGAAAAAGATTTCCACCACAAGAACAAAAATGATGATAAGTGCCGACTCCGTAAGTCCGTATATCATGAGCCGCGAGAGCAGACCCACCAGATTGATATGACTGAAAACCAGGTAACCGGAGAGAAAACTCGCGGCTAAAAAGGACACTGTAAATACGTATTTAATCCTTGTTGTGAGCAACCGTCTGTGGCGAATCCAGCCCTTCTTAACAAGATTTAGATGAATCAATTCCGCCCACTCGGACAAGAGACCATAAGGACAGGCCCATGCACAGAATGTTCTGCCTCCTAAAATCCAGTAGGCCAGCCCGATAAACGTCATTCCGAGCGCCAGATTTGTTGCAATAGAACCATGTGCAGCGATAACTTCCAGCCCGCTGTAGAGATCCGCCAAATGAAAGCCCATCAGCCGGCTCGCCACCATGGAACCTTCCAGTACCTGGATATCAAGAAAATAAGAAAGCAGAAAAGCCGCAGCCAGCAAAACCGCAGTCAGCCATCGCCATGGTCTGACTTTCAGATGCCGGCAACCACTGACATCGGTTCTGTAAAAGAAACTGTTGTCGGGAGGAACGGGAAGCTTTTGCATGATGCTACCCTACTTCTTAAATGAAGAGACTTCCCGGGCAAGCATTTCAAGCTCCTCACCACTTGTACGGGTCAGAAGGTCTGCCATCATGGTGTTGGCCACTTGTCCCGCCTTGTATTTTTTTAACTTGTCAAGGTTATAAGCGTAATCTTTTCCGGCAATCGGCAGACCGACAGGCCCCATACCATCCCTTCCGTGACAAGCCGAACAACGAACAATATAGAGTTTGGAAAGGTTTTCAGCCGGCACCACCATACGCGGCGTTTTTTCCCGGGCTGTTTCCGCAGGCATCCTCGCAAAGGCTGCTTTATCAGCCTCTGTCTGCAGTTTTCGTGCAAAGGCCGATTGATCACCCGCTTTGGCCGTTTCCGCTTGTCCTGCTGCAGCCGGTTTCTCCGCATTGGAATAGTTGCTGATACGCCAGTCAGCCGATTCTTTCACAACAGGCACATCGTTAGCCTGCCAGAGCATCCAGCCGGCCGCGCCGGCTACCAGTACACAACCCGTGGCGGCAATTGCTTTATTAAAGCTCATCGGACGTTCTCCTCTGACTTGAGCAACTCTTTAAGCCAGTCGTTTTGCCTGCCCTTTTTCGCTTCCGCAGCAAGTTCTGCATTAAAACGGGCAATATCACCGGCTAAGAACTGAATTTTTTCTTCGGAAAGACGGTGTACAAGATCCGTCATCAGCACGTTGGCATCGGGCTCACGGGAATATTTGTCAATCATCTCCCTGACTTCTTTAGCATTTTTTCCGAGAAGCGACGGCCCAATGACACCGTTACCGTAGTCGTCGTGGCAAGCCGAGCAATAGATAATGAAGTCCTTGGACAGACGTTTGGCCATCAGATCGGCTCCGATTGAAGCATACGGGCTGGATCTGGCTGCCACTACGACCTGAACATTTTTCACGGCATCGGTAACCTCCGCGCCTTCCGGGGCATAGCTGATCTGGCTCTCCCCCCGGACGTTATAGGTCCGAAATGCACTGCTGCTTTTTCTCTCCTGCGCGCTGTCTCCACCCGAAATAACAGTGATGGTTCCGGGTTTTTTAGCTGCCGGCGTTTCTGCTTTCTCTGTTTCTGAACCACCACAGGCTACAAGTACAACCACCGCCGCAAGCGATAAAACCGTGTAAAAGCATTTGAAGCCTTTCTCAGCCATAGTCACTTTCCTTCGTACAAAGAGGCAAAGCTAATGCGGGCTTTGATCTCTATGATATGTTCCGGGCATACTTCAGCACATGCTCCGCACCCCACACACCCACGGCCGATAACCGGCACACCATCACGAATGACGATCGCCGTCCGCGGATTCGGCACAGGACAGACAACCTCACAAAGCCGGCAGGCCGCTCCCTCCTGCTGCTTCATTTTTGCATTGAGCTTCTGCTCAAGTTCTGTCAGATAATCACGCTGCGCAAGGTGCTTAAGCCACGATCCGGTAACAGTCTTTCCGGTCTTTGCCCAGCATTTCTGCTCAGATTTAACCCTTGCTGTCCCCATCTGTACGTCATCAATCGTCTGGACTTTCGGATCCAGCGCACCAGAAGGGCAACAGAGGATGCAGGGGAAGAGATCACACAAGTAACATCCTCTGTCCAGAGGGTCAATATAGGGTGTGCCCATATCGATACCAGCCGTCAGATCCAGCAGTTTGAGCGAATGGTAGGGGCACACCTGAATACATTGTCCGCACTTAATGCAGGCTGCCAGAAATTCTTTTTCGCCAAGCGCTCCCGGCGGTCGCAACAATCCCTTATCCTTGGACTTTTCCGCCAGCTGAAAGACTGTGATACCAGCTGCGGCGCTGCAGGAAACAGCCACGGCAGAGAGAACGACGGTACGGCGGTTAAGGTGTTTCATTTCTCCGTTCCCCTCTCGCGTATTTGCGGCCGGGCGTCTCTTGCCAACAGAACCGGCTCGGAAAAAGGCATCAGCCGCCAGAGAAAGTTCATAAAATCCAATACCGGGGAAGCGTAAAAGAATTTCGCTGCAGGCAGATAGCTCCAAATGCGGTCCGCATACATCCACTGCTCGTGCGGAATATCTCCGTATCCGTCGTCATTGCGGTCAAAACCCTCGTAGTTATCCCAATAATTGCTGCGCCAGGTATTAATTTCCAATTTACTCTCGGGGGTATCGTTGGCAACATCCTCAATATTGCCCTTAAAAACATTAGACTCAAAAAGACTGGGCAACAGTGTCCCATGGAGCAAAAATGCAGTAGTGTTGAAATTGATCTCATTACCGCGAAAGGTATTGAACGTACCAGGTTGATACGGAGAGCTGTCCAAATAAAAACCGCGGGCGTTATAGAGAATCTGATTCTCCTCCACCAGAATATCACTGCTCTCCTTCATACCTATGCCGATACCGAAGGGCCCGGTGGAATCTGCAACAAAATTTCTTTTTAGTGTGGAGCCCTGGCTGAACATCAGGAAAATACCCACGGAGTTGCGCCGATAGTCATTACTGAGAATTTCATTACGGTCTGCATACATGAAATGCAGTGAATATCTGGAATCAGCACCGCTGTTTTCGTAAATCTTGTTGGCACTTGAGTACCAAAACACATTGTCGCGGACATAGCGCGTGCGGTTCATCCGAATAAGATTGCCATGGCTGTACCAAAGACGGATACCGTCACCTTTAAGCCCCAGGCTTACTGGTAACGAAGTAATGTCGTTATCTTCAATAACTGACCTGTTTGTTTGCTCGAAATTAATACCGAAAAGGCAATCGCGGATGCGGTTACGGAGAATTTTGACATTGTCAGCCCCTCTAACCGTGATGCCGGCATCCACGGTCTGGTGCTTCGGTCCGCTGTTTTCAATCGTAAGCCCATCCACAGTAACGTAGGAAGCCGTCACGGTGATAACGCTGCCTGTACCATCACCGTGAATAACCACACCCTTGCCGGACGCACGCAAGGTAAGCGGTTTACTGATGGCAATGTTGCCTTCGTAGAATCCCGGCCCGAGCGCAATCACAGCCCCTGAAGGTGCCTTATCGATAGCCTGCTGCAATGGGGAAGCCCGAGAGACTCCGATACTTGCCAGTACAAAGACCAAACTCAACACAAAAAAGCGCATGCTCATCCCGGAGACTCCTGTCAGGCCTGGGGTTCTGATAGCTCCTTATGGCGGGCTAAAATGGCCAAGATACTCAGTACGGCAATCACGAGCAGCACCCAAAACCCTATGGAAGGAAAACTCTTCGTTGTAAAGTGAGCCACATGTCCGACACCCAGCGCTGTCGGTGTGAATGCCTTAATTTTGAAAGCCCCCCAGTCCTGCATGTTGTGCCCGAACCAGTACATCCACCCTGCATAGAAGGCGAAAAATCCGAGAGGGAAAAGCGCTGATGGCATCATCAACCATACACTCCATCGTGTTCTGCAGGCGATAAAAAGCACAATCAGCAACGCAATGCCCAACATAATGAATGGACCTGCGGCACGCTCATAGCGGGCCCCTGCCTCCAGCGGGTACATACCAACATAATGATTAATGGTGTTCATTTCATGAATGTCTCCGGAGAACCCATCGATGTGAAACCATACCGGGATACCTTCAGGAAACGCTGCCTTCGGATAGTTAGGCGCCTCAAGCGCAACATACCAAATAGGCAGAGACATCATGCCGATTTCGCCTTTTTTTTCAATCATTTTTCTAAGATTGTGTTCTGCTCCTTTGGGCGTATAAGGACTCACATAGCGCCCTGTCTGATAAAGATCCCAAAGCGGGTACACATAAGCCGGAATACTTTCAGTCTGCCCCGCCGCAATTTTCTGAGGCACCTTGTAAAACGCCACGGAAGGCAGGACGAACCCGATAACCAAAAGAATCAGGGCAATCAAAGCATAAAAACCTGATTTTTTAAATGTTCTCATAAACCGGCCCCGAATTTGGAAAGTTCACTTGAAGAAACCCCAAAGTCAGCCGGATAACAAAGTTAACCGGCTGACTTCCTGCTTCATATCAGAAGAGATCGGCGTTGGCGTCAATCCACTTCATATATTCCACAATATCTTTGCTTTCAGCCTCCGTCATGTGCTGATTTGGCATTCTCAGGTTGAAGTATTCAATGAGCGCTTTCGTATAAGGTTCATTGAATTTTGATTCGGGTTTGAGCGTGAATTCATAAACCCACTGTTCACCCTTGCGGGCAATCGCCCCCGTAAGATCAGGACCGGAGGATACCTGGCCGATCACATGACAACCGTTACAGCCGCCGCGCAGATAAGCCTTTTCACCGCGCGAAGCAGCCTCAGTCATCGGAGTCGCAAGTTCACGCGCAAGACGCGCCTTGGCACGCAGGCCAACATCAGCTGTCTTCACCATGTACTGCCAGATCTGGTTTTCCCAAAGCACAGCCTGGTTAAGATCCCCTGCCTTCAGAGCCTTATCGGCCTTTGCTTTGACTTCAGGAATCTTGCCGTACTGGTCCAGTGCATCGGCAACCAGTGCCGCGATGGTCGGGTATTTCTCGTATCCCTTTTCCTTCAGATACTTCACCACTGCCTGAATCACTGTGTCGGTAGCCTTGTTGGTTTCAATGATTTTCTTGTACTGCGCCTCCAACTGTTCTTTGGTGAGCGAGATACTCTTAACCGCCGTGCTTTCGTATGACTTGTTCGGATCCTTCACCATCAGGTATCCCATCATCTCAAGATGCAGCGCAGAGCAGAACTCAGTGCAGTAATAGGGGAACACACCTTCATCGAGCGCATCAAATTCAACCGTAGCGGTCTTACCCGGTTCCAGAGACGCATGAACATTCAAGCCGTCTACAGCAAAGCCGTGCGTTTCATCCTGGGCACGTTCAAGACTGGAAAGATGAATCGTGACGTGATCGCCCTTGTTAACGGTGATACGTTCCGGATTAATGTGTGAGCGCACCATCGTGGCATACACAGTGACGTTCTTGCCGTCGCGCACAATACGCTCCTGGCCGGCCAAGGTGGCAAACGGGCTGGCTTGTTCCGTGCGGCTGTCGGTACCGATGTCATAAGTCGCTTTCGGATTGAGCTTTTTGGCTTCAATGGAAACGACATCATGCGGTTCACCGAGCGGGATGGGAAGATCATATGTGAGCTCCATCTTCGGCCCGCCGATATCAATGAGCTGATGGTTTTGCGGATGCAGCGGTCCGACCGGATTAAAGCGATCAATGGAAAGCTTGTCCAGTGCGAGAAGCCATTGTCCCTTCGGCTTGGAAGACTTACCTTCCATGGAATCCAAATGCCCGATGTTGTAGTGCACATTCGTGCGGTCGAGTACCTTCAGGTTCTTGTAGTCCCAGCGAACCACCTGACTGTCAACATAAAGCGACGTGTAGATGATGCCATCCTTGGAGTCAAAGGCGGAATGCAGAGGTCCTAACCCGAGTTCAACCTGTCCGTGCAGGCTCTTGTCGATATCAAGTATGGGGATACCGAAGGGGTCCTTACCGGCAAATTCCTTCTTTTCAATCTGCTTTTTGATTTTCTCGAAGTCATAAACGGAAGCGTGCGTGTCAAGCTTTCCACCCACCACGATGTACCGACCGTCAGGAGAAACATCAACGCCGTGCGGGCTCTTGGGTTCCGGAACCAGGAAAAGCGCATTGTTTTTGACAGCAACTTCCATCGGAACTACACGATGCCCGTTAATGATCCGGACATTTTTCTCATCCTTGGCGAGCTCAGCAATTTTCTTCCAGTTGAAAACATGCAGATAGTCATGGTCATTACGGCTCATGCCGGCTTCATTGGGCGGCATACCGACCTCGATGCCACCGGTATACATCTCCGTATTAAATGAGTTGATGAAGGCCCATCCGTCTGAAACACCCTTACCTGCATCCGAGAGATCCTGCATATACGGCGGAAGTTCAAGAGTCACGCTTTCCTTTTCATTGATGCGGCCCTTCTTCATATCAAACTTCCACATCGTGACAGCGCCGCGGTACCGACTTTCATAGGCTTCGATCGGCGCGTAGTTGTCATCAAGCGGTGCGGCATACTGGGAAGCTTCAATCACATATTCACTGTTTGGCGTGACAAACGCCCCGCCGTGCTCACTCTTGATGATCGGATTGGTGACAATCTGGACTGTTTCAAAGCTTTTCAGATCAATAACAGCTAGACGGGGATTGGCTTTGTCATTGATGAAGAGATAATCACCGGTGTATTCGCCGTTACGTTCCGTAAAAGCCGGATGATGCGAGTCACCCCAGGTGATGTCCCGGCCGCGGATCTTGCCGCCTGCAAGTACCTTTTTAGATTCCTGATCGTAGCCGTAACCTTGCCAGGGTTCCGGGGTAAAAACCGCGATGTACTTATAAATACGCATGGACGGAACACCATAGACGATCACTTGTCCTGACTGGCCGCCGGAACTGAAAACCATGTATTCGTCGCGGCGCCCTGAAGGCTGATATGTCTTGGCTGCAGCCAAAATATCCTTTTCTGACAGATTACGCGCCTTCATAATCGCCTCAAGATCGCTTGAAGCATAAGCACACAGGCACAGGCTGCTGGCTACGACGCTTAAGGGAATGAGTTTGACCCACTGTTTGAGTTTCATAGGAAAAGCTCCTTTAGGTTAGGAACGTAGACGGCGGACCGGCACCGCGAACTTTTTTTCCTGATCAAGAGGTCAGACGATGTCCCGCCTGTACTCATTAAACCCTAAGACAATCAACCCTTCAATACGATATAAACGACATAGGACTAACCCTTAATGTACAAAATTTTAAATTTCCCTGTTTCTTGCTGTTCTTCAACATAAACAACAGAAGGAGTGTCTATCCCATGCTCAACTCATCTTCATTACCGTGCGGCTTTCGGTTTTGGACTGTTGTCTCTGTTTTCCTGACTGTATGCAGGATAAGCTAAGCAATTGATTCAACGCTACCGCCTCACCCCCAAGAGAATTTCGCGTCGCAAACCGTTTCAGCGGCAATCCCAGTTTTTCAAGAATGGCGTTCTTCAGGCCGTCACGGCGTTTCTGCCCATCGGTGCCGTGCGCGCTGCCGTCCACTTCAATTGTTGCAACCGGATGCTTGTCAATTTTGTCGTAGACAAGAAAATCAAGCCGCGCGTTGTGCTCCATAAACTGCCTTTCGGCCTGCGTAAATCCGGAGAAGTCCTTCGGCAGCATCAGCAACGGATACTCCCGCACAAACGCCAGATGCCGGAAGTCTTCCCCTCCCAAAACTTTCGTGAGCATCTTCCGGAAAAGGGCTTAAGCGGGAAACACTGGGTTAAACCGCCGAAAACCCAATAAAAAAAGGACTTCGCAAAGAAGTCCTTTTTTCAGCAATTGGCGGAAGCGGTGAGATTTGAACTCACGGACGGCTATAAACCGTCGCCGGTTTTCAAGACCGGTGCATTAAACCACTCTGCCACACTTCCGTAAGGGACTCGGATTTTATCAGAAAGACACCGCGCTCAGGAGTTGAGCCACGTGTGCTGCACCACAATCACGTTCCACGCGATTTTGATGAGAAGCGCAGCTACGGCGATCTTCACAATCCAGAACCCGATCTCTTTAAGTTTTTCAATATCCATCGCTCTCTTCCGTCGGATAGAAATTTGCAACCCGGCACTCAGCCCCGGGCGCAGAACTCACGCAGCACGTCACCCACGCGGCGCACCAATTCATCAGCTTCCGCGCGCGAAATCGTGAGACTCGGCACGATGCGGATGACGTTGCCGGCGGTCACCGAGAAAAGTACGCCGTGCTTGAGACCGAGCTTTAAGCAATCGTGAGCCGGCCGGTCAAGCACGATGCCGATCATGAGACCCAAACCGCGCACTTCCGTAAAGCAGGGCAGATCCTTATAGGCTTCGCCGAAAGCCTTCTGCAGGTACTCACCCATCGTCGCCGCATTTTCAATGAGGTGATCCTTTTCCATCACGTCAATGGTGGTTGCCGCAGCGCGCATTGCCAGGGGATTACCGCCGAAGGTGGAACCGTGGTTGCCGGGAACAAAAACGCCGTAGGTCTTTTCATTACAGACAATAGCACCGACGGGAACGCCGGAACCGAGAGCTTTCGCAAGCGTCATCACGTCGGGCTTAATCCCCGCGTGCTGATGTGCAAACCACTTGCCCGTGCGTCCCATACCGCTCTGGACTTCATCAAGAATCATGAGCCAGTCGTTCTTGTCGCAAAGCGCACGGATGCGGCGCATCGTCTCAAAGGGAATCGGGCGGATACCGCCTTCGCCCTGCACGGGCTCAAACATCACGGCAGCAATACCGGGTTCGGACGCCGCAACCTTTTCAATCGCGGCAACATCACCGTCCGGCACAAAAATGAAGTCAGGCAGATACGGATCAAAATCGCGGCGCACACCGGGGTTACCTGTAGCGGACAACGAGGCAATCGAGCGGCCGTGGAAGGCGTGCTGGAAAACGATGATCTTAGGTTGGGCAAAGCCCTTCATGTGTCCGTACTTACGGGCGAGTTTGATCGCAGCCTCATTGGCTTCAAGGCCCGAATTGCAGAAGAAACAGCCGCGCAGACCGCTTTTTTCACAAAGTTTTGCGGCCACGGTTTCCTGCAGATCAATACGGAAATAGTTGGAGCAGTGAATCAGATGCTCAACCTGGTCCTTCAGGGCCTTCACAAGCACCGGATGGTTGTGCCCGAGGGAATTCACAGCAATACCGGCAAAGCCGTCAAGATAACGCTTACCTTCCGTATCGGTAAGCCAAAGACCTTCGCCCTTAACAAAAGACACCGGAAGCGGCGAAAAGATCGGCAGCAGATGTGTTGTGGTTTCCAAAATAATTCCCCTGCACTGAAATCCATGAAATCGGGCTGCGGGAGGATCCGCAGACGCCCTCAGAGAGACGCCCGCCGCGCAGCTTTTCAGTGTCCGGCACTCGCAAAATCCCAGCCGGACAATTTGTGTATTTTAAGGCAAAGGAAAACACGGACCGAAGGATTTTTTGAGCCGGCCCGGAAAATTCTCAGGACCACGTGTCCGGATGCTGCCAGAAATCGAGTACCCGCTCGAGTTTGAGCGTTCTGGAAAATGGCGGCAGGCTCTCGAGAAACCGCCGGCCGTAGGAAGAAATTGAAGGCAGCACGCGGCGGTCCCCGATAATCAGGATGCCGCGGTCGTGTTCGCTGCGGATTAAGCGCCCCGTACCCTGCTTTAACGCAATGGTTGCCAAGGGTACATGGTGCTCAACAAAGGGATTGCCGCCCTGCTCGGCAATCCAGCGGCTTCTTGCCAGCAATACCGGATCGTCCTTCGGGGCAAACGGGAGCTTATCGATCACAACAAGCGACAAAGCATCGCCTTTAATGTCGATTCCTTCCCAAAAGCTCATGCTGCCCACAAGAATGGCGCCCGCCTGAGTTTTTCTAAAGCGCTCAATAAGTTTTGTGCGGCTGTCTTCGCCCTGCACGAGCACCTCGTAGGCGCGGTTATTGGCGGAAATAAGCCCTCTGAGCAGTGCCGCCGCGTGGCGCATGGCCCGGTAACTCGTGCAGAGAATAAAAGTCTTGCCGCCGATCACGTCAATCACGGGCCAGCTCTCGCGGATCAAAGCCTCAATGTAGTCTTCCCGCTCACTGGTTTTCGGGTCCGGCATCGATTCAGGCACATAAAGCATCGCCTGATCAGCGTAGTTAAAGGGACTCGCATACACGTGGGTTTCAACCCCGGTAAGGCCCATTTCGCTGACAAAGTGAGAAAAGTCCCCGTGGCCGGAAGCAATCGTCGCGGACGTAAAAACCCAGGCCGACTGCGCCTGCATCTGCCTTAATTTGGCAAAGTCTTCGGCAAAGGATAGCGGCGTCGTATTAAGCCGCGCCTCCGTTTTACCGCGTTCAATCCAGCGAACCGCAGGCCGCCCGTCAGCAGTTTTGGCGGGCTCCTTGGGCGTTTTCAGTGCCTCAATCCACTCGTTCATCTGAACCGACAGGCCGTTTAACACCTCGCAGTACTTGGTGATTTCCGCGTCTTCCTCACACACGGGCATCACGGACTCAATGAGTGTGGCAAGCGCCGTGAAAGTCTTATCCAGGGGCTTAACCAGCGACTCCGCATCCGCGGTTTCGGAAATCATGCGGCTTACGCCCTCGCCCACTCCGATTTCATCGAGCCTCAGGACAAAGTCCATCATGGCGTGGATCACCGCATCGCAAGCCTGATCCCAGTTGTTCTTCTTGAGGTAACTCTTAAAGCGGCTCAAAAGCCCGGCCCGCATTTCCTTGACGGTGTTTTTGAGCTGATAGGTCGAAAATTCCGTTCCGAAAAAGGCCGAGGCAATGTCAGGAAGCTTGTGCGCTTCATCAAAAATCGTGAGATCAGCCTGCGGCAGCATCCGCGCGTCGTCTCCGGCCCCGGCTGATTCGGGGTCGGCAAGCAAAGCCATCGCCGAAAGATAGAGATGGTGATTGACAACGACGATGTCGCTTGCCTTGGCTTTGGCGCGGGCCTTGTAGACAAAGCAGTCCTTGATGCGCGGGCAGTCGCTGCCGAGGCAGTTTTCCGCGGTGCTCGTCACATAGGGCCAGGCCGGCGAATCGTCCGGCACCCCGTGACAGCGGGCTCTGTCCCCGGTTTCATCCGTTTTGGCAAAAAAAGCGATCTTCTGAAAGTCCCGGACGGCTGCCGGTGACGGCAGTCTCGCTTCGGACTGTGCCGTTTCCATGCGGTAAAGGCAGATGTAGTTGGAGCGGCCCTTTAAAAGCGCGGTGGAGGCATTGACCCCGAGCGCCTTGCAGACAGCGGGCAGATCCTTTCCAAAGAGCTGATCCTGCAGGGGCTTACCCGCCGTGCTCACAATGACCTTGCAGCCCGCAAGAATGGCAGGCGTCAGATACGCAAAAGTTTTGCCGGTACCGGTACCGGCTTCAATGACTTCAGTGCCGTGATTCTCAATCGCACGCGCCACATCAAGAGCAAAACTTAACTGCCCGTCGCGGTGCATGAAGTGTTCGGTGGCGCCGGCCAAAGGTCCGCCCGCGGAAAATGCTGATCGGATGCGCTTTTCAAAGTCAACGGCTCCGTCATTTACCCCTTCATTAAAAGGATCGTGCGACGCCTCACTTTTCTTTTTCTTTTTCTTTGTCATTTCCCGCGAGCAGCCTTCGCAGCTTCCTTAGCCCGGCGTTTTGCCAAGGCCTCTTCCCGGGCCTTGATGCGTTCAGCCTTTTTCTTTTGCTTTAATTCGTACTTTGCGCGGTTGGCGGCTTCCTTTGCCTTACGGGCCTCAGCAGCTTTCTGACGCGCTTTGCTCTCCTGAGCGCGTTTACTGAGGGCCGTCCCGAGCTTCGCGTCGGACTTTTGAGCGGTCTTTGCCTTTTTAGAGTCCGACCTCTGACGCTGGGCTGCCTTAGCCTTTGCCTTTTTGTCGCGCTCAGCCTGCCGTGCGGCTTCTTCCTTTGCATTAAAGGAACGGATCACGCCGCGCGCTTCCTTTTCAATCTGAAAGAGACGCCGCTCCTGACGGATGCGGGCCTCGCGCACATCATCGCGGCAGCTGTTGACGAAGAAATTCTCTTCGCAGCGGCGGTGGGCGAAGTCAGCCTGTTCCTTCAGGCGGCTCTGCGCTTTTTTGACTTCAGAAAGCGCGTGCTCGGCGCTTTCCCGCGAGACGAGCGACCCCTGCGGATAGCGCGTCACAAGCGTCATGTCTTCCAGGGCTTTGAGATCCGGCGTAAACGCCGCAGCCGAAAGGCTCATGAGGCTCACGAGGAGGAAGACGGCGGGCTTGGTCCACATAGAAAGCGTTTCTCTGCAAAGAAAAAATTAAAATCAACCGGACAATGACGGCAGTTTAGCGGCCGGCGGCGACCTTTGCACGCCCACGGAAACACACGGAAAAAACCGGATACACCTCCTTTCGGCGGAGGTGACACACGGGCTTTGGGCGTAGACTGTCAAGGGTGTCGCAGCTCCCTGCCGCACGAGCTTTTCCCACGCCCCTCACCCCCGATTTTTCAGGCTGTAAGTATGACCGCCAACTGGAAAATTACGCTTGCCATTCTCACCGCCAACACGGTTTTAATGTCGGCAAGCTACACCATGCTGATCCCGTTTCTGCCGATGTACCTTATTCAGGAACTCGGGGTTGCGCAGGGCGACGTCAACTGGTGGAGCAGCGCAATCTTCTCGGTAACCTTCCTGATTTCAGGCATCATGGCCCCCATCTGGGGCGCGATTGCCGACAAGAAGTCACGCAAACTGATGGCTATCCGCGCGGCTGCGTGTCTTGCCATCACCTACACGCTCGGCGGGCTTGTGCAGGGGCCCTGGCAGCTATTTTGGGTACGTGTGCTTCAGGGACTTTCAGCAGGCCTCTGGCCTGCAACGCTTGCAATTATGAGTGCCCATGCGCCGCACAACCGCCTGGGCTTTTCCATGGGTGTGATGCAGGCAGGTCTTACCGCAGGCGGCGTTTTGGGTCCCTTGATCGGCGGGCTTTTGGCCGAATACATCGGCATGCGCTCGACGTTTCTTGCCTCGGGCGCCGCACTTTTTCTCATTACGCTTGTGTTGGCATTCTGTGTGACCGATTCTCCGGCCGGCAAAAAATCCGCGGCTGCCAAAGAGACGGCGGACGCCGCAGCAACCCGCCCCAATCCCCTGCGGCTTCCGGTGGTTCAGCGCATGCTTTTTGCCGCAGGCGTTGTGCAGCTCACGATTCTCATGACGCAGCCCGTGCTTCCCCTTTACATTGCGGAACTGCAGGGCTCGATGGAAAGCATCGTACTTATTTCCGGCATCGTCTTTTCGATTGTCGGTATTTCAGGCGTCCTCGCTTCGCCTCCCTGGGGCATTCTGGGGCAAAGCTGGGGGTACCGTCCGGTGCTCTACCTCTCGCTTCTTTTCAGCGCGGTTTTCGGTATTGTCCAGGCCATTCCCCATGACCTCACGTGGTTTACCATGTTGCGCTTCATCGGGGGGCTTGCGTTTGCCGGGATCTTCCCTGCCATTAACGCAGTGCTGACCCAAAGCACGAATCCCGCGGACCGCGGCAAGGTTTTCGGCTACTCATACTCGGCTCAGCAGTTCGGCAGCGTCATCGGCCCGATCTTCGGCGCTGCGCTTGCCACGTGGTGGGGCAACCAGGTCGCCATTGCCGCTGCGGGCGCCGTTCTGATTCCCGTGGTTGCGGTCCTCTACTTCTTCCGTCCGAAAAACGCAGCGCCTGCAACCGGAGCGCCGCTCAACAAATAGACGCGAAAAAGGCCGTCAGCTCTGCTGCAGCGACGGCCTTTTTGTTGTTACCTGAAAACCGGTTACCAGGCAGCCTTTACGGCACCGTTAAAGGTCTTTTCAATGAATGCCTTCACTTCCGGCGACTGATAGGCCTTCACGAATTTCTGCACCTTTTCGTCCTTGGCGTTATCAGCCCGGCTTGCAATGATCATGAGGGCAAAGGGCGCCTCGCGGGATTCGAAATAAAAGCCCTGCTTGGCGGGTGAAAGCCCTGCGCTGATGACGTAATTCATCGGAATCGCGGCGATTTCCACGTCGTCAAGGCTCCTCGGCAGCTGCGCTGCCTCAAGCTCCACAATCTTAATGCCGCGCGGATTTTCGACGATGTCAGCCGGCGTGGCGGTGTTTCCCGTAACACCGGCCTTCAGTTTAATCAGGCCCGCAGCCTGAATCAGAAGGAGCGCCCGTCCGCCGTTTGTCGGGTCGTTGGGAATACTGATTGTGGTGCCTTCCTTAATGGCATCAAGGCTCTTAATCTTGTTGGAATAAAAGCCCATCGGCTGCACGACCGCATCGGCAATCTTCACAAGATTCGCATTTTGCTGTTTATTAAAGTTATTCAGGAACGGCTCATGCTGGAAAACATTGGCGTCAAGTGACTTGTCCGCCAAAGCCCGGTTGGGCGAAATGTAGTCGGTGAATTCCACCACCTTAACGGTGAGACCATTTTTGGCGGCAACCTTGGCGGCTTCGTTGACAATTGCAGAATGCGGGCCGGCGGTTGCGCCCACCTTGATTTCTTCAGACTTCTGAGAGCCGCAGCCGGTTAAAACCGACGTAACGGCAACAGCAGCCACAGCGGCAGCGATGATTTGACGACGTGCAAACATGTTGATCTTTCCCTGTATGTTGTTCTTTGAAGGGCCTCTCGGCCCGAGGTCTGTGCATCTTACGGGAAAGAAAAGCGAAGAAAACAGAAATCGCGTAAAGCATTGAGGTATTACGGCGCCGGACAACAAAAAACCCTGCACAAGCAGGGCTTTCATCGGCGTACTTGGCAGGGGTAGTAGGATTCGAACCTACGAATGGCGGATTCAGAATCCGCTGCCTTAACCGGACTTGGCGATACCCCAGTACCTGGTGCGGTCGGAGAGACTCGAACTCTCATGCCTCTCGGCACAGCCACCTCAAGGCTGCGCGTCTACCAATTTCGCCACGACCGCATACGGCTTATTCAGATTGTCTTCACAGCTGAAGTTTTATCCTCAACTGCGAAGCTCAGCATTTTAGCGCGGAATCTGATTAGATTGCAAGTCCTTTCCGGAATTTTCTGCCGGAGCCGTCTGTTCCGTGGTCGTCATCGACCCCAAAACACCGCCCTTGTCGGCACGGGCCTGCTTCTGATAGGCGCCGGAACCGAGTGTCACAGCAATGGTGGCGCAGAAAAAGATCGTGGCGGCAACAGCGGTGGAACGCGACAGGAAGTTCGCGGACCCCGACGCACCGAAGAGTGACCCGGAGGCGCCGGCACCGAAGGCCGCGCCCATATCGGCACCCTTACCGTGCTGCAGCAGCACGAGAATAATGACGGCAACGGCGGCAATGATCTGAATGATGACCGCCACGCTCATAAGCATCTGCATGTTTTCTTTTCCTGTTGGTTAGATCTGTGCCGCGGCACAAATCGCATAAAAATCTTCCGCCTTTAATGACGCGCCGCCCACAAGGGCTCCGTCAATGTCAGGCATGGCAAAAAGTTCTGCGGCATTCGCCGGTTTCACGCTGCCGCCGTAAAGGATGCGCATTGCTGCGGCAACTGCCCCGCCAAAGCGCCGGGCCAGTTCAGCCCTCAGTGCGGCATGCACCGCCTGCGCTGTCTCTGGCGTTGCCGTCTCACCGGTGCCGATCGCCCACACGGGTTCGTAAGCAAGCGTCACCTTCCGGAGGTCACCCTCTATAAGTCCGTGAAGTGCATTAACCGTCTGCGCAATCACCACCGCGTCGGTCTTTCCCTCGCTGCGCTCGTGAAGGGTTTCTCCAACGCAGAGGATCACTTCAAGCCCGGCCGCAAGCGCTTTTTTCACTTTTTCGGCTACCACCTCATCGGTGTCGCCGAAAAGGCTTCTGCGTTCGCTGTGACCGACAAGCGTCACACCCGCACCGATGTCAGCGACCATAGCCGCAGAGACTTCGCCCGTGTAGGCGCCGGTGTCAAAGCGGCTCACGTCCTCAGCCGCGGTTTTCACGCGGCTGTCTTTGAAAAGTCCGGCGAGTTCCGGCAGATACACAAAGGGCGCCGCCACCGTCACGTCACAGGTGAGCCCCGCCGCAAGGCGCAGGAAATCACGAACCCAGGCGGTGTTTGCTGCTCTTGATCCGTTTAATTTCCAGTTGGCTGCTGCGTACTTGGTTCGTGCCATGTTTATCTGCCTTGTCTTTACTCATTTGAGGCCGCATTTTAACGGAAAGCCCGGGTACCGAAATACCCGGGTTTTTCGTGAAAGCGCCGCAAGGTCGAGGCTCTGGGCCCCCTTCCCTGCATTTAACCTCGGCCGGCTGAGTTATTCAGCGCGGACGTTGTCCTTGCCTTCGTTTAAAAGAGCCTTCATGGAAAGACGCACACGGCCCTTTTCGTCGGCTTCGATCACCTTCACGCGGACAACCTGGCCTTCCTTGAGGTAGTCGGAAACCTGATTGACGCGTTCATTGGCGATCTGGCTGATGTGAAGCAGGCCGTCTTTGCCGGGCAGCAGGCTCACGATGGCGCCGAAGTCGAGCAGACGCTGCACGGTGCCTTCGTAGATCTGGCCCACTTCGATTTCAGCCGTGATGTCTTCAATACGCTTCTTGGCGATGGCGGCCTTTTCCGGATCGCTCGAAGCGATCGTGATCGTGCCGTCGTCTTCGACGTTGATCTGGCAGCCGGTTTCTTCGCAGAGACCACGGATCGTGGCGCCGCCCTTACCGATCACGTCACGGATCTTTTCCGGATTAATTTTCAGAGTCGTCAGACGCGGGGCAAAAGCGGAAAGCTCGTGCGCGCCGTCGCCGGCCATTTCGTGCATCTTGCCGAGGATGTGCATGCGGCCTTCGTGCGCCTGGGCGAGAGCTGCCTGCATGATTTCAGCCGTGATGCCTTCGATCTTGATGTCCATCTGCAGAGCCGTGACACCGTTTTCGGTACCCGCGACCTTGAAGTCCATGTCACCGAGGTGGTCTTCGTCACCGAGGATGTCGGTGAGAACGGCAAACTTGTTGCCTTCCTTGATAAGACCCATGGCAACACCGGCCACGTAGTCCTTCAGAGGCACACCGGCGTCAAGCATCGACAGGCACCCGCCGCAGACGCTTGCCATGGAGCTCGAACCGTTGGATTCGCAGATTTCGCTCACAACGCGGATCGAGTAAGCGAAGTCGTCAGCCGAGGGAAGCACCGCCTTCAGAGCGCGCTTGGCAAGACGCCCGTGGCCGATTTCACGGCGCTTGGGGCTGCCCACGCGGCCGGTTTCGCCGGTGGCAAACGGCGGCATGTTGTAGTGCATGATGAAGCGGTCACGGCTTTCGCCCATGATCGAATCGACAATCTGTTCGTCCTGCTTGGTGCCCAGGGTCGTGATGACGAGCGCCTGAGTTTCGCCGCGGGTAAAGAGGGCCGAACCGTGGGTGCGCGGAAGCACGCCCTGACGGATTTCGATCGGACGCACCGTGCGGGTGTCGCGGCCGTCGATACGGGGCTTGCCGGCGAGGATGTTGCCGCGGACGATCTGCGCTTCCATCTCAAAGAGAATGCCGTGCACTTCGTTCATGTCGGGCACTTCGGTGCCGGCAACTTCGGCGTCCTTGGTAAGCGCCGCTTCCACGGCTTCGTAGACTTCACGCAGCTTATCGTTGCGGTCCTGCTTGCTGCGCAGCGTATACGCGGCGTGCAGGCCTTCTTCAGCGAGCTCACGGATGCGGGCAATAAGCGCATCGTTCTTGGGAGCAGGCTGCCAGTCCCAGGCGGGTTTACCGGCTTCGGCAACGAGATCATGAATAGCGTTGATCGCGACCTGCATTTCGCGGTGACCGTACATGACGGCGTTAAGCATCGTTTCTTCGGGTAGGCGGTCGGCTTCGGATTCAACCATCAGAACAGCGCGTTCGGTGCCGGCCACGACGAGGTCGAGCTTACTTTCATGCATCTGCGAAACCTTGGGGTTGCAGACGAAACGGTCGTTGATGTAGCCCACGCGGCAGGCGCCGATCGGGCCCTTGAAGGGGATGCCGGAGACAGCCAAAGCGGCAGACGCCCCGATCATGGAAGGAATGTCGGGATCGACTTCCGGATCAACAGACAAAACGTGAATGATGACCTGCACTTCGTTAAAGAAGCCGTCTGGGAAAAGCGGACGAATCGGGCGGTCAATCAGGCGGCTCGTGAGCGTTTCCTTTTCGCTCGGGCGGCCTTCACGCTTGAAGAACCCGCCGGGGAACTTACCGGCGGCGTAGGTCTTTTCGATGTAGTCAACGGTGAGCGGGAAGAAGTCCTGGCCGGGCTTGGCTTCCTTCTTGGCGACAACGGTGGCAAGCACCACGGTGTCGTCCATGGCGCAGACCACAGCACCGGTGGCCTGACGGGCGATTTCACCCGTGGTAAGCGTCACATTGTGATCGCCGAACTGAAAGCTCTTCGTGACTTTATTAAACATCGTCATGATGAAATGAGATCCTTAAAAGTTCCTGTCTGAAGATCCCTGCGGAATTCCCGAAAACACGCCGGTTTCCTTAAGGCGACGGCACGCTGCGGCACGGAAGCTCTCTCAGAAGATAAGTCTGACGACTGAAAGCGTCGGTGTCGCAACGCGCGGATCCGTCACAAACCGTCAGGGGCTCTTAAACAAGGAAAGGAAGAAAAAAGAGGTCCAGATAAACGCACAGCCTGTGTGCCGCTAAAGGACAGACAGGCTGTTTTTGAACCGGTTACTTACGCAGCTGCAGCGTATCGATGAGCTTGCGGTAGGCGGCGACGTCGGTGCGCTTGAGGTAGTCAAGGAGCTTACGGCGGCGGCTCACCATCTTCAGAAGACCGCGGCGGGAGTGATGATCCTTCATGTGTTCCTTGAAGTGACCGGTCAGACCGTTGATGCGGGCGGTGAGAAGAGCCACCTGGACTTCGGGAGAACCCGTGTCGCCGGCAGCGCGCTGGAACTTGGCAATAACGTCAGCCTTGTTGATCTGTGCAGACATTGATTTTTACCTGTAAAAAGTAGGTTAAAAAGGACGCAAACAGGCGGTCAGGGGTGTCTTGAGCCCGTGCCGTGATTTGCGAAAGGCGGTATTCTAGAAAAAAAGCGCAGGAAAAACAAACCTCCTGCGCTTTTTACGGGTCACACCCTGTATCAGACCGTATGCTGCGGGTTGAAGCTCGGTTCCGTATCAAGGCGGCTTAAGGCATTGAGATAGGCCTTGGCGGAAGCCGCGATGATGTCCGGATCGGCGCCCACGCCGTTCACAATGCGGCCCGAGCGCGCCAGACGCACCGTCACGTCGCCCTGGCTTTCCGTGCCGCCGGTGATGGCGTTCACACTGTACAGCTGCAGCTCGGCGCCCGACTTCACTTCCGCTTCAATCGCGCGGAAGGTGGCGTCCACCGGACCGTTACCTTCGGCTTCCGAACGTTTTTCAACGCCGTTATCCGTCCAGACAACCGTGGCCTTCGGTTTTTCACCGGTCTCAGACTGCTGCAGAAGGCTCACAAACTCATAGCGGTCCTGATGAGCCTTGGCGGGCGCTTCCTTAAAGAGCGCCTGAATGTCTTCGTCAAAGATTTCACTCTTGCGGTCGGCAAGATCCTTGAAGCGGACAAAGGCGGCGTTAAGTTCCGTTTCGGTTGCAACCGGAATGCCGAGCTCCTTAATGCGCTGACGGAAGGCGTTGCGGCCGGAGAGTTTTCCAAGAACGATCTTGTTGTGCGTCCAGCCCACATCCTCGGCACGCATGATTTCGTAGGTTTCACGGCTCTTAAGCACGCCATCCTGGTGAATACCGGAAGCGTGCGCAAAGGCGTTGGCGCCCACCACAGCCTTATTGGGCTGCACCGGGAAACCGGTGATGGAACTCACAAGCTTACTTGCCGCCACAATCTGCTCGGTATGAATGCCGGTCTCAAGGCCGAAGTAGTCGCGGCGGGTCTTGACGGCCATCACGACTTCTTCAAGCGAGCAGTTGCCCGCGCGTTCGCCCAGGCCGTTAATCGTGCATTCGATCTGACGCGCTCCGCCCTGCTTGACGCCGGCCAAGGAATTGGCCACCGCCATACCGAGGTCGTTGTGGCAGTGCACGGACCAGACGGCCTTATCGGAATTGGGAACGTGCTCACGGAGGTCAGCGATAAAGGCACCGTAAAGTTCGGGCACGGCGTAACCCACCGTATCGGGAATATTGACGGTCGTGGCACCGGCGTCAATCACGGCTTCGCAGATGCGGTAGAGAAATTCCGGATCCGAGCGGTAGCCGTCTTCAGCGGAAAATTCAATGTCGTCGGTGTACTTGGTGCAGGCCCGCACGGCGGCCACGGCGCGCTCAAACACTTCGTCAGGCGTCATGCGCAGTTTTGCCTGCATGTGCAGGGGCGACGTTGCAATAAAGGTGTGAATACGGCGGCGCGGCGCCGGGGCAATCGCTTCACCGGCGCGTTCAATGTCCTTGATTGAAGCACGGGACAAAGAGCAGACGGTGGAATCCTTCACATGACGGGCAATCTGATGAATCGCATCAAAGTCACCCTGAGAACTGGCGGCAAAACCGGCTTCCATCACGTCCACACCGAGACGCTCAAGCTGCAGCGCAATGCGCAGCTTTTCTTCCTGCGTCATCGAAGCACCGGGGCTCTGCTCCCCGTCGCGAAGCGTCGTGTCAAAAATAATGAGACGGTCTGTCATTGCGCTTTCCCTTACGAATGTTGTTATGTTAGATCTTCACTGTCGGAAACAGACATTGTCTGCTGAGTTTATAGCGGGACAAGCGCTTTGTCTAAGCGCGGCACGCCGCACGGATGCGGGGCTCTTTTCTACCGATAGAAAACCCGCAGTGACAAAAGCACCCCGAGAACAAGAAGCACCATACCCGCGGTCATCGACCAGACAGGCCACTCCAGCCTCAGAATATGCGCATAGACAACCGCAAAAAGCGTCTCAAAAACAATCATCTGTCCGGCAAGGGCCGTCGGAAGCCGCTGACTCATCTCGCTCCAAAACACGGTTCCCACCCAGGAGCACAGAAGCCCTGAGGCAATCATCACAAAGACAAACCAAACGGGCTGCGGCCCCAAAAGGGGGCCGCCCGCGTTAACCGTTGTCTGCACGAGGGCAAAACCCGCGCAGGCAACAGGCAGCGTTGCCAGGCCCTGCGCCGTGGTCCACGCGCGCGGCGTCCGCTTCGGATGGTCAATCAGCCAGTCGGCGTTACAGATCGGGTACCACGTCCAGACCGCCAGGGCGGCAATACCGAATAAAACACCGTACCAGAAGCGCTCGGGGTTACCCTGGCTCGCAGCGACCACCGCGTTAAATTCGGAGATGTTGGCAAGCACGAGGCCCGCAAAAATAAGAACCAGAGCCGGTATGAGGCTTCGCCAGCGGACAAACCGTCCGCGCTTTTTATCTCTGAGGTTTGCAATCACCGCAACAAGCACAGGGATAAGCGCCATGCACATGCCGGCAAAAGGCGCTCCCGCCATATTGATGCAGTTCAAAAGAAGCCAGTAATAGACGCAGTTACCGAGCACCCCGAGGGCGCAGGCCGTCCCCCAGTCTTTAAGGGTGTAGTGCGCAAATTCGTGCCGCTGCATCCACATCAAAGGAACCGCCACCAGGCCGAAACTGATGTAGCGGGCCGTCGCGATAATCACAGGATCGTAGTCCGGGAGCACCAGCGGAACCAAGTACACGAAGCCCCAGAGTACGCAGGCACCGAGACCGTAGAGCACACCGGAGAGCATGACCGAATCCTTGGAGATGATTAAGGCAACAACGGCAGATTCTCTCAGAAATCGCCCGGTTTTGCGCGGCGGGCTGCCTTAATTTCGGCGTGCCGCGCCTTGGCTTTAAGCCGGCGTTCACGGGCGCCCTTGCCGGGGCGCGTGGCAATGCGGTGTTTGGGCTTAACCAAAGCCGCCGAAATCATGACCTCAAGCCGGCTTCGGGCGGCCCGGAGATTGGCCTGCTGGGTACGCTCGGTCTGCGCTTTAATGAGAAGCACGTTGCCGTCGACAAGTTTTGCGGCAAAAAGCGTGCGGAAGCGCTCAACCGCGTTAGCAGGCAGCCCGCTCTCAGACAGAGAAAACCTCAGCTGCACGGCCGTAGCGACCTTGCTGACATTTTGCCCGCCCGGGCCGCTGCTTCGCACTGCGCTCCATGTAACGGAGGCTTCTTTGATCACAAATTTTTCTGACATCGTTTTCCTGCACTGCCGCCAAAACCGCGCTCAGTTGGTAGTTTCGCGTTCGTAATGAGACAATTCCGGCAACAACAATTTTTTCAACAAACATCCTGCAATGCGTCAGTCCGACAACAATCCGGCCGTGAACGACACCGACACCCGCGTGCGCGAGAGTGTCCGGGTTAATTCGCCCCATCAGATTGAATTCAAGGAGCGCGTTGCTTTTCCAGAAAGCGCGGACTCGGTGCGCTACGAAACGGAAACCTATATTTTTCTGCCGCCCGCGCTGCAGGTAACGCCCGAACACTTCACAAGCGCCACACTGCTGCGGTCTCTGAAAAACTACATCCGTCTGCGGGCTCCGAAGCTGCCGCTTACCGCTTTTGAAGATAACGCCGGTCCTTTTGCCGATCTTGACAGTGCGTTAAAGGACATCAACGTGCGAACCGTCAACGCCGATGAAGACTATGAAAACGCCGTGAGACGCTTTGCACTTACCTACCGGCAGAGCGTGAAGTCGGCTCTGGAAACCCTTGCTCAGGATCCGGACAGCTGTACGACGGAAGATGTACGGCGCATTATCGGACAAATCACCGGAATTCTCGCGGCTTACCGCAGCCGCCAGACCTATCTTGTCACGCTCGGCCGCGAACTCGGCAACAACCACGCCTGGGCCTACTGTGATGAATTCATGAGCATCATCACGGCTTACTACCTCCGTAACGTCTATCTGGCGCTTGACTTTGAAAAGCAGGAAATCGTGCTTACGCTCTGGGAAAGTGAAAAGCAGTACCGGCTCAAGCACTACCCTTTGAGCGTCCCGGGCGCTGGCGCAGACAATGAAACGCTGCTTTTCCGCTGGTCGGTACTTAAGAAGTACGTGAGCAGCCTTTTGTTTCTTGAAGCCAAAGTCCAGGGCGGACAGCCCATGCTGCTGCATTCCCTTTACGGCGTTGCGGCCGCGGTCTCCATGCTCTTTGCCACCATCATCGCCTTTTCCTGGCAGGGAACCTACGGGTCACTCTCGATGAACCTCTTCTGGGCCATGGTGATTGCCTACATCTTCAAAGACCGCATCAAAGAGGGTTTAAGAGCGTGGCTTTACAAGCGCTTTCAGAAGTGGATTCCCGACAGGCGTCTGCAGCTTGAGCGCGGCTCCTACCGGCACGCCGGTCAGGTTGAGGAATCGTTTCGCTTCATCAATGCCGAGCAGGTCCCCGAAGCCGTCCGCAAGCTGCGGGAGTCCGCGCACACCATTGAACTTTTAAGCGGCAAACTCCCTGAGGACATTCTGCTTTACAAAAAGGAAGTAACGCTTGAGAAACTCAGGACCCTCACGCAGGACACCGGTAATTCCGTGCTTGACATCATGCGGCTTAACATCAGGGACTTTCTGCGCTACACCGAAACCCTTTTTGAAGAGCTTCCCGTGCTTGAAGAGGACGCCGCGGAAACAGCAGCCCGTCAGGCCTTCGGTGAAAAGATCTATCACATCTACGTGGCCCAGCGAATCAAAATCGGCGAAAAGCGTGCCGTAGCCATGCAGCGGCTCGTCATTAATGCCCAAGGCATCAAGCGCCTTGAGACCGTGCAGCCGTTGACCCCCCAAAACGAAGACTGACGCCGCGGGCAACTCACCGTGCGATAATTGTCGATACCGCTTTTCGTTTTTTTCAGAGGTTCCCCATGATTCAAAACACCGCTCTGACCGAATGGTTCCGTCACGTGCCCGAGGACAAGTGGCTCAGAGATCCTGCCGCTTCCCAAAATGACGCGCAAGCGATCTGGGACAAGCTGGGTCTTAAGCCCGGCATCCGGATTTTTGAATGTCCCTGCGGCAAAGCCGACATCGGTTTTCCCCTGGCGCGCATGGGCGCCATCATGAGCGGCATGGACTTTAACCCCCACTTTGTGGCAGCGGCCCGCAACAAGTTCTACCGCGCCGATCTTCCCGGGACCTTCACCAACGACGACATGCGCCACGCGGTGTTCCCGCACAATCAGGATCTCGTCATCAACTGGGCGAGCTCCTTCGGTTATTTCAGCGATGAAGGCAACAAGGATCTGCTCGAGCGCTTTGCCGAAAGCCTCAAGTCCGGGGGTGAACTTTTAATCGAAGTCGCCAACCCCAAACTTGTAATGAGCGGCAGGGCCACGCGCCTTATCGCGTCCGGCGAAACGGTGCCTGAAACCTGGGACGAAGAAAGCCGCCGCGCCTCGGTTGTTTTCCCGTCCAATGAATACCGCGGTCCGGTGGTCGCAAGCATCCGCGTCTACACCACGGACGAATACAAGGAAATGCTCAAGGACGCGGGCCTTACGCTTCTTGCCTTCTACGGCCAGGGCTTTACCGAATACACCGATGAGAGCACCCGCCTCATTGTGCACGCCAAAAAACCGTAAACCGCATAAAGCACATACGGCGCTCAGAGCCGGCTGCAGGACTGCAGCCGGCTTTTTGTTTGGGCTTGTTTCGGAGTTACTCAAAACTACGCACCTGCGGTAGGATGATTACAAACAAAAATCCGAAAGAGGAAAACCGTATGGCCGTCAAGTTTCTTTTCAAAACCGCCGTTGCCGCTGCTGTTGTGGCGGGCGCCTATGCCGCCGCAGGTTACTGGGGTGTGCCGCAGGGCGTGCGCTGGGGGCTTGAGACGTATCTGAAGCCCGCACTCGGCGCAAAGTCCGTCACGGTGGAGTCCGTCACCTTTGATCCCTGGAACTGGACACTGGAAGTGCGCGGCGTCTCGGCGCTCTCCGCGAAAAACAAATCCCTTCTTTCCTTAAGGCGTTTTTATACCGATGTAAGCGGTGAATCGGTCACAAAGCTTGCCCCCGTTGTTTCGGCGCTTTACGTCGAGGGCCTTAAAGCGAGCATCACGACTGGCTCAAAGAAAGTGGAAAGCGCCAAAAAGGAAGCCTCGCAGACCTCAGCCTCTGATAGTCTCACTCTCCCCGCCTTCAGTATCGCCGACATCCGTGTAACGGACAGCGCCGTGACGCTCACCAATTCCAAAGCAGGCGTCTCCTGCGCGGTGACTGACGTCAACCTCACGCTGCCGCTTGTGTCAACGCTTGCGGCCGGGACCCTCGCTCCGGTAACGCCCGCGCTTTCACTGAAAATTGACGGACGCCCTGTCAAGGCTTCGGGCACGGCTGACATTAAGAGCGCCGCCTTAAAAATTTCCGCAACCGATATTGATGCCGCCAAGCTTGTGAGAGCCGCTGACCTTGCGCTCCCCGTGCGTATCGACAAACTCTCCGTGAGCGCCGACACCGACATCACCTTTAAGATGGCGGGCAGCACCCCTCAAGTTACGGCCAAGGGGACGGTTGCCGCCAAGAGCGTTGACGTAAGGGATGAAGCCGGCAGAAACTTTGTGAAACTCGCTTCGGCAAGCGTCACGGTCGGACACTTTGATCTCGCAAAGCAATCCGTGAGCGTCACAAACGCCGAAGTTCACTCCCCGGACATCACGCTGCGGCTTTCGCCCGCAAAGAATTCCGGCACGAAGAACGCTCCCGTAGAAAAGAGCCCGGAGACCTCCTCCGCCTGGCAGTGGTCGCTTGCCAAAGCCTCGCTCACCTCGGGCACCGTCACCGTGATTGATCAGAGCGTCAAACCCACGGCACAGCTTAGGATCGCGCAGATTAAAGCAAGTGCTCAGGGACTCTCCTCACAGAAAAACAAAACCGGGACCGTGAGTCTCTCGGCCAGACTCGGCTCCGGCACGGTCTCAGCCTCAGGTCATTTGGGTGTTTCGCCCTTAAAAGCCGATCTCACGACCAAGATTGCCGCCTTAAATCTCGCGCAGTTTAACGGCTGGGTAAAGCCCCTGGCGGGAGCTCAGCTCACCTCCGGCACGGCGCAGCTTGCGGGCAACCTTTCCTACAAGGACGCAAAGACGCCGCAGATTGCCTGGAGAGGTGACTTTTCGCTTGTCTCGCTTGCCGCAAAAAATGCCGCGGGTAAAACGCTCATGACCTGGAAAAAGGCTTCCGCGAACGGTGTTGACCTCAAGTCCGTGACACCGGTGAACCTCACGGTGGGCGAACTTGTCGTCGAGCAGCCCGCGCAGAAAGTGACGAAGACCGTTTCCACGATTGCCGATATTCTCGGAGCCGTGGCTGCCGCCACCGGACACGAAAACACCGCACGCCGCGCGGGTAAGGTGAGTCAAACGGTGCAGAAAGATATCCGCGTGAAAAACCTCGTCTACGCCGACGGCCGCTTCTCGGTTAACGGCATCGGCCGCGGAACACTCGAAGCACTTGCCGTGGAAACCTTAAACAGCATCTTTGCCAAGGCAGGCAAATAACCGTCAGAGAGCCTGAGTAAGCCCGGAAACCGCAAGGTACGCCCGGGCTTCTTTTAAAGGCTGTAATGGTCCTTGATTTTGGCCGTGAAAAAAGCCCAGGCTGACGCGAGCGTATAGACCGCACACACAAGAAGAATCACGCAGGCAAGCGTATAGGGGCGGCCTTCGGCCATCCGTTCGTTGACAAGCCTCAGTGCAGTGCGGACCCACTCCACCCCGAAAAAGACGAGAAACCCGACTTCAAGCCACTTCACCCAGCGGTAAGGCACCAAAAGAAAAAGCGCAAGCGCCGCAGGCAGCGGCAGCAGAGCCTCGTAGCCGTTAAAAAGAAAATGCGCCTCCATCAGAAGCAGGCTCACAATCGGGAAACACAGGCGCCACATGGTTTTACTTGTCCTTTGGGGTAACAGCAGCCGCGCGGGTATTGCGGGGTTTTTCGGGCGGCGTCACCGTCATGCTTTTATAAATATGTTTAATGCCCAGAATCGGGTGCTTAAACATAATACGCGGTCCGCCGAAGCGCATGACCTTTGCCGTTTCTTCGCGCATCTCAGGCTTATAGCAGTGGATTGTGCACTTGGCGCACACGGGCTTCTCCTCTCCGAAGGGGCAGCAGGCAAGGCGCTTTCGGGCGTACTCATAAAGCGCTTCACACTTTTCGCACAGCCCCTCTTTCGTGCCGTGATGCGCGTGGCAGTAGTCGGCGATCATGAAGCCGATCGTGTCGGCTTCCTCTTTAAGCGCGCCTTTCTCAAGACGCTGCATACGGTCGTCGGTCATGTCTGAAGCAAAAATATCAAAACACTGTTACGCATGATAGGCAAAAAAGATGAGCGCTATCTGAGCAAAATCCGCACAGGCCAATCATTGTGCGGTATTTCGGAATCCTCGATACGTCTTTAGAATTCCACGCGCCTTTCCGTGTCTGTGTAACCCAAGATTTTCTCTGTCCCCATGCTGCAGTCATTCTGGATGCTGGTGGCGGCTTTCTTTTTTGCCGTCATGAGCGCGTTTGTAAAGCTCTCCTCCGCCGAGACCGGTACCTTTGAGATCGTCTTCTGGCGCTCGCTCATCAGTTTTGCGGTGATCTGGGGCTTTATGCTCGCAAAAGGGTGTTCTCCGCGCACGAACTATCTCACGGGGCACTTAAAGCGCTCTATTCTGGGGACCGTTTCCTTCACGATGTGGTTTGCGACGATGGGGCACCTCCCTTTGGGCACCTCGACGACGCTTAACTACACGGCGCCCCTTTTTATTGCACTCACGGTGATCGTGATTGCACTCAAAAACCGGGAAAAGGCGCCCTGGCTTCTGGCGCTTGCCATCGTCACGGGTTTTATCGGGGTGTGTCTCGTACTGCAGCCGTCGGTAAACGGTGAACAATTTAAGTGGGCGCTTCTCGGGCTTTTTGCCGCTTCCATGGGACCGATTATCTTTTTCCAGATCAAGCAGCTCGGAAACCTCCACGAGCCCGCCTGGCGCATCGTCTTTTATTTTTCGCTTGTGGGCACCATCTGGGGGCTCGGCGGCAACCTCATCCTTGAGGGCGGTATCGGAGGCCACTCCCCTGAAACATGGGGTGCGCTTCTCGGCGTCGGAATCACCGCAGTTCTCGCGCAGGTGTGCCTCACCCGAGCCTACGCATACGGCAACATGATGCTCACGGCCTGCTTTCAGTTTGCAACGATTCCGATTGCCGAACTTATCGGCACGTTCTGTTTCGGCGAGTCGCTTCCGGCAACAGCGTTAACCGGCATGGCGCTGATTCTCGTTGCGGGCTGCGCGGCATCGGTCATCACCAAACAGATGGAAAAAAAACGGAAAAAGAAGGCTTCTTCCGGGCTTTAAGGCTCATAGCCCGGACGCTGGTCCGGGCTTATGCATCCGGTTACTTCGTGTTGTTTAAGAAATTTAGCGCCGTGACCGTTTTAACCTCAGCAAGCTCTTCGGGGTTAAGTTTGAGTTCGCCGCTGCGGTAAAGGGCCAAAAGCCTCAGGCCCTCTTTTTTAAGGCAGTAGGACGTAAGCGGATACCCAGCAAAACCCTGCACGCAGCACATGGAAATCGCAAAAACCGCGGCAACCGTAAGGCCCTGCTTCATGGCCGCGGTCTGCATCATCGTTGCCGCCACAATGCCGCCTGTGAGCGGCGGAAGACCCGTGATGACGAGTGCCCGGTCCATAAAGAAAGGCGCAATAAAGTACGCGGCAAGGCACATACCCAAAAGGCCCGCAAGGCACACCGTGACGGTGCGCCACTGCTGCATCAGCTGCTTGAGACTGATGATTGTGCCCAAGTGGGTAATCAGCAGATAAATGCAGAGCGTCGCGCCGAACGGAATCAGAAATGAGTCCTTCACAAGGTCGTGCGGCAGAATAGTCCAGTACCCCAACAGCAGAAGGACGGCTGACACAAAGACCGAAGGAACCCAGACTTTGGTTAAGGTGGAAACCACCTCACCGATGATGATGACGCCTCCGCAAATCACAAAGGCGAGCAGAAAGTTGTACAGGCTCAAACTCCACGAGCCAATCAAGAAAAACACCCGCCTCCCTTCGGAAGGGGACGCCTTTCGTCATTGTGGGCTTATGCCCGTGGGACGAGTCAGAGAAGTTTGATGCGCTTGATTAACGGCACTCTCAGTAGGCTGTTTAAGTTAGCGGCCGTGCAACGTCAGCTGCCCGGTCGCTTCAAAAGACAGGAGATCAAAGAGAAGAGCCTACTTCTGCCGGCTTTCGCGCTCCATGCGCGCAGCCTGGCTCGCAGCTTCGGCAATGCTCTGATAGGCCGGGTCGTTGGGATCGGCCTTGGTAAGAATAAATTCGAGCGCAATACGCGCCGTTTTCCAGTCGTGCGCCTGAAACGCAGCCATCGCGAGAAACTCCTGCACCCGGAGGTTGTTTTCGTCAATCACGGCGGCCTGCGTGAGAATCTCAACAGCCTTTTTGTACGCGGCCTCTGTTCTGAGGTTCATGGTGGCCGCCCCGTACTCCATCAGTACGTCCGTGTCTTTGCCGGCAAAACGGCCGAGACTCACAGCCTTTTCATACGCATCAGCCGCGCCCTGCCAGTCAGAGCTCTGCGCAAGAGCGCGCCCGTAGAGCACCCAGGCACGTTCATCCTTGGGATGCGTTTCAAGAAAGGCCTTGAGTTCAGCCGCGCCCGGCGCGCGGTCGTTAAGCCCGAGCGTGCCGTCGGCACGCATAATGCCTCCCTTTTGCACCGAGTCAAACAAATCAATGGATCCTGCGGCTCCGAACCACTGATAAAGCCCCAATACCGACACCGTCATCAGCACGCACACGGTAAGCGCCGTCGCAACGGGAGCGCCTTTGCCCCCGAGCGTTCTGCCGCGGGCCTCAGAAATATCCTGCAGCGCACGGCGCCTGACGTCCTCGACGCTTGCCTCGTAGCCCGCCTTATCGAGAAGCCCCGCATCAAGATCGGCCTTGAGGCTCTCCATCTGCTGCGCCAAAAGGACGCGTGAGGTTTCCTCGGCGCTTGCGCCTTTGGTACGGAAGAAGCTGTGCCCGAGAAGCGCCGGCACGACAAAGGCGCAGGCAATGAGAATCAAAAGGGCTGCAACGCACCAGAAAATAATTTCGTGTGACATGGTCTTTGGGATCAAGAAAAAAGCGGACAACCGAATTTTCGATCATCCGCTTCTCGTTTCGGTCAGGCGAATCTTACGGGATCCGCCTTTTCCGAGTCTGACTTACTTGGCGCGCTTGGCGGCCATTGCGTCACGCAGAACCTTGGTGGCTTCCTGAGCTGCGGCGGCAGACTTCGCAAGCGAGGCCTGAGCCATTTCAGGATTGTGGAACCAGGCACCGTTCACAGCCGTCCAGTATTCCCAGTTGGTGTGAGCAACGCTGTGCAGTTCGCGGGCCTTCTTGAGAGCGGCCTCATCAACACCCATGGCGTTGGCAAGATCGAAGGCGTTGAACATATCCGTCATACGGCTTTCAGCTTCACGGAGCTTACCCATGTAGTAAGCGTGCATGCCGGAAATCGTGCGCTTCATCTGGGCTTCGGTCTTGTCCTTGTGGCAGCGCAGGCAGGTTTCCTTCACGTAGTACTTGGAGCTCGTGGCCCAGTGGTTCGTGTAGGTCTTGCCGTCCTTGCCCTTAACCTTGGGCATATGGCAGTCCTTGCAGTCCACGCCGGCCTTGCCGTGCTTACTCGTCCAGTACGTTTCAACATCGGGGTGCTGCAGCTTGGTCAGCAGCGCACCGGTGGTGTTGTGCTTGAAGTCCTTGAAGTTGATGTGCTTGTAGAAGTCATCAATGCGGTCAACAGCGACGAACGGGAAGACGTTGGTGCGCTGATCGGACATCTTCACAGGCTTACCGGTCTTGGTATCGATACCCGGGTTGCAGTTGTACTCAACGTGGCACTGAGCGCACATGAGCTTGGAGTCCGCCTTTTCAAGGATGGCGATCTTACGGGTAAAGCCGCGCACGCCCATATCCTTAACTTCGATCTTGGTGCGGTTCGGATCTTCGGAGTAGACCGTCGGGAAATCCGTACGGGTCAGAGCCTGAATCAGACCGTCACGCACGACACGGGGTTTGGCCGAGTGTGGATCGTGGCAGAAGTTGCAGTTAACCGAGTGGCTCGTCTTGCGGGCCATGTCAACGACATTGCTTTCACGCGAGAACGTGGCGCCTTCAACCTTGTCGCCCATGTAGGCCCAGTCAAGCATCAGGTCGGTGGACTTACAGCTGATGCATACGGGGTTGGCGGCAGCTGCCGTCCCCGGACGACGCGGTTTCTGCAGGTTATCCTTCGGATACAGGTCGTTCATGACCTTCCAGGCATCGATCGCACCGCTACCCATGGAGAGATAGAGCCAGCCGTCCTTCGGAACAAAGCGGCCGCCGAAAGCACGGTCACAGAGGAACTGATCAAGCACGGCGAAGGTGTGGCTGCGGAGTTCCGCATGTTCCTTCGTAAAGCCGTGGCCGCCCAAAGCGCGGTCAAAGAACGGATCGGGCGCAACGCCTTCAGCGGCCTTCTTGCTGGCACGCGGCGTACGATGATCATTGACCGTATACATCGACTTGAATTGTGCGGGGTGGCAGCTGCCGCAGGTCTTCGGATCCATGCTCGTCACAGGGCGGGTGTCTTTGCCCGGCGCCTTCAGATGCTTTGCAAGCCCCGTGTGGCAGGAGGTGCAGGAAACGCTCTTATGAGCGCCGCTCTTATGAAAATCTCCGACATTGCTGTGGCAGGCCACGCACATCGTGGTGTTGACCTTCTCAGCAGCTGACGCATTGGGGGCGATTGCCAAAGCAACCGCAGCGGCCAGGCAGGCCTGCATCACGTGTTTGATCATGTTGTGTCTCCTTTTATTTACCCGCCGCGAGACCACAACATCAAGTCCCCGCGGATTCCTTATATGAAGCTTATTTTCACACAATTTCGGGATAATCTGAAGAGTGTCTTAAGAATCCGACATATTGAGCCGTCTCAGTGAGTTACTGCCCATCATGATTTACGTTCGGGCCAAATGGCGCGCCACGACTGACTTAAGCGATGATTAAGAAAGCGGGGTTTGCTGCAGAAAAAATCTTTTCGATACGAAAGGCGTAAGGGTATATCCCTACAAAAATTTATAAAACTCAGAGGCAACACAGCAACGAAAAGCCCGGCCACCCACAACGGGAAACCGGGCCGAAACCGCTTCTTCTTTTGTGTTTCGTCAGAGGACTTCGCGGCCGATCAGATCGTAGTCACGGCTGTCTGTGACCTTCACGTCGACAAAGTCACCGGGATTGAGGTGTCTGTCGGTGGTCACATAAATCACGCCGTCAATATCGGGGGCGTCCGCCGTTGTGCGGCCCACGGCAACGCCGTCCTCATCTTCGCTCTCGTCAATCAAAACACGCTGCACGGTGCCGATCTTTTTGCGGAGGTTTTCCGCGGAAATCTCCGCCTGCACCTGCATGAAGCGCTCGCGGCGCTCTTCGCGCACTTCCTCGGGCAGCTGTCCGGGTAAAGCGTTTGCGGCAGCGCCTTCCACGGGGCTGTACGCAAAGCACCCCACCCGATCGAGCCGGGCTTCCAGCAGAAAATCCAGAAGGTACTCAAACTCTTCTTCCGTCTCCCCCGGAAATCCCGCAATAAAGGTCGAACGGATCGTGATGTCGGGGCACAGTGCCCGCCAGGCGGCAATACGCTCGAGATTCTTTTCAGCGCTTGCCGGCCGCTTCATCGCTTTTAAAACCCGCGGATGCGCGTGCTGAAACGGAACATCGAGGTACGGCAGAATCTTTCCTTCGGCCATAAGCGGAATAATGTTGTCAACCGACGGGTACGGATAAACGTAATGCAGCCGCACCCAGGCGCCAAGATCACCCAAAGCCCGCGCGAGTTCCAAAAGCCGGGTTTTGACGGGCTTGCCGCCCACAAACCCCGTGCGGTAGCCCGTGTCAAGCCCGTAAGCGGCCGTATCCTGGCTGATCACGAGAAGCTCTTTGACGCCGCCTTCCACAAGATTTTCGGCTTCCCGCAAAACGTCTCCGATCGGGCGGCTCACAAGGTCACCTCTTAGGCTCGGAATAATGCAGAACGTGCAGTGATGCGAACAGCCCTCACTGATCTTAAGGTAGGCGTAGTGCGAGGGCGTGAGTTTGAGGCCCGCGTTGGGGACTAAGTCCGAAAACGGTTCGTGCGGCCGCGGCAGATGCTGATGCACAAGTTTTAAGGTCTCTGCAGTTGAATCGGGACCGGTCACCCCGAGAAGCTTCGGAATGCGCTGCATCACCCAGTTGTCGCCTTCAGGTGTTTTCTTGCCGCCCAAGCACCCCGTCACAATGACGCGTCCGTTTTCACGCATTGCTTCCGTGATCGCTTCAATACTTTCGGCGACCGCCGCGTCAATAAAGGCGCACGTGTTCACGATCACAATGTCGCTGTGACGGTAGTCGCGGGCAATGAGGTACCCTTCCGCTCTCAATTCCGTCACGATCCGTTCGGTGTCAACAAGCGCCTTGGGGCAGCCGAGGCTCACAAAACCCACGCTCGGCACTGTTTTTTGCGTTGTAGCGGTCATTTCTGAGGTTCCTCAAGTGTCTTGTCTTCGGGTTTGATCCAGATTAAGGCCGCATGCCGCCCCGTTTTTTCCCCGTCACGGCGGTAGCTGTAAAAGTGCGCGGGATCTGCAACGGTGGAAAGCCCGCAGTCTTCGACATCCGTCACCCCTTCGCGCTTTAATGCTTCAGAAGCGTAGGCCGCCAGACTCAGAAAACATTTACCGGGTTCGCCCGCCGCTTTCACGGCGCCCTTAACATCCCCGAAGTGCGCCTTAAACGTTCGTGCGGTTTCTTCACTTGTTTCAAAATCGTCAAACCCGATTCGGGGGCCAAGCCAGGCTTTAAACTGAGCGTCCGGATTTCCGAGGCGCTCCCGCAGACGGCGCACGGTCTTTTCCACAATCCCGGCCGCAAGGCTTCGCCAGCCCGCATGCACGGCGGCAACGGCCTTCCCGTCTTTTTCAGCAATGAGTACCGGCAGGCAGTCGGCGACCTGCACCGCGCACACTACGCCCGGGGTGAGCGACGTCTGCGCGTCCGCTTTCACCTCATCCCTTTCCACAGTCTCGGCGTCAACGACATCCGTGCCGTGCACCTGCGTCATCCAGCGGGGCTCTCCCGGCGTCATCTGCGCAACAAGGCTGCGGTTCATGCGCACGCAGGAGGCGTTATCTGAAACGTGCACTCCGACATTAAGCCCCATGATGCCTTCCGGACCACCCCAGGGCCCCGATGAGACGCCCCCTACACGTTCGGTAAAAAGCGCCCCGACACGTTGACCAAGATCCGGACGGATCACGTCCGATTCTGTTTTCCAAGCTATTGCCATTTTTAATCCACAAAAGCACAAAGCGGCCGCAGTTTAACCGTCTGCAGCCCGCAATAATCAGTCAAATACATGGACCGGCTCGTCCGTCGGTCCGAATCCGAGTTCATCCATGAGCCCTGCCATATCCTCAGGCGCCGGCGCAAACCATTCTGAGGCCGCGCCCGTCGCGGGATGCGTAAGCCGCAGACGGCTTGCATGAAGGGCCTGACGGGGAAAGCCGTTGACCGCCTGCGCTTCTTTGGGAAAGACTGAAGCGCTTGTGCGGTAAACGGGGTCCCCGATTAACGGCAGCCCCACGGTCGAAAGATGCACACGAATCTGGTGCGTGCGCCCGGTTTCAAGGCGGCAGGCCACCCAGCTCACGGCACGGCCCTCAATGTAGGCAGTGTCCACGAGCCGACAGTGGGTTTTTGCGGGGCGGCTGCCGGCCCCGCCGCGGCAGACAAACTTCTGGGGATTACGCGGATCGCGCCCGATCGCACGGTCGACAAATCCCGCCTCGGGTGCAATGCCCGCCACAATCGCCCAGTACTCACGGGCGACGGCGTGTTCCTGCAGCTGCCGCACGAGATTAAGCTGCGCAGCTTCATTCCGCGCGACAACCATGAGGCCTGAGGTGAGCTTATCGAGCCGGTGCACGATCCCGGCTCTCGGGAGTTTCCTGAGTTCCGGATAACGGAAGAGAAGCCCGTTTAAAAGGGTACCCTGCCAGTTGCCGGCCGCCGGGTGCACCACCAGGCCCGCGGGTTTATTGATAACGATGATGTCGCGGTCTTCATAGACTGTTTCAAATTCGATGCCGTCTTGGGGCTCAAAGGCGCTTTCTTCAGGAAGCGGCATCGGCCGCACTTCGAGCACATCACAGGCCGCCGCCTTCTGACGCACGCTTTTAGCCGGTTCCCCGGACACCGTGACGCGCCCGGCCTCAATCCAGCTTTGGATGCGGGCGCGGCTTACCTCAGGGATTTTGCGTGCAAGGATCTTGTCGAGGCGTTCCTCGCCCTCGTCAAAACCAAGTTCGAAACGGTAACAGTCCGGGAGGCTCGCTGCCGAAGGCGGCATAATTGCGAAATCGTCATCGTCGCCCTCTTCTGCGGGCACGGCATCCCCGATATAATCGGAAAACTTTTCTTCTGTCGTTTTATTCATCATGAACCTGAAACATCCGATGCGTCTGCGTCTGGCCGGTCTTTTTGCTGCCGCAACAGCGGCCGTCTCCATGACCGGCTGCGGCTGGCTGCAGGATCTGGAAATCGATCCCACCCGCGACTGGAGCGCCAATCAGCTCTACACCGAAGGGTGTGCCGCCATGGCTGACAGCAACTGGACCCTGGCGAAGGATTACTATACCAAGCTTGAGGCCCGCTACCCGTTCGGCGCCTATGCGCAGCAGGCTCAGATCGACCTCGCGTATGTGTATTTTAAGGATGACGATGCGGCAAGTGCCGTGCAGACCCTGGACCGTTTCCTGCGCGCCTACCCGAACCACCCCAACAGCGACTACGCGCTTTACTTAAAGGCGCTTGCCACGCTTAACGAACGCGACGGGTGGCTCTCCTCCTTTACGCGTCAGGATCTCTCCGAGCGTGACGCCCAGGCCGCACGTGACGCGTTTGACCTCTTTAAGGAACTTGCATGGCGCTTCCCGGATTCCCGCTATGCAGCCGAAGCCCGGCGCCGCATGCATGAACTTGTCATCGCCCAGGCCAATCATGAACTCTCCACGGCGCGCTTTTACTTTGTCCGCAAGGCCTATGTGGCGGCAATTAACCGCGCTAAGGTAGTGCTCACGGACTTTCAACAGACATCCGTCTCGGATGAGGCCATGCAGATCATCGCCGACAGCTACCATGAGCTCGGGCTCACGGACCTTGAGGCCGACATGCGCCGCGTGATGGAAATGAACAAAAACCGCGCCCGCTGATATTTTTAAGCCGCCGGTAATGCGAAAGGATCCCGATTTTGGGATCCTTTCGTTTTCTCAGAGCTTGAGTTTTTCAATCAATCAGAAGAAACCGCGCTTCTTTTCGGACATCGAGATGTAGATGTTCTTCACCTGGCTGTAGTGAGAAAGCATCATTTTGTGCGTTTCGCGGCCGATACCGGACTTCTTGTAGCCGCCAAAGGGCGTGCCCGCGGGCAGTTCGTTGTAGGTGTTGACCCACATACGGCCCGTTCTCACGCCGCGCGCCACACGAAGCGCACGGTTGATGTCGCGGGTCCAGACGGCGCCGCCGAGACCGTATTCGCTTTCGTTGGCAAGGCGCACCGCCTCTTCCTCGGTCTTAAATTTAATCACGCAGGCAACCGGCCCGAAGATTTCTTCCTGCGCAACACGCATCTTGTTGTCGACGTTGGCGAGCAGCGTGGGCTTCATAAAGGCGCCGGTCGGGCAGGCACGCTCGCCGCCGCAGACAACCTTCGCCCCCTCTTTTTCGCCGAGTTTGACGTAGTCGATGATCTTCTGAAGGTGACGTTCGTTAATCTGCGCACCGACCTGCGTGGACATATCCGTGGGATCGCCCACCTTCACCTTCTTAAAGGCTTCGGTAAGTGCCGCGACGAACTTGTCATAAATCCCTTCCTGCACGAAGATGCGGGAACCCGCGCAGCAGACCTGGCCCTGGTTAAAGAGAATGCCGATCTGAGCGCCTTCAATCGCCTTATCAAGCTGAGCGTCATCAAAGATGATGTTGGCGGACTTGCCGCCCAATTCAAGCGTAGCGGGAATGAGGCGCTTGGCGGCGGCTTCCGCAACCGTATAGCCCACTTCCGTGGAACCGGTGAAGGCAAGCTTGTCAAAGCCCGGGTTATCAAGCATTGCCTGACCGCTCACGGAACCGCGGCCCGTGATAATGTTGACGACACCGGCAGGCAGCACCTTGGCAAGGAGCTTGCCGAACTCGTTTAATGAGAGGGGCGTCGTGGAAGAAGACTTAATCACGACCGTGTCGCCCGCCGCCAGGGCCGGCGCAATCTTCCAGGCAGCCATCAGGAACGGGAAGTTCCAGGGAACAATCTGCCCCACCACGCCGATCGGCTCACGGATAATAAGGGAGAGCGTGTTTTCGTCAAAGACTGTTGCGGAACCTTCGTCGGCTCTCAGGCACCCGGCAAAGTAGCGGAAGTGATCCACAGCAAGCGGCACATCCACAAGCGTCGTTTCACGGATGGGCTTACCGTTATCGAGCGTTTCCACCATCGCGAGCTTTTCGGCGTTGGCTTCAATGAGGTCGGCGATTTTAAGAAGGATTTCGCTTCGCTCCTGCACGCTCGTTTTGGACCACGTTGCAAAAGCGGCGCGCGCAGCCTTAACGGCACGGTCGACGTCGGCGGCCGACGCGTCTGCGCACTCAGCGAGCTTTTCGCCGGTAGCGGGGTTTGTGGTCACAAAGGTCTTGCCGTCTTCGGCATCCACCCATTCACCGTTGATGAAAAGACCGTAACGGGCATCAATCAGATTCTTTGTCATTGCGGAACCTCCGGACAATTGCTGTAATAACTGTTAGCTATTGAAAAACGACTTTCGATAAAGCCGTTTCGTTGATGTTCAGCATAGGCCGATTCCTGACGCCGTCAACGCCGCAAAAGTCGTAATCCGATACCCACCGAACGGCGTAGCAAAGAGAAATTTCCGCAGAAAATCAGCGGTGCAAAAGGACTAGGTAAAAAAATCGGACAGAGCTTGAAACAACCCTGTCCGAAAACTTAAGTTCGGTGAGCCTGAGCGACTGTTGCGCTCAGGCTTTTTTGCTTCGGCCGATTACTTCTTGGCGGCGCAGATTTCGCAGCGGGGCTTAATCTGCTTGAAGAAGTCGTTGCCCTTGTCGTCCACAAGGATGAAGGCCGGGAAGTCTTCAACCTGGATCTTATAGACGGCTTCCATGCCGAGTTCCGGGAACTCGATGCATTCAATGCTCTTAATCGAAGACTGAGAGAGCACCGCAGCAACGCCGCCGATCGTACCGAGGTAGAAGCCGCCGTGCTTCTTGCAGGCATCGGTCACAACCTGAGTACGGTTACCCTTGGCAATCATCACCATCGAGCCGCCGTGGCTCTGGAAGAGATCAACATAGGGATCCATACGGTTGGCAGTGGTCGGGCCCATCGAGCCGCAGGGCATGCCCTGCGGGGTCTTGGCCGGGCCTGCGTAGAGAACCGGGTAATCCTTCATGTACTGCGGCAGATCCTCACCCTTGTCAAGGCGTTCCTTCAGGCGGGCGTGCGCAATATCGCGGGCCACAATGATGGTGCCCGTGAGCGAGACGCGCGTGGCAACCGGGTACTTGGAGAGTTCAGCGCAGATCGCCTTCATCGGCTGGTTGAGGTCGATCTTAACGGTCTTGCCTTCGCCGGCCTTGCGGTATTCCTCAGGAATGAGTTCGCCCGGGTTGGTGTCGAGCTTTTCAATCCAGAAGCCGTCCTTGTTGATCTTGCACTTGATGTTGCGGTCCGCAGAGCAGCTCACGCCCATGCCGATCGGACAGCTAGCGCCGTGACGTGGCAGACGGATCACGCGGATGTCGTGGGCCATGTACTTGCCGCCGAACTGAGCACCCAGACCAATGTTCCAGGCTTCTTCGAGAAGCTTCTTTTCGAGTTCCACGTCGCGGAAGGCGCGGCCCGTTTCGTCACCGGTCGTCGGGAGGTTGTCGTAGTAGTGGGTGGAAGCAAGCTTCACGGTGAGAAGGTTCTTCTCAGCGGAGGTACCGCCCACGACGAAGGCGATGTGGTACGGCGGGCAGGCAGCCGTGCCGAGGGTCTTCATCTTTTCAACGAGGAAGGGAACGAGCTTGGCCGGATTCAAAACAGCCTTCGTTTCCTGATAGAGGTAGGTCTTGTTGGCAGAGCCGCCGCCCTTGCAGACGCACAGGAACTTGTATTCCATGCCTTCGGTGGCTTCGATGTCGATCTGAGCAGGAAGGTTGCACTTCGTGTTCACTTCGTCGTACATCGTGAGCGGGGCGTTCTGCGAATAACGCAGGTTTTCTTCCGTATAGGTCTTGTAGACGCCCTTGGAAATCGCTTCTTCATCGCAGAAACCGGTCCAGACGCTCTGGCCCTTTTCGCCGTGAACGATGGCGGTACCGGTGTCCTGGCAGTAGGGGAGCTGTCCCTTGGCGGCCACTTCAGCGTTACGAAGGAACGTGAGCGCAACGAACTTGTCGTTCTCGCTTGCTTCCGGATCCTTCAGAATCTTCGCAAGCTGCAGGTTGTGCGCGCGGCGCAGATGGAAGGACACATCGCGGAAAGCGGTGTTGATCATCTGGGTGAGACCTTCGGCCTCGACTTTCAGGATCGGATGACCTTCGAAATCACCGACGGAGACGTACTCCTTTGTGAGGAGGTAGTACTCCGTATCGTCCTTACCGAGCTGGAACATCGGCGCGTATTTGAATTCAGGTGCTTGTGCCATTTTTTATACCTATTACGGTTGGAGTCTTAGCACCCGTAAACATACTCCCCTTTTGGTATTTCGTCTGCTGTTAAAAGGTTAAAGTTACCCCGCCGTTTTGCGCTGAGAAGGATTTATTAAGCTCTTTTACCTACAACCTTCGGGGAATCCTTACTCTCCTATAGAAGCTGCCGTACGGCCGGCGGCATTCTGCGGCCTCTCAAAGGCAAAAACGGTTGCCTCGGCGTCAGACCTCACCCAAACGCGCCCGCCGTGCACACGGGCAATGGACTCAACCATTGCAAGTCTGATGCCGGTGCCGCCGTCGGTACGGCTTCGTGCGGGATCAGCCCTGAAAAACCGCTCAAAGACGTGCGCGATCTTGTCCGCGGGAATCGGTGTTCCTTTGTTTTTTAACGGTCACCTTCACCCATGGGGTAATTCCCAAAGTGAAAATCAACCGCGAAAAAGCGGCGCGTTACGGGATGAATGTCGCCGACGTCCAGCTTTTTGTGTCGTCTGCGCTCGGAGGCGCCAAAGTCGGCGAGACGGTCGAAGGTGTGGCGCGTTACCCCATTACGCTCAGATACCCCGCGGACTTGCGCGACAATCTGGAGGCGGTGAGAAACCTTCCGGTTCTCACGCCCTTAAAGCAAAGCATCACCTTGTCTGACGTCGCCGAGATTCGGGTGACAACGGGCGCTCCGATGATTAAGACGGAAAACGCGCGGCTGACCGGCTGGGTTTATATCGATGCAAGGGATCGCGACTTGGCAGGCGTTGTCTCCGACATCAAAAAAGCCGTCGGGCGTGATGTGAGAGTCCCCGCGGGCGTGAGCATCACCTATTCTGGTCAGTACGAGATGATGGAAAGAGCCGACAAGCGCCTGGCGCTCATGGTGCCGATGACGCTTGTGATCATCTTCACGCTCCTTTACTGCGCCTTCCGCAAAATCGGTGAGTCGCTTCTGATTCTCGCGACCCTGCCCTTTGCTCTGATCGGCGGCATCTGGTTTGTGTACCTGGCGGGCTTTCATCTGTCGGTCGCAACGGGCACGGGCTTTATTGCCCTTGCGGGCCTTGCGGCCGAGTTCGGCGTTGTGATGCTCATTTACCTGCATCAGGCCGTTAAAGCCGATCCCGTTTTAAACGGTACGGGACCGTGGACGGAAGCGCAGCTTGACGCAGCGATTTACCACGGTGCGGCTTTAAGAGTCCGCCCCAAGGCGATGACGGTTTCGGTGATTGTGGTGGGGCTTGTGCCGATTCTCATCGGAACCGGCGCTGGCAGCGAAATCATGAGCCGCATTGCCGCGCCCATGGTGGGCGGCATGATCACGGCACCGCTTCTTTCAATGTTTCTGATTCCGGCCGCCTTCAAGCTCATGTGGTCTTACACAAACAGGAAAAGAAACAATGCCGCGCAGTAACAAGGCCTGACGGCTGATAACCTGATGTCAGGCCGGGTTATTCACCTTTTCCGCAGGTTTTGTGGAAAAGGGTGAAAAACTCACGCAGCAATTTTTGCTAAGCGTTGATTTTTATGGTGTGCTTAATTTTTAAGCACGCCATAAACCGTCAGACATCCGAAACCGCAAGCCGGTGGCGTCCGCCGTGTCGTCCGCGGCTCACGTCACGGAGTGCGGCTTTTTTCTGCGCCCTCAGGCGCCGCGCTTCCATAGGGTCAATCGTAAGCGGCGCCGCCACATCAAGACGGTCACCCTCATGCAGTTCGGTCTCAGGCGTTATTCTTTCTCCGAAAAGGGCGATCCCTGCGCCCGCATCAATGCCGCGGCGAGCAAGCACGTCAGCCGCAGTCGCCCCTTGCGCGACCTCGGTTTCCGTCAGGGTCACGTGCCCCGACGCATCAACATGAGCGATGGAAATTCTCACAATCTCACTTCCTTTTGAGCGTACGGACTCAAGGTGCGTCCTTTAGAATGCCCGCACAAAAAAGATTTTGCTCTCAGAAGGATACAAAACAAATTGGCCGGAGTAATTAAGAACAAACGCGCCACCTTTGACTATTTCATTGAAGAGCGCTTTGAGGCGGGGCTCGTCCTCAGAGGCTGGGAAGTCAAAAGTGTGCGTGCCGGACGCGCCACCATCAATCTTGCGCACGTCTATGCGCGGGAAGGGGAACTCTTTCTCTGTAACGCCCACTTCACCCCCGCCGATCAGGTCTGCACGCACGAAAAGACCGAGATGGCGCGCACCCGCAAGCTTTTGATGCACCGCAAGGAAATCATGCGTCTGATCGGTAAGGTCGAACGCTCGGGCTATGCGTTGATTCCCCTGGACCTTCACTTTGTGCGGGGCCGCGTGAAATTGAGCCTTGCGCTTGCGCGCGGCAAACGCGACTTTGAAAAACGCCAGGACGAAAGCAAGAAAGAATGGAAGCGCGATCAGGAGCGCCTGATGAAAAACGATATGACCAAAGGCCGCCCGCGTCAGAATTACAAGGATTAAGTCATGGCTTCGTTTTCCGCTGATGTTGATAAGCTCGACAAACGTCTTGCCGAGACCGTTACCGCTGACGATACGGTCTTCACCGGGCGCCTCTTGAAGGTGCACCGGCTGACGGTGACGCTTCCCAACGGCAAAACAAGTACCCGCGAAATGATCCGGCATCCCGGAGCGGCTGCAATCGTTGTTTTGGATGACGAAAACCGCGTCGTGCTTGAGCGTCAGTGGCGCACCCCCGCAGGCGGCGCCTTCTGGGAAATCCCTGCCGGAAAAATTGATCCGGGTGAGAAGCACGCCGTCACGGCACGCCGCGAACTGAAGGAAGAAGCAGGGCTCACGGCGCGCGACTGGGTGTTTCTAGGCACGATCCGCAACGCAATCGGCTACAGCGACGAGCACATCGAGATTTATCTTGCCCGGGGGCTGACCCAGGGTGAGCAAAGGCTCGATGCAAACGAATTTCTGACGCTCACGCGCGTGCCGTTTGAAGAGGCTCTTGCGGCCTGCCGCGACGGCACAATTTCAGACGTCAAAACCATCATCGGTCTGATGTGGGCCGAAGACTACATCCGCGGGCGCCTGACGCAGGCCCGCAGCCTTTGAAATCGCCCCTGCGGGCACGGTTTTTTTCGTGCCCACACACCTTGTCAAGACGGACACTCAGCCTTAAAATGATGGGTTAACCGCAGTTTCTGGGCGGGTTTGAAAGGCGCCTGACCGGCGCGATATAATTTATTTTTGCGTTTGAGGTAAAAAAATGCGGCTCCTTCAGAAGGCTCTTACCTTCGATGACGTCCTGCTCGTTCCGGCATACTCGGAAGTTCTTCCCAAGGACGTTCTCCTCTCCACCAAACTCACCCGTGAAATCAGCATCAACATCCCGATGATTTCGGCCGCCATGGATACGGTGACCGAAGCCAATCTCGCCATTGCGATGGCGCAGGAAGGCGGTGTTGGCATTATTCACAAGAATCTTTCCGCCAAACAGCAGGCCGCGGAAGTTGCCAAGGTTAAGCGCCATGAATCCGGCGTTGTGAGCGACCCCATCACCGTGGGCCCGGATATGCTCGTCGGCGACGTGATCCGCATGTGCCTTGAACACCGCATCAGCGGTGTGCCCGTTGTGGAAGGCCGCCGCGTTCTGGGCATGGTCACCAACCGCGACCTTCGCTTTGAAACCCGCATGCAGGCTCCGGTGCGTGAAATCATGACGCCGCGCGAACGTTTGGTCACCGTGCAGGAAGGGGCATCGCTTGATGAAGCCAAGCGCCTGATGCACGAAAACCGTCTCGAACGTGTTCTCGTCGTGGACAAGGACTTCAACCTCTCGGGCCTTATCACCGTCAAGGACATCATCAAAGCCACCGAACACCCCAACGCCGCCAAAGATAAGGACGGCAAGCTCCTTGCGGGCGCTTCCGTCGGCGTCGGTGCCGGCACCGAAGAGCGCCTCGAGCTTCTCGTTGAAGCCGGCGTTGACGTGATTGTCGTTGATACGGCGCACGGCCACTCCAAGGGTGTTTTGGACCGCGTGGCCTGGGTGAAGAAGAATTATCCGAAGCTGCAGGTGATCGGCGGCAACATCGCCACGGGTGCCGCAGCACGTGCGCTCGTTGATAACGGCGCCGACGCCGTCAAGGTCGGTATCGGCCCGGGCTCCATCTGCACGACGCGTATTGTCGCGGGCGTGGGCGTCCCCCAGATCACCGCAATCAGCAACGTCGCCGAAGCCCTCGAAGGCACGGGCGTGCCGCTGATCGCCGACGGCGGCATCCGCTTCTCCGGCGACATCGCCAAGGCAATCGCCGCGGGCGCCAACTGCGTCATGATGGGCGGAATGCTTGCCGGTACTGAAGAAGCGCCGGGCGAAGTCATCCTCTACCAGGGGCGCTCTTACAAGGCTTACCGCGGCATGGGCTCTTTGGGCGCCATGTTTAAGGGCTCTGCCGACCGCTACTTCCAGGACAACAACTCCGGCAACCTCGATAAGCTCGTTCCCGAAGGCATCGAAGGCATGGTTCCCTTTAAGGGCTCCGTCACCACGATCCTTTATCAGATGGCGGGCGGCCTGCGCTCCTCGATGGGCTACTGCGGCTGCCGCACGATCGACGAGATGCGTGCGCGTGCCGAGTTCGTTGAAATCACGGCGGCGGGCTGGCGTGAAAGCCACGTCCACGACGTGAAGATCACGAAGGAAGCCCCGAACTACCGTCAGGAAAACTAAGAGGATCCCGCATCCGGGAACCACGGCGCAGGCGTTCAAACCCACTGACACCTGCGCCTTTTCGTTAAGATTTTTGTTAATTCACCGAGAACGCCACACATGCAGCACGATCGAATTCTCATTCTCGACTTCGGCAGTCAGGTCACACAGCTCATCGCACGCCGCGTGCGCGAAGCCCACGTCTACTGCGAAGTCCACCCCAATGATGTTTCCGCCGAATTCATCGCTCAGTTTGCACCGAAGGGCATCATCCTTTCGGGCTCGCACATGAGCGCCTATGAAGAAAGCAACGACCAGGTCTCTGACGCCGTCTTTAAGGCCGGCGTCCCGGTTTTGGGTATCTGCTACGGCATGCAGACGATGGCGCAGCAGCTGGGGGGCCGCGTTGAAGGCGGCACCAAACGCGAATTCGGCTACGCCGAAGTGCGTGCCCACAACCACACGAAGCTTTTGGAAGGCATTGAAGACTTTAAGGGCGCCAACGGCGAAGGGATGCTCAAGGTCTGGATGAGCCACGGCGACAAGGTCGCTCAGATGCCCGAAGGCTTTAAGGTGATGTGCTCGACGCCCTCGTGCCCCATTGCCGGCATGGCCGATGAAGCCCGCGGTTTTTACGCCGTGCAGTTTCACCCGGAAGTGACGCACACCGTCAAGGGCCGCGAAATTCTGAACCGCTTTGTTTTAAACATCTGCGGCTGCAAACCCGACTGGGTCATGGAAGACTACATCACCGAAGCCGTTGAAACGATCCGCCGTGAAGTGGGCACCGACGAAGTGATTCTGGGCCTTTCCGGGGGCGTCGACAGCTCGGTTGCTGCAGCGCTGATTCACCGCGCCATCGGCAAACAGCTCACCTGTGTGTTCGTTGATAACGGCCTGCTGCGCAAAAACGAGCGCGAACAGGTCCGCGAAACCTTCGAAAAGAACATGGGGTTAAAACTCATCGTCGTGGACGCTGTTGACCGCTTCATGAATGCTCTCGCGGGTGTCACCGATCCCGAAGCCAAACGCAAGATCATCGGCCGCGAGTTTGTAAACGTCTTTCAGGATGAAGCCTCCAAGCTCACTGCCGCGAAGTGGCTGGCTCAGGGGACGATCTACCCCGATGTGATTGAAAGCGCCGCCGCGAAAACGAAGAAAGCGAAGACCATTAAGAGCCACCACAATGTGGGGGGCCTGCCCGATACGCTGCACCTCAAACTTCTTGAACCGCTGCGTTCGCTTTTTAAGGACGAAGTGCGTGAGCTCGGCGTCAAGCTCGGGTTGCCTGCCGAGATGGTTTACCGTCATCCCTTCCCGGGGCCGGGCCTCGGTGTGCGAATCCTCGGGGAAGTCAAGCGCGAATACGCCGACATTCTGCGTGAAGCCGATGCGATCTTTATCGATGAGCTGCGCGCAAGCGGCTGGTACGACAAGGTGAGCCAGGCCTTCGTGGTGTTCCTGCCGGTTAAAAGCGTGGGCGTCATGGGCGACGGCCGCACCTATGAATGGGTGGTGAGCCTGCGCTCGGTGCAGACAAGCGACTTCATGACCGCGAAGTGGTCGGAACTTCCCTATGAGCTTTTGGGCCGCGTCTCCAACCGCATCATCAATGAAGTCAAGGGCATCAACCGCGTCGTCTATGACGTCTCCGGCAAACCCCCTGCCACCATTGAATGGGAATAAGCGCTTTAAGTGCTTTCACGCCCTGTCGGTACCAAGCCGGCAGGGCTTTTTTTCTTTGACCGGTCAATGCCAGAGAATCCGCCCGGTCTCGGGTTTACGGATGGCGGGAAAGCGCTTTAAGTACTGCTCAAAGACTTCGATTTCGAGAATATCGTCGCACTCGACTGCCGCCCCCTTGGGGAAGAATCGTGAGATCAAGCGCCGCCGCGGGCTGTGCCGCTGCGGCAACTGCTGCCAAAACGAAGAAACGTAAGGATTGCATGAGTAGAAAAAAGTCCCGCCCAAAAAACTGACGGGACTTTAGCACCCGGAAAGGACGCTTCGTCAATTATTCAGCGTACCCGGGCACAACCACCGTGTCACCCGTGGCGTAGAAATGGCCGCCCGCAACGTAATGCAGAGGCCTCAGCTCTCTGGGCGTCCCTTCAAGGTTCCAGTGACCGCCGGCAAAGACTCTGGGGTCGGCCCAGGCGCCCACGCACGTGCCGATAAAGAGGTCATAGGCGGACTCGTTGTGAGGTTCCCTGATGACGTCAAAGACCGCCCAGCAGGCGCAGCCCTTCACAAAAGGGAGGTCAAAGCCGGGGGCTCTGAAAAACTGAGCCCCGCTCTTCGTAAGCTTTTCCGGATCGTCGTTTTTACTCATAAAGCCGAGCTTTAAGGTTTCTTCAACGATTGCCACGGTCGGCAGCTGCAGCGCAAAGCGCCCGCTTTTTTCAATCAGAGGCCGCGTGTAATGGGTATGGTCAATCACAGCCGTTGTCTTAAAGGGCACTAAATCCAGCGGGCACACCCAGGTTGCGGGCATCACGTCTTCATCGCCCTTGTACGCGGCGGACACCAGAGCAGTTGCACCGAGGTTAAAGAGGCGATAGGCTTTGTCGGCCGCAACGGGCACAAAATTTTCTGCTGACACAATTCGCTCCTCAAAAAGATGATTGCGATTGTAGTGCCGGACATTTCAATTCCGATTGTCTTTTTCTGCGAAAAAACACGCTTTCCATGTCCCTCTTTTCCTCTACTTCAATTGCCGTACTCTCCTCCTGCGACACCGTCATGAACGAGGCGCGCCGGCGCTTTGAAGCCGGTAACTTTCCGGTAAATGCGTCGGTCATCAGCCGTACACAGAGCGTGGGCCGCGGCACGCACGGCCGCACGTGGGTGAGCACCGAAGGCAACCTCTACGCGGCACTCAGGCTTGATGCGGGGCTCATGCAGGCAGGACTTTTGGCGCCGCAATTGGTTTCCGCCTGTCTTTTGCGCGTCGTGAAAGACCTCGGAGTTGAGGCGAAACTTAAGTGGCCCAACGATCTCGTGATCAACGTTCCCGGGAAAGGCTGGTGTAAGGCCGCAGGGATTCTCCTGGAGCGTAAAGGGGAACTCCTCACGGCGGGCATTGGTCTTAATCTGGTGACAAGCCCCGCTGCAGCCGCCATGCGCGAAGGCGCAGCTTTACCGGCCGCAAGTCTCGCGGAGATACTGCCGGCCTCCTCAGTTCCCGATCCCCTTTCCTTTTGGGAAAACTTTCTGCGCGTCTTTCTTGCCTTTCGCAGGCGTTTCCCCGGAAAACCGGCACCGGACCTTTGGGTGCATGAGCTTTTGTGGCTTAACGAACCGGTGACGCTCACAATCCGCGGTACCGCTATTGAAGGGGTGCTCACGGGGCTTAACGCCGCAGGCGAAATCCTTATCGCCACGCCGGAAGGCGAAAAAGCCTTCTTTGAAGGAAGCCTCGCTGCGCGCACAAAGACCGGAAATTAGGCAAAAGTCCTCATTTTTTCGCGTTTAGAATGTAACGCTCGCTGTTAAAAAGGCAGCAGAAGCCGCCTTCTTCAAGACGGGCCCACTGTTTCAGGGAATTTCCAGAGATGACTCCTACCGCCATCACCTTCTGCGGCTACATGCTGCTGATGATTCTGCTCGGGTTTGTTGCCTGGCACTACACACGTACGTTTAATGACTACATCCTCGGCGGAAGAAGCTTAGGCGGCCTTGTCACGGCCTTATCGGTCGGAGCAAGCGACATGAGCGGCTGGCTTTTAATGGGGCTGCCGGGCGCCGTATTTTTAGCCGGCATCAGCGAGAGCTGGCTCGCGATCGGCCTCATCATCGGGACGTTTTTTAACTGGAAACTCGTTGCCGCGCGCCTTCGCGTCTACACCGAGATTGAGCACAATTCTCTGACGCTTCCTGACTTCTTTACGCACCGCTTTAAGGACACAAGCCGGATTCTGAGAATTGCTGCGGCCGCCGTCATTCTGATTTTCTTTACGATTTACTGCGCCAGCGGCATGGTCGCCGGTGCCCGCCTTTTTGAAAACACCTTCAGCCTCGACTACTCGACGGCCCTTTGGATCGGTGCGGCAGCGACCATCCTCTACGTCTTTATCGGCGGTTTTTTGGCGGTAAGCTGGACGGACGCGATTCAGGCAACGCTGATGTGCATTGCGCTGATCGTCACCCCGATTGCCGTTGTGATGGATTTAGGGGGGCTCTCTGCAACGGTGGCGCGTGTTGAGTCCATTAACCCCAACATGCTCAACATGATGACGAACCAGTCCTTTATCGGGATTGTGAGTCTTCTCGCGTGGGGCTTGGGTTACTTCGGGCAGCCGCACATTCTCGTGCGCTTTATGGCCACAAAATCCATTAAGGTCATTCCGGGCGCCTGCCGCGTCTCCATTCTCTGGATGCTCTTTTGTTTGGGCGGCGCCGTGTGCGTGGGCTTTTTCGGCGCGGCCTACTTTGCTGAGCACGCCGATAAAGCGCAACTTGTCACCGAAAACCACGAACGCATCTTTATTGCGCTCTCGCAGATTCTCTTTAACCCCTGGATCGGCGGCATTCTGATGGCGGCGATTCTCGCGGCCGTGATGTCAACGCTTTCCTGCCAGCTCCTGGTGTGCTCTTCCACCCTCACCGAAGACTTCTACCGCGCCTTTATCCGCCCCAAGGCCAGTAACCGTGAACTCATCTGGTTCGGGCGCGTGATGGTGATTTCGGTGTCGCTTGTGGCAATTCTCATCGCGACCGACCCCCAGAGCCTTGTCCTTTCGCTGGTGAGCTACGCCTGGGCCGGGTTCGGCGCTTCCTTCGGCCCCGTGATTCTGTTGAGCCTCTGGTGGAAACGCATGAACCGTAACGGAGCGGTTGCCGGCATGATCACCGGCGCCGTCACCGTCATCGTCTGGCACGCGGGCGGCTGGTTCGGGCTCTATGAAATGATTCCGGGCTTTGCCTTCGGCCTCATTGCGATTGTGGTTGCGAGCCTGATGTCCGAAAAGCCCGACGAAGAAACCAAAAAGAATTTTGACCGCGTGATCGCCGAAGTGGCGGTCGAACGCTGATACAAAACGAAAAGAAGAAAAATATGACGCAGACCAATCTCCCCAAGCCGCATTTAAGCCGCCCCGCGGCAGGCGCCAAGGCAAGCCTCATCCGTGAGATTCTGAAACTTGCAAGCCGCCCTGAAGTCATTTCCTTTGCAGGGGGCCTGCCCACGCCCCTCGGGTTTCCGGTAAAGGAACTCGAAGAGGCCGCACACAAGGTGCTCGCGGAAAATGCGGCGCACGCATTGCAGTACTCCTTCACCGAAGGCGAGCCGCGTCTCAGAGAATTCATCGCCGCACGCGAAACCGCGCAGGGCGTGCCGACAAAGCCGGAAGAAGTGCAGATTGTTTCGGGCTCGCAGCAGGCTCTGGACCTTGCCGCACGCGTTTTCCTTGATGAAGGAAGCCGCGTTTTGGTTGAAAACCCCACGTACCTCGGAGCCCTGCAGGCGTTTCGCCTCGCAATGCCCGCGTTTGAAACGCTGCCCGCGGACGCCGCGGGCCTTAACCCCGCCGCAATTAACGCTTCGGTCGCGGGTGCTCGCTTTGCCTACGTGATGCCTACGTTTGCGAATCCCACGGGCCTTACGATGACCGAAGAGCGCCGTGCGCTTTTGGCTGACAAAGCCCGTGAATACGACTTCTGGCTTGTGGAGGACGATCCCTACGGCGAACTCTGGTACGACAAGGCGCCGCCGAAGTCCCTGAGAGCCTGGGCTCCGGAAAGGACCCTCAGACTCGGGACCTTCTCCAAAATTCTTGCCCCGGGCCTGCGCCTCGGATACGTCTGCGGACGGCGCGACGTGCTCGATAACTTCACGCGCCTTAAGCAGTCCCTGGACCTTCATACGTCTACACTCACGCAGCAGATTGCGGCTGAGGTGCTCACTAGCGGCCTTTTGACCGAACACCTTCCCAAGGTGCGCGCGATCTACAAGAACCAGTGCTCTGTGATGCTTGAGGCACTCAAGGAATTTATGCCCGCGCGCGGGGACATATCCTGGACGCATCCTTTGGGCGGCATGTTTATCTGGGTCAATCTCCCCGACACAATCGACACCACAGAATTCATGAAGACTGCGGTCGCACATAACGTAGCCTTTGTGCCCGGAGAGGCCTTTTATGCTCTCAAACCCCAGAAGAACAAGGCGCGGCTTTCCTTTGTGACGGTACCTCCGGAAAAAATCCGTGAGGGCGTGCGCATCTTTGCCGACCTCATCAAGAAAGAACTCGCTTAAAAGAAGCCCGGAAACAAGTTTTTTCCACTCATTGTTCTCAGACGGACTGCGGCGCGCGTATCCTTCGCCTGCAGTCCGTTATTTTTTGTCTGCACGTTCGTTTTGCGGAGTTTCAAAGATGCAGCACCCGTTTGAGCAGAATTTCATTAATGGTAAATGGTGCCGGCCGGCAAGCAACGCCTGGCTTGACGTCATCAATCCGGCCACGCTCGAACACTTTGCGAGGGTTCCCGACAGCAGTACCGAAGACGCCGATGCCGCGGTTCGTGCCGCGCACGCGGCACTGCCCGACTGGTCGGCAACGCCCCTGTCGCTTCGCATTGCGCTTATGAAAAAGATGCTCGCGGAATTTAAGAAGTTCCGCGATGAAATTATTCTTCTTGAAGCCCGGGAGCTCGGTGCTCCGGTAAGTTTCGGGAAAATCTCACACTGCGAGTATCAGTTCACCCGCATTGAGTCCTACATTGCCGCAGCGGAAACGCTGAAATTCCAGACGCAGTTTGCCAAAAGCACCGTACTGCGTGAACCCGTGGGTGTCGTTGCCTGCATCACGCCATGGAACTATCCGCTCGGGCAGATTGTGCAGAAGGTGATTCCGGCGCTTTTGGCCGGAAACACCGTGGTGATGAAGCCGAGCCAGCATACGCCCTTGACTGCGGTTCTCATGACCGAAGCCTTTGAGCGCGCAGGCTTCCCTGCGGGCGTCGTGAACCTTGTGAGCGGCCGGGGCTCCAAGTTAGGCGACACACTCGGAACGCACCCGCTTGTGGATATGGTGAGCTTTACCGGTTCCACCCCGGTCGGGATTGCCCTTGCGCAAAAGGCGCTCACGAGCGTGAAGCGCATCAGTCTGGAATTGGGCGGAAAGTCCCCCTACATTTGGTTGCCGAGTGAGGACTACAGTAAGGCGCTTGCGAAACTTTTCAGTTCCATCTTTCTTAACAGCGGACAAACCTGCACGGCGCTCTCCCGGCTTCTCGTTCCCGCAAAGGACCTCGAAAAGGTAAAGCGCCTGATCCTTGAACATATCGGCGAACTCACGGTCGGCAACCCCGAAGATCCGTCGGTGAAAATCGGGCCGGTTGCCACAAAGCAGCAGTTTGAAAAGATCAGTGAGTACATCCGTTTGGGACTCAAGGAAGGCGCAAAGCTTCTCACGGGCGGCGTCCCCGAAGAGCCCAAGCACGGCTACTACATTGCCCCGACCGTCTTTTACGACGTCAAAAACACGATGCGCATTGCTCGCGAGGAAATCTTCGGGCCGGTTCTCTGCATCATCACCTATGAAACGGTCGATGAAGCGGTGGAGATCGCCAACGACACGATCTATGGTCTGAACGCCGCCGTATTCGGTAAGAAGGACGAAGCCTTTGCCGTTGCCCGCCGCATTAAGTCCGGCAACGTCTACATCAACGACGCCGGGCGCGACGTGACGGCGCCCTTCGGCGGCTACAAACAAAGCGGCATCGGGCGCGAGGGCGGCATCGAGGGCTTAAAGGAATTCACGCAATTAAAAGCCGTCTACGATCACAGCACCTTTTGATTTCTGACGAAAGGTTTTCAAAAACGTCGTCCGGCTTTCCGCACGGCGTTTTTTTGTGTTTATCAGTTTTCCGCACTCCTTACTACCGCCCGCGGGATGTATGGGCCTATCCCGAGGTATGGGGTGGTCTGCCGGCCAAATTCATATCATAAGCATCAGTTAAGAAAAGCTCATCAGAGCCCTTACAAAGTCGCAGATCCGAGATCCCGGTTTCGGTCTGTGCCGTCAGAACAACATCCCAGGAGAACACCTATGTCCCTGAAGCAAACGCTTACGGCAATCGCTTTGGCCGCAGCTTTTGCGGCATGCCTTCCCGCTCACGCGGCCATGCCCTCCGCTGCCAAAGGCCCCCACGCCAAAGTCCCCTGCAGCATGTGCCATGTCAACGGTCAGATGACCGCGCCCAAAAAGGAAACGTGCTTTCAGTGCCACCAGAGCTATGACGCCGTAGCCAAGAAGACGCAGAAGGTCAATCCCAACCCGCACTTCAATCACCGCGGCGAACAGGAATGCACCAACTGCCACAAGATGCACACGAAGTCGCGCGTGGAATGCAATGACTGCCACACGTTTAATAACCTCAAGATGAAGGGAGAGTGATGATGAGCACCAATGATCTGACCCGCCGCCGTTTCCTCGGTACCGCAGCCGCTGCTGCCGCGGGTGCTGCCGTTACGCTTCCTGCTCAGGCTGCGTCCGTTGCCAATCCCGCGCCCGCCAAATGGGACATTGAAACCGACGTCGTCGTTTTAGGCTGCGGCGGCGCAGGCCTCATGGCTGCCTGCCAGGCCTTTGACCGCGGCGCCAAGGTTGAGATTTTTGATAAGGGCATGAGCCCGTTTCACACGGGTACGAACCTCTGCGGCGGTCTTTTTACCGCCTACGGCTCCCGCATGCAGAAGGCCGATCCCAAAATCAAAGACAGCTGGAAGGCTTTTGCCGATGACATCATCGCCTACGGCGAACACATGAGCCTCAAAGAACCCGTCTACGCTTTCGCAAAGCACTCCGGCGAAGCCTTTGACTGGCTTGAAGACCATGGGCTCGCGAAACACCACCTCGAACCCTACGCAGGCCACACGCACGTGCGTGCTCACCGTCAGGATTCCTTTAAGGGCCGCGACTACATTGAAGTGCTTACCAAGGAAATTGCGGCCCGTAAGCTCGTGATTCACCACGGCTGCGGCCTTACCCGCTTTTTCTTTGATCCGAAGACAAACCGCGTGTTGGGTGTTGAATGCGGCACGGGCGCCAAAAAAGTCACCTGCCGTGCGCGCAAGGGCGTGATTATGGCTACGGGCGGCATCACGGGCTCTGCGGAGTCGCTGGACCGCTGGGTGCCGAGCGTTGCAGGCAAGGGCGTTGTGATCGGGGGCCCCAGCAACACCGGTGAGGCCCTCATGGTTGCCGTGCGCGACGTGGGTGTGCCGCTTTCGCACATGCAGTACATTGCGTCTTACCCCTGCGGTATTGTTGTTAACGGCCGCAACGGCCCCTACTGCCGCTGGTGGTTTATCACCGGTCAGGGCGGCATTCTCGTGAACAAAAACGGCAAGCGCTTTGTCACCGAGCTTGAAGGCATCTGCCACGTAACGCCGAAATTGGCCGCGAACCCCGACGGCTGCCACTACGTTCTGACGGATCAGGCCGGGTGGGAACGCACATTAAAGAAGATCAAGCTTTCGGCACTGGTGGGTTTGCCATCCTGGTCTGAAGAACGCGTGCTTGCCGAGTTTGCCAAGCAGGAAAACCTCTGGAAGTGCGATACGCTTGAAGAACTCTGCAAAGAAAGCGGCGTAAATCTTGCGGGACTCAAAGATCAGATCGCCGTCTGGAACAAGGCCGTTGACACGAAGGTTGACAACCAGTTCGGGCGCACCGATCAGAAGTACAAGATCGGCAAGGGCCCCTACTACATGATCCGCATGTTCCCGTGGAACAACCTCTCCTGCGGCGGCGTGCGTGTCACTGAGCACTTTGAGGTTCTGGGCTGGGATATGAAGCCCGTCGGAGGCCTCTACGCTGCGGGTGAAACGGTTGCCGGCGTGCACGGCGCGTTTTACTGCGGCGGCAACGCCTGCGGTTTTGCCCACACCTCGGGCTTTATGGCCGGGCGTTACATCACGGGCTATAAAGAAGCCTGATCGGGGCTTTAAGACACTGCGGGCCGTGGTTTAGGCCTGAGGTGTCGCTTAAGTTCAACAGTTGTCTCAAACGAAAAGGCGGCGGAGCGATCCATCGCCTTTTTTCGACCCTAAACAACCCGCGCTTGAAAGCGCGGGGTTTCCTGACACGGTGCAGGCTTTCCCGTAACAGCCAAGGTTTTTGAGGCCTTGTCTGCCCGGGCGTCCCCTGCACCACAGGAACATTTAAAACGCAACCGCTCTACGGGTACGGAGACGCGTTTTGACGTCAAACAAAAAAAGCCTGCGCCGGATCCGTTTTACCGGTCCCTGCCGCAGGCTTTTGCTGAGCCTTATAAAACTCAGGCTTGCTTTTCTTCAGCCTTTACCGTCTCTTTCTTGGCGGCTGTCTTTTTGGGAGCCGCTTCCTTTGCTGCCGTCTTACGAGCCGTTGTTTTGGCTTTGGCAGCGGTTTTCTTCGCTACGGGCTTGGCGGCCGTTTTCGCAGCGGTCTTTGCTGCCGCGGCCGTAGCCTTTGCGGCGGTCTTTACCGCGCGGGTCTTACGGGCGGGTTTGCCTTCCGCCTTGACTTCAGCAGGCGCGGCCAGCTTCACGCTTTCCGGTTTAAAGCCAACCTGCTTTGACATCGCTTCAATCACCGCCTGCTGCTCCTCAACCACACGCTTTAACCGTGCGATTTCAGCCGCATAGGGATCGCGTTCGCCGGGCGTTACTGCATAAGCCGCAAACCCTTCGTGATTGAGTTTTTTCTGTGCGGCGCCTTCCGCAACCTTGCGACCCGGCACACCCACGATGGTTTCGTTGGCGGCAACGGGTTTCACCACAACGGCGTTGGAGCCGATGCGGGCGTTGTCGCCCACCTTAAAGCCCCCGAGAATCTGAGCACCGGCCCCGATCACGACGCCGTTACCGATCGTGGGATGGCGCTTTTCACCGCGCCCGAGGCTTGTGCCGCCCAGGGTCACGCCGTGATAAATCGTGCAGTCATCGCCCACCTCCGCGGTCTCCCCGATCACCACGCCCATACCGTGGTCGATAAAGACGCGGCGCCCGATTTTGGCAGCCGGATGAATTTCAACCCCCGTCAAAAACCGCGCAGCATGACTCACCCAGCGCGCAAACGTGGGCCAGCCCTGCAGATTGCACCAGTAGGCCCAGCGGTGCATGATGAGCGCATGAAACCCGGGGTAGCACAGAGCCACTTCCAGTTTGCTGTGCGCGGCAGGGTCCCGCTCAAAAATGGTTTTCAGATCTTCGCGGATGCGTTCAAACATGGGAAAACTGTCCTTTGTGTGCAGTCTTTGAGGCCAATAGTCTGATTGTAGAGCGAACGGCCTTACTTTTTCGCGTCCGTCATGCTCTTTTTCGCGTCTTTGGTGCCGATTCTGTCTTTTTTCGAGCGGATGACGGCCGCACAGATCCCGCGAAGAAGATCAACCTCGCGCTGCGTGAGACCGCTGCGCGCAAAAAGCCGGCGGCTCATCGCCATGAGGTTTTTGGGTTCATCGGGATTCAGTGCACCGCAGGCTGTCATCGCCTGCTGCCAGTGTCCGTAAAACCCTTCAATGGCTTTGACGCTTGCCGCAGGCTCCTTTTCAAAGCGCTCCTGCCAGGTGTAGAGCTCATGATCATGGTGCGAGTCCGACAAAAGCGCGAGATGCATTTCATAGGCCGTAATCTGCACGGCCTGCGAGAGGTTCAGACTCGGGCTTTCCGGGTTTGCGGCAATCGCCGAGCACGTCTGACACAGATCCATCTGCTCGTTAGTAAGGCCGCTTCGCTCCGTCCCGAACACAAACGCGATGCAGGGCTTGTCGTCCCTCTCAAGCCACGCGGCGGCCCTTGCCGCACTCGTTCTTAAGTCTTCAATCGGAGGCCCGAACTCGCGGCTGTAGCCCGACAAAGCAAAGGCCTGCGTGACGCCTTCCAGTGCGGCGAGAAGCGTTTCATGCGTGCGGGCGTTTTCAAGGACGTCCACGGAGCTCGTCGCAAACGCCACCGCTTCCGGATTCGTTCTGAAATCCGGATCCTTGGGGTTCACAACCCTGAGGTCGGTAAACCCCATGGTTTTAACCGCCCGCGCGGCCGACCCGATGTTGCCCGGGTGGCTCGGTTCCACCAAAATAAAACGAACGCGCTCTGAGGCCTGAGGTACGTGATCCACAGCAATGTTCCCGCTTGAGAATAAAAAAGCACCGGGAACAGTCCCGATGCCCGCCGTGCGCTATTTTAACGGCCCGATTACCACCCGCGGACGTGATCAAGCGCCTCAGTGATGCGCCCTTCGCCGTTAACCAGAAGGAGCTTTTCGTAAGGCGCTGCCGTCGGACAGGCATGGTTCGGAAGAATCCGCAGGCGGGTGCCGACCGGAAAATCCGAGAGCTTTAAGAGCGTGTCCGCCGGCAGCGTGATGATGCCGTGCTCCTGGTTGGTGCCCGTAAGCAAAATCCGCCCGCCGTCCAAAGGTTTACCGGCGATGTCACACACCAGGCCGTAACCGTAGTCGTGCTTTTGGCGCTGCGTGCCGCGGTCGCGGCTCATCGCGAGGAAACCCGCATCACAAATCACCTGGTGCTTTTCGTCCTGGTGCCCGATCACGGTTGTGACAACAGACCCTGCGATATCGTCAAGCGTACAAACCCCGAGGTTGGTCATAAAGAGATCAAAAAGCGCACAAACGCCCGCGCGGATTTCCGTGACGCCGGATTCGCTCTCACTGAACATCAACGTAGGAGAAGACCCCACGGAAACAATGCTGACTTCATACCCCGCGTTTCTTAAGCGGTCGGCGGCCGTCACAATCCCTGTGCGTTCGCCTTCAGCAGCCGCTTTAATTGCGGCAAGCGTTTTACATTCATAGCTGTCTCCGGCGTGCGTTAAAACACCCGCGAGTGTTGCGCCGTCGGTGAGCGCCGCCGCTGTCTTTAAAAGCAGATCACTTTCGGGTTTAATCCCGGAGCGGTGGCCGTCCACATCGACTTCAAGAAGCACCGGAATTGCGGTCTTTTCCCTGCGGCAGAAATCTGATACTGCGACCGCTGCCGCCACATTATCGAGAATGATCTTGAGATCACACCCCGAGTCGCGGATCGCTTTGACTACGGAAAGCTTCTGCGGGGCAATACCCACCGCATAAAGAATGTCTTTGACGCCGTGAGAGGCAAAGTAGCGGGCTTCCGCAAGCGTTGAGACGGTTGCGGGGCCCTCGGGCGTCATCATCTGGCGCCGTGCGATACCGATTGACTTATGCGTTTTTAAGTGCGGACGGTAAGTGACGCCGAGCGCTGCGGCCCGCCCTTTGGCGCGCGCAATGTTAGCCGAGAGCTTCGCGTCATCAATGACAAAAGCCGGTGTCATCAGTTCCGGGCTCGTGAGCGTCAGCCCCACCGGATCCGCCGTTTCCGTAACCGTCATCTTTTCGTCCTTTTCAAGAAATTTTTCTGCACCCCGTCCTAATTCCGTTTTTCGCTGATTTCACGCAAAAACTGGAAAAACAGGGGCGAATGCGCTTAGAATTATATCTATAAATTTTTATATAAAAGTACCGATGTCTGAAAAAAATTCTCCCGTGAGAGCGCCGCTCCTCCCCTACACCGCTGTCGCCGATCTGATCGTGCAGCTGATGGGAAAAGGCTGTGAAGTGGTCCTGCATGACCTCGACACCCCGCAGCACTCCGTTGTCTATGTTGCAGGAGAGAGCGTCACGGGCCGCAAACCCGGCCAGGGCTTCCGGCACTTGGTGAGCGAACTCATCCGCACCCCCAGAGAAACTCCCAACATCACCCCCAACTGGTTTTTCGAGCACGAGGGAAAACCGGTGCGAAGCACCACGCTTTTTATCCGCAACAGCCGGGGGGAACTCACGGGAGCGCTCTGCGTGAACCTTGACGTCACGGGGGCCGTGCGTGTTTTTGAGCGTCTGGCGTCGCTCTTACCAGGCCTTGCCGGCATCAATCCGCTCTCAGAAAGCCCGGCCGCCCCCCTTACGGGCACCGCTTCCGTTACCGCTGAAACTGGCTCCGGCAACGCTGAAAGCGTCTTTACGTCGGTGTGCCGCCTCATTGACCGCATGACCGCGGCGGGCGCCAAAACCCGCGAAGAGCGCCTGCAGCTCATTGACTTCATGCAGGACAGAGGCGTTTTTCTTGTAAAGGGCGCCCTCGAATACGCCGCCGACAAACTCGGCATTTCCAAAGTCACCGTCTACAGTGACCTTGATGCTTTGAAGCGCCGCAAAACCGAACAACAAAACTAAACCGCATAAGAGGAAAATCCATGCAGATCGTCACACCGGACTTTAAAGGCAAAAACCCCGGTCACTACAGCGCAGGTGTTATCTCCAACGGCATGCTCTACGTCTCTGGACAGCTTTCGCTGGATCCCGACACTCGAGAGCCCTGCACCGGAGACATCAGGGCGCACGCGCTTTTGGCGTTAAATAACGTCGACCGGGTCCTGAAAGCCGCGGGCGTCACCCGCAACCAGGTCGTGCTCTGCCGCGTCTACACGCCGTCCTCGGAATACTGGGGCGCAATTAACGAGGTCTACGCCGAATTTTTCGGAGAACACAAGCCCGCGCGCATTGTCGTTTCCACCACAAGCCTTCACTTCGGCTGCCTCGTTGAAATCGAGGCCATGGCTGAAATGCATTCCTAAATCACAAGGAAAACGAACATGAACTACCGCTGCATACACTGCGGAGCACTCACCGACACCACGACACACGCGCCGTTTTGCACCTGCGGAGGCCTTTTTGAACTCGACTTCACGCCGCCCGCCTGGGACGCGGCAAAAATCGACAAATCCGAATGGTCGCTTTTCCGTTACCGCGCCTTTATGGCGGTGGACGGGGACAGCTGGAGAGACGTGACATTGGGCGAAGGCATGACGCCGACCGTTCAACTTGAGCCCGGGATGTACGTCAAGGTCGACTACATGATGCCCACGCTCTCCTTTAAGGACCGCGGTGCCGCAGCGCTCGTGGCGCATATGAAGGCGATCGGCGTCAAAACCTGCGTGCAGGACTCAAGCGGCAACGCCGGCAACTCCGTTGCGGCCTACTGCGCCCGCGCGGGGATCACCTGTGAAATTTACGTTCCCGAAGGCACAAGCCCCAAAAAGATCACGATGATTGAAGCGCACGGCGCCAAGGCCCACGTGATTCCGGGAACGCGCGACCACTGCGCCGACGTCTGCCGCGCTCGCGTCAAAGAGGACGGCGTCTACTACGCCAACCACGTCGCCAATCCCTATTTTTACGAAGGTACGAAAACCTACATCTACGAGATTTTCGAGCAGCTCGGCCGCATTCCCGACCACGTTGTCGTTCCCGTCGGTAACGGCACGCTCTTTATCGGAGCAGTGAAGGCTCTGGAACATCTCTATAACTCAGGTGCGATCAAGACCTTCCCGCAGATCGTGGCGCTTCAGAGCGAACTGTGTCAGCCCCTGAAATCCGCGGTTGACAAGGGGCTTGGCCACGCCGACACCACGGTAACCGTGAGCCCCACGATTGCCGAAGGAATCGCGATCGGCCAGCCCCTGCGCGACCGCGAGATTCTCGCGATGGTGAAAAAACACAACATTCACGTGATCACGGCGCCTGAAGACAAAATCCTTGAAGCGCGTGCCGCGATGGCCAAAAAGGGCTACTACATCGAGCACACCACTGCCGCAAACTTTGTTGCCTGGGACGCCTACAAGAAGGCCTTTAACCCCAAGGGCGACGTCGTCATTACGCTCTGCGGCGCCGGGATCAAGTCCGATCACTGACCGGCCGACGTTTTGCCGCACTGGTAAGCCTTTTTTCCTTTGCCGCCTTCGGGCGGCAAATTTTTTCTCAGACGAGGTCTGACGCGCGCGCATCAAGCCGTTACAATTAAAAGATATTTTGCTTTTACGTTGAGCACAGTCTTTTCCCGTTTACCAATCAACGCGGAAAAGCCCTGCGACACAACACCCCCGTTTCCGACATTCTTTGAGAGAAAATGGCCACTCCTCAGCTTCAGACAGCCATCAAGGCTGCTTTAAACGCCGGCAAGATCATCAGCCGGGAAAGTCTGCGCGTTGACACGCTCGAAGTGCACGAAAAGACACAGTTTGACTTCTTTAGCCGTGTGGACACCGACTGCCAGGAAGAAATCTGCCGCACCATCAGCCATTACTTCCCCAATGACGGCATCATCGCCGAGGAAGGTGACTTCAAGCAGCATTCCGACGCTGAGTCTGTCTGGTACATCGATCCCTTGGACGGCACCACGAATTTCCTGCACGGTTTTCCGCAGTACGCCGTCTCCATCGGCATGACCTACCGCGGCAAACTCGCCGTGGGCGTCGTGTACGACCCCACCCGCAACGAACTCTTTTACGCGGAAAAAAGCCAGGGCGCCTTTATGAACGACTCCCGCATCCGCGTCTCCGGCCGCAGTGAATTCAGTAAGAGCCTCATCGGCACGGGGTTCCCCTTCCGCCGCAACGACGACTACACGGGCTTTATGTCAAAGTTTGAGAAGGTCGCACGCGACGCCGCGGGGTTGCGCCGTGCGGGTTCGGCAGCGCTCGATCTCTGCTGGGTCGCAAGCGGTCGCTTGGACGCCTACTGGGAAGCCAACCTCAAAAGCTGGGACATCTGCGCCGGAGCCCTCATCGTTCTTGAAGCAGGCGGCCTCGTCACGGACCTTAAGGGCGGTGAGAACTTCCTCGCCGATGGCTGCATCTGCTGCGGAACGCCCAAGATCTTTGCGCCTTTGATTGCCAAGGTAGGTGACTTCAGTACACCCAAGGGTTAAGGCCAATTCAACAATTTTCCCGGAAAATGCCGCAGCAATTTTCACAAAACGCTGCGGCGTTTTTGCATGAATTCCGTCCCGATGCGGCAGATCCGGTCTTTCAGGGCCTTCTGCCGAACTTAAGAGTTGTTTACACCGATGACTGAAGCCACACGCCCTCAGGCTGAGACCGATTCCAAAGAGCCCTACAGCGAGCACACCCCCGCCATGCGGCAGTATCTGATTCTGAGGGACAAGCATCCGGGCGTGATGCTTCTCTACCGGATCGGTGACTTCTACGAAACGTTTTTTGACGATGCGGTGAAAATCAACCGCTTGATCGGCCTGACGCTCACAAAAAGGGGCACCTTTCAGGGCAAGCCCATTCCGATGGCCGGAATCCCCGCGGCAACGCTGGAGCAGTACCTCGCGCGCCTCGTGAAACTCGGCGTCTCGGTGGCAATCTGCGAGCAAATCGGCGACCCCAACGAACCCGGCAAAGCCACGATGGACCGCAAGATCGTGCGGATTGTCACGCCCGGGACGCTCACCGATAACGCGCTTTTGTCCGAAAAGTCTGATTCCGTACTGCTTGCGGTGGCAAGAATCGGCCGGTCGGCGACGGCTAACCTCGGACTTGTGTGGCTTACGCTCACCAACGGCCGCTTTTGCGCCGCAAGCATTGCGCCGCAGAATCTTGCGACGGAACTTGCGCGCATCACGCCCTCGGAAATTCTTGTGCCCGCAGAGCTCAGAGAAACCGTGCAGGGTGCGGCAGCAGAGACGGCCGTGAACGAAATGCCCGCCTGGTACTTTGACGCCGAGCGCGGCAGGGAACTTTTAAAGAAGCAGTTCGGGTTGAATAACCTCGAAGCCTGGGGCATTGAAAATGAGCCTGCCGTACTCTCAGCCTGCAACGCCCTTTTAAGTTACGTTGCCAACACCCAGTGCGAGAGCCTGCCCTACATTGCGCCGCTGGAACTGCAGAAGGAATCCAACTTCATCGTTTTGGATGCCGCAAGCCGCAGAAATCTCGAAATCACCGAGAGCCTCCGTAATGACAACGGTCCGACGCTTTTTTCCGTCATGGACAACTGTTTTTCGAGCATGGGAAGCCGTGCGTTAAAAAACTGGCTCACCACACCCTCGCGCGACACGACGACAGCGAAAAAGCGTCACGAGGCGGTAGCCGAACTCATGGTCAACCTCGATGCGCTCGAGCCTCTGAAGGGCCTGCTCTGCGCAATGCCCGACATTGAGCGGACCGCCGGGCGCATTGCGCTTAAAAGCATCCGCCCGAAGGAAGCCGCTGCTCTGAGAGACTATCTGCCGTCCCTGAAAACCCTCAAAGCCGTCGTTTCAGCGCTTCAGGCCCCGATTTTTGCCGAACTTGCCAGGGCGCTTGAGCTCGACGATGCGCTTTACGAAAAACTCAAGGCGATGCTTCTTGATGAGCCGGCAACATTCTTAAGGGAAGGCGACGTTATCCGCTCGGAAGCCGATCCGGAACTCACGCAGTTAAGAAGTATGAGGGATCATGCCGGAGACCTGCTTCTGGCGATGGAAGCGCGCGAAAAAGAGCGTACCGGCATCGCGACGCTTCGCATCGACTATAACCGCGTAAGCGGCTACTTCATCGAGGTCCCCAAGGGCCAGAGCGAAAATGTTCCCGCGGATTTCCGCAGGCGTCAGACGCTTAAAAACACCGAGCGCTACATCACGCCGGAATTAAAGCAGTACGAGGATCAGCGGATTTCCGCCAAAGAGCGGGCTTCTCAGATTGAGCGCGCGCTTTGGGATGAGCTTGTCACCTACATGCACGGCTGGGTGGAGGTGCTGCTTGCCGCTGCGCACGCAGCCGCCGCCTTAGACGTTCTTCTGGGGTTTGCCCGTCATGCGTTTGAGATGCGCTGGACACGACCTCAGTTGATGAGCGCTCCCGGGATTGACATCACCGGAGCGCGCCACCCGGTCGTTGAGAAGATGATTGACGGCTATATCCCGAACAACTGTTCACTCGTTCCGGGACGACGGCTTCTCATCATTACCGGCCCCAACATGGGCGGAAAATCCACCTACATGCGCTCTGTGGCACTCATTGTGCTTCTTGCGTACGCGGGAAGCTTTGTGCCCGCAGCCGCCAGCCAGATCGGACCGGTCGACAAGATCCTCACCCGAATCGGCGCCTCAGACGACCTCGCCCGCGGCCGGTCCACCTTTATGGTTGAGATGACCGAAGCCGCGTCGATTCTCATGCAGGCAACCGAAGAGTCCCTCGTTCTGATGGATGAAATCGGCCGCGGCACGTCAACCTTTGACGGCTTAAGTCTTGCGGGCGCGATTGCCGAAGAACTTGCCGAAGGCACCAGAAGCTGGACACTCTTTGCCACGCACTACTTTGAGCTCACGCAGCTCGCGCAAAAGTGCCGCGAGGCCGTCAACGTTCACGTCTCTGCGGAAAACACATCAAAAGGGATCGTCTTTCTGCACGACGTTAAAGACGGCCCGGCAAGCCAGAGTTACGGCATTGCGGTCGCCTCGCTTGCGGGCATCCCCGCGCGCGTCATCCGGCGCGCCAAAGCGCTTCTTAAAAAACTTGAAGAACGTGCCAAGGAAGACACGGGTCCGCAGCTTGACCTTTTTGCCGCAGCAACTGAGGGCGCAGACACCGAGGAAGACTTTACCGAAGAGATGCCCGCCGTCGACCCCGCCGTCACGGCGTTTGTGGATGAAGTCGCGGCAATCGACATCGACAGCCTCTCGCCGCGGGACGCGATGAACAAACTCTACGAACTCACGGAAAAAGCAAAGAGCCTCGGTTAATCAGAAGCGTCAAAAAACGGCTGAGTCCGAAAGGAACCAGCCGTTTTTTACCAACAGGCGCGGGACAAACTTACTTCGCGTCCCCGCCCTCGATATGCGGCCACGCAGCCGACATATAAACAAACATCGAGTAGACGGTGAGAACGGCGGCAACCCAGATAAGCACCGTCCCCACAAGGTAAATATCAATCCCGAAGAAGGGATCAAAGAAAAGGAGCATCGGAATCGCGGTCATCTGCGCGATGGTCTTGATCTTTCCGAACCAGTTGACCTTCACGGTCGCGGCCGCGCCGATCTTGGCCATCCATTCTCTTAAGGCCGTCACGGCAATTTCGCGCCCGACGATGATCAAAGCCACAATCATGTCAACGCGGTCAAAAGCAAGCAGCACAACAATCGCGGAACACACCACGAGCTTATCGGCAACCGAATCGAGAAACGCCCCCATCATCGTAGCCATGTTGTAGTTGCGGGCAATGTAGCCGTCCAGTGCGTCGGTGATCGCCGCAATGATGAACATGATGCAGGCGAGCACATTTTTCATGTGCGGACTCACCAGGGCGTCGGGGACATAAAACACGCCGACAATGAGCGGAATGAAAGCAATCCGGGCCCAGGTAAGGGCCATCGGAATATTAAAAGGCTTAGGTTGAACTGACACCGTCAACACCGTGAAGTTGTGCGTAAATCTTTTGCGCGAGCGCTCGCGAAATGCCGTCTATTTTAGCGATATCCTCCACGCTCGCATTACGTACACCTTTAAGGCCCCCAAAGTGCGTGAGGATTTTCTGCCGGCGCTTCACGCCGATCCCGTCGATGTCTTCAAGACGACTTGTCTGCCGGGTTTTGCTGCGCTTGGCGCGCATCCCGGTGATGGCAAAGCGGTGCGCTTCGTCGCGGATCATGGCAATGAGCATCAATGCCGGGCTTTCACTGCCCAAAACCAAGGGAGGACGGCCGTCGGCAAAGATGAGCGTCTCAAGCCCCGTCTTTCGGCCTTCGCCTTTGGCCACACCCACGATCACGGAAATGGGAAGCCCGAGCTCAGTGAAGACGTCCTTGGCCATATGCACCTGACCGCGGCCACCGTCAACAAGCACCACAGTGGGAAGCGGCGCCTCGCCTCTGGCTGCCGGGAGATACCTTCGCGTTAACACCTGCTTCATCGCGGCGTAGTCGTCCCCGGGCGTAATCCCGGTGATGTTAAAGCGCCGGTAGCGGCTGCCGTCCATCGCAAGTCCCCGGAAAACGACGCAGGAGGCCTGCGTTGCTTCACCGGCGGTGTGCGAAATATCAAAGCACTCAATCTGAAGGTTGGCGCGCTGCTCTTCGTCAAGCGTAAGTCCGAGTGCCTCAATCATCGCGGCCACCCTCTTTTTCTCGCCGCCGGCTTCGGCCATGTGCCGCTCAAGCGCAATCTTTGCGTTTTGCTGCGCCATCTCAAGCCAGCGGCGCCGCACGGACTGCGGCTCATGCACAAACTGAATGCGCCGGCCTGCAAGTTCCGTCAGCGTCTCCTGCAGCGCCCTCGGGTCCGCTGCATCTGAACTGATCACGGTCTCAGGAACCTGACCTCCGGCGTAGTGCTGTGCAACAAAGGGTTCGAGAACGTCTGAGGCTGCCAATTCCTTACCTGTGCCGCGTGAGATCTCGGGGTAAACGGCGTGATCCCCCAAATGCCGGCCGCCGCGGACCATGGCAAGGTTTACGCAGGCTTCACCTTGCGTCACCGCCACCGCAATGATGTCGGCGTCAGTGTCCGCGCCCGTTGTTTCCACAGCCTGCTGATGCATCACGTCGTTAAGTGCCGCGATGCGGTCGCGGATCACAGCCGCTTCCTCGTAGTGCAGCTTATCGCTTGCGGCCATCATGCGGTCACGAAGTCCCTGCATGACGTCATCGGTCTCGCCCTTTAAGAAGCGGCAGGCGTTTTCGACGTCACCTTTGTATTCTTCAGGCGTGATTTCGCCCGTACAGGGGCAGGAGCACCGGTCCATCTGACCCATGAGGCACGGACGCGACCGGTTTTTAAAGACATTGTTTTCGCAGACTCTCAGACGAAAGACTTTTTGCAGCACGCCGATTGCTTCCCGCACGGCGCCGGAATTGGGGTACGGCCCGAAAAAGCGGCTTTTGCGGTCCACGCTCCCGCGGTAGTAACTCACCCGCGGGAAGGTGTCTGCGGAAATTCTCAGATACGGATAACTCTTGTCGTCCCGAAAGAGAATGTTGTACTTGGGATTGAGGGTTTTGATGAGGTTGTTTTCCAGCAGAAACGCTTCGGCTTCGCTTCGCACAACGGTTGTCTCAAAGGCTGCTATCTGCTGCACCATGATGGCGATGCGCGGGCTGAGGTCATTTTTCTGAAAGTACGAGGAGACGCGGCGCTTTAAGTCGCGGGCCTTGCCGACATAAAGGCAGTTGCCGTCCTTATCAAAATAACGGTAGACGCCGGGCAGCCCCGGCTGTCCCGCCAACTGTTCCTTATAGTCGTTTATGCTGATCTGCTGCATAATCCCGCACCAAAAATCCCAACTGCCGCTTTGGTCAACCAAACCATGGAAAACCTGACACAAAACCCTGTTACCGCCGGCATCTGGTGCCGCGTCATCGACAATTTCGGCGATGCGGGCGTAGCCTGGCGGCTTGCGCGCAGTTTAAAGCGTGAATACGGCTGGTGCGTGACGCTCATTATTGATAAGCCCGAGACGCTCGCGGCTTTTGTGCCCGAGGTCGATGCCGCGGGCGACGCGTGTACGGCCCTCGATATCCGCGTCATGCGCTGGAATGCGGCTGCGGAACGCTTCTTTTCGAAGGCCACGAACCTCCCCGATGTCACGGTGGAAGCCTTCAGCTGCAGGCTGCCTGACGGCGTGGAAGAAGCGCTTTCGCATCGCTTTGACATGAAGCCCTCGGCGGTCTTTGCCCTGGACTATCTCACAGCGGAAACCTACGCCGAGGAGTCCAACGGCCTTGTGAGCCGCCACCCCCGTTTCGGTTATCCGAAGACCTTTGTTTTTCCGGGATTTACCGAAAAAACGGGCGGCATCGTGCGCGAAGCCGACATCAGTGAGGCCCGAAAGGCTTTTGAGGCCGCAGGCGGCAAGACGGCGTTTCTTGAATCGTCCGGAGCCGATCCCGCCGCGCCCTTCACGCTCTTTTTCTTTACCTACCCCACAGAGGCTGTTGACGCACTTGCCGGGGCCTTTGCTTCCGACAAGCGCCCCTTACAGATACTTCTTGCGCCGGGGGCTGCGTCCGAAAAGCTCGCTGCAGCTCTCGCCGCTGCCGGAAATCCGGCGCACGTGACCACTGTGCGCCTGCCTTTGCTCCCGCAGTGCGAATTTGATAAGCCGCTTTTGGCGTGCGACTGCGCTCTCGTAAGAGGCGAAGATTCCACCGTGCGTGTGCAGCTTGCGGGCACCCCTCTTTTATGGATGCTCTACCCGCAGACGGAAGACACGCACCTTGTGAAACTTGCGGCCTTCACGAAGCTCTACACCCGGGGCATGGCTGAGGACGACGCCCGGATCTGGTCCGGCCTTGAAGCGGGCTTAAACGGGAGGATTCTCACGCCCGCGGCCTGGAACGCATACCGGGACCGTTTTCCGGCGATGCAGAAGGCCGCACAGGCCTGGCGCACGTACCTTTCATGCCTCACCACAGCGCCCGAGTATATTGCGCAAAAGGCACTGAAACAGATAAAATGCTGAGTTAACGAAAAATTTTTGCCTCGGTCGGGCCGCTTCACGCGGATGCCGTTACACGTGCCCCGACTGCCGATTCAATCCAGTCCAATTCAAGGAAAGACTCAAAATGAAAACCGCGCAGGAACTGCGTGCCGGCAATGTGTTCATGGTCGGCAAGGATCCCATGGTTGTGCTCAAGGCCGAATATTCCAAGGGCGGCCGCGGAGCTTCCACCGTCAAGATGAAGATGAAGAACCTGTTGAACAGCGCCGTGACGGAAACCGTCTACCGTGCTGACGACAAGTTCGAAGACATCATCCTCGAACGCAAGCCCGTCACCTACTCCTACTTTGCTGATCCGCACTATGTCTGGATGGACGAAGAGTACAACCAGTACGAAGTCGACGCCGACACGATGGAAGAAGCCAAGAAGTACCTCGAAGACGGTCTCACCGCTGAAGCCGTGTTCTACGAAGGCCGCGTGATCGGTATCGAACTGCCCACGATGGTTGTGCGTGAAGTGGTTTACACCGAACCCGCCGTTAAGGGTGATACCTCCGGTAAGGTCATGAAGCCCGCCAAGCTCGCCACGGGTTATGTGCTCGATGTTCCGGCGTTCGTGAACACCGGCGACAAGATCGAAATCGATACCCGCACGGGCGAATACCGCAGCCGCATCAAGTAATCCGGCGTAACGGCATTCCCATGCCTGAGGCCTTGAGGCTTCAGGCATCAAAAAAGCCCTGCACGAAGTGCTTTCTTCTGAAGAAAACAGCTCGTGCAGGGCTTTTTGCTGCGCTTTGTTTTTCTCAGAGTTTCGTGAGATTGGCAAACGCAAGCAGCAGTTCCTTCGTGCCGTAGGCGGGATTGGTGAACTTAATCTGCGCACGGGTCTGATCGCGTTTGGCGACGTTGGCCATCGAAACGATCACACCATCACCGAACTTGGTGTGATGCACCTTGTCTCCCACGGAGAGGCCCCACTCGTTGGAAGTGCTTTCCTTGCGGGCGGCAATTGAGGCGTCCGAAGAGAACCCGGCTCCCGAGGCGCGGCTTGCCGCGAGGTAGTCGCTCGCGCGGCCGAGTTTTCCGCCCTGCCAGCCCGAGCTTCGCTCCGTCTTCTGACCGTAACCCGAAGAGCGGGCGCCGAAACTGTTGTCGCGGACTGCGTAACCGCCGCGGGAATAGCCGTTGTTGCCGTAGCCACGGCTGTAGCCTCCGTTACCGTAACTGCCGTAACGGCTGCCGCCGTATCCTCCTCGATAGTCCCCCGCGTCATCGTCCTTTTTCGGGGCTTTGAGTTCCCGAACGTGTTCTTCGGGAATCTCATCAATAAACTGCGAGCGGTCCTGATACTTGATGTCGCCGTAGAGCATGCGCTGCGCGCACCAGCTGATCCTCAAGCGCTTCTGCGCACGGGTCATCGCGACGTACATCAGCCGCCGCTCCTCGCTGATTGCCTTGTCTTCTTCGGCTTCGTCCCTGGCGTGGTGCGGGAAAAGGCCGTCCTCAAGGCCGCAGAGCCAGACGTTCGGAAACTCCAGGCCTTTGGATGCATGCACCGTCATCATCTGAACGGAGTCGCTCACACCCTCTTCGTTTTTATCATCGGCTTCCAGCGCAGCCTGCGCCAAAAATCCGTCCAGGGGCGTCATGCCGTTGTCAATCCCCGCTTCAAAGGCAGGCTGCTCCTCGTCAATGCCGTTTTCGCGGCAAAAACCGGTGGCAGCGTTCACCATTTCGCCCATGTTCTCAAGCCGGATATCGTGGTCGGGCTTTGATTCGTAATAGGTCTTAAGGCCCGACATTTCCATGACTTTCGCGATCACTTCCGGTAAGGGCAGCCCCTCGCAGGCTTCCTTCATGTCGGCCACAAGCTTCATAAAGCCTGCGGCACGCTTCACGGTCGCCGTGTCCTCTGCCTGCCAGTCGTGCATTGCTTCCCAAAGCGTGACGCCGCGCTCGTTGGCGTGCGCCGTAATGCGCTCAATCGTCGTTGCTCCGATCCCGCGCGGCGGCTGATTGATGACGCGCAGAACGGACGTGTCTTCGGGGTTACTTAAAAGCCGCAGGTAAGCGGTGACGTCCTTGACTTCCTGACGGTCAAAAAAGCGCAGGCCCCCGTAGATGCGGTAGGGAATGGAGTTGGCGGTGAAATACTGTTCGATGATGCGGGACTGGGCGTTGTTGCGGTAAAGGACCGCGCAGTCACGCCAGGGGGTGCCCGAGCGGTGCAGCGTGAGAATGTCCTGCGTGAGGCTTCTGGCTTCCTCACGGTCATCGTCAGCGCCGTAAATGCCGATCAGTTCCCCTTTGCCGGCCTCTGTCCAGAGGTTTTTGCCCATGCGCTGGGCGTTGTTGGCAATGACGGCGTTGGCGGCATCGAGAATGTGCGAGGTCGAGCGGTAGTTCTGCTCGAGCTTCACAAGGTGCTTAACGTGGTAGTCGTTTACAAAGTCGGCCATATTGCCCACGCGCGCACCGCGGAAGGCGTAAATCGACTGATCATCGTCGCCCACGCAAAAAAGCGAATTTGTGGTGCTCGCGGGCGACACAATCGCCTTAATCCAGCGAAACTGCAGGGCATTGGTGTCCTGAAACTCATCGACGAGCACAAAGCGGAAGCGGTCGGCGTAGTGCTCGCGCAAAACGGCGTTGCGCTCCAGAAGCTCCGTACTTCTTAAAAGAAGTTCGGCAAAATCCACAAGCCCCTCTTTCTGGCAGCGGTTCTCGTAGAGGCGGTAAAAGCCCTGACCTCCCAAGGGTTCTTCTTCGGCGGCAACGTCCTTGGCACGCAGCCCCGCTTCCTTAAAGCGGTTGATGCGGGCCTGCCAGCTCTTGGCATCGTTTGTTTCCGTATCAACGCCCTGCTCCTTCATGAGGCGCTTCACAAGCGACAACTGATCCGAGGAATCAATGATCTGAAAGGTTGAGGGCAGCCCCGCGTCTTCGCAGTGAAGCCGCAGAAGCTTGTGCGCAATCCCGTGAAAGGTCCCCACCCACATGCTGCGCATGTCGGCGTTGACCATCCCTTCCAGACGGTCGCGCATTTCGCGCGCGGCTTTATTGGTAAACGTGACCGCGAGAATCTGCGCTGGGCGCGCCATCCCTTTGGCGATAATCCAGGCAATGCGCGTTGTGAGAACCCGCGTTTTTCCGGACCCCGCCCCCGCCAGAATGAGCGCGTGCTCAGCAGGCAGTTCCACCGCGGAGCGCTGCATGGGATTGAGGCTGTTGACGAGGTCAAGAAGATTCTGCATGGTCGTAGGAAAAAAGCCGGCAAAGAAGATGAATTTTTGAGTCGGGCATTCTAACGGGTTACGCAGCGCCCTACCCGCTTAGTCCTAAGTCCGGAAGTTTCGGTTGGGCTATGCTCAAGCACTCCCGGATCCGGAAGGTTCTTTTGCTAGCCCTGAGACGCCCCCGATGGGGGTGTTGCCACCCCGCTCGGGCATAATCCCAGGCGCAAAAGATTCGCGGTGCAGTGCTTGTCCGTGGAGTTGAGCCTGACGGCTTTCACAGAATTTCCCGCAGGAAACCCGGGGCTTGAGCCCCGGGAGGAATGCGGGAAATTCTGTGAAGCTCATCACAGACAAAACCCGTGCCGTGACCGGCGTACTCGTCAAAGGCAAACACTCAGGGCTTTATCAGATCAATGCCAAGGCCGTTGTGCTCGCAACGGGCGGCATCGGCGCTAATGCCAAACGCGTACAGAGTCTGCGCCCCGACATCAGTGCCGACGTGAAAACATCAAAACAGCCCGGCAGTCAGGGTGACGGCATGGTGCTTGCGCAGAAAATCGGCGCTTCGGTGACCGATGCCAAGGAAATCCAGCTTAACCCGACGCTGCTGGTGGGCTCTCCCGTGATTGTCTCCGAAACAGTGCGCGGCGCTCGCGCCGTGTTCGTCAATAAGGAAGGCAAGCGCTTTATCATCGAACTCACGACGCGCGACGTCACAAGTGCTGCGGTGAGCAAACAGACGGGCGGCGTTGCCTATGAGATTTTCGATCAGAAAGTCAGAGACAAGGTCAAGCAGACGGGCGCGGCCTTTGAGCTCGGTCTTGCCAAGGAAGGCAACACGATCCGCGAACTTGCCGCGGCAGCCGGTATTGATCCGGACAACCTCGAAAAAACAATGACCGACTACAACCGTTATGCTGAAAACGGCAAAGATCCGGAATTTCATCGTCCGGACGGCTTCCCGAAAGTGGACAAGCCCAAGTACTACGCCATTGAAATCACGCCGGCGATCCACTATTACATGGGCGGTTTAACGATTGACGGCAAAACCCGCGTCATCAACACGAAGGGGCAGCCGATCAAAGGACTCTTTGCCGCCGGTGAAGTGACGGGCGGCGTGCACGGCAAGAACCGTTTGGGCGGCAACTCCATCTCCGAAACCATCACGTTCGGGCGGATTGCCGGTACGGAAGCCGTTAAGGCCGTAAAACAGTAATCCTCTCCTTTGGGATCAAGAGCCGCTACAGTCGCTGGCTGCGGCGGTTTTTGAGCATCCGGAAAACTTTCTTCTCCTCGCATTGTCCCTGCTTTAATTACGGTGCCGCAGCGCACTTTTCACTGGCTACTGCCTTTGCACACCACTTCCGGACAGTGGAAACAGGAACACGGGTTAATTCGCTGATCTTGCGCCAGGAGACCCCCTCTGCGCGCATTTTCAGAACCTTCTCACGCAGCTCGTCGGAATAACGCAGCTGGTTGTCTGCAATCTGAACCCTGAAGCGCCCCTTGCGGTACTCACGCTGCCAGTCCCGAACAGTGTTTTCCGAAAGTTCCAGAATCGACGCCACCTTGGTGTAGCCGTAGCCGTGCTCAAAAAGGTCACGGGCCCAGCGGCGCTTCTTTTCTGAGGCATAAAACGCGGGCTTCTGACGAGCCGGCACGCTTTGCCCTGCACCATCACTGAGTGTCATGTTCATTTGTTTCGCCGAAAACGCTACTGGTAAAAAAGACCCCGCTTCCTCTTTGAGGGAACGGGGCTTGAAAGTTGCCTGACATGGAGTTTTGATGCCGTTTTCTCCCGTCTTTTAAAGGAGAAACGACAGGTAACCGGCTCAAGCAAAACCGGGAGCTCCCTCTGAAGCGTTCGTCTAAACCCCTCTGAGAAAGCGGTAAAGCGTTTGCCCTTGCTACCGTGGCGTTATCCGCTTTAGGCGGCTCGGGCCTCAGTCCGGTTACCCGGACTGAGTTTTTTTCATACCCGTTCGATTAGAACGCGTAGCGGACGTTGACGTTGAACGTGTTGTTCATACGGTCGTCGCTGCCGACACCAAGCTTGTAGTTGAGACCAAAGCCCCAGGCGCCGTTGGTGGCGTTAACACCGAGCGTTGCCTGAACCGGGTTGGAGTCAATCACACGGACCGCGAGGTCGTCAGTGGCGTTCACACCGGTGATGCCGAGTTTGAGGTCAGCATCCTTGTCGCCGAAGGTCGGGACAACCGAGAGATCGAACTTCGGAGCAACCGTCCAGTCGCCCGTCTGGAAGTCACCGGAGACGGTGACACCAACCGGCATCTGGAAGACGTTCTGATCGTCGATTTCGGTCTTGTAACCGGCTTCAAAGCCGTCGGTCGACAGAGCCGTGTAGCGGATGCCGATATGGGGCACCAACTTCACAGCGCCGACTTCCGCAAGGACTTCGGTACGCAGGCCGATCGTGAAGGCGTCGGTATCCTGGCTGAACTTCCAGGTCTGGCCGTAACCATTGGCGGTCACGTCGTTGGAAGCCGTGAGGTAACCGATGTCAGCGGACACACCAATCACGTCAGCAAAGGTCTTGCTGGTGTAGACGGAGAAGCCCACGAGGTCGGAGTCGGTGCTCGCCTTAACCGTGGAGTTCTTGTTGTCCGTGTCGGCCGTACCGATCGTCAAAGCGGCGCCCAAAACGGCGTTGCAGGCGAACTGGTAGTCAACGCCGAGGACACCGGAGTAGATGTCGCTTTCGTAGCCGGCGCCGTCAAAGAGCGACTTGGCTTCGAACATACCGCCGTTGGCGGCAGCCCAGACGTTCACACCGGTAGCACGCTGGGTGAGCAGAGAGACACGGTCAGCAACCGTTTCGCCCATCTGGTTCACAGCGTCCATCGTCATCGTCTGAACACCGGTCGTGGCGCCGAGGCTTGCGACGTCCTTAGCGGCCGTCTGCAGAGCAACGAAGTTGCCTTCTTTCGTACCATCGTTCATCGGAGACGTGGTCGAGGTGTAGAGCCACTTGTTGAACTGAGCAGAGCTCGAGTTGTTGTCAACGCCTTCAGCGAACATGCCGTAGGCAGCGCCGAGGCCTGCAACAGCCCCCATCTTGGCGAGCTCTGCACGGTCAACCATGCTCATCTGATAAACAGACGTTTCGTTACCCGCAGCATCCTTCACTGCTTCGAAGTTCATCAGCAGGTCACCAGCGAACACAATGTTAGCGTTACCGGAGATGGTTCTGGTCGCAGTCGTCAGATTCAGCTTGTCACCATTCTTGAGGTTGCTCAGATAGACCGTGGCACCGTCATCAATGTTGATCGAGTTACTGAACACTGCGATTGCGCCGGACTTATCAAAACCGGAGGCATCGATGATAGCGAGCGTATCCTTCTTGACATCAAGCCCGTGCGTAATCGACGTGATAGCCGCACCATGGCTGCCGGCAGCCTGCGTAGCACCGGAGACGAGCACCTTACCGCCAACCGTCGTACCGTTGTAATCGGTCACACCGGCAGTCACGGTCGGTTCAGCCGTCACATAAGCCACTGCGTTCACGACACCAACAGAGCCCTTTGTGACTTCACCGAGCTTCAGACCGGTCTGAGCCAAAGCAGCCTGAGCCTTCGTGATGTCGGTCGTACCGACGGCCACGATGGAATTACGGCCGGCTTCGACCTTAGCCGTACTGTCAAGCGTCTTCACTGCAACCTGGGCAGCTTCCATACCGTTGTTCCAGGCAGGATCAGCAAAAACCGTTGCATTCTTCAGCGTCCCGACAGTCAAAACACCAGTCGAATTGTCGCTGCCGACATTGATCGTGCGATCGTTAGCAGACAACACGCCCTTCACATTCATCGTGCCATCGACATCAGCCAAAGCGCCGGCGCCAGATTCGAGGGTTACATCGTGCAGAACGTTGAGCACACCGCCCTGTTCAACCGTAAGGTTAGTAGCGGTCACCGTGTACTTTTGAGCAGGCTGAGCAGCCGGCGAGCCAGAAGCAGGAACCGCAGCCTTTTCATGATTCTTCGGGCATATGTGTGGGTAGTTCGTCCCCCGATTTTGGTCAACGAGA